>Ga0116226_10005857_pt1 | contig 11003 bp, 10 predicted proteins | sample S1TSphfallax_FD_89692 | JGI IMG/M metagenome (GOLD analysis project Ga0116226, IMG submission 89692) | Host-associated microbial communities from peat moss isolated from Minnesota, USA - S1T2_Fa - Sphagnum fallax MG | ecosystem: Host-associated > Plants > Peat moss > Unclassified | place: USA...
AATCCGCGGTCGTCGTCGCGCCGCACGGAGAGTTCCTGACCACGTGTTACGACAGTGGCGTCATCGGGCGCTTCGACGCCCAGGGCCGCACATTATCGCCCTATACCATGGACAAGGACGGTCACGCGTTCGTGAGTCCGAACGATTTTGCGCCGGACGGCCGGGGTGGAATCTATTTCACCGCGTCCGGCGATCTGACGCACAATCCCATAACCGACGGCAAAGTGTTCTACATCGCGGCGGACGGGATCATCACGCAATACGTCACCGACTTGTACAATGCCAACGGACTCGCAGTGTCCAACGATCACAAGATCTTATATGTCGTCGAGACCGATGCGAACGATCTTCTGGCGTTCGACATTGCGGCCGACGGGTCGCTCTCCGGTCGGCGGGTGTTCGTCAACCTCGACGACCTTACCGGACATCGTGTCCACATCTGGCCTGACGGCGTGAAAATCGATTCGCACGGCGCCATTTACATCGGTCAGAGTCCGCGTGAGTTGAATGCGCCCCTGGGAGGCGAGATCTATGTCGTCGATTCGCAGGCGCGACTGCTCCGCACGCTACGACTCCCCTCGCTACAGGTGCCCAATTTTGCGTTCAGTCCTGACGAAAAAACGCTTTACGTCACAGCTGTCGACGAAGTTGAAAAACCGTATCGGGGTAAGCTGTACTCAATTCCCAATCGATGAGCCTGCACGGGCGCCGATGCCGCCAGCACCGGCAGGGCATGCGACACCGGGACCGGGGCTTGTCCACCGACGGTTGCGTGCTGCGAATCTGACCAGATTCGAGTGAATTGAATCGCCGTGTTCGGGTCGGACTTGCGGGTGTCGGGCAGCGGCGCAACCGTGAGCACATTGCCATGACACCTACGATCAGTACGCCGAAATCGATGTACTGCGCTTTTGGAACGGCACCTACTGGCAGGAAATTGAAGAGTAGGCATGCCTTTGCTGGTATCTCCATAATGTGACCCTCTTCCGCATCTTCCGGGTCATCCGAGCGGCAGGTTACGCGTTCGTCTTCGAGTAATGAGACATCGATATCACTCGATCGGGACATGGGCCAGGGGCAGCCTCGCGACCGGGCTACTGCTCGCTCCCCTCCCGGCGCCGGCCGGCGAAGGCGAGGTACTCGACGCGGTGCAACTTCTACGGGAAGGTGGCTGCGGCGGCCTCGTGCCGCGTGCGCGGCCGCTGTACCACGACGCCGCGCTGGATCGCGCCGCGGCACTGTGGGCGGGCGGCGCCACATTGGCCGCTGCGGCACACGCCAACGGCTATGTGGCAAGGACGCTTTCAGGCGTCCACGTCACCGGCGCCGATTCGAGGCTGGTGCAGTTGCTCAGGGACACGAACTGCCACACGGTGGCCGACCGCAATTTGCACGACATGGGGGAACATCATCGTGGACTGGATACCTGGCTGATCCTCGCGTCCCGCGACACGTCAACCTTGACGGGGCCGCCATCTCAGGGTGCTTCCCTTGCCATGCGTGCGCTGGCGCTCGTCAATGAGATCCGCGCCCGCGGCACGCGCTGCGGCGATCGTGCCTTCGGTCCCGCACCGCCCGTGACACTGTCCAACACGTTGAATGACGTCGCGCTGGGCCATGCCGCCGACATGGCCCGCCACGAGTATTTCGAGCACAAGGATCTGTCCGGGCACTCGCCCGCAGATCGCGTTCGCGCCGTCGGCTACCCCGAGAAGCTGGTGGGAGAAAACATTGCGTATGGTCCGGAGTCCGCCGACGAGGTGGTCAAGGGCTGGCTCGACAGTCCAGGCCATTGCGAGAACATCATGGACCCACGCTTCGCCGAAATGGGGATCGCCTATTCAGCCGGTCAGTCGGCGCGCCGGGGGTTGTATTGGGTGCAATTGTTGGTGGCACCGAAAGCCTGACACGGGTGGCTCGGCTTCGCGATAGGCGCCCTATAGGCGCCCTACGCAGTCTGCAAGCCCGGTTGTCGATTGATCCGCAGGACCAGCATCGCGGCGGCCACGCACAGTCCCCCGGAAACCAGGGTCGCGACTGTGTAACTGCCGAGCGTGGTACGCAGAATGCCTGCGCCCAATGCGGCGAAAGCGGCACCGAGCTGATGTCCTGCAAACACCCAACCGAATACGATAGGTCCGTCCTTGCTGCCGAATACATCCGTGGTCAGGCGCACGGTGGGCGGCACCGTTGCGATCCAGTCCAGCCCGTAGAACAAGCCGAACAGAGGAAGGCCCAGGTACTGGAAGCCGAAGGCAACCGGCAGGAACACGAGGGCCAGGCCGCGCAGACCGTAGTACCAGAACAGCAGGACGCGGTTGTTGAAACGGTCCGACAGCCAGCCCGACAGGGTGGTCCCGATCAAATCGCATGCGCCCATCAAGGCAAGCATGCCGGCACCGCGAACCTCCGACAGGCCGTAGTCGCTGCACATGGCGATGAAGTGCGTACCGATATATCCGTTCGTACTCGCACCGCAAATGAAGAAGGTGAGGAACAACAGCCAGAAATCACGGCTAGACGCCGCTTTGTTGAGTGCCGCGAAGGCGATCATGATGGGATTGATGCCGGTCTGCGCCGATTCTTTGGGCGCGTCGCCCACCTCACCGATGCGGCGAAGTCCGACCGCCTGGGGAGTTTCCGGGAGCAGCATCGCCACGATGGGCAATGTGATCGCCACCGCCACCGCCACCAGAAGCACCAGCTGCCGCCAGCCATGATGTTCGGCCACCCACGCCATCGCGGGCAGAAATGCCAATTGTCCCGTCGCCGAACTGGCCGTGAGAACGCCCATCGCCAAACCACGGTGCTGCGTAAACCAGCGATTCACCACCGTGGCACCCAGAGTAGTCGACGTCGCACCGGTCGCGCCGCCGACGAGAAACCCCCAAACCAACACCATCTGCCACTCGGCGCGCATACGTGACGAGAGCGCGACCGCCAACACCAAGAGCGCCAGGGCGCAGAGCACGGTGCGGCGGATCCCGAATCGTTGCATGGCGGCCGCCGCGAATGGTCCCGTGAGTCCGAACAGCGCAAGATTGAGGGCCAAGGCCAGGGAAATCGACGTGCGCGTCCAGCCGAAGGTGCGCTCCAAGGGCACCATCATGACGCTCGGGGTCGCACGCGTGCCGGCCGTCACCAGCATGACGAGGAACGTGACGCCGATCACCACCCAAGCATAGTGAAAGCGGCTCTTCATGCGTGCAGTATAAAGCACTCGCGCGCTCCGGCCGCAGATGGCGTAGGCAATCACGCAGTCGCCGGCATAGACGATGCCGCTGAACGCACCGATGTAGACATTCCGCTTACCGGTTGAGCGGTGTACTTGCAAACCGCGGTTGCGCCGGCTGAGTCGATGGTCTTGCGGAGTTTTCGTTGTCGCCCACGTTGGACTGCAATGCGGGGGCGCCTGCCATCGCGCAAGTCCACATCGTCCTGTTCAGGGTCCTCATTTGCAAACTCCTTGTAAATAAGGCCGTGTTCCCGGGGAAATACGAGAAAGTCCGTGCCGGAGAAACGCCGCACGTTCCGAACGTCCTCTGATCCAATGGTGATTCGCAAGCGCGGTTCGTTACACGCGGGCGCTCGCATAGCCCTTCGCAGCCTCGGCCTCGAGCATGAACTCTAGGAACGTGCGTACCTTCGAAGACAGGTACTTTCGGTTCGGGTAAACGCCGAGCAACGGCAAGCGGCGTTCAGGGTAATCCGCCAGAAGGACAATGAGCCGTCCTGCAGCGACGTCGCTGCCAACCAGCCGATCCGGCAGCAGCGCATACCCCATTCCCTGCAGTGCGGCGAGATGAAGCAAAGACTCGTTGGAGCTCTGGAATCCCGAGGTGAGAGTCACGCTCTCCTCGCCATAAGGACCGTTTACCGTGACTTCGCGGATCTGCGCGAGCGAATAGAACAACATTGGTCGGGTCGCGAGTTCCACGAGCGTGCGAGGCGTGCCGGTTCTCTCCAGATACTCCGGGGCGGCAACGAACAGAAACTTCACCGTGCCGAGCGGCCGAGCGATCCAGGCATCGGCCCGAAAGGTCGTGACACGGAGCGCGAGATCAAAGCCTTCCTCGGCAAGATTGACGACGCGGCCGCTCAAATCGAGATCGAGTCGTACCTGCGGATATTTCTTCTGGTAGAGCTCGAGGAAATTGATGAACCCCGGGTTCGCAAACCAGACCGGCGCCGTGATGCGCAGCGTACCTCGGGGATTCGAGGTCGTTCCCGACACACTGGTTTCGATCTCATCCAGTTCTTCGATCAGCGGCAGCGCCTTGGCATGATATTCGGCGCCCGCCTCGGTCAGACTCAGGTGCCTGCTGCTGCGATTGAGCATGCGTGTGCCGAGTCGCTGCTCGAGTTGCGTAACGTGCTTGCTCACCATTGCGGGCGACATATCGAGCCGACGGGCTGCGCCGGCGAAGCTTTTCAATTCGACGACGCGGCAGAAAACGCGAATGCCCGTCAGGGTATCTGCAGCCATGATTTACTAATAGGAAATTATGCAGGCTCATTTCAGCGGATGACGCGCAGGTTGGCAAGAGGTAACTTGTCTACAGTCGCCACGGAGTCCCAAAAAATGAATGCAACCACCACCGCTCCCTTTGCCAAGCCTACATCTCGCATATCGTCCGTCCTGACGTGGGTTCTGAGAATTCTGGTGGCCGGCGTGTTCCTGTCGGGAGCCATCATGAAATTCTCCGGCCTGCCAACGATGATCGCCGAATTCCAGCAGATCGGGCTGGGCGACTGGTTCCGCTACTTCACCGGTGCATTGGAGCTTGCCGGAAGCGTTGCCGTGCTCTTGCCAGCCTTCTCAGCAGTGGGCGCCATGCTGTTGTTGGTCGTCGACGCCGGCGCGTTCATCGCGCAGGTCGAGGTCCTGCATCAGGACTGGATCCATACCATCGTGATCGGGACGTTGTTGACCGTGCTCATCCACCGGCAGCGGGCCCAGATCCGGAGGCGCGTGGTCGCTTGATGCACCGCAACGGGTCGCGGTGGCGGCCCGTTCTGGCCCTGCCGCTCATGGCACAGTTGCTGGGCTGCGCAGGGTCGTCCCGACCGCTTCCCCTTGCCGCACACGTGGATCTCGACGTGATTCAGGGTGGTTGGTACATCGTTGCGACGATTCCAAATCATTTCGAGAGAGGGATGGTTGGTCCTTTTGACATCTATACACGGCAGGCCGATGGCAACATCCAGGAGGATTTCACCATGCGATCCGGCGGTTTCGATGCCCCGGTACGGCATTTTACGGTCAGGGATACTGTCGTTCCGGGATCGAACAACGCCCGTTGGCGGGTTCACATCTTGTGGCCGATCAGGCTGCCGTTCCTCGTGCTGTACACCGATCCGGCTTATCGCTACGTGCTATTCGGGGAACAGGATCGCTCGCTCGGTTGGGTGTTCTCGCGCACAAATACGATCGGCGACGAGGACTATCACGCCCTTCTCGATCGCTTCACAGCGCTCGGCTATGACTCGACGCGCTTTCGCAAAGTCATCCAACTCCCGGAGCAGATCGGCATGCCAGGATTTTGGAATGACGGAATTCAGTGATCGTTTGGGCGAAGCAGCGGCAACATCACATCACGCAAATTGCACATGCCATGCAGGCGGCGCGCGCCATTTCGATCAATGCCGACGCACTCGGAAGCCGCTGATTTCGTTGATCCATTACCGTACAATCTGTCCGGGGAAGACGCCGAAGGCGGTTACGCAACGATCTCCGAACCAACGTCGATCCTTCAGGAGTTTCAAAATCGTTTGCCCGGTCTGCAGCCAGCGCAGCGCGAATTTGCGTGGATGGTTGAACGTAGCCATCCCGGCTCGGTGCGGGCAAGACTACGGATGACGCGGAAGCATACCGAATTCGACGGCTTTCGGATGCAGGCCGGTGACGAGTTGGTGAAAACCAGTACCCGCCATGCGAGCGGCTCTAAAGGACCGCAACTACCGACGCTCCTAGACGTTTGGAGCGGGAAACGAGACTCGAACTCGCGACCTCAACCTTGGCAAGGTTGCGCTCTACCAACTGAGCTATTCCCGCGCAGGGCGCCCGCGCCCAAACAGGCGAGCAATTGTAGGGCCGGTTCGCCCGGAGTCAAGGACATAAGGTCCGCGTCAGGCTGCTTTTCCGTCCAAGGCGTTGAGTCAACCCGCAATTTCCAGTAAACAATTGCAATGAACGTCTCGGCCTCCGATGTCCTGTCCCACACCCCGCCATGGGTGTTCGTCTTGTTCACCTATCTGGTCTGGATCGGATTGATGCGACTGCGCCCCAGCGTTCGCGACGTCGGCAAGACCTGGATTACGCCCGCCATTTTCGTCGCCTGGGGCGTGGTTGGCTTGTTCCGTCGGCCCGGCGATTTCTCCTATATCGCCATTCACTGGGGTGTTGCCGCCCTTATCGGCGGCATCCTGGGGTCCCTGGGAGGCATGAAGAAAATGTTGGTGGATCGGCCGCGGCAGCTGGTCCGTCTCCGTGGCAGCGTCCTTCCCCTCGTTCGAATACTGGTCATCTTCGGTGCCCATTACGCGCTGCAGGTGGCCGCCGCGATTCATCCCGACAATCGGGCAACGTTCCTTGCGTGGGACATCTACGTCTCCGGCGCGAGCGCCGGCTACTTCTTCGGCTGGTCGATCCGCTTTCTGCGGGCATATCGCACCGCTCCCCAGGTCGATCTCGCGCCGGTGGTGGCGCGCCTAAAGCGTCGAGCTTCCGCGTAGCTCGGGCCAGGCCAGACGCAGGTAGGCCACCATCGACCAGAGGGTGAGGACCACCGCGATCGCGGTGAGACCGATCCCGAGCTGGTATACCGGAATATTGAACAGCCGCTGGCGATACAACAAGAACGACAGTCCGACGATCTGCATGATGGTCTTGTACTTGCCGAGTGCGGACACCTTGATCTTGCCGCGCGCACCAATCTCCGCCATCCACTCCCGCAGCGCCGAGATCGCGATTTCGCGGCCGATGATGACGATGGCGGCGATGGCCATGAACCAACGCGGATCGCGGCTCACGATCAGGATCAGCGCGGCGGCGACGATCAACTTATCAGCGACGGGATCCAAGAACGCCCCGAGTCTCGAGGTTTGACCGAGCTTGCGCGCGTAGTAACCATCCAGAGTATCGGTGATGCCGGCCAGTGCGAACGCCGCGCAGGCGGCCGGATCCGCCCACGGATACGGTAGGAGATAGAACAGGGTTACGATCGCCGGAATCATCAGAATCCGCAGCCATGTCAGGGCGTTCGGCAGATTCCAATTGGAAATGACCGGCGGGCGGTCGTTACTGCCCGGGGTGGAGGTGCTCATAGATCACCTGGGCGAGATCGCGCCCGAGGCCCCGAATTTGTACGAAGTCGTCGATGCCCGCACGTAGTATTCCTTGCAGTCCGCCGAATTGCTTCAGCAGCTCGCGTCGTTTGACGGGCCCCAGGCCCGGGATCGCTTCGAGTATCGATTGGTTATGCCGTTTTGCCCGCTTGCGCCGGTGTCCCGAAATTGCAAAGCGGTGCGCCTCGTCGCGCACGCGCTGGATCAGGTGCAACGCAGTGGAATCGGGCGGAAGTATAGTGGGCGTGTCCCTGCCCAACAAGAAGAGTTGCTCCTGCCCTGGGCGGCGATCGGCCCCCTTCGCCACGCCGATCAGGGTGATCCCCTGCACGCCGAGTTCATCGATGACCCTGGCTGCCTCCGCGAGCTGTCCCTTGCCGCCATCGATGAGCAACACGTCGGGGGCGGTGATTTCGCCGTCACGCACGCGCTTGTAGCGGCGCGTCAGTGCCTGGTACATCGCGGCATAGTCGTCCCCGGGCGTAATTCCGGAAATATTGAAGCGCCGATAGTCGCTCTTCATGGGACCTTCGACTCCGAACACGACACAGGATGCAACCGTCTCCGTGCCGCCGGTGTGACTGATGTCGAAACACTCGATGCGGTTCGGCGCCTCGTCCAGGCTGAACGCCTCACGCAACTCGTCGAGGCTCGACTCGATGCTGGCACGCGCCAGGACCCGCATCTTGAGCGCCTCCGCGGCGTTGTTGCGCATCATGTCGAGCCAGCGCGCCCGGATGCCGCGCACCGAGGCGGTGATGCGCACCTTGTGGGACGCGCGCTCCGACAACGTGGCCTCGAGAACCTCCATCTCCTCGAAATCGCGCTCGACCAGGATTTCGGCGGGCGATTCACGCTCCAGATAATATTGGCCGACGAACTGCGCCAGCACCTCGGGCACCTCGGCAAATGGCGCCCGCGGAAAAAACGTGGTGCTGCCCAGACTGCGGCCGCCGCGCACGAACATCAGCGCCACACAGTATTCGCCATTGCCGGCCGCAATGGCGATGACATCGGCATCGTGGTCGCTGACCGAGGTGACGATCTGTTGCGCTTGGATGACCTTCAGATTGGCGAGCTGGTCGCGCAGCCTTGCTGCATCCTCGAATTCGAGCCGCTCCGCGGCTGCTTCCATGCGGCGGCCGAGTTCCTGCTGCACTTCATCGTTGCGCCCCTCGAGCACCTTGATGGCGGCGCCGACATCCTTCGCATACGCCTCGCGGCCGATGAGCCCGACGCAGGGGGCCGTGCAGCGCTGGATCTGGTATTGCAGGCAGGGCCGGGTGCGGTTGGAAAAGTACGTGTCCTCGCAATTGCGCAGACGGAACAGTTTTTGAAGTTGCTGAAGGCTCTCGCGCACCGCGCCGGCCGACGGAAATGGGCCGAAAAACCGGCCCGCTTCCTTGCGCGAGCCGCGGTAAAAGCTCAGGCGCGGGAACTCGTGCCCCGTCTCCAGATGCAGGAACGGAAAACTCTTGTCGTCACGCAGCACCACGTTGAAACGCGGCCGATGCTTCTTGATGAGGTTGAACTCGAGCAGCAGCGCTTCCGTGTCCGAGTTGGTGATGGTGACTTCCATATGATGGGTTCGGGCAACCAGCGCGTGCACCTTCGGTTGCACGTTGCTCGCCTGAAAATACGAGGCCACGCGGCTTTTCAGGCTGCGGGCCTTGCCGACGTAGAGGATCTGGTTCTGCGCGTCCAACATGCGATAGACCCCCGGGCGGGCCGGCAGGCTGTCGACGAACGACTTCGCATCGAACGGTGGCGCTGCCGCAGTCGGCGATCCAAAACCGGCCAACGGGTCGGAACTCATCGGCCGGACCCGGCGTCAGCGGGCGCTGCGGCCGCGATGTTGCGGGCCCGCTCGACCACCGCCTCGAACATCGCGGTCGTGAGCCGGCGCGTCTGCGTGTTGTAGCGGCTGCAATGGTAGGAATCGATCAGCGTGCGTCCCTCCCCCAGGGCATGCTCCGCGCCATGAGCAAACCTGTGCTGCTTGCCGGGCACGGCGTACGCACGCAGCACTGCCTCGTGGGCGACTGCGCCGAGCGCGCGAATGGCTCGGATTCTGCGGCTGCCCACGAGTTCAGCGCGCAGAAACTCGTTGCAGGTCTTGATCTCGAGCGGCAGCGGTTTGTTGTCGGGCGGCAGACACTTCACCGCATTCGTGATCCGTGCATCGAGCAGCCGCAGTGCATCCGAGGCTGCAGTCGACACCGCGGCCGTGGCCAGACCGAACTTGAACAGCGTCGCGTACAGCAGAATTCCGGCATGGTCACCCGTGAACGGGCGGCCGCTGCGGTTCGCACCATGCTTGCCGGGGGCCAACCCAACGATGAGCAGCCGTGCGTCGGCCGCGCCGAAGGGGGGCACGGGCTTGCAGGAATAGTCTGGATGCACGGCCTTCACCGAATCGAGGAAGGCAGCGAGCCGTGGGCAGCGTCGGCAGCTGATGTCGAACGTTTTGCTCATTGACAGATCGGTTGTGGATACGAAGCGTCGGTGCCCAAGCACACAAGAAAAAACGGGCTACGTGGAATAACTCCACGTAGCCCGCTATCGAGTGCGCCTGGAATTTGGACTAACCCGAGCGCAACCCAAACCTCGCCATCCAGTGGCCCAAACCTTGAAGACAAATACCCGCAGACACCATGACGAAGACGTGTAATCGACGGCCCGAAGGCTAAGAACACACGCAAACTGGCGAGGCGGGAGAGGTTTGCAAGTCAGAATATCACCTGCGCACCGCGAGGCAACCCGGTTTTTTCAAAACCGCTGACCATTTCCTACATGAAATCGAGCTTTATGATCTAAGCAATTGTTTTAATTGCACTATAAAACCAATATGTACAACGTTCCCTAGGTATGACGGTGCGCGGACGTCCGCCTGGCGGCTCCAGCGCGTCGAGCGATCAGCATGGCCAGCTCGAGCGCCTGTTCCGCATTCAGGCGCGGATCCACGTTGGATTTGTAGGCGCGCGCCAGGTCCGCCTCCGCCAGACCCCGTGCCCCACCAATGCATTCCGTGACGTCTTCGCCGGTCAGCTCGATGTGCACGCCACCCAGCATCGAGCCGCATTCCTCGTGGATGCGAAACGCCGCCTCGACCTCCCCCAGGATGTTGTCGAAGCGGCGCGTCTTGATACCGCCCGTGGTCGTCTCGGTATTGCCGTGCATCGGATCGCATACCCACAGCACCGGGGCACCGGTGCCCCGCACCGCGTGGATCATGTCGGGCAGCCGCCGCTCGATGTCGTGTACGCCGAAGCGATGAATCAGCGTGAGGCGGCCCGGCTGATGCTGTGGGTTCAAAACGTGCACCAGCCCCTGCAACCATTCGGCGCTCATCGCGGCGCCGACCTTGACCCCGATCGGATTTGAAATCCCGCGAAAATAATCGACGTGCGCACCGTCGAGATTGGCGGTTCTCATGCCGATCCACGGCATGTGGGTCGACAGGTTGTACCATTTCTTCTGCCGTTCGATGTAGCGCGTCTGGGCCTGTTCCGAGAGCAGGTGCAGTCCTTCATGGCTCGTGTAGAAGTCGCCGCGAGTGACCGCGTGCACCCGCTGACCGCTCATGGATTCGAAGAAATCCAGCGACTCGCCGATCGAATCGACGATCTTCTGATACGCGTCACGCAGCGGCGCAT
>Ga0116226_10005858_pt1 | contig 11002 bp, 12 predicted proteins | sample S1TSphfallax_FD_89692 | JGI IMG/M metagenome (GOLD analysis project Ga0116226, IMG submission 89692) | Host-associated microbial communities from peat moss isolated from Minnesota, USA - S1T2_Fa - Sphagnum fallax MG | ecosystem: Host-associated > Plants > Peat moss > Unclassified | place: USA...
GAATGCCGAGGGGGCCCATGTCGACCGTGTGGTTGTCGTTTTGGTCATGGTATATTTGAGCCGCATAGACGCCCGGGGGTGCGTCCGGCACGGTGACCACCGTGACGCCCACCACCGCCGGGGCGGCGCCGGAATAGGGGCAGCTCTCCTTCAGGAATGTGGCGGCTGTGCACAGGTCCACGCGCACCGAGCCATCGGCCGTGCGCACGCCCGATACGGCGAAGGACACCGGCGCGGCTACGGCTGTCCACGCCCCGCCCAGGGCAAGGGCGAAGGTCGCCGCCAAAATCGCAATACCCCTCACCGCCGATTCCTTCGTCCTGAGACAAGGGGCAAATAGGACGAATAGCCCAGGGATCAAGCGGCCAAGGTCAGGCAGCCTAACTCGACCGCTTCCTTGGTCTTATCGAAGCCCTTGGGGCGAACAGCTCAAAATTCACGCCGGGCCCCGCCCCCTCGGCAAGACCGCAAAGGGAACGAGGCCCGGCGCTATGGGATCGACTCTCTATCCGATCAGGCGCCGACGAGGTGGCGGAAGATGAAGTAGAGGGTTCCGGCGATCAGCATGGCCGCCGGCAGGGTGGTGACCCAGGCTAGGGCGATGGCGCGGATGGTGGACCATTGCAGCCCCGATCCGTTCGCAGCCATGGTCCCGGCGACGCCGCTCGAGAGCACGTGGGTGGTGGAGACCGGCAGGCCGAAGTTGTCGGCCGCCAGGATGGTCAGGGCCGCCGTCACCTCCGCCGCCGCGCCCTGGGCATAGGTGAGGTGGGTCTTGCCGATCCGCTCACCGACGGTGACGACGATCCGCTTCCAGCCGACCATGGTGCCGAGACCCAGCGCCAGGGCGACGGAGATCTTGACCCAGGTAGGGATGAAGCGCGTGCCCTTGGTCAGACCGCCGGAGAAGGTCTTCAGCGTCTTGGTTTCGTCCGCTTTGAGCCCGGCGGTTTTGGACTTGCTGAGGGCGCTGATGGCGGCGTTGGCGAGATACATGTCGTTGCGGACGTTCGAGGTGGCGGCGGCGGGGATCTTCCGCACCGAGCCGAAGTTCTGCACGTTGGAGGCTATGTCGCCTGAGACGACCGAGAGGGCGGCATAGACGCTGGGGTCTTCCACCTTTTTGGTCTTCAAGGCGTCGCTGACCTTGGCGCGGGCGGCGGACACGTCCATCGTCGGCTGGCCGGCGGCGTGAGCGGTGAACACCTGCTGAGCGCTGTGGGCCGAGGCCACGAAGGCCGGGGTCGAGCTGTCGGGCATGGTGCGGTTCAAGGCGTAGGCGGTGGGCGCCGAGCCGATCAGGATCAACATGATCAGGCCCATGCCCTTCTGACCGTCGTTGGAACCGTGACCGTAGGACACGCTGGTGCAGGTCAGGATCAGGAGACCCCGGATCCACCACGGCGGCGGCTGGTCGCCGTCGGGCGCGGTGTAGAGCTTCTTGGAGTGCACCAGCACCTTCATCACCAAAAGGAGAAGGGCCGCGCCGACGAAGCCGACCATCGGGCTGATGAGCAGGGTGGTGAACACCTTCTGCGCCTGGCTCCAATCGACGCCCGACGTGGCCTGGCCGGCGGGGGCCATGAACTGGTTGGCGAGGCCGACGCCCATGATCGAACCGACCAAGGCGTGGGAGGAGGAGTTGGGGATGCCCAGGGCCCAGGTGCCGAGGTTCCAGATGATCGCCGCGAACAGCAGGGCGAAGATCATGGCGTACCCCGCGCCGGAGCCCACGTTGAGGATCAGCTCCACCGGCAGCAGGGTGACGATGCCGTAGGCCACCGCGCCGGACGAAACCAGGACGCCGAGGAAGTTGAAGAAGCCGGACCAGACCACCGCCACCATCGGCGGGAGAGAATGGGTGTAGATCACCGTGGCCACAGCGTTAGCCGTGTCGTGGAAGCCGTTGACGAACTCGAAGCCCAGGGCGATCAGGAGCGCGAGGCCCAGGAAGGCGAAGGCCGCGCCCGCCAGGGGCTGGCCCACGGCGCTGGTGTCCTTGAAGATCGAGAAGGCGGCGAAGGCCAGGCCGCCCAACAGGATGAGGATAAAAACCGCCGACCCGGCGGCGTGCGGTTTCTCGTCGAGCTTAGGCCGCGGCCCCGATGCGACGGGCGATAGGACGGCGTCAGTCATGAAGTCAGTCTCCCCCTGGATAGGCGTAAGACGTTAACTTTTTGATTCGACGGTTTGATGACGCAGGCTGTCAACGTTAATGGAGCGGGCGTTTCGGCTCACCGATCCACCCGGCTTCTCCGGCGCCCCCCTTGCCAATGGGACGAGATTTGACGAAGCATAACGAATGATCGACGCCGCCCGCGCACGCGAGCTGATCCTCACGAAGGGGCCATCCTTCGCCCTTGAGATCGGGATCAACTTGGTCCTGCCTCTCGTGATCTACAGCCTCGCCGAGCACCGGTACGGCGAAGTGCGCGCGCTCATCGCCTCCTCGGCGCCGCCGATGCTCTGGAGCCTCGTGGAGTTCATCCGCCATCGGAAACTCGACGCCCTGTCGCTTCTCGTGCTTGCGGGTATCGTGCTCTCGCTCCTGGCCTTCTTCGGCGGCGGCGGCGCACGCATGCTGCAGCTGCGGGAGAAGCTGGTCACGGGGCTGATCGGCGTCGCCTTCCTGATCTCCGCCGCCATCCGCCGACCGTTGATCTACCAACTGGCGCGGGCGGGCATGGCGCGAAACGGCTCGATCGCAGAGGCGGAGCGGATGCACCGGCTCAAGGACGATCCGAGGTTTCGCCGGGCCATGACCGTGATGACGTTGGTCTGGGGTTTCGGCCTGATCCTGGACGTGGCCATCGCCTGCGTCCTGGTTTTCACCCTGACCGTAAAGCAGTACCTGATCGTCAATTCGATCGAGGGCTATGTCGTCCCCAGCGCCATCGCCGCCTGGACCTTTTGGTACGCCCGCAGGTCGAGGGCTAAAGGCGATGCGGCGCGAGCCGCCGCCCAGTCTGGCCATCAATCTGGCCCCCAGTCTGACCATCAGTCTGACCACCAGTCTGGCCGGTCCTAGGGGCTTGCCGACTTTGTTCAACGCGATACTCGCCCCGTTTCGGCCTTCGCGAGGCTGCACGGGCGCGGCCGAAAGCTTCAGCCGAGCGGGCCTTCAGGCATGGGATGGCTGAGCTGGCCTTCCCACTTCGCCACCGTCCCCGCCGCCAGGGCGTTGCCGAGCACGTTGGTGGCCGTGCGCCCCATATCGAGGAAATGGTCCACCGCGAGGATCAGCAAAACGCCCACGTCCGGCAGGTGGAAGATCGGCAAGGTGGCGGCGATCACCACGATGGACGCCCGCGGCACCCCGGCGATGCCCTTTGAGGTGACCATCAGCATCAGGAACATGGTCAGCTTCTGCGCTAGGCTGAGATGCACGCCATAGGCCTGGGCGATGAACAGCACGGCGAAGGTGCAGTAGGCCATCGAGCCCACGAGGTTGAAGGAATAGCCCAGCGGCAGGACGAAGCTGGCCACCCGTTTGGCGACCCCGAACGCTTCGAGCCGCTCCAGGGTGATGGGATAGGCGGCCTCCGAGGTGGCGGTGGAAAAGGCCAAAAGCAGAGGCTCGCGCACGGCGCGGAACAGAGCCCAGGCGCGCGGCCCCATCACCAGGGCGCTGGCGCCCAGCATCACCGCCCAGAGCAGGAGGAGGGAGAGATAGAAGCTGCCGACGAAGGCGGCGTAGGTGAGAAGGATGCCGAGGCCCTGGGTGGTCACCGCCGCGGCGATGGCGGCGAACACGGCGACAGGGGCGAACAGCATCACATAGCTGGTGATGCGCAGCATCAGCTCAGCCCCTTGCTCGATCAGTCCGAGCAGTCCCTTGGCCCGCTCGCCGAGGGCGCCCAGCGCCACGCCGGCGAAGAGGGAAAAGACCACGATCTGCAGGATCTCGTTCTTGCCCATCGCTTCGATGACCGAGGTCGGGAACACGTGGGCCATGAAATCTTTCAGCGTAAGGCCCGCGGCGCCGGCCACCGGTTCGCCCCCGGCCGCCGCCATGTCCAGCTTCAGGCCCGTACCGGGATGCAACGCATCGGCCATCACCATGCCCACCAGAAGCGAGACCACCGTCGCCGCCAAAAACCAGGCGAGGGTCTTCAGCCCGACCCGGCCGACAGTGGAGGCGTCGCCCATCTTGGCGATGCCGCCGATCAGGGTGGTCAGCACCAGGGGGGCGATGATCATCTTGATCAGGCGCAGGAAGATATCGGTCAGCAGGGCGAAATAGCCGGCGGCGTCCTTCAGTGCGGCGGGATCGTGGATATTGGCGTGACAGGCCCAGCCCGCCAAAAGGCCGAGGGCCATGCCCGCGAGGATATAGAGCGTAAATCCGCGCGGCATGTGACGATCCCCGAAAAGCCCTGAGGCCCTCTTCGCTCGAAGCCGGGACGGCGGCAAGCCTGCATGTCGGATCGTGACGGCGGGCGCAAGCTTTGTCTCTACGCCCAGTTGCGAACTGCAAAGCCGCAAAAAATCGGAAAAAACGCCTCAAACGCACGGTCTTTCGGGCGCCGCAGCGTGACAGGGCCCATGATATTCGTTTAGCTGCCCGCTCTGATTCACAAGCCCGGAGCTATTTGATGAATATCGCCGAACTGGTCGACCAGGTCGCCGCCAAGGACGAAAAGATCACCAAGGCGCAAGCCAAGACCCTGGTCGAAGGCGTGTTCACCGCCATCAAGGACGCCGCCGTGAAGGGCGAAGAAGTGAGCCTGCCGGGCTTTGGCAAGTTCAAGGTGCAGGACAAGCCCGCCCGCACCGGCCGCAACCCGCGCACCGGTGAGACGGTGAACATCGCCGCCACCAAGAAGCTCGCCTTCCAGCCGGCGAAGGCCCTGAAGGACGCGCTGGCGGGCTGAGCTGGCTCAAGGCGAAGACGGTCTAAAAGGGCGCGGTGACGGCCGCGCCCTTTTTGCTGTCCGCAGGGCGGCTCGGCGCGCCACAATATGGCGCCTTTTGCGGGGCTCGTGTCGCCGCGTTCAGGTGGAGGCGAAGTTTCTATGGCTGACGTCACGCCGGGTTTGGCTCCGCTCGTCGCGCAACCGGCGACAGAGATCCGTCGATTCCAACCGATCACCGCAGGCGATATCTTCCCCTGGATCACTCAGAACGTGACCAGCAAGGATAATTTCGCCCTCGACACCCTGGCCGGACGCTACCAGCTTTACGGCTTCTTCTTGAGCACGGCCGATGACGCGGGGGGCAAGGCCGTGGAGGCTGTGCGTCGTCGCCGTTCGCTCTTCAATGATCTTCACTGCTCTTTCATAGGCGTCACGGTCGATGAGCAGGATCTGGCTCGGGGCTTGAGCGACATCCTTCCGGGCATCCGGTTCGCCTTGGATTTCGACCACAAGATTTGCAAACTCTGCGGCGCGGCGCCCGTCGATTCGCCGCTGGGATCGGCGTCCGCGTTCCATAGGTTTTGGGTGCTGGTCGATCCGTCCCTGCATGTCCTGCGGGTCTTCCCCTTCTCGGACGATCCAGATGCGGTTCTGGACGCGGTGGCCGCCTTACCGCCTCCGCACCTTTTCGGCGGCCTGCAAAGGCCCGCGCCGATCCTTCTCCTGCCCAATGTGTTCGAGCCGGACCTCTGCCGGCGCCTGATCGATCTCTATGAGGCGCAAGGCGGGGGCGAGTCAGGCGTGCAGCGGAACGGCAAGGGGGTGTTCGATCATGCGTTCAAGCGACGCAAGGACCATGTCCTGGAGGAGTCGTCGCTGAAACAGCAGCTCAACGGCCGCATCGCCAGGCGCGTGTCGCCGGAGATCGAGAAGCTGTTCTTCATGCGCGTGCAGTTTGTGGAGCGCCATATCGTCGGTTGCTATTCCGCCGCCGACGGCGGGCATTTCGCCCCTCACCGCGACAACCGGGAGGGCGCCTCCGCCCATCGTCGCTTTGCAGTTTCGGTCAATCTGAACGATGATTTCACCGGCGGCGAGGTGGGTTTCCCCGAATACGGCGAGCAGACCTACAAGGCGCCGGCGGGCTGGGCGTTAGTGTTCCCCTGCGCCATCCTGCACCGCGTGACGCCGGTCACGGCGGGCGTCCGTTACGCCTTTCTACCGTTCGTCTATGACGAAGGCGGCCTGAAGATCCGCAATGCGAACCTGGCTAAGGCGGCGGCCGCTTGAACGCGGCGGCAGGAAGGCTGGGTTCAACCGATCCGATCGACGGCGCCCCTACAGCCCCACCAGACGGCGTGCCCCCACACCGACGGCGCCCACCGATCACCGGTCAAGCTCAAGGCGAGCGGGTATTAGACGCTTCGGAAATCGGCCCCTTCCTCGTCGGGTTCGATCAGTCGCACTTGCAGGGTCATCTCGTCGGGGAGGCGCAGCTGCGCGTCGTCTCCATCAGCGCACCAGGAGAGATCGCCTTCGAGGGAGCCGGTGACCGTGGTGCGATCGCGCGCCTCGTATTCGGCGGCCGAGCACTGGACGCTCAATTCACGCTCTTTGGCGATCAAAAGGGCTGGCCCTTCGAGTCGCCGCAATAATTTGAGAGTCGTCCTGCCCCGATGGTCCTGACCCGTCATGACTACGTTCCTTTTGAAGGGGCTAATCGAGGCGCGACACGTCCTCGCACCAGGCGGTCGCCTGGGTCCATTTGTGGATCTGGTCGCAACGGCTGCAGCGGAAGGCGCGTGGCTCGCGCAGGGCCGCCATGTCCGAAGGCCGCATCCTGTGGCAGGTGAACACCGGCGCCTGATCCCGCGTGCAGAGGGTCATGACGCGAACCGCGAGCGCGCGGTCGGAGCCGGCCATCAAGCCGTCCCGGCCGGCGCTTCGTCGGCTTCCTGGAGGATGGCGGCGGTGCTCCAGGCCACGCCTTCATCGTCATAGAGCCACGCGCCGACCAACGCCGGATGGGTCAGATCCACGTCGCCCTCGATCTCGCCTTCGAATACGGCGACGTAGCTGTAGTCGAAGTCGAGATCGAGCTGGCCGGCGAGCTGATAGGCCTCTTCCGCCATGCGGCGGGCGTAACCCATGGCCTCGGCGGCGGATTCGAAATCGGCCTCCACCGCATCGATTTCGGCCTCCTCCGCGCCGCGGGCCGCGGAGACGGAGAAGATGGTGAAGTCAGGCATAGATCCTCGAAAGCTGACCGGTCAGCGCCGGCGATGAAACGGCGCCGCGCCCGTGGGGCGCGGTCCGCTGTCAGTCTTGTGGCGAAAGATGATGCGGCCCTTGGTCAGGTCGTAAGGCGTCATCTCGACGGTCACGCGGTCGCCCACCAGGGTTCGGATACGGTGCTTGCGCATCTTTCCGGCCGTGTAGGCGAGGAGCACGTGATCGTTTTCGAGTTGGACGCGAAAGCGGCCTTCGGGGAGCAGTTCGGTGACCACCCCCTCGAGCTCCATCAGTTCTTCGCGCGCCATAGGGTCAGGCGAGCTCGAGGTTGGTCGCGCTGGTCTTGCCGGTCTTGCGGTCACGCTCGAGTTCGAAGCTGACCTTCTGGCCATCGACGAGGCCGGTGATGCCCGCCCGCTCGAGCGCCGAGGCGTGCACGAACACGTCCTGGGTGTCGCCTTCCGGCGCGATGAATCCATATCCTTTTGTGGGGTTGAACCACTTAACAGTGCCAAGCGCCATTGATCGGCCCTTTCGTTGAGGTCCGCCGCGCGAAAGGCGACGGCGGCTCGAAGTCTGCCAAATCTGCTTGGAGAACCTGTCCGCGAGCGGAGAGAGTGCGTCAAACGGTCAGGAGAGGTCGAGTCTAGTATATGGGGCCTGCGAAGGGGCGGCGCAAGGCCTCCGGGGACGGATATCGCCAATACCAAACGGGGTTTGTAGACCCTCAGGTAAGCGCGGCGCCGTCTTAACCGAGCACAATCGCTTTGTTTTTCTTGGAAAACTGGAGCGGGCGAAGAGATTCGAACTCTCGACCCCAACCTTGGCAAGGTTGTGCTCTACCACTGAGCTACGCCCGCTCGGCGGCGTGGGGCCAAACGGCCCCGCGCGGGAGGCGGTCTTTAAGCAGAGGGCCGCGGCCTTGGCAAGGCGCCTTGATCGACTCCGACCCGCGCCGCGACCAGATGGTGCAGAACGATGCCGGAGGTGACGGCGACATTGAGGGAATCGAAGCCGCTGCTCATGGGAATGCGCACCGTCCGACACCGGGCCAGCACCCTGTTCGGCAAGCCCGGACCCTCGGCCCCGAGCAGCACGGCGGCGCGGGAGAGCGGCGACACGGCGTGCAGCGGCTCGGCGCCAGCCGGGCTTAACGCCAGGGGCTCGAACCCCTGGTCGGTGAGCAGGGCCAGGGCGTCTTCCTCCGGCCTCAAACGGGCGAAGGGCACGATCAGCGCCGCGCCCACTGAAACACGGATCGCCTTGCGATAGAGGGGATCGCAGCAATCCGGCCCCAACAGCACCGCCCGTGCGCCAAAGGCCGCCGCATTGCGGAACAGACCGCCCATATTGTCGTGGTTGCCGATGCCGAACAGGGCGAGCACCAGCGCTTCTTCCGGCAAATGAGCAAGCAGGGCCGCTGCGTTCGGCGGATCGACGGCGCGGCCGAGGGCGAGGACGCCCCTATGCACGTGAAAGCCGGCGATGGCGTCGATCACGCCCTGGCTCGCCACATAGACCGGCGCCTCCGGGCGGGCGGCCTGGGAGACGGGCTCGAGCTTCTCCGCGCGCTTTTCGGCCAGCAGCACCGACAGGGTCTCGAAGCGCAGGCTTTGCAGCAGATGGCGCAGCACCACCTCGCCCTCGGCGATGAAGCAGCCCTGGCGGCCCACCAGATCGCGCTCCCTCACCTCGCGATAGGCGGCGATGCGCGGATCGTCCGGATCGTCGATGGGGATCAAGGGCGCGCCAGGTCCCGCCAGGTTCGGGGCCCGCCCGGCCAGCTCTCGGCCGCGTGCACCCCTCGGGCCACCGCCCGCGCCAGGCAGTTGGCGGCGCGCTCGCCCAGCACCGTCAAGCTGAAGGCCCAGGGCTCGGGCAAGGGCCGCTCTCCCGTGGAGAGGGCGAACACCACGTCGCCGTCGTAGAGCGCATGCACGGGACGAAGGGCCCGGGCGAGGCCGTCCTGGGCCATCACCGCCAACCGTTTGGCTTGGGCGGGCGTCAGGGCCGCGTTGGTGGCGATCACGGCGATGGTGGTGTTCTGGCGCGCGGCGGGATTGCGCTTGGCGAGGCCCCAATCGTCCGGCTCGACCCAGAGCGCAGGATCCGGCCGCGCGCCGCCGAATTCTCCGTCGATCTCGAAGGGCCAGGCCCAGAAGGCGGTGGAGCCCGGCATCACCGCCGAGCCCATGGAATTGACCGCCGCCACGGCGCCAACGGCAAGACCGTCTTCGTCCACGAGGCTGGCGGACCCAACCCCGCCCTTCAACGCCCCAGCCTGGGCGCCATAACCGGCGCCGTAGGTCCCGAGGGCGAAGCGGGGGGCGGCCGCCTTCATCGCCGCCTTGCCGAGTTCGGCGTAGGGCGGCGTCTCGCCCCAGTCCTTGTCGCCGCCGTTGGCGAGGTCGAACAGGATGGCGCCCGGCACGATCGGCGCGGGCGTGATCCCTGGCCCCACGGGATAGCCGCGACCCATGGCGCCCAAGGCCGCCGTCACCCCGTCCGCCGCGCCTAGACCGTAGACGGAGCCGCCGGACAGGCAGACGGCGTCGATCGCCTCCACCAGGTTCTCGGGGTTCAGAAGATCGGTCTCCCGGGTGCCAGGGCCGCCGCCGCGCACATCGCAGGCGGCGACGCAGCGCATGGTGGGCGCCACCACGGTGACGCCGGTGCGGACAACGGAATCCTCCGCCTGTCCGACCCGGAGTCCCGGCACGTCGGTGATCAGGTTCAAGGCGCCGGGGCGTACGGAGCGGGCATCCATGGGCGGGGGATGATCCAAGGCGAAAAGCTTGTCCAGCGCCGTTTCATTCATGAGCCTGGCCGCTATGGTGTGTGCAGGCTTTAGTTCGGGAGCGCGCTTGCCGATGTCCTTTGTCCGTGCATTCGGTTCCGCGGCGGCCCTGATCGCGTTGACGCCCCTCGCCGTGCTGGCCCGCGCCCCCGATGCGCCCGCCGCGCCGCAGCGGGTGGCGGAAGCGCCCCACGCCATGGTCGCCGCCGCCAATCCCTATGCGGTGCAGGCGGGGCTGAAGGTGTTGAAGGCGGGCGGCAGCGCCGTGGACGCGGCGGTGGCGGTGCAAGCGATGCTGGGCCTGGTGGAGCCGCAAAGCTCGGGCCTCGGGGGCGGCGCCTTCATGGTCTATTACGACGCCAAGACGAAGAAGACGGTGGTCTATAACGGTCGCGAGACGGCCCCCGCCGGCGCGACGGCGGGCATGTTCGAAGAAAACGGACAGCCCCTGAACCATTTTGTCGGCGTGCTCTCGGGGCGCTCCATCGGCGCCATCGGCGCCATCCCCATGCTGGCCATGGCGCAAAGGGAACACGGCCGCCTGCCCTGGCGCAGCCTCTTCGGCGAGGCCGAGCGGCTGGCGGATCGAGGGTTTCCCATGAGCCCGCGCATGGCCCGCTCCGTCGCCCTGTTCCTGCGCCTCGCCAAGACGCCGGACTCCATCGCCTTTTTCACCAAGGCGGACGGGACGATCTATCAGGCGGGCGATCTCTTCAAGAACCCGGCCTACGCCGCCACCCTTCGCCGCCTCGCGGCCGAGGGGCCCAGCGCGCTGACCCGCGGCGAAATCGCCAACGCCATCGCCGCCAAGGCCCATGAGGCGCCGCGCCCAGGGACCCTGACGGCCGCCGACCTCGCCGCCTATCGCCCGAAGGTGGATGCGCCGCTCTGCCGGCCCTATCGCGCCTATGTCATCTGCGCGCCGCCGCCGCCGGGGGGCGGCGTAGGGGTGCTGGAGATCCTCGGCATCCTCGAACAGTCCGACATCGCCACGCGCGGGCCGAAAGACCCGGTGGCCTGGGGCGAGTTCGTCGCCGCCAGCCGCCTCGGCTACGCCGACCGCGACCACTATGTGGGCGATCCGGCCTTCGTGCATGTGCCGACTCAGGGGCTGATC
>Ga0116226_10005859_pt1 | contig 11002 bp, 9 predicted proteins | sample S1TSphfallax_FD_89692 | JGI IMG/M metagenome (GOLD analysis project Ga0116226, IMG submission 89692) | Host-associated microbial communities from peat moss isolated from Minnesota, USA - S1T2_Fa - Sphagnum fallax MG | ecosystem: Host-associated > Plants > Peat moss > Unclassified | place: USA...
AAAAAAAAATTGGAATGGGAAAATTTTGCTTTTGTGCTCTTTAAAATCCTAAATCCAAAAATCCTTTTGACCACTTTGACATAGAAAAAACAGAAAAGCTTGTGCTTGAACCTTAAAAATAAACAAATTAAGTTATTGTTACAAGAACGCTTCACCACCTCCCTATAACCCTAAAATCTAAGACCTTGAATGTCAAACTTAAATTTATAAACATTCTTTTCCATGTTCATTTAAATGTATTAAACCCAAATTTACTAGCCCTATAATCACCCCATACAATTAATCAAAACACTCTTTCACAATAATTGAACCTACTAACAACTAATACTTTAGATTTTAATGCACATGCTATTTTTTTAATAAAATGTTTCTACTATTAAAAATTTACACATACCATGTATTTAGTTTTATTTTTATTTCAAAATATACATAACCGTATTTTTGAATTAATTAACTTATAATTTTCAACCAACAACCAATATATTGCACCTTATATTTTTACTCATTTATTTTCTATTTTTTTCAAGTAGTCCCCCCCTCGAGGTATTGAGATTGTCTATAAAGATTGGGTCCAACCACACTAGAATGAGCCACATGTGCCCCCCCTTAAACCATCGTATTTTTGTCTTTTTAAAGAATATTCTTTAAATCTTTTTAATATGTCTTTCAAAAAACAATAAAAATTGTTAAAATTTTCTTGATACTATTATGTTAAAGTGTATATTTTAAAATATTTTAAAATATGTCATAAAAAATATTTTCAAATTGTGTTTTTTATGTCAAAAATGTTTTTAAACATTGGCTACAAGTCCTTAAAAATGTAAATTACATATTTTTTACTCATTAGATTGATTCCAAATCTATATGATATGTACATAATATATTCACAATAAAATTTTATTAAAAATATTCTATTAATATATTTCTTAAAAACTATAATAAAAAATTCAAAAACTTAAGCAATAGTGATAACTACTAATGGTACATGTTAGTATGACTACACCTAATTAGACTTCCAAAAACTTGAAACTCATTGACAATTTTAGAGAGACAAACATAAAAGTCAATGAAACACCTTTTAGCATCCACTACAAGCTTGTGCAACAATAAAATAAGCTCATATCTTGTGATAATAATAGTCCTCAACAAAAGGAATGTTAGGTTTTGAAATGGAAATATGTATATCATCTATCACACCATGGACATTGGATAAGTCACACTAGTTTTGAACTTTGACATCACAACTTCCATGTGTGGTCCCATTAACCATGTAATCAAATGTCCAAAAACAATGTTCACATCTTTAACAACTTTGTGAAGCACCAAACCCATAATAAATTTGCCTATTGCAAATAATTCCCTTCAAAGTAGAAGGGTTAAACCATGATAGAGCTTGCAAATTGCATAGGCCACCTTAATTTAACTTCCATAGGGATTTCAAGATGATACTTAGTATCCTTTTTAGCAATGCATGGGCTATGTCAAAAAATGTATCCTTTGGCATGCAATTTTTTTGAATATATTGTTCATGATCACACTATCAATAGAAAAATAGAAAGCCAAGTTATACTATAAGGTTTTACCTAGTAGCAAAGCTTTGATCCCACTAAATTCAAATTACACAACTATTGCAAAATGTGCAATGTAAAAGTTGCCATCAAAGTTTGCATTGTTGTTCTATCAACTTCAAAAGTTACTAAAGGAAAAAACATAGAAAATGGTTTGGGTTTTTTCTAGTGTTGGGCAGTTCTCATTTTTTTGTGAGAACCTCCAGTTTCAATTATCACAACCATTTTAGAGAACCTTTAAGGTTTTCATAAATATTTTTTCTTCAATGATTTTGATAACCTTTAAAGGTTTCAGATTCTTGGAAAAAAGAAATTCCCATAGGTTTTCAAGCCTGCCAATTCTCATAAAAATTATTAGCCCCAATTTTCAACATCAGTTTTCACAAGCCAATTTTTTTTAAAAATTAAATCCAATATTTTTAATTATTTAATTTAATATGAATTTTAATTAATTATTTTATAAAATTAATTGATTACTTGTAAAAACTAAAACAAGATTTAAATTTTTTATTTGAAATTTCTTCTTGTTCAAATTTAGCTTCAAATTCATGTAACATTTTTTTTAATTGTGCATCCATCTCAATAAACTTTACTAAATCACCAAGAGATTTACAACCAACTCTAGCATCGTTAAGCCAATTTTCGTCAACAAAAATTAATTTTTCTAAGTTTTCTAATTGTAAACGACATCTTTTAAATTGGTGAGTATGCTAGCTAAAGAAAAAATCCATTCTATTTCTATTTGTCATCCAACAATTCATAATATTTGTCAAGCAAGAAAACCAATAGTGGGGTACATAAACTCATGCTTCTACCACCATTGCAAAGGCCATTTGATCTCTTTAGGATCCACTTGAAATCTCCTAAAAATCAAGAGTTCTTTGTTAACCAGTTATGCCATTGATTCACTTGTGCTAACAATCATCTAAAAAATATCCAAGCTATTATTTTCATAAGATCTATGCTTTGTAGATTCAATATCATAATTTTCCATAAAGAGGTAAGTGATCATAACATTTCAAAAACATAGGTTGCGAAGACTTCCGATCATATTTTTGTACAATAGAAATGCCTTGCTCACAACCAACAAATGAAGGTACCAAATGAAGGCTTTTAAATTGTGGATCTAACATCAAGGAAAACATGTTATGAGCTTTTCTTTCTTCATAATTTTTTAGAAATGAAAGAAAAGAATCAAGGACACCACAAACTTCTTTTTTAATGTTAAAAGCAAACAGAGACAATTCAAGAATAATTGCAAAATCATCATCCATAAATTGGTTAAAGTTCTATACAATTCCAACATCTTGCTTTAACTTGGAATTCATTGTGATGGCACTATTTAGGGCATCATTAAGCAATCAGTGATCTTTGGATTGATTTAGAACACAAGCATTAATAACTAGAGACAAGCAATCAACAATTGTTTGACAAATATGCCAAGTGTTAATACAGGGAACTTGGTTAGAAACATGAACAATATTTTGTGAGCTATAACATAATACAATGGCCTTTCAGAAAATAAGGCCTCTTGAAACAAGATTACTTTGCTTACAAACTTGCACAATATTTAATAAACTATTTGTATTTTACCAAAAAAAAAAAGATTGTAAATTTGCAAGCCAAATCTTTATTTATACTTTGAACAAAAGTAACTAAAAAAAAAACTTTGTCTTGACAAGGGTGTTTATCTTTCTTAGATGATTCTAGAATCAATGCAAGTTTTAATCCATACATGTCTTCTTTTTCTAAACTTTTTCGGCCAAATTGTGCACTTTTGTAAATGAGACTGGGCTGATTTAATAGAAATATGTTTCAAGTTTTTACAAAAAAGAATTTCAATTTCCCATATTAACATGCTTTAGAAAATGCATGACCAAAGCTTAGAAACTCTCCTCCATACCAAGAACTTCACAATCCACCACAGATTTTAGAGCTATTGTCATGGCATTCAAATTTGCACCTTCATCCTCAACATATGCAACAATTTTCTTCCTTAAATTGTATTGATCTAACAATTCAATCAAATTTCTTGCCATAGTTTGCCCTATAGTTTCATTTGCCTCAAATACTCCTATTGTAATATGTTGAGACTTCCACTCTTCATTCAAAAAACTAATCACCAATGCAAAAACATCATGTGCACCCTTTGACATCCACAAATCAAAACTAGCTATTACATAATAACATTATTTCAATTTAAATAACATATATTCTTCTTTTGTCTTCTCCAATAAATCAACCAATATTTCTTGTGAAAACATTTTTCTTGATGGAAACACAACTCTTGGACATAAATGCATTACAAGATGCTTCAACCAAGTGCTCTCAACAAATTGAATAGGGAAATGATTTTTAACAACCAAAAGGGCAAGGTCTTGCAAAAAATTCTTTTGTTGTACAACATTTTTTTTAGAAGGATCTTTTGCACCAAAAAACTTTGATATTTTAGAGTTAGACACATTTACCTCTTTTTTGTAGGTTGTCTTTCAAGAATATTTCTTATGGAGAGTTCACTTCTTCCTCAAATCTATTTGCAAGTACAACATGATTTGCATCTACATGTTTTTTCAAAGCTATTATGCCATTTTTCTTAAAATATGTTATAATTCCTCTCCTTTCTTTTATTATTCGATTATAACGAACAAAATTTACATGACAAATCATACACCTCAAGATCTAAAGTTTGCTTCCATCAACAATGTTATTATCATTTACAATGAAAAATGACCAACATAATGCATTCCTATCATATCCTTTCCATTTTTCTTTTTGCAAATGCAATTTCTATAAATTTGCTTTAGTTTTCTATTCTTCACTTTGAATGGCATTGGATTGTGTTTGCAAACTTTTATTTTCTTCCATAGTTTCAGTTAAAATTACATATTCCATAGAAACTTGATTGGGGAAAATATCACAATATTCATTTTCTATTATTTTTTCATTAGTCCTTGAACATTCCATTTTACACGAATTTGATGTGATTATTATGGAGAAGATGAAATAAGAGATTTTGTGGATTATAAGTTGGTTTAAGTGCTATAAGCCTTAAGGTTCCTAAGATTTAGTTGTTGTTATGAAAAACATTTAAACATTTACAATGATCCAACACCATTTACATTTAAGCATTTACAAGCAATTATAAGATAATTCAATCATAACCAAGGCAAAACAAAAAAAGGAATTTATTTTTAAAAAATAACTCCTTTCAAAAATCCCTACAGAATAACAAAAGAATAAAAAAATCGATTAGAACCAAGTAAAATAATGAACCAATTTTTTTAAAAAACCTAAAACCAAATCAAAGAAAGGAAATTGGAAAAAAAAAAATTGAAAAAAAGGGAACAAAAGAAACTTATTGGTAGTTTGGAGCTTGGATGTTTTCAACCTTCATTCCAATCAATTCTGAATCTAAATTTCCAACACCCTACAAAAGCGTGGGGGGGGGGAGTACTAATTTAGGCAAGGGAATAACGAAACACAAAAGAACAATGAAGCAACAAAGGGCAGAAAAATACTTGGGAGGGCAGGAGAACAACAAAGCGCGGAAGAGTGACAACACACCACGTAGCAATGAAGTAGTAAAAGTAACAAAACATGAACAACAACGAAACACAAGTAGCAATGAAGCACATAATAGCACCAAAATAAGAGCAACAACAAAACACAATGAACAATAACGAAGTGAAGCACAAAACAACAACCAAGCACGATGAGCAGCAACCAAGTGAAGCAAGAGGAAGAAGAGCGACGAAACATGGAGGAACAACGAAGTAGGAAGAGGAGTGAAGCAAGAAGAGTGGTGAAGCATGGAGAGGAGCAACAAAGCACGGGGAGGAGTAGTAGAGTGGTGGGGCCAAGTTGGCCCCATTTTGTAGAAGAATGGGAAGCTTTTTCATAAAGCTCCCACCAAATAAGGTGCTAAAGAAGCAAGCTATGAAGTAACCTTTGTGTTATGATTCAATAATAAACTTGTGAAAAAAAAACTAATATGGAATAACAATTTGATGTCATGAAACAAACATTGAAAAAGAAAATAAAAAAGCTTAAAGAATTGTTCAGGGCATTGAAAAGTTGTTGTGACATTATTGATGAAAAGGAGAACAATTCAATTCCACCTTTGATATTCAAATGGGCACAACTCCTTTGCAAAAACCTACCTTGCACAAAGTGTCACCTATTGTTATGTAAAAGTGCACAAAAAACATCCTCAATGTTACAAAACGTGATGGTCTTTAATGTTAACAAAAATAATTGCAACATTTAGTAGCAATTGACAATGTTAAGGTAAGTTGCAAAAAATGACTTGCCTTTATGTGTGGTTAGACCTTAAGTATCATAAGTAAGTAGGTAGGGAATGTAAGTGGTTGTTATGTAGATAGGTAAGTAAGTATAACATTTGGTGGTTGCTACTAGATAAATAGATAAATGTAAACGATTAACTATGGGACAATAATACAATGAAAAATTATTAAATGAATAACACTTATCATAAATAGGGAATTTAAGTAGTTCTTATGTAGGTAGGTAAGTAGGTACAACATGTGATGGCTACTACGTAAATATATATTAGTGTTGGCCAATTTTTTTTTTTCATAATCATTGGTTATCAATATCTTATTTTTGAGAAAATAAAACCATTGTTTATGCAAAAAGGTTGATTTTAAATACTCAATTGAAAATATAGGGGTTTAGTTTTTTTTTAATTTTTATTTTAAAATTTTAATGTTTTAAGATTGATAACCTACTTGGATGATAATTGGGTCCTCCAAGTAGGTTATTCAAATTTGAAAAGTCAATACTAGGTGATCAAGTTGTTGACCAATTCTCAAAAGAATCAATAATTTATTGATGGGTTATCAATAACAGGGTTGATAACCAAGTCCTTTTTCAATAATTAAGTAAATTTGGTAAATACAAGTGGATGGTCAATTATTAGTATAGAGTTGACCAATGTTGGGTAGTTTTCATTTTTTGGTGAAAATTGTTAGTTTCAATTTTTGGGGCAAGTTCTAAGTTGAATTGCCCTGGTTCTTTTGGTTTTTTAAATTTCCCATTTTGAAAATCGCCTTGGTTTTTAGAATTTAGAAAAAGTTGAGTTAGGCGATTTTCAGGGTCAATGGGTTTCACAAAATTTTGAACCACTAGTTTTCAAGGGGAGTTCTCACAAATTGGTTATCATAAATCAAGGTTTTTTGTTTTTTATATTTTTTATATTTGTTTTTTTTTGGGTTTTTTTTTGTTTCTTTTCTTATAATCATAATAAATGATGTACAAAGTAAATTAATAAATGATGGAAAATATATATTTTTTAATATAAAGAGTTCATATCTACAATTTCTTCGCTTTCAAATTCCCTTTCAAATTCCTCCAAATCCTCTTCTACAATTTCATGCTTTTATATAAACTCCACCGAGGTTGAGGCATATTACATCCTACTTAGGTTCATTGGGCCAATTTTGACTAACAAAAATTGATTTATCTAAATTTTCAGATTGTAACCGACATCTTCTAAAGCTTGTCAAAATTCTAGCAAGAGAAAAAATGCAGTCAGTTTCAATTTGGGAACATATAATTCCTAAGATTTGCTTTGCAAGAAAACTAATCTTAGGGTATTTAGAGTCATGTTTCCCCCACCATTAGAAATGTTTATTTATATTTTTCACATCCACATGAAACTTCTTAATTCCAACAACTTTCGTATTACAATTTCCTTTGTAGTTTCAACGATATTGTTGGTCATCTGGAAAACATATAGTGCATAGTCTCATCAACATCGAAATCTGCAGAACCAAAAGCAACATCTTCAATAGGATGTAAGTGATTGTATAATTTGACCAACATGGGATACAATGCTTTTCTATCATATTGCTCCAAAATAGACATTATTTGTTTTTAACCAACATATGAAGAATTAAGACGAAAAGTCTTGAACCTATGGTCAAACATCAAAGACAACATGTTGTGTTTTTTTCTTTTCATATGTTCTCAAGAATGAAAGGAAAGAATTTAAAACCCCAAACACTTTTGATTTAATGTTAGAAACAAAAGTTGCTAACTTAAATAAAGTCCAATATCATCATCCATGAAATACTCAAAAGAAGGTTTCAAATGCATTTCATCCCTAGCTTTAGAACTCATGGTGATGGTAGAATTTTGGGCATATGATAATAATCAATGTCTAGTAGATTGGTTCAAGACACAAGCAAAAACAATAGGGCTTAAATAATCAACTATTGTTTGATAAATGAACCATGTAATAGGAGAAGGAACATGGCTAGATAATCAAACATTAATTTGGTTGCTACAACACATGACAATAGTTTGATGAAAAAGAAGTGTTTCTTAGAATAATATTACCTTATTTGCAAATTTGCAAAACAAAAAAAATTACTAAATTTCTGGAAAAAATAATTTACCACAAAAATACAAAGTAATCAACATAAAAAGATTAATAAAGAGACATTTACCTTGTTTTAATGGGCATATTCAATTTCTTTGATCAAATTCCAGAATCAATCCATAGTAGTGACATACTTTCAATTCGATTCAAACATACGCGTATTTTACATATTTTTGAGTTTTTTAAAAAATACTTGAAAATACTTCTTTTTGAGCACCTTCGAAAAATACTCGTATTTCGTATGTCACTACTATGAATCAATCACTAGAGGAAATTGTGTCATTTGCAACCAAACCCACTTGCAACTAGATGCAATTAGTTGTTGCATGTGTAATTACATTTGAATTTTAAATGATTTATAGTCACATTCATAGTTATGGTGCAATTGGTCTTTCCCTCATCCTTCAAAATGGATATTTTTCCATTTTGATTACATGCTACCATATATACAATATCATATATATATACATTTGATTTTATACAAATACATTATTAAAGAACTTGAGCTCCAAAACTCAATTTGGTTTTCTTTGCCTAAACCAAACAATGATCCCCTTCACTTCAAAAGAACATATTTTGCTCATTCCAAACCAATTTGAGTGATTTTTGTTGCTTTGAATGCGCTAAATGTAAAATTGCAATTTTTTTGTGAGATTCAAAGACAAACAAAGAATGACCAAAAATTTTGAACTTCAAATTGCAACTAGTTTTATTAGCCTAAATCAAACAATTATGACCCCTTCAATTTGGAAAAACATATCTCATTCATTTCAAAACCAATTTGAATGATTTTTGTGGCTTCAGATGCGTTAGGTGTAGAATTACAAAATGTTTTAAAGTCTCAAGGACAACATAGCAATGACCAAAGATCTTGAGCTTCAAATTATAAACTAGTTTAAACCAAACAATGACCCCTTTCATTTGATAAAAACATATTTTGCTTAATTCAAACTAATTTGAATGATTTTTGTGGCTTTGGATGTGTTACGTGTAAAACTACAAAATGTTTTTGAGTTTCAAGGACAACAAAGTAGTGACCAAAGATCTTGAGCTTCAAATCGCAAATTAGTTGTATTGGCCTAAAATAAGTTTTAACTAGAATGTAACTAGAATGTTTATCCCATATTGGTTGTCATAGCTTTGAAGCTTGTAAACTATTTATCTCTAGGTGCTTTCCTTGAAAGAACAAGTGGCAATTGGGATCAACAAAAAAAATGTCCTTAAATGCTAAACCCAAATGTTTTTAAAATAAAAAGTTGTAAATCCACCTTTTGAGATAAAATTTATAGATAGGCCCACTCATCTATTAACCTACCTACTTAAGCCACCATCACAAATTTAACATCTCACAACTTAGTAGTGAAAATCATGCAAAATTTGTTCATTCATAATTCGTACATTTCACTCATTAATATTGTGCAATGAAAACACATTTGACACATGGATTTATTGGAAGATGTGAAATCCATGTGACATTTGTTCATTCATAGGTTCGTATATCATTTGTCAACACATTTATCTATGTGTCAAACATGTTTTCAACGCATGATATTCATGTGTAAAATGTATGAACCTATGAATGGACAAACTTCACATGATTTTCATTATCAATTCGTTGCATGTTAAATTTGTGATGACCTACCTGCCTACCTAGGCTTATATATTTACCTACCTACTTACTTAGGTGCCTCATGTCAACATTTTATAAACCTTATATCGAACGACCTAGATTTGTTTAATTAATTTAAATAAATGTCAAATGGCTTCAAATGCCATGTGTCATAAAATGGTTGGTTTTAAAACAAACATGTGTCATAAAAAAATCATTTAGTTGCATTTGTAGTTGCATATGCAACTTGTTGTATGAATATGAATGGATGAAAAGTACAAACATATTGTATGTACATCATATGTACAATATGTCGCATGTAACTAGATGTCGCATGCGAATTTTGTTATGCAACTAAACCAAAAATTAGTTACATGTGTCACATGCACTAAGAATTAGTTGCATACAACAATTGCAAAATGCCAACTTTCTTCTAGTGAATACAAGCTTTCATCCACTCTTGTCTTCTCTTTCGAGACTTCTTTGGCCACATTATACATTTCTAGCCATTAAAATTTTCTTCCAACCTTAAAATGTCACAATTAATAACATATTTGAGAGATAAGGTCATAGAGTTTACATTTGCCCTTTATCTTTTACATAAGCAAGAATCTTCTTGCTTGACCCATAAGAATCCAAGAGTTCATTCAAATTTCTAGCTAAGGCTTGACCTATCGTTTGTACTGCTTCAAATAGATTAATTGTCACCTTCTTGGGTGGCCAATTTTCATCCAAAAAGTTAATGACTAATGTAAAAATGTCATAAGCGTTTTTTGACATCCACAAATTGAAACTTGCAGTAGCTTACCCACATCAAGAAAATTCTAGTAAAACATAAACATATTTTGTTTCTTGAACCAAGTCTGGCAAAATAGCCTGAAAAAAATTTTATGGAAGGAAAAGCAATGCGAGGATTCAATTGCAAAGCAAATCACTTCAACCACAAACTCTCCAAAAAATGTACAAGAAAATGACTCTTAATAACCAACAAGGTTAAATTTTCAAGAAATTGCTTTTGCTAGATTTCATTTGTCTTATAAGGAAGTTTTGCAGAGAATAATTTAGAAATTTTAGATGAAAATACATTTTGCTTCTTTTTAGTTGGTTGTCTTTCAACTTCAATTATCACTGCATTATTCACTTCTTCATTAAGTTTTTTTGCAAGCAAACAATCTTCTACATCCACATGTTTTTTCAAAAATAATATTCCATTGGTCTTATAATATGAAATTAGTCCCTTCCTTAGTTTTGTTTTAGGGCATTTTTCCCTTCAAGCTTCTAGAACAATCTTTGAACATGTAATTTTTGTAAGTTTAAGATGAATCTTTCATCATTACTTTTAGTAGCCCTACCTCCTTCAATTTCCAAATTCAAATTTTCAATTGAAGTTTTTGTTATAGGTGTATCATCCATCAATTCTTC
>Ga0116226_10005860_pt1 | contig 11000 bp, 5 predicted proteins | sample S1TSphfallax_FD_89692 | JGI IMG/M metagenome (GOLD analysis project Ga0116226, IMG submission 89692) | Host-associated microbial communities from peat moss isolated from Minnesota, USA - S1T2_Fa - Sphagnum fallax MG | ecosystem: Host-associated > Plants > Peat moss > Unclassified | place: USA...
CCAATACCTCTTATGTTGGTTCAACAAACATTGATAAACAACAAGGTTTAAGGTTTCAATTATTACTTAAGCAATTGCCCATGTAAAGTCACAAGGAACCCTAACTTGCAAATATGAACTATGTTGTGTGTATTAAATGTCTATCACATTAGTAGGCTCCATGGATGTTTGTAATATGATGGACTTGGAAGAAAAATGTGTTTTCACAAAGGTCTTTTGTTTTATGTGTTGCATGTTAGTTTCATAACAAATATTTTTCCATTCATGGGATTGGATTAAAACAAACTCAAAAAGTTCTCAAGGTGAAATCAGTTTTCACAACCCAAGAAAAAAGATGATTAGTGTGAATTGACACGGAAATGGTGAATTGACAATCCATGAACAATTCACTCTTAATAAAAACATCACAACTTCAAATTAAATTTCCCCCCTATTGGGGTGACTTTCCCCTATCAGGAATGTGAATCCACTTTGGATATTTACTTTCAAAACATTTTTAATAGCCTCAAGAAAACCTAATTTGGAAATAATTCCAAAGATCCAAGACACCATGGGATTTGAAATCTCAAAATGGAAATTCATTTACGAGTGTTAAGAACCATTATTTTGCACACTCTCACACTTATGTATGAGCCAAAAACACTTTATTCACTATCTACCAATTATGAATTGCACATTTTTTTGAAATCATGACTTCTACATAAAAGTTCCAATTGAAAAGTTTTCAAAGGAAAATTGTAACCCTTGAAAAAACCTTTCCAATGTTGTATCACATGTTTGATATGGAAGTTGTTTTACTCTTGTTTCTTGGGTTTTAATGATCAAAAATCAAATTGTCAATTCTTGACCATTTTTTTGACCATATACAATTTTTATTTCATAATCCAAATGAAGTATGTAAATTCACTTTTGATATGAATAGTTGCAAAATAAGGTGGTTCACTTTTTGCACCACATTGGATCATTTTCTAGAATATATTATATTCAAGTGCCACAAATGCATGGTAAAATTGTCAATATGACAAAACAAATTATGAATTACTATAATAATTGAATGTGTTAACTTGAATAATAATATGTACATAATGATGAAATTCAATAAATAAAAATCAAACACATAGTAATGGATTTTTGAAGTGGAATCATGGACTATGGTTCAAAATCTACATGAATTACAAAAAATTAAATCAAGAAATAACTATGAACTTTTGAATGACCAAATTTGAACCTTATTTTCAAAAAAATTATCTTGGTCATTGGAATAATGTTTTTCTCCTAACATGTATATTCAAAAGTTGTTTGATTTAGTTATTTTTCATCTAAACTTTCTTAATTCATTAATTACCACATAATTCCCATTTAATATTTTCAAGTTTAAAAAAATAATGTTAAAGTATGGACTTTCAGTATGTTGCATCTACCAAAACTAAGCCATCCTAACTTATAACCACCCATATTTACACATTAAAACCTTCCAATGGCATATTAATGGCCCAATTTAAACCACATTTATTAGTTGCATTTTTAGCCCAAAATTTTGGGCCTCCCACATGATTACAATTCTTTAAGTGCCTTTCATTGGGTGAAAGCATGGTTAGGTGTTTCAAAAGTGGCATTTGAGAATCCATAATCTAACATTAATAAGAAACAATTAGTTTTAACAATAATCAAACCATAAATCAAGTATAATTATCCCCTATGCTTTTAATCATAAATATTAATAAGTCGGCCTATGAATATCCCTAAACATGTGATCGATCAAAAAATGCATGCAAAAGATTAAAATTTTAAATGTAAAATGGACTCCCAAGGATAAAATTTATAACATTCACGTCATTTTATTTTATTTTAATTGAAAAAACATATATTAGGATAATTTCAATGCATTTCACTAATCAATTCTTCATTTGATGATGTTTCTTTTCTTTTTCTTCTTTTGACACTACATTGATGTATTTTTTGAATCCACGTTTTTCATTTTCTTTGTGTGATAAGCATAATGTTGTCATTTCAAAAGTTCATAATCTTTTTAGAATTCATCCAATTTTTTAATGGTGATTCCCATTAAAGTCTATGAAAACATGAATATTAAAATTTTGATAATGTTAATTTTGAATATGACTTTAAATTTTACATTTGTATGTAATCCAAAATAATTACAAGTGTGATAATCCAAACAGTCCCCCTATTCATGCTTTCACCCCACTTAGGAATGTTCTCCTCACTTGAAAGCATTTGGGATTCATTTCATTACACATCTTCACGTTTGTGAAACATGATTGAATTCTATGAAAGTGGCATGCTCCCATTTTTGTGCATTAATCTTGGTTATGAACCCAACATTAAGGTGATTACATAACAAGTTTCTTACTTGGCCCAATTGCATTTCAAAACATTAAACTTCTTTCATTTTGAGAGAAATATTTTTTGTACATCCTGAAAGTTGGTTGTGCATCCAAGTTAAGGTCATGGAATTTAAGGTTTCAATTTTTGCTTGAATAATAATTGCCCATTTAAGGCCATTCAAAACCCCATGTTCGTATTTGCATGTAAGGCTTAGCTTGCAAATATGAATGTTGCCACATGTATTAGATGTTGAAAGCATTAACCTCAAGAGCAACATTTGTTTTCATAAGGGTTTTTAGTTTTATGTGTTACATGCCAACTTCATAACAAACCTTCTCCCATTCATCTCTACCTTTCTTGAACCTTTTTAATATAGGTGATTTTTTAAGAAAAAATTGTTTGGTCATATTTTAAATTGATTTCATGAACATTCACACCAACCTTAGCTTCATTGATAATGTATTGATATGTTTTTGACATAACATGAAAAAAATAAAAGCAATTGAAATAACAACAATAATTCACATGACAAATCATATATGAAGGCATGTGTGGAAGAATTTGAATCAATTGGCTCCTTCATCTTTGACATACATGATTACTTTATTTATCAAGTTGAATTCAACCAACAAAACCTTCACTTATTATGTAAGAGTTGCATCAAAAGTATTAAATGTTAAACAAATAATCCAATAATTATGTGATAGGCAACCCAATTTCGCTTAATCAAATTGATAACCAAAGCAAAAGTGTTATAGCTTGATGTTGACATCCACAATTCAAACATTACACACTTACCAATGATCAAAAACACATACACTTCCATGGTGTTCTATAAGAAAACAAAATGATGTTCATGAATAGATTATGCTTGTGAAAAAAAAAATAGATTGAACTACAAAGATATAACATTATCCACCTCAAATAAGGGTTCTCCAAATAAACAAATTTGGCATATATACATTAACATCATTATTAGTACAAGATCTATATTAAATTTAATTAAACATGGTGCCATTTTTTGTAAGGCCTCACACTTCCAAAACAAATTATAATGACCAAAGGCACAACAAATTTAATAATTGGTTTGTGACAACCCTTGGAGATAACCAATTATTCTTCCATTTGTGAGGATGGGTAACTTGAAAACTAATTGATATTTTAAAATAATATTCTTGATGGGTACTTTTCACAAAACCAATTTTTTTGGGGGGAAAAAATGATCCAATTCTTACAACTCTATGAAAAAATTGAAACCAATAGTTCTGACAAAAATATGAAAATTGCCCAATATTGATTCATACTTGCAATTTTTTTGATACAATAACACTACTAACAACTTGAAGGATGGGTGCTTAACAACTTGGGTGAAAGTTGACAACCATTATTGATAAGGTATATAGGCATTGCACTTGATGTCAATAGTGGTATAATATGGATAACAAACAAGCTACTAAATTGCTATTACCTAAGGCAATACCAACTTGGTTAGTATTAAAGACTTGAGGTAATACAAGCCTTCTACCAATTTTATATCAATTTTAATACCAAATTTGTACCTTTTTCATACCAACAAAAAATCAATCTCAAACCCATACCATGAAGAGATTGGTGATAATTTGTTAAAACATACACAATAGCAAGACCAATTGGTATGTTCAAAACTAGACACCAGACGAACATTAATGAAAACACTCGTAAAATGATAATGCACAAGCTGCACTTTTGACATGTTAGAGCTCACCTTCAACAATTATCCCACCAAGAAACATAATGGTACTACAAATAATACTACAAATACAAATGCAAGGAATGGACAAAACCCATATAAGAAAGGAGGCAATACCATCAATGACAACCCATCATGGGGAAGAAAAGGTGGTTTCCCCCATGCTTCTTTTGTTTCTTAGAACTATAAATAGATTCAAAAATATATTTAAAAATCCTTAAATACATATTTTGAATATATGACTATTAAAACATAAAAGGTAAGTTTATAGTTCAGGAACTATCTTATGGGTGTGTTTGGTTATTATTAATTAATTTACAATGGGGCTATTTCTACCCATTTATGTCTATTATCTAATAAGGGAAAAAACTAAAACATAATGTCTTGTATTTTTTAAGCCTTCGTTTTACCTTTCTTGTGTTTGTTTGAAAATGGCAAAAGGAGTGGATTTTCATGCGCCCTTTCACTTGTAACCCATTTGATATGATTTTTTTATTGGCTAAAAGCAACTCCACCCATGCCTAGTATGAAGCCCAACAAGAGTTATTATCACATCCAAAATTTTTATTTTTTATTTTCCCAACCACACACAAATTTAAAGCTAGGACTACAACAGGTGGGAGATTACTAATAGTAATCCACCTTGACTAATTGATTTAACCAATCAACAACACATGTTAAGCTTGGTTGTGCCTTTTACTAACCCCAACATCCTATTAAAAATTGTTGGGCCAAACCTGCATGTTTGAATTTTTTTCATCCAAAATGTGTTATACACTCTCTAGTATAGTTGTTTTAAGAACAAAGTTTTATTTCAAATTGTTTGAAGAAGAAAGGGGAAAGAGAAAGAAAGAAATTGAGAGAAAATTTGCCTCACATCATAAAGGATTAAGGATTAGCAATAAACAAAATAAAGTGGCTAACTATGATGGTTGGGGGAAAGGGGGATATTTTTTAAAGTTCAAGAATGTCTAAACATCATAGGCACCAAATCTCCCTGGTTTGAATTTTGAATAGGGCCATGGGAAGATGATGTGCAAGAAAAACATGTGTAGTTGAAACATAGTTGATGAAAGATCAAAACACCAACAACCAAATGAAGTTTTCCTCACATAATAGATTGTGACTTAAGACATGAATGAGGGAAACTTTGTGGTTTCATCCATTACAATGTACAACATGTGATATTTATTGTAGCATATATTACATATTACATTAAAATTGCAATTCACATTATGACAACAATTTATGTCACAATAAACACCCACATATGGTACATGAAAATGGATGAATGAAATCACAAAGTTTATCCCACATGTGTGATGAGCCACAACCTATTGTGTGAGAAAAATCATATTCTATTGTAACAAAAAAATTTCAACTACATTAAAATTAATTCCACACAAAAAATGACCAAATCAATTTCATGTTTTCAATAGCATCCATCCACTTGTCTAGAAAGGCTTAAGGGTTTCAAGTAATGGTCATATGATATATAACTTCAAGGTTTCAATCAATGTTGCTTGACTATTTACAAAATGATAGTTATTAATAATAAGGTTGTTAACGACCCACTCATAAGTTCATCCATTTCTTGAAAACCATCTAAAGAACAACAAAGAAGTTGGTCTAGTATATATATCGTCTTGTTTATATACTATATACCCACTTATGTGGTGGGGGTGAAAAAAATGGTTTTGATATATTTATGAATGCAATTTTCAATTTCTTAGAAAATTTCAAAAGACCTCGTTTATGACTACCAATTGTTTCTTTCATGAAAATTATTGATTATTTTATGTTTTTGACATAAGTGGAGCCAACATTTTGCTTATTATGATTCTCCCCTCTTCTAGTCCAATATCCCTTGCCACCATATTGATAACTATGGATATCCTTTGTTGTCAATTCCTCCTCAAACTCAACATCAAAATATTTGTATTGATTTCAATATCATAGTAATACATAGAAATTGCATAAAGAAAACAAAACATTCTTGAAAGAGCTTCACAATGAATGATTTTTTTAACCCCAAAATTGGGAGACTTTTGGAGAACATATGTTTCTCTAATGTAAATTTCACAAATTTACTAAAATTTTGGGAAAAACCTTCTAATTTTTAGTATTTTTTTTGAAGAAATAAACCCTTATTAACATTTTCCTTAAATAGTCAGAGACACCCATGAAAAGATCCCCAAGGTATAAACAATCATAGTGTTAATGGCCATATGTAACTTATTCAATATATGATTTTTTCAATGTTGCATTTGTGGTGATCTATTTGTACTCTAGTTGCTTGTTCATGTAAAAAGTATTGTTCCAAGACATGCCTTGTAAAATGCTTAGTTGTTTTCATTTTCAACCCTAAGCCCATATTTTAACTATAGTTATTTTAAGTTTTGGTAAAATGTGCTTAATTTTATCCCAATTTTCTTTTATTTTTATATTAGTTCCATAGTTTGTGCCCCTACCATTAGCCTAGGCCAAAACTAGGCAAACATAGAGGTTGGCATAAAAATTTATGGCAACCAATGAAGTGAGTGAACTTAAAGGGCCCAATTATTTTATTTTATTTTTGGGAGGGTGAGGGTGTTGATTTTTTTGTTGTTCCCACTAGGTTCCCAATGTATTTTTTAACATATTCCCAATAGCATCTCACTTTATGTCATATCTGTTGCCCTACGTTTGACTCTTGTAACCAATATAATCAGCTCAAAAGGAGGAGACTATAATACATTTATTTTGGTCAAAAACTTGATTAAATATTTTGTGATGATGCCTATCACAAAAGGGGAAAAAGATGTGATTATTGGGGGTCCCCACAACTTATTGACATGAATCACATTTTACTATACTTATGGAGGTAAAAATATGGCAAAACTTACCCAAATAAACAAATGAAGGCTTGTAATCTACCTAGTAGATATTAGTTAAAGAAGTTGATAAAGCTATGATTAGAGAATTTGAATGTTGATGACCTTCTTTTAATATTTAAAACCATTGATGTTGTAGTTGAAAACCACATGTAGTTGCCATGGCCATATTAATGGTGCGTCTGCTAGGAGGCGACTTTATGTCCCTCTACTTTCGGTTCTATGCAGTGATTATACTTGAAAGTATATATGCTACCGGTGAAAGGAAAATACAAATGCATTTATAGATGTTAAATTGCATTTGTAGTTGAAATCAAGTAGTTTCCTTCCCCTACAACAATTACAATTTAGAACTGATAGATACCTTTTCCAAACTCAAACATGCCAAATCCTAGAATCTTGTGTCAAATTGTTATTCATTTGAACTGATTGTTAAGAATCCAACACCAAGTTCAACTTGGCTATAGACCACTAGTCACTTGAACTATTGTTTCTAACACATATGTGATTTTAATTCGGCTTGCTTTAACTCATTAAAAAGTTAATTATAAGGCGTAACTTCCTACCAAATCTTAAGCTCTGCAACAAAATCAATAAAAATTTGTGCAACTAAACCCGAGAGGGTTCTACGAAAGTAGCTCGTTCAACTTGGCTGCAGACCACCAATCACTTGTAATATTATTTCCAACACATATGTTATTCAAATCCGGCTTGCTTTAGCCTTTTGGAAAGCTAACTACGAGGCGCACCTTTTTATCAAATCCTAAGCTCTGCAACAAAACCAGTGAGGAGTTGTGCTACCAAACCCGAGAAGGTTTTGTAAAGTTTTTCTAGGATTTCAAGTCCCCAACACTATCCCTACCTATTTTTATTCTTCCCAAACTACTACAACCCTTTGATCTATTCTCCTTCTTTCTACCATCTACCAAGGATTATTCATTCTCCTTCTACCCAAGAAGGTTGTGGAAGCAAGACCTCTCAAGATTTGAGTTGAAAATAATGTTCGGAAAAAAGAGAACCAAAATGATTCGACTTCACCCTTTTAAAGAAAAGAAATGAGGATTCCCACTTGGTGGCCAATGGTAGGAGAAGGAGAAGCTCCCCATGTTCGAAGGCCAATGGAAGGAGAAGGAGAAGGTTTCCTTTTACCCCTTTTCATTTTCCCCCTAACAAATTTTACTCAAACCTTTCATTTTTTAATTTTAATTTAATTTAATTTTTTTGATCTTAACCTTCTACTTTACCATGGTTCTAGGCCGTTACTTATGCCTTTCCTCGCTTTCCCTTGACCTATAAGTTATGATCACGCCTTTGATGTCACATGTTTCACGCACATTCATTGTTGATTTGATTTGGTTGAAGATCTCTCCTTTTTTCCTTGAAATTATGGGGTCGTGTATGGCCACGTCTTATGGGCCTCAAGTTGTGCAAGCGAATGAAGAACTGGCCCTGGAGTTGTATTTAGATATGACGTTGACGCAACATCCTCATGATGAAGAACTTGAATCGCAAGAGGTGCGTGCTCGTCTTGAAGTCGATTCCCCTCAAGCTTGGTACTATCGCATTTCCCTGAACTCTTGCACCCTAGTGATATTGTTGTAAGTCGACCCCACTTCTGGTAATGAACCCAAAACCATCTATGAAGGTTGTTACGGAATTGAAGACACCTCCATCTTTGCATGGTCTTCAATTCCTGGCGTTCGACATTATCATTGGTTGTGTGGTCCGATTCGCCGACTACCTCCTAATAGCAAGGCAAACTACTTAGTTCGCACCATTCGACACATACTAGATTTCCTGCAGTTATGAATTATCATTGTGGCATACACTAAAACTCCACATGTAATTACAGCTCCTTGTTGAGCTTAACCATAATCTAAATAAATGTTCCATTCATCATGAAATTCAAGTTGCCATTATCACCCTATCCCCCTTGTTAATTTAATTGTTAAATTATTTTGAATTAATCGTATGTTTATAAGGCTTGACGATTGTTCTATTTCTATTGGACCTTTCATTGATCCCCTCTCCCTGCTTCATAAATTCTCAACATCCTTGCTACTCGTTAAATACTAGAATAAAACCAATGCTTTGTTGCACACCATGAATTCTGGTGTCCGTTCCTACCCCCAACCCTCTAAAGATTTTTCACCCCTGATTATGCCACTAAGGTTTTAAAATTATGGTTTATCAACTTTCTGTTGAAAAAAAGAACTAACCTAACCAATATAGTATTTAAAAAAAGAAAACAACCCCTCCACACAACCATGCATATTCACCACCCCCTATTCTAACACAAAGTTGTTAAAAACCCCTAAAAACCTTACCCCATTCGAATTTCCTTAATGAAGTTCTTAAAATTTGAAACTACCAAACATGACTATGTCAGTATGGCTTAGATACTACCGAAAATTTAGTATAATTTCACACAATGTTATGATTGTAATGAACAAGGTTAATAAGTCCAAATAGGTCATACTATAACAAAAAAAGGAGGCAACCTAAACCTTGATCATTTCCATTCAAGCAATAGTCACTCTCCACAACAAATCCATGATCCATATACACAACAATAACAATTTTAGCTCTTCAATATATTTACACCATTCAAATTTTCGCAAACCATCACAATTATTGTTTGTTCTTCTTTGCTAAATTTCTATGAACCCTATTCACCTTCTTAACCTATCTTCCAACTAATGAAGTTTAGTAGAGCTTGTTGGATTAGATCTTTCTGAACTTTCTCGATTGGCCATCTTGGTCTTACACGGCATCAAATCCTCGGCCACCACCCCATAGATGCACTCCCAATAGTTCATTTAGAATTTAAACAGAGAAGAGACAATATTCCCAACCACTTGACTTCCCCAAAGTTCCCAAGACAAGAGTTTCAAATTTTCTGAGCAACAACCCAATTTAATTCCCACGAATTGATGTCCTTTCAGACTGGCCATTATTGTCCCCTATAGAGTCTTATGAACTCCAATAACTTTCTAATTACTTTTTTTCATGACATTTTATCATGTTTGAAACACCCTAACTATAGTGTGCAATGGAAGAACAATTAAAGTTAGAGTATTTGTTAGAAGTAAAAATGTTGAAGGCATTCTTCCCATCACACTTTCCATCACAAACAGTCTATTCAAAACAAAAGGAAAAGAGAACCTAGCTTTCGAAATCCCTTCCTCCTTTATCTTAACATTCCCCATCCTCTCCATGAGCCCATCCTTCTTTTGAAACCTTTGCAAAGCTCGCCATTTCCAAAAAATATTGAAGAACAACAAACAAAAATTATCACACTCACTGCTCATGCCTTCTGCAAAGCAAGCACACACCTCAAAACTCTTAAAAGAAATAACCTGCAACAAATAACACAAGCATTCCATATCCACATAACCATGTGGTCTTCATCCCAATTTGATATTTAATTAACCTCCTTTCATCCCGCAATAAATTGTTGTGCTATAAACTTGGGTGTTTATAGGTCCCCATTTTTCATCTCTTGCCTAGTTTATGGTCATCCTTAAAATCCTACCAACACCTTCAACTAGGGATGAATTGACAAAAGAAAAGAGGAACCATGGCACTAACTTGATTATTGACAAACTTAATGGTCTCACACACACAATGTCGAAAAATAAACAAACAATAGAAAAATCAAAACAAACACTAGAGACATATAAGTGAAAAATCAAGGACATACACATGAAAAGCTTGGAAATTGAATTGGAAATCACATCTAACCTAAACATTAGGAAATTGGCAAAGACACATGGTAGAGCTTGTGTAAACATGAAAAGCTTGGAAACTGGCTTTGGAACACACACACATGCATAAAAAAGCTTTAAAATCAGTCCTTACCAAAAACCTTTGAAATTGGTGGAGCCTAAAAACCTTGGAAATCAAGAGATAAACACAGTTTGGAACACAAGAAGAAAGCAAGGATGAGTAAGTAGAGTGAGGCCCAAAGTGAGGATTACTTCATGGATAAGTCTATTGACCTACATGTTGTATAAAGACATGAACCCTTAACCCATAAATATTTATAGGGA
>Ga0116226_10005861_pt1 | contig 10998 bp, 8 predicted proteins | sample S1TSphfallax_FD_89692 | JGI IMG/M metagenome (GOLD analysis project Ga0116226, IMG submission 89692) | Host-associated microbial communities from peat moss isolated from Minnesota, USA - S1T2_Fa - Sphagnum fallax MG | ecosystem: Host-associated > Plants > Peat moss > Unclassified | place: USA...
ACACACTACCTAGAATTTAGGGTTTAGGTTTAGGCAAATTACGTGGGGAGAAAATTGTGGTTGTCCTTCTTTGCTCAAAATGAAAGTTGTATCCTTCTCTAACAAGGTGGCATGGTTCTATAAACTACAAAAGTCGTACCCAGACACATGTCTGTAAGGTAATTGTGAAAGCATAAAAGCTGTTCTGCATGTGGATCTTATCATGATAAGCTTTGTAGATACTTGTCACTTTTATGTCATTTGCTTTGTAAAAGCATGCAAATAAAGCTTTTTTTGCAGCTCACATGTTTACTAAATTTATCAATTCTAGAGAGACATCTATTTTCATTAGGAAGCTGTATATATATCCATAGCTCATCAATAGCTAATATTGAAAATAACACCTCAATAAATATTTTCATGTTTTTGATGAAACAACTTGAAACTATTGGATTTTGAAATTTTGATGATTACTGTTCCCAAGTCCATTGGCACGCTCAGTAGCTGTTTGTTTCCAAGTTACTTCTTCACTACATACTCACTCTCTATGCTTCCAATTTTGTAAATCACAAATTACAATCATAGTAACATCCCTTTAATTTATATTTCAAAAGGCTTCACACAAGCAATGTGGTATTTTAGGTTTGCGTAACACGATCTTGAGGAGACGATATATATATAAGAAAGAAGGAAAGCTGTACATTTTCAACCATTGTAGATAGTGCGTGTTTTGGAGGTAGTGAAGGGTGATTGTTCCCAGGAAATGCAATGCAATGCAATGCAATACAACCCACAATATTGAAGACAAGTGTACAGTCTTCATGTCTCTGGTGACTCATTTCTTACCATTTGAACTTTACCATTACCTCGGTTACAATGAGTTCTGCAAAGCTAGAATACACAAATTTGGGTTGATGGGTGCCTGCATGCCTGCACACAAACAAATCCAATTCATGGTACCCCGTCCAAACATACTGGAAATTCCTCCAAATCTACTGAAAATTCCTCCCCAGTGCATTACAATTGTGTAGAAACCTGGCAGATTTGCCAGTGTACTGGGAGGCCATGTTATTTCCCGTAAGATTTCCTTGACTGCGAAGCCAAGTGTTGTGCTTCCTGCATGGGCTTTTATGGCTTGCTGCTTTTCTTTGTTGTCTAACCAGGCCTGTGCTCAACTCCACCTCACTTAAAGCCCTTATTCCATTAACACCCTCATCCTTGAGCTTTACCCTGCACAAAAGCATTTGAACAAAAATTTCCAAAACATGACAAAAAATAGCCACCTTCACTTACCATACAAGATATTGTGGAGCTGTTACCCTTTGACATACAACAACAATTCATCAGTATGTTAAAAGAGAAAAACAACTTTTCAAACAATTAGAACAAAGCTCAAATAAATGTTTCAATGGATTGAGCTTTCGTATTTCACTATTTTTAAAAAAAAAAAGAATTTAAAGGAGGAACAAAGTAGGCATGTGAAAACTACCATCAAGCAAGACTCATCATAGTTCTCAATATTTCACACAACACCACATTTAGACAACCTGAACAATCCACAAATGACTGTCTTTTTATTTCTGTGTACTTTGAGGGATCTCCCCCAGGAGAAGAACCCTAGGGTTCTATGACAGGGCAATCCTCCTAATTTTCTAGGTTCCTGTGTTTTAAAAGACAACGGTTTTCGTGCATGGAGTTTCCTGTACTTTTGGGTTCTCCTGGGGTTCAGGAACACCCTTGGGCTCCATGCCCTCAGGTGAGGCTCCCTTAGGAGAACCCACTCATACAGGAACCTCCCCTACAACAAAAACTGAAAACTATAATCCCCCCCCAACCCCACCTTTCTTCATCCAACATTTCAGTCATAAAGAGCAAGAAACCATTAAAGCATCATCATTAAAGCGAAGGTTGCAAAAAAAGGTTTGAATAACATACTAGGTAGTAAACACTAGTACACTTCCAAACCTACCACTTTCATTCAATCACATTTATACACACTAGATGAAAACACTAGTATTTACTGACTACCACTTTTCGTTCCATCACATTTATCCCATTTGTCCATCCCCCTGGGAAAAACAAGTCAAACTGCAGCATTGAAACAGAGATTTTTCCCAATTATGTATAAGACCATTTGCTCTCTGTCCATCAAGAAAAGACAAAACATCAAGAAAACTTCACAAATCTTGTGCTGACAAATGGAAAAGAAATAGAGTCTAATAACAGACATACACTAAATTGTTTTGATTGTTTCAGTTTTAAAATACAACACTGATGTATGAATATGCTAAGGAAAATGCATTATGAACAATCAAGGTTCCCATATCCTCTCACTAAAGTACCCAAACATCTGTCCTCAAGATACATATACTTCTGTTCTCTTCTCAGATTTAAGACAAACTGAATAACCGTACAACTCACATGAACACCATAAAGTTCAAGTAACATTTTGAAGTGATAGTTGCCTTCTGGAGCAACAATAACGAATTAAGCAACCATGGACAACTTGAAACTGTTGACACCCATATGCTGGACGTCACCAACTGGGCACAAGTGGATAAGCAACCTCTGATTGGTTCCACAAATAAAATATGCTCTTTCACTCATTCCTAAACCCTCGGGGCACAACTTGAACAGTATAAGAGAACCTCCATGGCCCCAAAAGCCACATCTAGGATCCACCCCACTTTCACCCATGGATGTCAACAACTGGGCACAATTGGATAAGCAGCCTCTGCTTGGTTTCACAAATAAAATATGCTCATTCACTCATTCCTAAACCCTCGTGGCACAACTTGAACAGCATAAGATAGTCTCCATGGCCCCAAAAGCCACATCTAGGATCAAGCCCACTTCCCTATAAGCTATTCAATACCTGTGATCTACTTCAAAGTGACTTCAATCAAAAAGCCTGATAAACATTCAGAAATAAAGGATCACAAAGTGCCCATGATATCTAGCTGTGACATGTGAACAAGTACACATCAACGTACTGTCGCAGTGCAATTGACAGTGTAGATAGGTTGTAAAGAACCTGATAATGTATGGGACAAGCAATAAATGCTGTGTCACAACAGCCCAGGATTCCCAAATGGGTTGTGATACTGAGCAGGAGCAGGCAATGCCAGTTGACCTGGGATAGGTTGCATTTGAGGAGAAACCCCTACAGCATATGGATACTGTGTGGGGGCAGCTACTCCATAGGGATTACCAAATGGGTTTGGGCCAGTAGGGGGAATCCCCATCATCTGTTGCTGCTGCTGCTGTTGCATCAGCATAGCTTGGTGCTGTTGCATCATGGCCAGCTGCACATTGGATGGTGGGGCAAACTTGTCTGATGCCAAAAATGGATCCATATGCTGGACAGGTGGCATTCCTGGAGCTCCTTGGAATGGGTTGGGTGCGGCAGTATTCATGCCCATGTTGTAGCTGTTTGGAGCTACACCATTGGGGCCCCGCCTTTGCAGTGCATCTTCATACAGGCTGTCAAGTGTCAACTTGTCAAGTCCACCCGCCTACAAACACAATCTCACAATCAGCCTACTCATAACCTTCCATCACACACTAGACATTTCTACAAAAAACTTCTCCATGTTACATACATGTACTCAATGGACCCAACTCCATAGCGAAGAGAAGCATTCTGCTACTATATTGTTCCTTAGCCTAAACTTAAGGACCATACCCTCCATGTCTAGTTTGAAGTGAAAATCCATGTAAAACAAGAAACAATAATCATGTAGACCAAGATATCTGTATATGGTGTACACAGGTGCACAGTATCAATACAAATGTGCTCACACTGTTTTCTGTTGGAAATAGCCTGTTTATGTGGCACATGTCCCAACAAGAGCATGGTTTTTACACAAACATTGTTTGGTAATGCACTTCAAATACCCAGCAGTAGGGTTTCAAACATACTTATAAGATTTTGTGCTACAGGCTGTCATAATAACATACTAGAGACCCTCCAACAAAGGACATCAGCAAGCATGCCACTCACCCAGGTTGGCATCCTTGCCCTGCATTTAGCACAGATAGGACATTACACAGTACCAGTACCCTGCTGGGTTCCTCCAAAGGAAACAACATAAGAGGGCTTTCACTTTGTTGGTAATGAATGACCAGGGCCAGTTATTACAATGGAGCAAGAGAGAGATTAAATAGAGAGTACATACCAATTTGCTATTGGTGGCGACACTTGAACTATCAGTGGGATTTGTGACCAATGCAAGCTCCCAACCAGTGGTCCCATCTGCATTGTATACAGATCCATTCCCATTTGTGGTAGTTGAACCTGACCACCATGACTAAGCACTGTCAGCTAAAGTTGATACCCAAAGGACCCCATGTGCAAAAACAGAAATTCAGGCAAAAGTTGAGCATCCACTAATCAGAATTTTCTAAGCAACTGCAGGTAACTGAAAAGAGAAAGGGCCCCCAATCCCATATAACTTTCAACAAAAAAGAGGTCCTATCCTACTGTTTGCATGAAACATAGTTTGTTTGATGTCTGTCTGCAACAGTGAACAGTATGATTGACTAGAGCTTCCTGAGAGATTATTAGACTACTCACTTTCTGGAACAATAGCAAGTGCCAATGCATTGCTCTCCTCCAATGCAGCTGCATTTGGTAGATCCTCATCCAAACCCTGAAACCCTCATAACAGAGTCACCATGTCACTTACAGTGATTGTTCTATATGACTGCTTCTCTGCATGATCACTTGTAACTCCATGAAATGAGAAATCTCCATACTTGTGATTGAAGGTAACCAGAACCAGGCAAAAATCTTTTCCTTTCTAGTCAAAGGAAAGCTCCAAATAAGGACTCAAGTACATGGAAGATGAATTACACATAGGGAAGAACTAGTTCAAAATGAACTCCAAAACTAGCAGTATGAATAGCAGTAGTAACAGTCTCTAATATGTTGTGACCATCAAAAACATGCATGACAGCAACTTGTCTATCACAACTTACCCAATGACTTTATTAGCTCCCTACAGTAGGCATAGGCCAGTGTAGCCTGTGTAATGAGATCTGTACCCTATACCAAAGAAGGGAAAACATAGAGGGAAAGACAGAAAACAAAAGAGAACGCACATGAGGAAGAAAGAACAGAATATAGCAGACAAAAGGGAGAATTAGGACAAAGATGAAGTGGGCTTAAAATAGCTCCCCACTTCCAAGGGTCTATCAAAAATCAATTGAAACACTCCAAAAGCTGAAATTCCAAAAAGAAAGTGCTCATTATTGAGCAAACCTCTGGTCCTCTTAAAGAGAATCATTAGAGATAGTCTTTATTCTTCAGAAGGACAATGAGATTGACCATCTGAGAATTGAAGAAAGCTTTAGAAACAAAGCCTCGAGAACCTGTAGACTGGAGTACTGATAATGGCCAACCTAGCAGTAATAGAGGTACTGGAATGAACATGAGGTATACAGATCATGTCAATATGTGCATGCTCTTATTGAGTCTTTATCAAAAATATCACACAAAAGATCTTCAGGCCTTTAGTTAATGGCTAAATTCAAGAAGTTACAAGAGAAGCCATTAGAATAACTCTAACAAGCATCAAGAAATTTCCAAACACACTATTAAGAAAACCAGGACTAGGTGAAAAAGTAAAGAAAAACTTATATATAAGGACTGAAGAACTGGGAGAAGTATAGCATAATAGGGAAGAACTAGAACTAAAAAGAACAATAAAAGTGGTAGCTGTATAAACAGCATTGACAGAAAAACCATTAGAAGTACAATATAACTCACAAGATATATAGGGTATTTGCCACCAGCAAAAGAGTCTTTGTCCAGGTACAGAAAGCTCTTCAAGCCCACAAAGTCTGGGACAAAACATCATCCACAAACCTACAAACTGAGGATAATCTCTGAAGCACAACAGAGAAGGTCAACACCTTCAAAGGTGTTACTTCAAGTTATCTTTTAGGAATAGAGGTAGAAAATTGCTAAATAGACCTCTGATGTTGAAAGATATAGGAGTTCAATCCCATCCACTGCTCCTGCAGAGCCATTGAGAATCCAACTAACAACAGAAGCAACAAGAGCTTTTCTGAGCTTTGACACCCAAAGATCACTGACTGAAGGTGTTATAGATTTCTAGAAAGAACTGAGCCCCTTAGAAACATCAGTGATAGAAGCTGCACTTGCTGCACAAATAAATCTTGGTTTAAGCAGGTTTTTATGGAACTTCCAAATATTATTATGGATGGTGCTCTGAATGCTTTTCTGGAACCTTCCAAATAAGCAATTATAATCTACTTTTGTGATTATAGAGCATTATCTACTACTAACAGTCCAAACAAGTGACCGTGGTTGATATTTTCATACCAACTTCAAACAGCACACAACTTGCCAAGAAATACCTAAAAAACACAAAATGATGAACCACAGTCAACTATGGCAGCTCAGTAGAAGACATGTCCTTTTGGGAGACTGTTCAAAGAAGATACCCACCAGAAGGTCACCAATTGGTTCCACTGGTGGAGCTGGAGAAGGTGTTGTTTCTGGAAGAGGGTCTGCCCTAGGTGATGCATCCTCATAAACTTCCTCCTTAACACCAGTTGGTGGAGTGAGCTGGATTTGTGGTACAGGCTGCTCCTCATCCTCCTATTTCACAATGTTCCAAAATGCATCAGATACAGTCCCACTCCAATAGCACCAATCAGAAGAATCCCATCACTTTAGAGAGACAGTTGTGTCACTTACAGGGACGTCTTTCAGATAAAGAGTTCTATTGGATGCTTCTCGTGGAGCATCTCTTACATAGTCTTCCATAGTGGAGAGGAAGGACTGTGGAGGCTGCATCAAAGAATGTCACAGTTTAAATCCTTGGAATGTCATAACAAAATTACAAACATCAGGCTCTAAGAATTTATACAAAGACCTATTTGACAAAATGGTGGAAAAGTTTTAAAGAAGCACTTGAAACAGATACCCTCAGTATGTGATCTTGAACTTCATAAACAGTGTTAATGGATAACAAGATACATTGCATGCAAACAAAACCATGAAAAATTATCAACCTACCTGCTCAAGGGTAGGAAATTGGAAGCTACGAGCGAGGTCAAGCCCTTTGCACACCTCATAAAACTCTGACAGTCGGTCAGCCTACAATACATGTATATAATTATATTCAGATTGCTACCCATAACAGAGGTCATCAACCAACCCAAATAGACAACATAGTACTTCTACCAATGACAGAACTGATGGATTGACTGCCATGAGAAAGCGATGCCAACAGCAACAGATGCTTGTTTAATTCAAGACTCTACCAGCAGAGACATAGAGAATAGATTCAAAAATGATCATCCCATGAAGCATGACTGAACAATGCTGTTGAGGGAGCCAAGCAACAGAGCACATTCCTGATGCTATTGGATAAGACAGACATCTACTTTCTCTGCAAGGACTGGACATCCACTTTGGTCAAAATGGCCTCACCTGTCCCCCAGCTCGCTTATATATTTCAAGTGCTTTTATGGCATCAACTCTCTGCATTTCAAAAAACTGCACAAACAAAAACTATTTAGTAGGAAAAAGAAAGTGGGGCTGAGATACCACTCAAGATTCAAATGAGTGCTTAGTAAATATGCAACAACAATCTTCCCATGTGAACAGAAATGTGTTGAATTCAAGAGCAAGATAGACACCAAGCCTACCTTATCTACCAGGTTGATGATGCCATCATTGATTGCACGGTACAGCTTGAAGCTTTCCTTCAAAACCTGTTCAATAAAGACACATTCCAAGACTTGAATTCCCTTATTGGATTTCAAAACATGCTGGACATCACAAAACACTCACTTTGCTGTACACACCATTTTGCAAATGTCATCCAAAGTCCATGGAGACAAATCTCCCAGAATTCCTTCAACAACTGTTCAATAAAGACACACTACAAGACTTAAGTTCCCAGAACTGGATTTCAATATATGCTAGACAGAAAATAATTCTCAATTTTCCATATAAACCATTCTGCAAATGTCAACTACAGTCCATGGAGGAAATCCCCAGAACTATCCAAGCACAAAGAACACTTACCAAACCCAGTGCAGCTTGAATCACATAATTGCTGATAGCAGCTCCTTCAGGCTGCAAAAGATCAACATCCAGCTCAGATTTTACTCATGGGAGTGAAACAAAAAGCACAAAAACTTCACATTAAGAAAAGCTACTGAATCAGAGATTTTTCCATATCTCATTCTGACTTTCAACTATGTATAAATCACACTTTCAGCCAGATATTGTTGCATGGAGAATCTATACTCATAAGTACAAAGAAATTCTCCATTCTTAGGGGAAGGCAACCTGAATAGAAGTGAGAGATGGAGCCCTCAATAAGTTTACAGAGATTTCAGATCCAACAGCATATGAGCAAACAGGAGAAAAGAGGAAACTCTGGCACTAAAAAAAAGGGGGAAAAACAAGGAGTGGTTTGAATGAGAGTGATGATCACACCAATCTTCAACAGCACACATGGTAGTGACAACTACAATAACATCCACACTGACTTCATCAGCTCCCAGAAGTGGGAGCAGGTCAATGTCAGATGTTAATCAACATTCAGTTTCTGTCACAACACTGCCAGCAGCAGGAAGACACGGCATAAAGCTAGCTAGCTACACAAATGAAAAGAGATAGAGATTGCTAGGAAACAAAGATTTGATGGGGACACAGAGAAAAGGGAAACCAAATAAAGAAAGAGAAAGATAAGGGAGAAAAAACAGAGAAGACTCTTTAAGAGCATAATCCTGGACAAAGAGGTTGGAAAGGTCCCCACTTGGAATTGAGAAGCCCCTGAAATATTTATTCTGAAGATTCCAAGAGCAAAAGCACCAAACAACATATTTCTTTTGCAAGAAGATTCATTTTGACAGTTCCATACATGTTTTTTCATTGCCCTGTGTGCCATATTGTACCCTTACACAGATCTGCCTCTTTCTAGTTTCACTATAATCACTCATCTAACCAATTACAACAAACAAGATCCTTTGCTCTCTTGGGTTTACAGAATAATATGGGATAATACCTTGTAGTGCTTTCACTGTCAGGTGCAATCTCCATATTAAACCCATACTTGACTTCAGCTTTTTGTAAGCAACTATCAGCATGTCAATTCTGATATTATCTCCATCAGGTTCTTATACTTCCAATTAGGTTCATGTGTCAATTTAGTTCTTTTGCCAGGTAAGAAATATTAAAGCATTTTTTTTTGTTTTTCTTTTCCAGTAAAAAGCTCAACCTGCATTTCTCACCAGAGAAAGAATAGGGTCTTGCAGCCTTCAAGCAATGCACAGACTGCACAGACATTTAACTCCTCTTTACTCTTCAACTAGATACATCAAAGATCAACCAAAGATTTGTCACATTATATCATAATAGGTTCAAGAACTTGATGAGTTCAACTACTTCTGAGAAGGTTTGAGAAGATCCAACTAATCTGAGAGGGCATATCAGGTTTCTGCAGATTGACAAGGTCATGGACTACTGGAATAATGTGAAGAGCTTAGCAACTTCGAAAGATCCACAAGAGAAGTAAGATTGACTGCTTTTGAACCCTAGGCATGTAGTTTCTATTCCATCTCCAAGTTGTAGAAAAAAAGGGTATAATCAGAAAACAGGGAAAAGTTTCTTTAAAATGATGAACAGAATTGAAAAAATATTGAAGACTTACTTCAGGTTCTGACTTGAATTCACATAAGTGTCTTCAAAAGAAGGAATCAAATCAAAAACTGAAACAACATATTGCTTCTTTAAAATGCAGACAAAGTTATTAAAACCATGTAGGTGATAACAAATGAACAATTTACAGATTTTTGTGTGGAGTCTCAACTATGGCTCTTCTTACAGAGACAAAAATGCTGACTATCTGACGTGGTACCTGGCAGCCTGTCAAGCGATGCAATAGTTGTTGTAAAGCAGGTAAATGTTCCAACAACTCCCCAGTGTCCAACTCCCTTGTCCTACTATGTCCCTAATGGTCAGCAAAAACCTTCCAACAATTATACACTCAGCACAAAACCTAGCAAGCTTGCACTTCAAAGGTATGTACCCAATCCAAGAGTAAAATACTGATTGACCTGACATGCTGATTCACAAACCCTCTGGAGTGAAGCCAACCTAAGACACCAAATTCCACAATAAGTAACTCCCAAAATCAAAGTAAAAAGAGTTGTCTCTGCTTGTTAAGATAGATGCCTTACTGCTGCACGCTCGGACTCCACATCATATCTCAACACTCGAAAGCATTCAAGTCGCTCTTCCAAGTACAGTGCATAAGTGCGCACCCATGCTGAGTAGTCCCAGGCTGTGTACCAACAACACCCACATTTTCATGACCAAAGCCCACTCTCCTGACCACCCAATTCTAACAACTTCTTCTAAATTGACCAAGCTACTTCTAACCCTGCATGTCACATTTTCACTTTTAACCTCAGAAGTAAGTGCCTACAACATCATAAACACATTTTTCCCAGATGCCAATGTTGCAAAATGAAAACCACCACACAACCAAACATGCGCACCATTTGGACTTGTGTCATCCTTGAAGTTGGATAGATTCAGGATGTGACCCTGATTTCTAGAGTAATTGATGAGTTCCTCTCGAAATGTTGGGTCTCCTTCTCTCAATGTCCGATGAATGACTATCATTGCCTTCAGCGCAACCTGTACCAGGTAGACAAATCTCAATATCAAGATGCAGCCTATCAATGCTTGCAAATGAAACCAGAATGAAGATGCTTGGTGTGTCCCTAGTCAGCCTTCTTGGTAGTGTTGCAAAATGACCACAACAAGCTTCCACTGGCCATGCAACTGAGTATGCGCCAACGGCTACAAGATGTCTATTCTCAAACCACAGCAGAGGTTTCCTCGCCTTCAAATGCAAATCAGCATGCTAGAATTTAAATCAGCATCCATGTAAACTCAATCCACTCTGCTTGGCTACTGCTCTATTGGAAACCTTATCCAGTGGTGATATCCCCAGCAACATTGGG
>Ga0116226_10005862_pt1 | contig 10998 bp, 10 predicted proteins | sample S1TSphfallax_FD_89692 | JGI IMG/M metagenome (GOLD analysis project Ga0116226, IMG submission 89692) | Host-associated microbial communities from peat moss isolated from Minnesota, USA - S1T2_Fa - Sphagnum fallax MG | ecosystem: Host-associated > Plants > Peat moss > Unclassified | place: USA...
GCTACTTCGCTATCAGGCATGTTGCTTCGCTTCGCCTTCCCGGGCCGTCCGCACCCACGGCATCGACCCTCCCGAAGCCCGAATAATCCGCGGCACTTGCTTCAGCTTCCAGAACACATAGATCGGCGTCCGAGCCAGCGTCCGCAGATCGTTCGCGACCGAATCGCCATTCGCGATCGCCGCCCCCACATGCAGCAGCAGAACCACAAACCCGCCAAGCGCCGCCGCGCGTCCAAAGGTCGACGGAAGCGCCGCCGCCACGATCAACAACAAAACCTGAAACGCGATCGGCGGCGTCAGCAAATCGATCAGCAACTCCACAAACCGCAACCGCCCGCGCAGCACCTCGCGCGCCAGCCAGCCCGTGTTTTGTTTCACCAGCCCTAGCCGCCCGCCCTCCCAGCGCGCCCGCTGCGAGGCCCGTCCCGCGTCCGCCACCGGGGTCGCGCCGCGCACGATCGTCGGCTGAAGATATTCAACGTCGATCCCCGCCCGCACCAGGCTAAGGTGGTATTCGACATCCTCGACGATCGAGCCGGCGGTGTAGGGCACTCGCTCCAGCGTCCTCCGCGATAGCGCAAAGCCGTTCCCAAGAATGCCCGCCGAAAGCCCCAGCCGCCAACGGCCCCGCAGCCGAACCACGTTGAATCCGCGATTCGCCAGGTCGAGCAGCGGCCACTTCTCCGCGTCCGCCAGCCGATAGGAACACTGCAGCGCCTCGGCCCCCCGGGCAAACGCGCGCGCGAAATCATCCAGCACCCCTGCTTCGGCCGTCGTGTCCGCGTCGATCACCAGGAACGCGTCGAACGGCTCCGCCATCAAGCGCGAAAACGCGAAAAACAGCGCGTGCCCTTTGCCGCGCTGCGTCTCGTCCTTGCGCTCCAGAACCTCCGCGCCCGCCGCCCTGGCGATCGCCGCCGTCTCGTCGGTGCAGTTGTCCGCGATCACAAACACGCGGAACTCCCCGGCCTCCCGCGTGCATTGCATAATGCTCGCCAGGCAGCGTCCAATCGAATCCCGCTCGTTGTGCGCGGGAATCACCACCGCCAGCCGAATTTTCCCTCCGCCCAGCCCTGCCCCCGGCTTCGGCTTGCGAGTCGGCAGAAATCCCGCCAGCGTCACCAGGCCCAGCTCCAGTGATCCCGTAATCGTCGACACCCCCGCTGCCGCGCCAGCCCACCATCCCGCCGTCGACAACCAATAGTGGACGCTCATGTCGCCTCCTGAAGGTGGCTGCTGAAGATGCTCCGCAAATGCGCCACGTTTCGGTTCAAATCGTATTTCGCCATCACCTTGCGCCTGCCCGCCTCGCCCATCGAACGCGCCAGCGCTGCATTGTCCATCAGCCGGGCGATCGCCTGGGTCAAAGCCGCGCCGTCCGCCGGGCACACCAACAGCCCTTCCTCGCCCGAATCGATCAACTCCGGAATGCCGTTCACGAACGTGCTGATGCACGGCACCTCCATCGCCATCGCTTCCATCAGAACCACCGGAATTCCCTCCGCGAAACTCGGCAGCGCAAAAAGCTGCGTCGTCTCATAAAGAGCGCGAACCGCGTCCGGATTCACGCCGCCAAGGAATTCGCAGTGCTCCTCAATGCCGAACTCCTTCGCCGCCGCCTCCAGACGACCTCGGTCCGGCCCGTCCCCAGCCAGCGTCAACCGGATGCGCCGTCCCTCCCGCAGCAGCTTCGCCACCGCCTCGACCAGCACCGCCTGACCCTTCGCCGCCACCAGACGGCCCACGCAGAGAATCTGAAACTCCGGCGCGTCCCCCGCCCCCTTGGCCGTCGGGCGGAAGATGCCCGGATCCACCCCCAGCGGCGACACCACGATCTTGCTCCAATGACTCGGGTCGCTCAGCCGCATCAACTGGCTCCGGCAGTAGCTCCCGATCGTGCAGATGAACGACGCCGACTCGATCTTCTCCCGAAGATGGAACTCCGTCACATCGTAAAACTCATCCGGCCCGTGTACCGTCAGCGAAAACCGTATCCCGAACACCTTCGCCGTCAGCAAAGCCACCGTCGCGGCCGGCGTCGCGAAATGCACATGCAGGTGCCGAATCCCCCGGTCCCGCATCCATCGACCCACCAGAATCGCCTCCACCAGGTAAAACAGCCGCCACAGCGTCGCCAGCGCCGATCCCCCCCCGAGACGCAACGCCATCGCGAATCCCTTCAGGCAACCCAGCGGATTCGCCGCCAACTCCGCCCCGAGCGCTACAAGAATACTCGCCTTGCCCGCCGCCTTCAGGCAGTAAGTCCGCGCCGCCTCGCTTCGCTCGACCTCGCTCAGCCGCTCCGTCGAACGGTCTGGCGGATTGATCGACACCGTCTCGATCTCCATCCCAAGGCGGCGCAACTCCACCACCTCCCGCAAGATAAAGGTGTGCGAAATCGCCGGATAGCGGCTCACGAGATAGGCCACTTTAGCCATGCCTCTCTCCTCGCCGACAGCCGCTCGCCGCGAACACCATCCCCGTCCTCGCCATCGACCTTCCCTTGTCCCCTATCCCGAGCCGTCCATCCCTCATCAGGCTTACCGGTGCTTCCAATACACGAAAAGACCGATCGCCAGCAACAGCACCAGGATTGTCCAAATCTTCACCCAGGCAGGCAGCAAGGTTCCCGAGTTCAATCCCGAAACCACATGCTCCTCCTCGATCTCCAGCGCCGCGCCCAGCCGCACGTTGTAAATCACGTTCTGCACCACCGACGAGTCCGCCACTTCCAGCTCCGGCCCCAGATACGTCGCCTCCGAAAGCACGCTCCGCTGCACGCTCGTGCCGCGCTCCACCACGCACTCCCGCCCAATCACCGCGAAGGGACCGATCTTGCACGTCTCCCCAATCCACGCCTCTTCCCCGATGTAGCAGGGACCCTCCACCACCGCCGTCGCTGCGATCTTCGCTCCGCGAGCCACCCACACGCCCGGCTCCTTCTCCACGCCGTCGTGATATAAGCCGGGATAGCCGCCTTCCAGCGCGATCCGGTTCGAATCCAGAACCTGCTGCGGAGAAGCCGCCGCGATCGACGCCCCGGTCAGAATCTCCTTCTTCACGTCCAGCAACCGCGGAGTGATCGCCGTCCGCCAATCCTCTCCCAGCGCGATCTTCGCCGCGAAGGTCGGCACCTCCTGCTCCGGCAAAACCGCCCAGCCCGTCCACGCGATCTCGCTGCCCTCGTCATGAAAAAACAAGCCTGGCGAAACCAGCGTCTCTCCATCTTTTGCCAGCACCGGCAGCGACGGCAGATACCCCGCGTCTCCGCACAAAATCGCCGCCCCCTCGGCCGCCGCCATCGCCGCGAAGTCCGCCTGAGTCGCCACGCGGTCGAGCGGGTGGCAGGCGATCGGGATGCCCCACCGCGTCCCGTCCCCCAGCAAGTGCGCTGCCGCCTTGTGACGCAGGCCAAGCACCAGCTCGATCCGCGACACTCCCCGCGTCACCAGCTGCTCCACCACATGCTGGATGAACGGCCGGTCCAGCAGTTGCGCCATGGGCTGCGATTCCGGATGGCTGAGCCACAAAACTGCTTTCATAGCGGCTTCGCCTCGCCAATCCGCGAGCCCTCCGTAGCCGGCCGCCGAAACTTCGACAGCATCACCATGAATAGGAAAATCCCATTCCCCAGCAGGTATCGCTTCCACATCCGACCCGGCTCTTTCGCCAGCCGGTAGGCCCATTCCATGCCCAATTCCCGCACCCACTGCGGAGCCCTCGGCATCATCCCCGAGTAGAAGTCGAACAAGCCCCCAACCCCCAGCGCCGACCGCACCTTCAGCTCTTTCAAATGCTTGCGAATCCACAACTCCTGCTTCGGAGCGCCGAACGCCACCAGCAGGATCGTCGCCCCGGACCGATTGATCTCTTCGACGATCGAAGCCTCTTCGCCCGCCTGGAAAAATCCATTGCGAATGCCCGCGATCCTCAGCTCCGGATACCGCTCCTTCACCCAGCGGCTCACCCCGTCGGCGATCCCCGGCCTGCCGCCCAGCAGAAACAGGCTTGCCTTCTCGTCCTGCAGCCGCGCGCACAGCCGTGGAAACATATCGGTCCCGTTCACGTTCTGGCGCACTTCATTGCCGAGAATCTTCCCCGCGATCCGCAAACCGATCCCGTCCGCCAGCCGAAGATCGCTCGTCACCAGCACCTCGCGGTATGCCTGGTCCCGGCACGCCTTGTTCACGCAGTCGACGTTCACAAACGACACCTGCCGCGCCGAGGACGACGGAGCCATCACCGCGTCGATCGCCTCCTGCATCGTGATATTGTCGGTCGGCACACCCAGAAATTCCGTCCGGCTCGTCGTCTCCTTCGCCGCCCCGCCATACGCGAACACCAGCATCGAACGAACCAGAATCCCAACGTCCGTCTTCAGCGATCGCTCGTTGATGTATTCCGCGTCGATCTCGATCTGCCCCGAGAACGCGATATTCGTCCTCCGGCGAATCCACCAGGTCGAGATCAAACCGGGCCGCACCGAAACCACCCGGCGCTCCGGCTCGTGGCGCAAATCCAGTTCGCCCGCCGACCGCGCATTCGGACCCACCCACGCCAATTCGCCCCGCAAAATCTGGAACAACCGAGGCAGCCACGACGCCCACGGAATCGGACGCCCCTTCCGCGCCAGCGTGATGTCCCAGATCTGGCGGCCGTGCCGGCCCATTCTCGGCGTCTTTTCAATCCGCGCCCCAAACAACAGCGCCAGCAAAATCAATGGCGCCATCGCCGCTAAAATCAACGCCGCCAGCACCCGACCCGGCAGGTCTTGCGCCGCATGCCGCGCCGCCCGCTTGAATCGGTGGCTTGGCGCGTTCCTGTTTTCCGCGCACGCTATATTGATGTCTTCGATCGCCACGGCCCCTCGTACATTGACCGCCCCGGCTGCTCGTCCATAGCCCCGCCCGCGCGTCAATTCCCAAACTTATACGCCTAGTTGCAAGCACAAGCGAACGCGCTTCGCCAAAGACGAATGCGTAGCCAAAAATGCAGATCGACTGGGGGCCTGCCGCGGCAGAAAAACTTCAGTTGCCATCTCCGCCTGTTCCCGATGTGCTTTCACCGGGACGACTTTAAGTTCTAGGCGGTACTCCTCAAGATAGACCTTAATTCGCGAAAACGGAAGAAATTTCAGTCCGCCCGGCCTAGCGTCATCCGCGGACTATCGCGCCGCCGGGCCGATGTTATCGACTTGACAACTAACATCCGGTCGCTCAAACATAGGAGCCTGTTCGGGTTGCGTCCTCGACTTACCCGCCGCTCCGACCGAACCTCCACGCAAACTATGTGCGACTAAGCTAACATGCCGCCGTTTCCGCAATCCTCCGCCCGCTTCGGCCAGTCGCTCAGGCCCGGCCCATCATTTCATCACGCTGAAAGCCGCGCTCAGAATCTCCTCGATGTTGCCGAACCGCGACTGGTAATCCTCGAAGCTCCGTTGTATCACCTGGTGCGCCTCCTCGCGCCCGTAGGTGTGCGTGATCTTGCAAACATTCGACGTCGAGTCCGGAGCCATCTTGTAAGTCAGGAAGTAATGCCGCAGCCGGTTCAGCATCGGCTCCGGAACCTGCCCGATGTCTCTCCACCCGCCATAGACCGGGTCCTGCTTCAGGACCGCGATGATCTTGTCGTCGGCTTCGCCCTTGTCGATCATGCGAAAACCCCCGATCGGAATGCACTCCGCGAGCACGTTCCCGTGCGCGATCAACCGCTCCGACAAAATGCAAACGTCCAGCGGGTCGCCGTCGCCCTCCAACTCCATGCCCGTCTTCGCCGACGAAAACGCCGCCACCCCTTCGCCGCAATAAGTCTGCGGAACAAAACCGTAAAGCGCCGGGCATATGTTCGAGTATTTCTGCGGCCGGTCCACCTTCAGATAACCCGAAACCTTGTCCACCTCATATTTAAGCGTGTCCGACGGCACGACTTCGATGAAACATTGAAGAATATCCGGCGCGTTCTTGCCCGCGGACACTCCATGCCACGGATGCGCCTTGTACAACGTGCCAAGCAGCTTCCAGAGCGGATGGGCGGAGGTGCTCACTGCGACCTGCTTTCTCGTCCTCGTCGAGGAGTGGGGATCTTCGGCCTGCCAAGCCGGAAAATGCTAATATCTCACAGCGAACGCCACTTATCCATCCAATACGCCTATCTCTCGGATACACTGTCTCTCGTATACAGTGTGATTCTCGCATCGCCGCGATTGCCGGGGCGCGGGAATCCAAGTCGACGGCAATCCCGGATCGAAGGCGATCAAGCCTGGTCATAGAATGGTGGCGCTCTTTGCATGTCGCGAAATCGAAGACCGAAATCCGCAACGACTATCTGCGATGACTATCATGGGGAGTAGCGGCCGGTGAAGATCCTTCTTGTCGACGACGATCCTCTCGCTCTCAAAATACTGACCCGCTTTCTCAACCAGCAGGGCCACGAGGTCGTCGAAGCCAACGACGGAGAAGTCGCCTGGCGCATGGTCGTCGAGCGCAAAATCAACTTTGTCGTCAGCGACTGGATGATGCCGCAACTGGCCGGCGTCGACCTCTGCCGCCGCATCCGCGCCACCGAATTCGGCCACTACGTCTATGTCATCCTATGCACCGCCAAAGGCGGCAAATCCGACCTGATCGAGGGTATGGACGCCGGAGCCGACGACTTCCTCGTCAAACCCATCAGCCCCGAGGAATTGCGCGTCAAGGTCCGCGCCGGAGAACGCGCCCTCAGCCTCCAGGCCGGACTCGCCCAGAAAAATCGCGAGCTCGCCGGCATCAACACCCGCCTGCAGGCCGCGCAAAAAATCCTCGAAGACGATCTCAAAGCCGCCGCCTGGATGCAGGAGCAGCTCCTGCCGCCGGCCTCGCTCCAGGCCCAGGGACTTAGGTGCGAATGGCGCCTCCAGCCCTCCGGCTATGTCGCCGGCGATATCTTCAACTTCTTCCCCCTCAACGACCGCCAGATAGGCTTCTATCTCCTCGATGTCTCCGGCCACGGCGTCCCCGCCGCCATGTTATCGGTCACCCTCAGCATGATGCTCACTCCCGACGCCACCCACGGCAGCCCCTTCTGCCGCTACAATTCCGCCACCGGCGAAATCGAGGTATTGTCCCCCGGCGACGCCGTCCGCGAGTTGAATACAAGATTCCGCCCCAAAGACGATCGCTACTTCACCATGATTTACGGAGTCTACGACGCCGACGCCTCCGTGCTCCGGCTCGCCCAGGCCGGCCATCCCGGCCCCATCAAGATCCAACCCGGCGGACCCCTCCAAATCCTCGGAACCGGCGGCATGCCCATCGGCATCTGGGACGACATCGACTTCGATTCCTTTGAAACCCCCTTCGCCCAAGGCGACCGGCTCATCTTATACTCCGACGGCGTCACCGAATGCATGAACTGCGACGGCCTGCTCTACGGCGAGCCCAGGCTCCTCGACTATCTCCGGCGCAACGCCGCACGCCCCCTCGAAGCCATGCTCGAGGGCCTGCTCGCCGAAATCGCCGCCTGGCGCTGCGGCGGCGATATCCGCGACGACGTCAGCGTCCTCGCCATCGAAATGACCTAGTCGCGATTGCGCCATCCCGAGCGAAGCCGAAGGCTCCGCGTTTCCGCGCGCCAACCTGTCCTCGAATTTTGCCCCGGCCACCCGCAATTCCACCTAACTCCGTTGTATCTTGGTATCTTAGCCTTGGAACCTCACTTATCTTGAAACTCTTGGATGTATCCCAATAACGGCGGCGGCGCGGAGAAACGATGAAATACCAGGAAACGAAGATCGGCAAGATTTTGGTCGTGAAGATACTAGACTCGCGAATCACCGCGGATGTGGCCTCCCGGTTCAAGGCCGACATGGTCGACTATGTGAAAGCGGGGCATCGCCACCTTGTCCTCGATTTGAGCGATGTCACGTTCATCGACTCCAGCGGCCTCGGCGCTCTCATCGCCACCCTCAAAGTGATCGGGAAAGAGGGCGAGATCCTCATCGCCGCCGCGCCCCCGACCGTTGTCGTCATGTTCGAGCTCACCCGCATGGACCGGGTTTTTCGCCTAATCAAAACCGTGGACGAGGCAGTCGCATCCTTTTCGTGACTTATCCCTGACTTGGAGGGGCCGGTTGAGCAGCATTCAGTTGGAAATCGACAGCGATCTCGGCAATGTCGCGCTGATCGCTCTTTCTGTCAACAGGATCTGCCTCCACGCCGGTCTCGACGAGGTGCAGGCGAGCATGGTCGAGCTCGCCATCGCCGAGGCTGTCACCAACTCCATCCAGCACGCCTGCCGGGGCCGGGCCGGCAAGCCCGTCTCGGTTGCCGTCTCGGCGCTCCCCGACCGCTTGGAATTCGACATCGTCGATCGAGGAAGCTCCTTGCCGCCCGACGCCCTCCAGCGATTGATCGAGGGCGAACCGGAGGTCGAGTTCGACCTCGATAATTTGGACAACTTCGACGCCATCCCCGAGAACGGAAGGGGCCTGAAAATCATCCACGATGTCATGGACCGCATCGAATACGTCCAGGACTCCACAGGCAACCACCTCCGCCTCACCCGAAAGATAGAACCCCACGGAAGCGGCGGGATTTAGAGCACCGCAGAACAAGTCCGGAATGCTCGTGAACGCAATCCGGGTCGGCGCCGCCGCCCCCGCCAACAGCGTGCTCGCCGCCATCACCGTGTGCGTCCCGTATTTCAAATTCAGCGAATCCATCGTCGAAGAGATCCGCGCCCGCCGCCCCTCGCTCTCCAAACTGGAAAACAAGCTCAGCGTATGCAGATGGTCGGGAACCAGGCTCCCCAGGGCGATCCCGGCGTAGAAAGGTTTCTCAAACCCGGAGCCCCGCGGCCGCTGCGCCCACAGCTTCTGCAACCCCTCGATCAGCGTCTGGTTATCCTGGCACTCGATCAGCGATATCCCCTTCGACCACCCGTCCTGCGGAATCCCCGACAGGTGCCGCTTCGTCGCCGCCTCCTTGGGAACGGCGTACTTGATCTGCAGCGTCAAATGCGTCGTCCAAAGCCCCGCCGACCGCAGCCGCATCGCCGCCTTGTGCAGCAATTTGTGCAATACCGCGTACGCTCCCTCCACGGTTCGCAACTCCGGCCCCAGAACATGCGACTGGCTAATCGATTTCTGGTGCTCCAGCTCCGGATCGTTGAAGTCCTCGCCCCGCAGCCAGTGCCAAAGCTTTTCTCCGCCCACCCCGCCCCAGACGGCGTACATCTCCTCCCGCCCCAGCCGCAACAGCTGCTCCATCGTCCGAATCCCGCGGTCCTGCAGTCGCTTTTCCATCCGCGCGCCGATCCCCGGCAAATCGCGCGGCGTCAGACCCAGCAAAGCCGTCTCCAGTATGTCCGCGGTCAGCGCCACCAGCCCGTCCGGCTTCTCCATGTCCGACGCGATCTTCGCCAGGTACCGGTTCGGCGCAAGCCCCACCGAGCAACGCAGCGTCGATCCCGCCCGCTCCCGAATCGCCTCCTTCACCCGACGTCCCAGGTCGAGTGCCGCCAGCAGCGGCTGCTCGCGGCCGAGCAGACGACACGCCATCTCGTCGATCGACAGCACCGCCGTCACCGGAATCCGCGTCTCCACCGCCTCGATGATCCGGTGGTGGTAGTCCACATACACTTCATGCCGCGCCTCGACCAGCTCGATCCCTTTGCACAGCTTCTTCGCGTCCCCGACCGTCGTCCCGGTTCTAACACCAAACGCCTTCGCCTCGTAACTCGCGGCAATGCAACAAGTTGTGTCGGCAAACACCGGCACCACCGCCACCGGCCGACCGCGCAGCTCCGGCCGCAATTCCTGCTCCACCGACGCGAAGTACGAGTTCAGATCCAGAAACAGCCACGACACCCGCGGTTCCCGAATCCCATTCCGGGCCAAGTTATCCACCGCCGCCCCGCCTTCTCCTAAGTTTCGCCTTTCTTTCTGAGAAAAACAATGGCATCATGGTGGATAGATGACTGCGATGCGGATAACCCGCAAAACGATTCAGTCATCCCAAGCGATTGTAGGTGGGCAATGGTTTCTCTGAAGCTACACGCGCTCATGGTTTGGCTCCACGCAATGGGAGCATGGGTTCCAATCGGCCTCGCCATCTTCGGCGTCGCCCTCTTCCTCTGCTGCGCCTTCGGCTGCGGCGGAGCACCCTGCAAAGAGAAAGACCGCCTCTTCGGACGCTCCGTCTACTAAGAGGCGCGATCCCGAGCGGACGGAAACTTCTTCATCGAGCCGCTCAAAATCGACTCGCTGACTCGCTGACTTGTTTCTTCCCGCGTTGCGGCCCCGCAAACCGCCGAAATCCCCTCCTGTGCATCCTCCTGTCAAAAAAAGGCGCATAATTCTCCTTTCCATGAAACGCTGCGGCCGCGCGCCGCACTATATCGTCAGCAAGAAGGCAAAACCGCCAACGCCACAGCAGTTGAGGTGAATCATGTCCCCAAGCAATGCGTATCGAGTCTCGTTTCCTAAAAGTGAACGCACAACCCATGCCGGCGCCACCGCCGCTGGCAAAACCGACCCTCGCCACATCGTCAGCGTCTCGGTGATCGTCAAGCGCAAGAATCCTCTGGATCTCCAAAGCCTGGGCGGCCGCCACCTCACCCAGGACGAGTTCTCCGAAAAATACGCCGCCGACCCCGCCAGTTTCGCCCAGCTGCGCGCCTTCGCCCACAACCACGGCCTCACCGTCGACGAAGGCGCGTCCAGTCTCGCCCGCCGCACCATCGTCCTCCGCGGCCCCGCCAGCAAAATGGAGGAGGCCTTCGGCGTCCAGCTCGACAACTACACCCTCGAAGGCAAGGCCTTCCACAGCTATACCGGCACCCTCTCCATGCCCTCCGAACACGCCGAGCCCGTCGAAGCCATCCTCGGCCTCGACTCCCATCCCATCGCCAAACCCCACTTTCGCCTCCGCGACCACAAGAAACGGCACAAGAAGCCGACCCACCCCCCGCCCACTCCCGAGCCCACTCCCCCCCCCCCCCCCAACCCCCCCCCCCCCC
>Ga0116226_10005864_pt1 | contig 10994 bp, 11 predicted proteins | sample S1TSphfallax_FD_89692 | JGI IMG/M metagenome (GOLD analysis project Ga0116226, IMG submission 89692) | Host-associated microbial communities from peat moss isolated from Minnesota, USA - S1T2_Fa - Sphagnum fallax MG | ecosystem: Host-associated > Plants > Peat moss > Unclassified | place: USA...
GATGGCGTAGAAAATCGCCAGCAGATTTTTCTGCCGCAGCGCCAGCGCCACGTAAGAGCCGATGCCGGGCAGCGCGAAGGTGGTGTTGCCGACGGTGATCGCCTCGGAGGCGACCACGAAAAACCAGCCGCCGGACATCGACAGCATGGTGTTCCAGACCAGGCCCGGCATCGCGAACGGCACGTCCAGGCGCCAGAATTTCTGCCAGGGCGAAAGCCGGAACGATTTCGAGGCTTCCACCAGATCCGCCGGCAGCGTGGTCAGCGACTGATAGAAGCTGAACGCCATGTTCCAGGCCTGGCTGGTGAAGATGGCGAATATACAGGCGAGTTCGGCGCCGAAGACGCGGCCCGGAAAAAGATTCAGAAAGAAAACGACCGTGAAGGACAAAAAGCCCAGAATCGGCACCGATTGCAGGATGTCCAGAATCGGGATGAGGATCAGCCCGGCCCGCCGGCTTTTCGCCGCCAGGGTGGCGAAGGTGAAGGTGAATAACAGCGAGGCGAAGAGTGCCGCGAACATCCGCGCGGTGGTGCGCAGCGCGTAGCCCGGCAAATAGGACGGATCCAGGTGAATGGTCGCCGCCTGATTGGCGACCAAGGGGGTGAACAGCGTGCTGCGCCCGACATCGACCAGGCCGATCAGCAGCCCCATGACCAGCAGCATCGCGACCCCATCCCAGCGATTGGGCATGCGGCGGCCGGAAGCCAGTGCGGGAGCTGCAAAACTGGGCATGGTTTCACCTAACCTAGCGGAGGGGTTCGTCCAGCGCCCTTAGCCTAGGCGACAGAAGCTGTCACCCTGGCTTATATTGCGGTTTTATGACGCTATTTTACCGCCCGGTGCTGCCGAAGCCGGCCGCCCCGCGTTCGGTCTCGTCGAGATTCTCAACCTCGGTCCAGGCGGCGTGGATCACCGGGGCGAGCACGGCCTGGGCGATGCGCATGCCGCGGGTGACGGTAAAGCTCTCCTCGCCGGCGTTCAGCAGGATGACCTGGATTTCGCCGCGATAATCCTCATCGATGGTGCCGGGCGTGTTCGGCAAGGTGATGCCATGCTTCAGCGCCAGGCCGGAGCGCGGGCGGATTTGCAGCTCAAATCCGGTGGGCAAGGCGATGGCGATGCCGGTGGGGATCAGCGCCCGGCCCGCGGGGCCAATGCTGACGGGCGCATCGATGGCGGCCAGCAAGTCCATGCCGGCGGCGCCGGCGGTGGCATAGCTTGGCAAGGGCAGATCGGCGCCATGCGGCAGACGGCGGATATGCACCTCGATTGTACTCATTCCTGTTGCTCCGCAATCCGAACGGCCAGTTTTCTGGCGAGCTCCTGTTTATCCATCAGCGGCCAGCGTTCCACGCCATTTGCCGTCATCAATGTCACCTGATTATCCGCCCCGCCCATGATGCCGGTGCCGCCGACATTATTCGCGACGATCCAGTTGCAGCCTTTGCGGGCCAGCTTGGCCGCGGCGTTGGCTTCGAGATCCTGCGTCTCGGCGGCAAACCCGATCACCAGTTTCGGCCGAAGCGGTCCGGGGGTTGAAATCTTGCGGAGAATATCGGGGTTTTCGGTCAAGCGCAGGGCAGGGGGCGCATCGCCGGTCTTCTTGATTTTTTGCGGCGCTTCTTCCGTGGTCCGCCAGTCGGCGACCGCCGCCGCGAACACCGCGATATTCGCGGGTAAAGCCGCTTCGACCGCCGCCAGCATTTGCGCCGCGGTCTCGACGTGCAGGGTGGGCACGCCGAGCGGGTCGGCAATCGCCACCGGACCCGAGACCAGCGTCACGCGCGCGCCCAAAGCCGCCAGGGCCGCGGCGATCGCATGCCCCTGCCTGCCGGAGCTGCGATTGCCGAGATAGCGCACCGGGTCGATCGGCTCATGGGTCGGCCCGCTGGTGACGATCGCGTGCTTGCCGGCAAGCGGACCGCCGGCGCCCAAAGCCTGGGCGATCGCCGTGAGGATGACCGGCGGTTCGGCCAGCCGGCCGGGGCCGAATTCGCCGCAGGCCATCGGGCCTTCATCGGGTTGCACGATCGACACGCCGCGCGCCTGCAAGGTGGCAAGATTTTGCCGGGTGGCGGCGTGCTGCCACATCCGCACATTCATCGCCGGCGCCGCCAGCACCGGCTTATCGGTCGCCAGCAGCAAGGTGGTTGCCAGGTCATCGGCGATGCCTGCCGCCATCTTCGCCAGAATATCGGCGCTGGCCGGCGCCACCACCACCAGATCGGCGGCGCGCGACAATTCGATATGCCCCATCTCGCTTTCATCGGTCAGCGAGAATAAATCCATGTAGACTTTTTGGCCGGTCAGCGCCTGCAGCGAGAGCGGTGTGACGAATTCGGCCCCGGCTTTCGTCAGCACGCTGGTCACGCCGCAGCCGGCCTTGCTCAGCAGCCGGATCAGCTCCAGCGCCTTGTAGGCGGCGATGCCGCCGGAGACGATCAGCAGAACGCGCTTATTCGCCAGATTCACAGCCGCCAGCCCTGATGGATTGCCGCAATGCCGCCGGAGAGGTTGCGAAACGTCACCTTCTCCAGCCCGGCGGTGCGCATCATCTCGGCCAGCGTCTCCTGGTCCGGAAACATCCGGATGCTCTCGGCGAGGTACTGGTAGCTCGCCGCATCCTTGGCCACCATCTGGCCGATGCGCGGCATCGCCTTGAAGGACCAGGCATCGTAGATTTTCTCGAAGGCGGAAACCTGCAGCCTGGAGAATTCGAGGCACAGGAATTTGCCGCCCGGGCGCAATACCCGCCGCGCCTCCGCCAGCACGCGTTCCTTGTTGGTGCAGTTGCGCAGGCCGAAGGCAATCGAAACCCGATCGACCGCGCCATCGGGCAGCGGCAGCGCCTCGGCATCGGTGACCAGCAGGGCGATATCGGCGATCCATCCGCCGGCGATCATGCGGTCGCGCCCGACGCTCAGCATCGAGAAATTGATATCCGACAACATCGCCGGACCGCCGCCGCGCTTCAGCCAGCCGGCGCAGATATCGCCGGTGCCGCCGGCCAAATCCAGCAATGTTCGGTTCGGCAACGGTCCCAGCGCTTCGATGAAATCGCGCTTCCATAGCCGGTGCACGCCGAGCGACATCAGATCGTTCATCACATCATATTTGCCGGCCACGCTGTCGAACACGGCGCCGACCAGCCGGCGTTTTTCTTCGCGCTCGACGGTTCGATAACCAAAATCGACGCCTGCATCCGCGCCGCCGGAGGGGTTGCCGCTATTCATGAACCCTCTATAGCCTGGATTGCGAATGCCGGAACTCCCCGAAGTCGAAACTGTGATGCGCGGCCTGGACGGCCATTTGACCGGCCGCGTCATCACCCGCGCAATTCTGCACCGGCCCGATCTGCGCTGGCCGATCCCGGCGGAGCTTCCCGAAACCCTGACCGGCGCCAAGGTCCTGGGCTTTCGCCGGCGCGGCAAATACTTCTTCATGCGGCTGCAATCGGGCGTCTCGATGCTGGTCCATCTCGGCATGTCGGGCCGGATGGTGCTCGACGCCCCGTTTGCCCTGCATCAGCATTTGACCCTGGAGACCGATGCCGGCGGCCGGGTCGGCTTTGTCGATCCGCGCCGCTTCGGCGCCCTCGACCTGATTGCGACCGAGGATGAGGACCACCACCGGCTGATCGCCGGCATGGGCCCGGAGCCGCTCGGCAATCATTTCTCGGCGCCGGTGCTGCTGGCGGCGCTGGCGGGCAAGTCCGGGCCGATCAAATCCGCCTTGCTGGACCAGCGGATCGTGGCGGGGATTGGCAATATCTACGCCAGCGAGGCCTTGTTCCGGGCGAAAATCAGCCCGCGGCGGCAAGCCGGCCAGCTCGGCGGCGCCAGGATCGACCGGCTGGTCCCGGCCATCAAGGCGACGCTGACCGAGGCGATCGCCGCCGGCGGCTCCTCGTTGCGCGATTACGTGCAACCCAGCGGCGAGCTCGGCTATTTCCAGCACGCCTGGAAGGTCTATGACCGGGCCGGGCAGCCCTGTGCGGAATGCCCCGGTCGGCCTGGCTGCGCCGGCATAAGGCGGCTGGTGCAAACCGGCCGCGCCTCGTTCTACTGCCCCCTGCATCAACGTTAGGCTGCCATACCCGCGCCAGCCTTGACGGCGCCGGATAGCGCGTCTAGACCGCGCCCTCCTTTCATCAGCGTATTTTCGGCGGACCCCTATGGCGAATATTGCATCAGCGCAGAAGCGCATCCGGCAGACAGTCAAGCGCACGGCGCGCAACAAGGCGCGCAAGTCGCGCGTGCACGGCGCCATCCGCAAAATCGAAGAGGCGGTTGCCAGCGGCGATAAGGCAGCGGCACGCAGCGCCTTCCAGGCGGCGCAGCCGGAACTGCAGCGGGCGGTGACCAAGGGCGTGCTGAAGGCCAATGCTGTATCCCGCAAGCTTTCACGTCTTTCCGCCCGCGTTAAGGCCGTTCAAACGGCCTAAATTCGCCGGGCTTTAAGGCGGGTTTTTTCTCCGGCCGCAGGCCGGAACGATATCAAACCCGAATGTTATTCCAAGTGGCGCTGATGGTTCCGGTTTTTGGAACGATCGGCGCCATTTTTTTGCCGGAACCGGCGCGGCGAACCGCAGCATGCGATGCTGCTGAATAAATTCTGCTTTCCGAATCCGCCTGAATTTACGGCTTATTCCCTGCGCGTCAGTGGCTTGTTGATGGGTCCTTGGAAATTGAATGCTTGCACCCGCGGGGCGTGATGACTTAAACACGGCGGCTTACAATATTCATCTGGAAAATCATTCTGGCCCCGTTTGTGCGATCCCAAGTTCGGTTTGGAAATTGCGATCAGCGTAAAGCGAGGCAGAGCTCGATCAACCCGGATGAGAACAGGCTGGGGCAGTGCTGGGAATGAATTTCGGAGTCAATTCTGCACGGGAAGATGAAGCGGTGACCCGTTCCATGAGCGACTCTCCACCAGACGGAAATTTGGCCAATCAATGGGCCTCGGTTCGAACCAAATTACAGCAAGAGGTCGGCGACGTTGAATATCGCACCTGGCTGAAACAGGTGGCGCTCGGCGGCCTGAATGGTGACGAGCTGTTGCTGATGTTGCCGACGCGCTTCCTGCGGGACTGGGTGAGCAAGGAATACGGGGCATTGATCGTCGCCCTCTGGCAGGTGGAAAATCCGGCGATCCGCGGCGTTGAAATCCGCACCCAGCCGGCGCGCGGGACCGCGCCCAATCTGGCTGAGCCAATCCAGCCCGAGGCCAACGGCCACGCTGCCCTCGTCGCCGGCGGTGGCCTGCATGCGCGCCCGGAAACGCGCCATGAGCAGCGCGCCGACGTTCAGGCGCCGCTTGATCAGCGGTTCACCTTTGATACGTTTGTTGTAGGTAAACCCAACGAGTTTGCTTATGCCTGCGCCAGGCGGGTGGCGGAATCTCCGGCCATGCAAGGTTTTAATCCGCTGTTTCTGTATGGCGGCGTCGGCCTTGGAAAAACCCATCTGATGCATGCCATCGCCTGGGAGCTGTCATCGCGTTCGCGCGCCGGCAACGCGGTGACGGTGGCGTATATGTCGGCCGAAAAATTCATGTATCGTTTCATTAACGCATTGCGGAACCAGTCCACGCTTGAGTTCAAAAACGAACTTCGCAGCGTCGATGTGTTGATGATCGACGACCTGCAATTCCTGATCGGCAAGGACAATACGCAGGAAGAGTTTTTTCACACCTTCAACGCGCTGGTGGATGCGGGCAAGCAGATTGTCATTTCCGCTGACAAGTCGCCTTCCGATCTTTCCGGGCTTGAGGATCGTCTCAGAACCCGTCTTGGTTGCGGAATGGTCGCCGACCTGCACGCAACGACCTACGAGCTGCGGCTCTCGATCCTGGAGGCGAAAGCCAATCGCGCCCGGGTTGAAGTGCCGGCCAAGGTGATGGAGTTTCTGGCCCATAAAATCACCTCGAACATCCGTGAGCTGGAGGGCGCGTTGAACCGCCTGGTCGCCCACGCCAATCTGTTCGATCGGCAGATCACGCTGGAAACCGCGCATGAGGTGCTGCACGATGTGCTGCGCGCGTTCGACCGCCGCATCACCATCCAGGAAATTCAGAAACGCGTCGCCGAACATTGGAATATCCGCATCGCCGAGATGTCGTCGGCGCGGCGCTCGCGCAACATCGCCCGGCCGCGCCAGGTTGCGATGTATCTCGCCAAGCAGCTCACCAGCAAAAGCCTGCCCGATATCGGCCGCCATTTCGGCGATCGCGATCACACGACGGTGATGCATGCGGTTGCCCGGGTCACCGCGCTGATGACCACCGACGCGGCCTTTGCCGAGGATGTGGAATTACTGCGAAGGATGCTGGAGTCCTAAGCCTCCCAGCCCCCCGCCATCCACGCCTTGGCTTTCAAGGCCTGGCGCTGGCATGGGTCACCACCCGTGCAAAGGTATTACTGGCTGGCCCAGATGATGCGGTGGATCCAGATAATGCCGCCAACCGCGAAACTGAGGCTGGGATAGTCCGGATTCAGGCTGGCGAGCTCAATGCGGGTCGCCGTCCGCTTGGCGAGCAGCTTGGCCATCACCGCACCTTCGGCTGAACGGGCCACCACCCGGTCGCCAACCCGCACCGGGGCGGCGGGCGAGACGATGATGCTGTCGCCGGCGCGGTAGACCGGCTCCATGGACTCCCCGGAAATCGTCAGCGCATAGGCATGCGCATCGCCGGTCTGCGGCAATTCCACCTCGTCCCAGCCAGCCCCCGCCGGATAGCCGCCATCGTCAAAAAAGCCGGAGCCGCCGGCCTGGGCCAATCCGATCAGCGGTATCTTGGTGCGCGGGCGGGACCGGCCCTCCGGGATCGTCCTTGCGCCCAGAACCAGTGCGGTGAAATCCGCCAGCCCGGCCCCGGTGGCGTTCAACACCTTCGAGAGGCTTTCGGTCGAAGGCCAGCGGTTGCGGCCATCCGCGGTGCCGCGCTTGGACATGTTGAAACTGGTGGGATCAAGCCCCGCCTTGCGGGCCAGTCCGGACGGGGAGAGCCCATGCTCCGCCGCCAGAGTGTCAATTGCCCGCCAAACGTCATCATGCCGCATCGAATAACCTTTGTTCTATCTTCAGCTACTTGCACCATTTCCCTTGGCTGCGGAAGAATAAATAGGAATTTTATCCGTTTTCGCTTGTCAAAAGGATTCGTTTCGCTATATGTTCTTATTATGTTCTCGTTATTCAACCCGCAGGAATTATCTTGACTCAGACCACAACCTTAAATAGATTTCAAGTGCCGACGAGCGCGGTTTCCGCTCGCCGTCCGGTGATTGCAAGCGCCAGTTCCGTTTCGGCGGGGCGCGACCGGATGATTATCCACACCCCTAAGCGCAACTAAGGGCCGGTCCCTCGGGGCCGGCCCATTTTTTAGGCCGCGCGATCATCCGCCGTTGAACAATCCTCAAACCAAGGAACCCAAAATCATGGCTTTTTCCCTCCGCAACCTGTCGGTCCTCGCCTACGCCAATGGCTTCACCCTGTGGCATTATAAATCCGGCACCGACCCGCTGGCTCGCGCCACAACCAAAGGCTACTTCGCCGACGCCGCCGACCTGCTGGCCGCCGGCGACATGGTCATGCTGACCGCCGCTGAGGGCGGCAAAATCGCGACGATTGCCGGGGCGGGAAAGGCGATCTCGCTCGCACCTTTATGCTAGCTCGTAACGTGGGGTGCATTTCAGCGCCCCACCCTAGGGCTTGGTTACCCTTCAAAATTATCGGCCACCCAGCGGTCCAATAGCCGCACGCCGAACGCGGTCGCGCCTTTCGGCGTGGTCGGGGCGTCCTTCGACGCCCAGGCCATGCCGGCGATGTCCAGATGCGCCCAGGGTTTGCCGTTGACGAAACGTTGCAAAAACTGCGCGGCGGTGATCGAACCGCCGGCCCGGCCGCCGCCGATATTCTGCACATCGGCAATCGGCGAATTCAGATTCTTGTCGTAGCTTTCACCCAGCGGCGCCAGCGGCATGCGCCACAGACCTTCGCCGGTCGCCTTGCCGGCGGCGATGAGCTTATCGGCTAATTCGTCATCATTGCTGAACAGGCCTGCATATTCGTGGCCCAGCCCGACAATGATCGCGCCGGTCAAGGTTGCCATATCCACCATATATTTCGGCGAGAAGCGTTGCTGCGCGTAATACAGCACATCCGCCAGCACCAGACGTCCTTCCGCATCCGTATTCAAAATTTCGATGGTCTGGCCTGAATAGGATGTCACCACGTCGCCCGGCCGGGTGGCGGTGCCGGACGGCATGTTCTCCACCAGCCCGATCAGGCCGACCGCATCGACCTTCGCCTTGCGTCCGGCGAGCGCTGCCATCAGCCCGGTCACCGCACCGGCGCCGGCCATGTCCCATTTCATATCTTCCATGCCGGCAGCGGGTTTTATCGAAATCCCGCCGGTATCGAAGGTCACACCCTTGCCGATAAAGGCGATCGGCGCCTTCGGCTTTTTCTTCTTCGCCTCATCCTTCGCACCGCCGGCGCCCAGCCACTGCATCACCACCATGCGCGATTCCCGCGCGGTGCCGAGGCCGACGCTCAGCAGCGAGCCGAAGCCGAGTTTTTCCAGATCCTTCTTGGTGAAAATCTCCACCTTCACGCCGAGTTTTTTCAACGCCTCGGTACGATCCGCGAACTCTTCCGGGTACAGAACATTTGCCGGCTCGGTCACGAGATTTCGGGTCAGCTCGACGCCCTCGGCCACCGCTTGCAGCGGTGCGTAGGCGGCTTTTGCCTTGGCCGGATCGGCCACCAGAATTTTGAGGCTGGCCAGCTTCAGCTTCTCATCGTCCTTTTGCGTGGTCCGGTATTTATCGAACCGGTAGCCCCGCAGCCGCGCGCCAAGCCCGATATGCGCCGCCGATTTCTCATCCAGCGTATCGGCCAGAACCGCCGCCGCCGCCTCCTTGGCCAACGCCACCTGCACCGCGCCGCCGAATTCCTCGGCCAGGCGCGGGCTGAACCCTTCGGTTTTCCCGAGCCCGATCGCCAATACCCGCTTCAGCCCGGCCGGCCCGTACAGGTTGACGGACTGGCCCTTTTTGCCGGTGAATTCCGCCGCCTGCAGCGCTGCCGTCAGGCCGCCGGATAACAGCTTGTCCAGCGCGGCCGCCTGGCCCGAGAGCGCGGCGCCCTCGGCCAGCGGCACCACGACAACGCCGGTCTTTGGCAAGGCGGCCTTGGCAAACGCAATATCCAGCATCCATGTCTCCCGAATTTTGTTGGTAATCTTACCATAACAGCGTCCCTGGCCTTGGCGAGGGGGCGCCCTCGGCCTAACAGCCTGGACCCATGGACCAACCCATGGACGATTTCGCTCTGGTTGAGCTCGCGGTCAGGCTGGCCGAGGCGGCGGCGGCCGAAATCCTCGCGATTCGGCAAGCCGGTTTCTCGGTGCAGCAAAAGGCCGACCACTCGCCGGTCACGCTGGCCGACCGCCGCGCCGAACAGGTCATCCTGCAGGGCCTGCGGGCCGCCACCCGCATTCCGGTGATCGCCGAGGAAGAAGTGGCGGGCGGGAAGATCACCGAGCCCGGAGCGGAATACTGGCTGGTCGACCCGCTTGACGGCACCCGGGAATTTGCCGCCGGCCGGGCCGAATTCGCGGTCAATATCGGCCTGGTCCGCAACCACCAAGCGGTGCTGGGCGCGGTGGCCAATCCGCTGCTGCATGAAGTGCATTACGGCATCGTCGGTGCCGGCGCCTGGAAGCGGTCCGCAGCGGGCATATCGCCCATCTCGGCCCGGCGGGCGCCGCCCGAAGGCCTGACGGTCATGGCTTCCCGGCATTACCGGAATGACCCGAAACTTGCGGAATTTCTCTCCCGCTACAAAATCGCTTCGCTCACCAATATCGGCTCATCGCTCAAATTCTGTAAACTGGCGGAAGGCCTGGCCGATTTCTACCCGCGGCTGGGACGGACCATGGAGTGGGACACCGCCGCACCCCAGGCCGTGCTGGAAGCAGCCGGCGGCAGCACCCGGACCTTCGATGGCCGGACCCTGCTTTACGGCAAGCCGGGATGGGAAAATCCGGGCTTTCTCTGCCATGGGCTGCAATAGGCCTGGCCATTCTTCGGGACCCTCAGCCGGTTGCCGATAAAACGACGAAAAAACAATGGTACTGGCGAGAATCTCTAAGTTGTGAGATGACGTGTTACGCTTCTGTTACCGATCTCTTGCCGCCTAAAACTTATTCGGCTTATGACGAGGAAAATGCGAGGGTTTATGCGCAATTTCGGCTATTACATGGATTTTGTCGTGTTCCCGGTCGTGCTCCCGGCCCTGGTGGTTGTTGCGCACCGCTATGGCGGCGCAATCCGGCCGTTGGAGACCACCGGCGCAATATTCAGCGGCATCTTCTTCTGGACCTTTCTTGAATACGCCATCCACCGCTTCATCCTGCATAACGGCCTGATTTTCTCAGCCGACCATGACGCTCATCACGCCGCCCCGAAAGCCGAAATCGGCACGCCTACCTGGCTGACATCTCTGATCATGGTGTTCGGCATCTACCTCCCCGCGGTCCTGGTGTTGCACCTGGGGCTCGGCCTGATGTTCGGCTTCGGGGTCACCTTCGGCTATCTGGTATACAGCTTCGCCCATTACAGCCTGCATCAGTGGAACGTCAGCAATGACGGATTGTTCTACAACTGGAAACGCCTCCACGCGCTGCACCATTTTGTTGCGCAGGACGGTAATTTTGGCGTCACCAGCAGCCTGTGGGACCATGTTTTCGGCACCGTCGTGACGAAAAAGCGCGGCTATTTGGCTGGGAATAATTAATTCGGGAAGCGGTTCTTTTTTGAAAAAAAGAACCAAAAAACTTTTTTGACCCTCGGGCTGGGGCGTTGGCGAACGCCCGCCCATGGCCCAGAGTACAAAAGTCTTTTTGCTTCTTTTTCTTCAGAAAAAGAAGTGCTTAGCCTTGCCCTAAGCGGGTACCTTTGCTGCTTTTCGCAATCCCGCGGCCAGGGC
>Ga0116226_10005865_pt1 | contig 10994 bp, 10 predicted proteins | sample S1TSphfallax_FD_89692 | JGI IMG/M metagenome (GOLD analysis project Ga0116226, IMG submission 89692) | Host-associated microbial communities from peat moss isolated from Minnesota, USA - S1T2_Fa - Sphagnum fallax MG | ecosystem: Host-associated > Plants > Peat moss > Unclassified | place: USA...
AATGGCCTGCCTGAGCGCGTAAGGCTGCGACGCGCAGGCGCAACGCCAGATCGCCCGGCCCGCCGCGCCAAGCATAGAGCTGGCGGCCCAATGCCATCTCGGCCGCTTCCACATCCATGCTTCCGGTGGCCAGGCGCAGTTCCACCGCCGCCCGCTCGGCCGAGGCATGCATCAGCCGGTCCGGCCGCTTGCCCACCGCATCCAGCAAGGCCAGCGCATCGCCCACCTTGCCCTGGCGCTGCAAAAGCTCCGCCCGCGTCAGATCCAGCGACGGGTCCGGAAATGCCGCCAGAAACGCTGCCAAAGCCTTGTCCTGCCCGCCATGCGACAGGATCTCGGCCACCGCCGGCACAATCCGCCGCCGCAGGGCAGCCGGATATTGTTGCAGCATCGGCCAGGTGTTGGCCAGGATGGCCGCCGGCGCCGCAAGCTCCTTCTGGCCGCCATTCAGCAAGGCTTGCCAGAATTGCGCCTCATCCGAATCGCCCAAAGCTGTCGGATTGAAACCCTCGGGCAGCGGCGGATAGGCCCCGCCGGCCCGCGCCACAAGCCAGGAAGCGATCGCCGCAAGCCCCGCCGCATCGGCATCGTCGGCATGCGCCGGGTCATCCGAGGTCGCCGCGTGCAGCACGGCACGCGCTTCCACATCCTGCCCTTCCGCCAGCATGGCCTGCGCCAGACGCAGCCGGGCGGGAAACCGCGACAGAAGCGGCGTCAGCGCCGCATCGCGCCTGGCAAGCGATAGCCGGTTCCGCAGCACGGCTTCCGGCAGATCGGGCAGATCAAAGTGCCGGGTCATCACCCGGCCCGCCCCCGCGGCCCACACCTGCGAGAGTTTTGGGCCGCTGGACGCCATCAGCCGGAACCCATCCTTCAGCGGCGCCAGCGCAATACGGTCGGAGTCCGGCGCCACCACCACGCCCTGCCAGCTCGGCAGCAGCGTGAACTCGGCGCTCTGGTGCCCAACGGGCATGGACTGCCCCGCCACACGCTGCGTGCCGACCAGCAATTTGCCGCCAGTCACCTCATCATCCAGCACCACCACCTGGCCGGGCGCTGAGGCCGCAAGGCTCAGCACCCCTTGCTCCGCATGCGCCGGGATCGGCGCCAGGGCTGGCAGTGCGCGCACCAGCGCCACCACCCATCCACCCGGCCGGCGCGACAGCAGGAATTTGCCGCCCGCGGGGAGCGGCATGCGCAAATCCATTCCGTCCGGCAGCACGCGCTCGGTCACCCCGCCGAACACTGGATCGTCCTTCAGTTGCCCAAGATCGGCGGCCTGCGCGCGGTCGAACACTACATGCCCTTCGCCGCCGCGGCCGAACGCCGCCGCCCCGGTATCCGTGCCGAGCGGCACCAGGATGGCAGGCCCCGCGGAATTTTCGCCCTGTGGCACCAGGCTGACCACGGCGCGGGATTGCGCTTGCACCATGGGGCCGACATCGATCGCGCCGCCCACCGGCGGCCGGGCGGCATCCGGCGCGGGAACAGCCACCTGCCCCGGCGGCACCCCATCAGCCCGCTCCTCAACGGAAGGCACCAGGCTTTCAGCAAACACTGGTGTCAGCGGCGCCAGTGCCGAGGCCGGCAGGTCGGCGTCACGTGCCGCCTCCAGCCTGCGCGCCTGCAAGGCACGCAACCGGGGCAGCACCTGGGCGACAGTCCCGCCCGCGGGCGCCGGGCCGTCGTCCACATCCACCACCAGCCGGTTGTCTTTCTGCCAGACATGCGGGTGCGTGTTGGACGCCATGTGGATGGTGATGTCGCCATTCGCCGCGTCGACCCCCAGCATGCGCTGCCCGGCCCCCGCCTGCGCCGCCACATCCCCGGCCCCAGTCATCCGCAGTTTCAGCGCCGTTCCGTCCTGCGTGCTGGAAAACGCGGCACCCTTCGGCAAAGTAAACACCAGGCGATCGTAATGGTCATGCACCGCAAAACGCACGGTGACGGCCGGTGCAGTCTCGGCCCATGCGGCCTGGAAACAGGCCACGCACATAAATGCCCAGAACAAGGCCAAGAAAGCCCTCTCCCCACGCCTTCCGGGGGGAGAGGGTTGGGTGAGGGGGGCCGTGCCGGCTAACGCGCGCCGCTGCGCCCCAAAACCCCTCACCCAAACCTCTCCGCTAAAGAAGGGGAGAGGGCTTTTGAAGCTGCGAACAGGGCAGCCGACTGCGTCAATCGAAACTCGCCAGCAGCGCGTCGATATCGGACTGGTCCATCGCGTTGGCCGGCAGTTGCGGCCCGTTCAACAGCGAGGCCGCCACGTCTTCGGGAGAGGACGGCTCTTTGCGCGCCTGCGCCATGGCTTCGGCCCGTTCTCCGGTCGGATCAGGCTGAAACACGTCGATGATATGCGCGACCTTCTTTTCGATCGTCTTTAGCGTGGTCACGACCTTGGTGATGCGCTGCCCCGTCAGATCCTGGAAGCTGCAGGCTTCATAAATGCGGGTCACCACATCCTGCATCACGGCGGAATCTTCCGGTGTCATCCGCGGCGTGACCGTATCGATCGTCTCGCAGCATTCCAGGATACTGTCGGTCGCCGTCGCGGTATGCGCCACGATGGCATCAAGCTCGTCGGTCGCCGAAGGGATGTGGCTCGCGGTGATATCGTCCGCGCCCAGCGCCACGATCTCCGCGCGCGCGTTCGCAACGGTCGAGGCCAGTTCCTCGATCTCCGCCAGCAGCGTGGTTTCGTTGGCGGTCAGGTCGCCCCGCATGGTCGTCAGCACCGCCCGCACGATCGATCCGATCATCTCGGTATCGCCCTGCGGGTAGCGCTGGCGCAGCTCCTCCAGGCGCGCGCTCACCGATGCTGCGTCATGCATGACCCAGTACTTTCTCGATCTTGTCCTTCAGCGTCTCGGCGTTGAAAGGCTTGACGATGTAGTTGGAAACGCCGGCCGCCTTGGCCGCCACCACATTCTCCGTCTTGCTCTCCGCCGTGATCATGATGAACGGAGTGGTCTTCAGCTTGGAATCCTGCCTGACCTCCTGGAGCAATTCCAGGCCGGTCATCGGCTGCATGTTCCAGTCGCTGATCACCAGGCCGAAATTGCCGGTGCGCAGCTTGCTCAGTGCCTCGGCGCCGTCCGACGCTTCCTCCACGTTGTTGAAATCGATCTGTTTCAGCAGATTGCGGATAATGCGCAGCATGGTTTTGTAATCGTCCACGATCAGCACATTCATCGATTTGTCGATCGCCATGGGCAGGTCTCAGCCTTTCGGTTCTTGGGTCGGGGGAGAGGGTGGTGAAGACGGAGGCGTGGTGGCGCGGGTGCGCATTTCGGCCAGCAGCTGGGTGGCCAGCCGCGCGCGGTCGGGCTGCATCGCGGCCAGCACGGGCGCCACGCGGCGCTCCTGCATGCGGTCGAGCACCTGCAGCAGAACCTGCATGTCGAGCGAATCGAAAATCGCCGCCGCCTCGCGCGGCTTCATCGCCTCGTACACCTTCACCAGGCCGGCCCAATTTTCCGCCTTGTGTTTTTCGCGCTCCGCCTCAAGCGATTCCAGGCGCGACTGCAGCGCTGACAGCTGCTGCACACGATCGTTCAGCCGGCGGTCCGCCGCCGCCAGCTCGGCCGAGCGCTGGTCCAGCTCCTTCGCGCGCGCGTCCAGCGCCTCGCGCCGCTCGCGCAGATCCAGCAGCACCGACCGCTCCGCCTCGCTCACCGGCGGGGTGTCAGGCGCTTTCGCCGCCTCCAGGGCAGGGGCCTTAGCCGGCGCAGGCAGCGACGTTGGCGCCGGCACCGCTTGCGACGGCAGCGGCGGCGCAACCGCAACCGGGGCGACAGGCGCTGCCTGCGGCGGCGGCGGTTCCGCCTTGGCCGCGGGTGCCGCTTCCTGCGCCACCGCCTGCACCAGCAGCGCCGATTTCACCAGCATCAGCGCCACGATGGCCGCCATCGTCACCGGCAGCAGGCGAACGCGCGGCAGCTTCAGCATCAGCGTACCCCCCGCAAGGCGCGCAGCAGGTCACGCTCCGCCTGGCTGCGCAGGCGCGGCTCGGCCTCGATGGTGCGCTCGGCCACCAGGGCCACCGGCTGGCGCTGCGGCGCCTGCACCGGCGGCGGGGCCGGCAAGGCGGCCGGCACCAGCGGCGGCTGAACCTGCATCGGCGGCGCGGCGAAATTGCCCTGCAGCACGCTGCCGTCGGTCACCATGCGTGCGGCGCGCACGGCGCTCTCCAGCCGCTCCGCAAGCTTGTCGCTGCGATCGGCAAGAAACGAGAGGTCGTCGCGCAGCCGCTGCGCGCTCTCGATTTGCCGCGCCATCTGGCGGCCGGCGCCGTCGGCCGCACTGCGCAACCGCTCGATGCCCGTCTCCGCCTGCCGCGTGCTTTCGTTGAAACCTTCCACCAACTCCTCCAGCACCGCACGGTCCCGCTTGAGCACACCGAGCGCACGCTCCAGCCGCAGCGCGTGAAACAGCGTCGCGCCAAGCAGCAGAACCAGAACGACCTCAAGCACCCATTCCGCGCCTTGCATTGTGCGCCGCCGGGGTTAGCGAAACGTGACCCGGGCGCTTTGGCCCAAGGAAGGCCAGGGGCTCTGCCCCTGGACCCCGCCAGGGCGAGCCGCCCTGGACCGGCAATTTTTTAAGGCAAGGCGGAGGAGGGCATTCAGGCGTGGTGTTGAAACAGCCGTGTATGCCCCCCTCCGCCTTGCCTTCGAAGAATGGGGGTCTGGGGCCTCTAGGCCCCAGTGGGGGTCCAGGGGGCAAAGCCCCTTGGCCTTCGCTGCACCAAGCGGCCGCATCACGCCTCAGCACCCGGCAGCGCCGGCCGCTCCAGCGGTCCGTCGATGCGCACGGCGACGTGGTTCTTGCGGCGGCCGATATGTGCCTGGAACAGGCGCACCGTGCCGCAGCGCACCTGCACCGCAGCACCCGTCGTCGTATTCAGCAAAATCCGGTCGCCCGGCTTCAGCGAAACCACATCCGCCAGCCGCATCACCTGCTCATCGAGCACGACATCCAGCGAAATTTCCGTGCTCCACAATTCTTCCGCGAGATGCGTCTCCCAGATCGAATCGCGGCCGAATTTCTCGCCCATGAATTGCTGCAGCAGCAATTCGCGAACCGGCTCCAGCGTCGCATACGGCAGCAGCAATTCCATGCGCCCGCCGCGATCTTCCATGTCGATCCGCAACCGCCCCAGCACCGCTGCATTCGAAAGCCGCGAGATCGCTGCGAACCGCGGATTCACTTCCAGCCGTTCGAACCGGAACGTTACCGGGCACAGCGGATCGAAACTCGCCGAAAGATCCGAGAGCACCACATGGATCAGCCGCTCGACCAATGAGCGCTCGATCGTCGTATACGGCCGCCCCTCGATACGCATCGCCGCCGTGCCGCGCCGCCCGCCCAGCAGCACATCGACGATCGAATAGATCATCGCGCTATCGATCACCATCAGCCCGTAATTGTCCCACTCTTCCGCCTTGAACACGGCGAGCATGGCCGGCAGCGGAATGGAATTCAGATAATCGCCAAAACGTAACGAAACGATGTTGTCGATCGAGACTTCCACATTGTCGCTGGTGAAATTGCGCAAGCTGGTCGACATGATTCGCACCAGCCGGTCGAACACGATCTCCAGCATCGGCAGGCGTTCGTAGGAGATCAGCCCGGAGCTGATGATCCTCTGCATGCCGCTGATGGTTTCGTTGGCGTCCGGCCCGTCGCCGAAGCCGAGCAGGCTGTCGATTTCCGCCTGGTTCAGAACCCGCGCCGGCTCCACGTTGATCGTCTCGCTCGCGGCCGCCTCCGGCTCGTCCTCCAGCTCGGCGCCCCAGGCGGCCGCGAGTGCGTCTTCTTCCTCGCTGCTCATTCGATGATCATCTCGACGAACAGCACATCGGTGATGCGAGCGGGCGCCGCCGCCGTGGTCGCGCGGTCGATCAGTTCCTCGCGCAGCCGGTAGCTGCCTTCCGAGCCACGCAGCTCCTCCGGCCGCATGTCGCGCAGGTAGGTCTGGAACAGGTCCTGGATGCGCGGCATGGCGGTGGTCACCGCCGCCTCATCGCCCTTGGCGGCAATCTCCAGCTTGGCATGCAGCTTCATGTAGCTGGGCCGCTTGCCGCTGACGTTCAGGTTGGCGATGATTTCCGGCACGTCCACGTAGACCGGCGGCGCGGCGGCCACCACCGGCAGCGCGCCATTCGCCATAGCCGCTTTCGGTTTCGGCTCAAGCATCGAGGGGATAATGCCGCTGAACCACAAGCCCGCGCCGGCCGCGATCAGCAGCACCGGCACGGCAATCAGAAGGAGCTTGCCCTTCTTTTTAGGGGGCTTTTCCCCCTCCACCGCCGCTGCGCCACGATCCGCCATGGCCCGGATGTTACGCAGGAGTGGTTAATAAGCCGTTCCCGCTCGTCGAGCGCCGTGGGCTGCTTCGTACCATCTCAAAGCCGCACATGGGCGGCCCACGCCACTAGAACCAGCGAAAACCCTTCGCCATCAACGCGACCACCCCGAGCACAGCCGCCGTTCCCGCCGCAAACGTCATGCGGAAATCGTTATCGTGCTTATCGCGCATGGAGCGGAGGTCGGCCTTGATGTCCGTCAGGGCCTCCGCCGTGGATTTCGCAATCTGCTCAAGAATGGCCACGCGTGCTTCCATACCATCACCATGGCCTCCGCCGGCCCCACCTTCAAGGGGCGAGTCGGCGAGGGCGGAAGGTTCCAGGTCGCCTGGCAAAGGGATAAACGCGCGTGCTCTGTTCTTCATCTCGTAATCGATATCATATACCGATCTGCAGGAGCGACGAAAGAATGAACATCATCATCCATGTGGCCTAGGCGATTCGCCGCCAATATCATCTGCGCACGAACCGACATCACCCAGGCCGAGGCGCGCACCCTGGTGATCGACGCGGCCCGCACCCACGCCGGCAGCGGGGTCGGTCTCGACACAGACGAAGAACAGGAAACCGACCCGCCAGCTGCCTGGACCTTCCGCGTTTCGCAACCAACGCACCCCCAGGTCCTGGCATCTATTCCATTCTTGTTGGCTGGTTCAGCGTCGACAAACACACGGCAGCCCTGTCGGACCCGGTTCTAGAACGGCCGCTCAAGTTCCGGCAGACCCAGATCGAACAAGCGCGGCTGCGCGCAGAACACTGCCACAGATAAATTGCTTTTTTGGACAGAACCCGAAAAGACTTCTTTTCTCCGGCTCACGCACCCATCCGGACCATGCCAAAAAAACGTCCAACCTGCGCAGAAATTAAAAGTCTTTTGGTTCTTTTCTTCAGAAAAGACCATGAGTTCTTTCTAAATATTAAAACTCCACCGGGGCGCCTCTTCGTGCAACCAGGCCATCACGTTCACCGCAACCTGGCTGGCCTGCACACGGATATCCGGCACCGCCACGCATTCCCAGAACACCCCGCGCACAATCGGCCCCAGCGCCCAGATATCCTCTGCCACCGTCCCATCCGCGTGCACCACATTCAGCCCGTCGGTAACATCAATCCCAAACCCTTGCCGATCCATCCGCACCAGCCCCCGGTCGATCAGACGCTGCATCAGCGGATCGCGCGTGCGCGAGATATGTTCGAGCCCGCTCGCCATGATCACCCGCTGCACCTTGATGGTCGTCTCGCCGCTGCCGTCGCGCGGCGCGTAAGTCACATGCACGGCATCCGCGCTGCATTCCATGTGGCGCACCCGACCGGCCGCCACGGTCAGGCTGCCATCCGCCTGCATGGCGTCGATCATGTCGGCATGCGGCGGCGCCATACGGTGCCGGTGCACATCCCAGTAGCGGCGCACATGGCGCAGGAAGCGCGCGCGCTCGGCCGCAGGCAGCCGGCTCCAGAGCCTTGCGGTGATCGGCCGCAGGCTGTCGATCACCGGGCGCCAGTCCAGCCCTTGCTCCGCCGCGCGGCGCACCTCGTTCCGCACACGCGCCGTCAGCGCCCGGATCGAAACCTCCTCCTCGGCGGAAAACACGGGGGTCGGCCAGGGCGTGCTCACCGCATGGCGCATTGGCAGCAGCCCGCCGCGCGAAAGGGCCACGATCCCGCCGGCAAAATTGCGCCGCCGCAGGCTCACCGCGATATCCACCATGGTAAGCCCGGTCCCCACCACCAGCACCGGCAGGTCCGGCCGCAACGGGCGCTGCGCCTTCTCGCCCCACGGATAGTTGCAGATCCGCGAATCCTCGCTTTCCTCCGCAGGCAAATTGCCAACGGCCAGCACCACGCTGTCCACCTCCAGCCGCTGCCCGCCGGCACCCACCACCTCGTAGCCGCCGCCAGCGCGCTTCACCACGTCCGTCACCTCATCGGGGAACAGCCGCAGCCGCGCATGGCCCGCCGCCTCGCGCATCGCGTAATCCAGGATGGAGCGCAGATACAGGCCATATAGCCCGCGCGATGCGAATAGCCCGGCCGAGGTGCGATGCAAACCCTCCGGCTGCTGGCCGCCGGCCACCCGCCGCTGGATCCAGTCCTGGAAATGCAGCGGCTCATCGGTCAGCGCGCTCATGTTGGAGGCGCGCACATTCAGCAGATGATCGTGGTCGCCGGTGGCGTAGGCGACTCCACGGCCGAATTCCGGCGCCCGCTCGCACAGCAGCACCGGTTGATCGGCCGGCAGACGTTTCAGCAGGTTCAGCGTCGCGATGGTGCCGGAAAATCCGGCGCCGATCACCGCGATCGGTGCCCGCTTCTGGGGCGAGGCCGGCAGCGCCGGCTCGGCGAACAGCGGCACATCGGGCAGCTTGGCAGAGGCTTTGGCAGGGCTGGCCGGTGCTGCCTCCGGGAACGCCACGGTGCTCATCGTTCTATCTCCTTGCGCCCCAAAAATACTATGCTGCATGAGTACCGCTCATGAATACCAGCACGTACGCTCAATTCCTAGTAAAATAGTATGAATAGTCCCTTGGATGCGCCTGCCCGGCCACCAAGATTGTGCACCGGCAGCAACGGCCCCTAAAAATAAAGGCCAAGCCCGCCCAGCACTTTCCGACGGAACCCCAACGTGCTCACCAGCCGCGCCAAATATGCCGTCCGCGCCACCATGGTCCTTGCCGAGTTGAAGCACGAAAACGGCTGGACCAGCGCCGCTGAGCTCGCCGAGACCGCCGGCGTGCCGCGCAAATTCCTCGAAGCCATCCTCACCCAGCTGCGCGACCAGGGCCTTGTGGAAAGCCGCCGCGGGCCGGCCGGCGGCCACCGCCTGGTCGCCCAGCCCGCCGACGTGTCGGCCGCCGACGTGATCCGCGCCATCGACGGCCCGCTCGCCATGACCCCCTGCGCCAGCGCCACCGCCTTCCGCGCCTGTGACGATTGCGTGGACATCCGCACCTGTCGCCTGCGCCATCTGATGCGCCGCGCCCGCGACGCAGTGGCATCTGTGCTGGAAGACTGTACACTGGCCGACCTCACCGCTGAAGACGCGGACGCCCTCCTGCAAGCCTGAGGGCGGGCGGCACAGACTGGACCTGTCATGACCCTACGCACCCGTTTCACCGACGAAGTCAAAATCTCCATGCGCGCCGGCGACGCCCCGCGCACCTCCACCCTGCGCATGATCATGGCAAAGCTCAAAGATATCGACATCGCAGCCCGCCCCAAAGGCGGCGATCCGGTGCCCGACGACGACATCCTCGCCATGCTCCGCGGCATGATCAAGCAGCGCCGCGAAGCCGCCGACCTCTACGCCCAGGGCAAACGCCCCGAATTGGCCGCCAAGGAGGAAGCGGAGATTGCAGTGATCGAGTCGTTCCTGCCGCAGCAGTTGGACGACGCCGCGATGCAGGCCGCAGTGGCAGATGCCGTTGCCGAATCCGGCGCCACCACCATCAAGGACATGGGCAAGGTCATGGCCGCGCTGAAGGCGAAACACGGCGCGGCACTGGACATGGGCAAGGCAGGGCCATTGGTGAAATCCCGCCTGGGCGCTTGATGAAGAGGCGAAGTCTCATTCCCAGCTTAGCCAAGACACAGTTGAAAAAAGGAAGATTTTTTTGAAGCGGATGAACACAGATAAGAAGGGATGAACACAGATGCAGCTGCGCTTTTAGCGTCTCCTTCTCTGCAAACGATGTTTGGCAAGTTGGGTATCTTTCTTGAAGGCAAGTCACGCACGTCGTCGCAGCTCATCTTCATCTGTGTTCATCCCTTCTTATCTGTGTTCATCCGCTTCAAAAAATCTTCCTTCCTAACCGCTGCACAAAACGCGGGATCGCAGCACGCCGTAGGGTGGGCTGCTTGCAGCCCACCACCATCACCAAAAACCACGCCGCAAGAACAAGAATTTGAAACCACATATGGACACAGATTGACACAGATGCAGCGCGCATCTACGCGCACCCGTCCGGCTCACAACAAAACAGCATCCGCCTACACGCCCCTATCTGTGTCCATCTGTGTCCATCTGTGGTTAATCCTCCTTGCCTCTCTAAACGCAAAACATAAGCAAGCAAGAAAGTCCTTCTTTTCTGAAGAAAAGAAGCAAAAGACTTTTATTTCTTTAAGCTGCCGCCAGCACACTCCATGAAACTCCCCGACTCATTCCTCGAGGAACTACGCGCGCGAACACCCCTCGCCGCCCTCGTCTCCCGCCGCGTCAAACTCGCAAGATCGGGCCGCCAGATGAAGGGCTGCTGCCCCTTCCACAACGAGAAAACCCCCAGCTTCTACGTCTACGACGACGGCTACCACTGCTTCGGCTGCGGCGCCCACGGCGACGCCATCGGCTTCGTCATGCAAACCCAGGGCGCCACCTTCATGGAGGCCGTCCAATCCCTGGCCTCCGAAGCGGGCATGGACGTGCCCAAACCCAGCCCCACCGCCGAAGCCGCCGAACGCCAGCGCCTGGATCTCCACGGCGTGCTCGACGCCGCCATCAAACACTACGAACACCTTCTGCACACCCCGCACGGCGCCCAAGCCCTCACCTACCTCCGCCAGCGCGGCCTCACCGACGAAACAATAACCCGCTTCAACCTCGGCTGGTCCGGCGAAGGCCGCGGCGCGCTCGCC
>Ga0116226_10005866_pt1 | contig 10993 bp, 9 predicted proteins | sample S1TSphfallax_FD_89692 | JGI IMG/M metagenome (GOLD analysis project Ga0116226, IMG submission 89692) | Host-associated microbial communities from peat moss isolated from Minnesota, USA - S1T2_Fa - Sphagnum fallax MG | ecosystem: Host-associated > Plants > Peat moss > Unclassified | place: USA...
GAGGCGTGATCTGCGACCTCATAGACCGACGACGGGCCTATTGCCTCTTTGGCCTTGTCGCCGCCGTCGTAACCATCGCCATGGCCCTCCTGCCGCGTACGCCACAGATCTTTATCGGCCTGACGCTCGCCTACTACCTTGTGAACGGCTTCTGCTACGCGGGCTTCGCCGCTGTCATGTTAGAGGCGGTCGGCCGGGGGGCCGCAGGGACCAAGAGCAGTCTCCTGGTGGCCGCCGCGAACGTTCCTGTAGCCTTGATGACCACCCTGGACGGCCGTTGGCACGACCAATTCGGCGTCAACGGCATGCTGTACGGTGAGGCGGCGGCCGCGATCGTCGCCGTGATCGCCATGGCCGCCTTCGTCCGCGCGACACGGGACTGGAGGATTGGGCTGGGCGCGCGACTTCCAAGCGCCGCCGAATGATGCTCTACGCCGCGCCGCCTTTCGCCGCGATATAGCCGTCGATGATACGGTCGAGCACCGCGAGCGGCATGGCGCCGGGAAGGAGGCCGGCGTCGTGGAAGTGGCGGATGTCGTAACGGGCGCCCAGCGCCGCCTTGGCCTTTTCGCGCAGCCTGAGCCAGTCCAGCTTGCCGAGCATGTAGCTGCAGGCTTGGCCCGGCCAGACGCAATAGCGCTCCACCTCCGTCGCAGCTGAGGCGTCCTGGTCGCCCAGCGTTTCGACATAGTACGAAATCGCCCGCTCCCGGCTCCAGCCCTTGGCGTGGATGCCGCTATCGACCACCAGGCGCACGGCGCGGAACAGGCTGTCGTGGAGCTGGCCCACATGGCCCATGGGGTCGTCGTCATACATCCCCATTTCCACGGCCAGCTGCTCTGCATAGAGGGCCCAGCCCTCGCCATAGCCGGAGAACCATTGGACCTTCCGGATCAAGGGCAGGTTGTTCTCCATGGCCAAAGAGCCCTGAAGATGATGGCCGGGAATGCCTTCGTGGAAGGTCAGCGTCGGCAGGGTCCAGCTCGGGACCTCGGCGGTGTCGCGCAGATTGATGTAATAGGCGCCGTTGCGGCTTCCATCCAATGTGCCGGCCTCATAGTAGCCGCCGGGGGCCCCGGCCTCGGTGAACTTGGGCACCCGGCGGATGTCGAGCTTGGCCTTGGGCAGGGTCGCGAAATAGGTCGGGAGCCGGGCCTGGACCGCGGCGACCTTCAGGTTCAGGTCGGCGATCAGCTTGGCCTTCCCCTCGTCCGTATTGGGGTAGCGGTATTTGGGATCGTCATAGAGGGCGCGCAGACGCTGGCCTACCGTGCCCTGGCTCAAATCCTGGGCACGTAGAAGCGTATCGATCTGCGCGGACTGTTCGGCGACCAGCGCCAGGCCCGTGCGATGGATCTCATCGGGGGCCATGTCGCTGGTGGTCCAGTTTTTCAGGGATAGGGCGTACAAGGCCTCGCCATGCGGCAAGCGGCCGACGCCGGCCTCATGCACCGCCGTGCGGCGCAGGTCCTTCAGAAGCGCAATCTGGCGATCGAGCGCAGGCTGAACCTTGCCGACATAGATGGCGGCCGCGGGCGTGGCGTAGTCGCCGGCGATGGCCTTATCTCGGGTCCGGCGCACGACCGACTGGACGAGGTTGGACCTATCCGCCGGCGCATCGCGCAGCGCCGTCATCTGGATCAGGGCCTTGTCCAGGATGAAGTCCGGCGGGGTCACGCCCTTGGCGACGTCATGGCGCACCAGGTCGATTTCCTGATCCAGGGCGACGGCGAAGGCGGAAAGACGCGAGAGGTACGCGTCCGCATCCGCCTTGGTCTCGATCGAATGCTGGCTGTCCAGAAAGTCCGGAACGGACTGATAGGCGCCGGTCAGCTGGCTAATCTCGTAGGGGCTGCCATAGATGGGAAACTGGCGATTGGTCTGATCCTGAAGCTCTGTGGTGTAGAGCACACAGTCGTAATTCACCCGGTCGGCTGCGGTGAGCGCTGCACGGTCGATGGCGCGCAGCCGGCGGAGCTGGTCCGCAGTGCGGGCGATGGCGGCCTCCTGGGCGGGAATGGACCGGTCGTCGAGCCTCGCCTTCGCCCCCGCCCGTGCGCCGCTGTCCAAGCCCAGCGAGGTGGTGAATTCGGGCGAATTATCCAACGCCTCTGTCATGATGGCGTCGAACAAGGCGTTCAGACGCGCGCCCTCTGTAGCCGAACCCGACGTCGTGGTCTTGGCAAAGGCCGATCCGGCGGTGCAGGCGAGGGCGGCGGACGAGACGAGGAGGTCGCGGCGGTTCATCCCATGATCCTTTGGAAGCGCTCAGCGGCTTTGTCCATCGGCCGCCTTGTTCCATCGGCGCCGGCCAGGAGGACATTAAAACTTGTCCATGTTTCGACGTGGGGGTCTTGGGACCCACGCGTGCGGATCGGCTCGGTCAGACTTTGGGCGTCAGGGTGCGGTGAATTGAGGGAACAGGACCTGTGCATTCTCAAAGTTGATCATCCGTTGCTGCTCAGGGCTCAAGGCCGCCATAAGCCGATCAAAAGCTGCCGAATTGCCGCCGATCGCTGGCGGCGGTGCAAACGGATAGTCGGTGCCGAACATGATGTGCGACGGCTCGGTGAGCTGCAGCAGGGCGTTCAGCGTGACGGGATTGAGATTCGACAAGAACAACTACTTCTTCCTAAATAAGTATGACGGCGCCGCCATTTACACGATCAGAACGTTGATTATCGGGACGAACATAGCGTCCTTGCGAGACGAGAATGGGAAGCCGTTCTTCAAAGAGATGATAGATATGGCCATTTCCGGTCATCCAGGCTTCGAGCCCTATCCGGCGCCGCGGGCGGGATCCAAACATTCGGTTCCAAAGATATCCTATGTGATCGGCATTCCCGAATGGGGCTGGGCTATTGGAACCGGTCTTTATGTGGATGACGTTCAAGCCATGGTTTTGGACGCGGCCATCAAGGTCTCCTACATCCTGGGTCCCCTGTTTGCGGTCTTTCTGATGGGCGTCGTCTTCATGCGGCGGCAGGCGTCGTCGCAGTTGATGTCGCTGGTTAAGGTATGCGGCGCTTGGCCAGTGGCGACCTGGACGCCGAGATCGTGGGACGGGGCCGGGGGGACGAGATTGGCCAGATGGCCGAGGCGCTCGTCGCCTTCCGAGAAGCCGCCATGCTCAACAAGACGCTGGAAGGCCAAGCCCAGGCCGCGCGAGACGCCGCCGAAACAGCGCGCGCCACCACCGAAGCCGAACGGGAACGGGCGGCGAAGTCCCAAGCCCAGGTCGTGGGCGCGGTGGGTCTGGGGCTGTAGAAGCTATCGTCTGGCGACCTGACGTTCCGGCTGCAGGAGGCCTTCAGCTCCGACTATGAAAAGCTCCGGAGCGACTAAAACGCCGCCATGGGCAAGCTGCACGAGACCATGGCGACGGTGATCAGCCGCACCCAGGGCCTCCGGGGCGGCAGCACCGAAATCACCCAAGCCTCGGACGACCTGTCCAAACCCACAGAGCAGCAGGCGGCCAGCCTTGAAGAGACTGCCGCCGCTCTCGATGAGATTACCGCAACCGCGAAGAAAACGGCCGATGGCGCGCTCCAAGCGCGCAGTGTCGTCGCCGCCGCCAAGTCGGATGCTGAGCAGTCGGCGGGCAATGGTCGAACAGGCGACCGCCGCCGCCCACGCCCGTCGCGAGGAAACCGATGCGCTTTCCGACCTGATCGGACAGTTCAGGATCGCCGCATCGGGTCAAGCCGCCGCGCGACCGAGCGTGCGCAAGCCCAACCCTGTGCAAGCGGTTCAACGGAAGGATCGCAAGCTTCGTCGGCGGCGGCGGAAGCGCTCGTGCGCCGCAGGCGGCGGCTGCAACCGACGGGTGGGAAGAGTTCTGAGCCGGCGACATCGCCACCGGACAACATCGCCACCGGACATAAGTAGTTTGCGTCATCTTTGTGGCGAAATGCCAACAAAGGGTGACGATTTCATTCAATTGGAAACATCGCGCTCATCCTAACCTCCTCCCACAACTGATGGGATTGGCCGGGGGAGATCGGCGTTCGACGCGATTTAGCGTCGATCACGCCGACAGGCCTGTCGATCTCTGCGGATCAAACGGGGGGTTTGATGCCAATTCCAAATCACAGACGGACTCTATCCGTGTCCAGGATGCGGTCGGGACTGATCGCGGGGGCCGCGATCGCCGCCATGTCGGCCGGGACGGCCTGGGGCGAGACCGCGCCGGCGCCCGCGCCCGCAACGCCCTCAGCCAGCCCGGCGGTCGATGAGGTGGTGGTCACCGCCCAGCGCCGGGTGCAGAGGATCCAGGACGTCGGCATCGCCGTCACGGCGCTGGACGCCAAGGCCATCGCCAATCTGAACCTGAAGGACAGCACCGACCTGACCAAGGCCGTGCCCAGCCTTCGCATGAACGCCTACACACCCTCCGCCGTCGTGTTCAACATCCGCGGCATCTCCCAGAACGACTTCGGCGACGAGCAGGAACCCCCCGTCGCGGTCTATCAGGACGACAGCTACGCCAGCTCGTTCATCGCCTCGGGCTTCCCGATCTTCGACCAGCAGCGGATCGAGGTTCTGCGCGGCCCACAAGGCACCCTATTCGGCCGCAACGCCACGGGCGGCGCCATCCAGTTCATCTCAAACAAGCCGACCAAGGACTTCCAGGGTTACGTCACCCTGACCACCGGCAGCTATGGCGAATGGCTGGAGGAGGGCGCCCTGTCCGGCCCCCTCGCCGACAATGTCCAGATGCGGTTTTCAGGCATGCATGATTGGGCCGACGGCTATCTGACCAACATCTATGCCGGCCAGCCCAGTCGCGGTGGCGAGAACCACTATGCCTTGCGCGACATCATCGATTGGCAGCCGACGGGAAACACCAACGTAGAGCTTAACGTCAAATATAGCCGCACGCCCCATGAGAACTCCGCCGGCATGTATTCCTGGGAGGCGGCCTATCCGAACGCTCAGGGACAGGGCGTCTATCTGCCCGCCAACCAGGTCAATCCGCTGCTGCTGCTCGGCTACAACGCCGCCTTTCCTGGCCCCAACTATCCTACGGGGACCGACCTGACGGGCTATGAGAACAGCGCCATCTCTGCGCCCCGGGGCGGCGACCCGTGGAAGATCGCCACCGTCTGCCTTCCCTCGTTCACCGACCGCACCCTGTTCGGCTCGACCCTGAAGGTGGAGGCGCCGGCGGGGCCTTTCCACATCACCTCCATCACCGACTACCAGTCCGACGCCAAGGATTATCAGGAAAACGCCAGCGCCTCGCCCAACGACCAGGTGGACTTCCTCCAGGGCGCTCACGTTTCACAATATTCGCAGGAAGTCCGCGCGGCGGGCCATTTCGGCAATCACGAGCTGGTGCTCGGCGCGTTCGGCATGAGCATCAACGGCCACTATACCGCCTCTTACGCCTTCCCCAGCATCTTCGACCTGGTCCCCGACGTCCGGTTCTCCCAGCGCACCACCTCGTTCGCTGCGTTCGGCCAGGACGAATGGACCCTGCCGGACAATTTCAAGGCGATCCTGGGGGTTCGGGTTTGGCACGACGAGCGCAAGGTCGCCTATACGGCCACCGACAACACCGGCGAGACCATCATTTTCAACACCAGCCAGCTCGTGGCCATCGATGGGGCGACCGGCCAGTCGGCGCTTCAGGGCGTGACGGTGACGCCGGGCGACGCCGACAAGCAGTTCGGCGACTATGCGCTCCGCGCCGAGCTTGATTACAAGCCCAGCCACAACACCCTGATCTATGGCAGCTTCAACCGCGGCTCAAAGAGCGGGGGCTTTACGCTGTCGACCGCGACGCCGACGGCCGGCTACGAGAAGGACTTCCTGAACGGCATCCCCTACAAGCCTGAGGTGCTGAACTCGGTCGAGGGCGGGGTGAAAACCACCTTGCCCTTCCGCACCACCCTGAACGCCGACGCCTTCTACTACAACTATCAGAACTATCAGGCCTTTGCGGAGTATGGCCTGGTCGAGACGGTGGTGAACCGCGCGGCCTACGAGGCCGGCGTGGAGCTTGAGGGCTCCACCCACCCCATCGAGGGCCTGACCTTAAGCGGCAACGCCAGCTATATGAACAACAAGGTCCGCAACGTGCCCCTGCCTGATGGGGAGGTCGTCGATCGCCATTTCCCCCAGGCGCCGGACGCCAGCATCGACCTGTTGGCCCGCTACGATTGGTACGAGCCGATCGGCGACTTCTTCCTCCAGGGCGATACCCAGTGGTCGAGCAAATACTGCTTTTCGGTCCTGTGCGCGCCGGTGGAGCATGAGCCCGCCCACATCATCGGCAACGGCCGCATTGGCTATACGCCGCCGAACAAGCGTTGGGACGTCGCCTTCTACGTCAACAACGTCGGCCAGGAGGTCTATCGCGTCTATACCTTCGACGTGGCCTCCTACACCGGCCAAATCCCCAGCGTCTACGCCAAGCCCCGTACCTGGGGCCTGACCGCGACCTATCATTTTGGGGGGTGAGCGCTGGGCAATGATCCGCCGCCGCGTATGCGGCTTCGCGAGGTCTGAGTCCGGCGGCTGACTGTACCGGCTGATCATACGAAGCGGCCCGTTTGGCTGTGCCGCCGTACTCGGGCGGGTCCGCCGACGACGCTGGCGCTCTTCGCCCTTTACCCGCCCAGCGCGCGACGGCTGACAAAGGGGGGCGGGACGCTGAATGTCACGCTTAGAGTTCGCCCCCTCCAGAGGCGCGGAACACTGGGCAGGAGGATGGCTTCGTAAACGGTCGTCGGAGGCCTGCGGTCGCTGATCCCGCCTAAACTCCAAAAGCCTCAGCCCTATGTTCGACGCGCCGCAGGCCGTCGAATTTCCTATGGGACGCCCCGCGTCCCGACCCCTCCGGTCAGCCGTCGCGCGCAGTGCGGGTCAACGGCGTAGAGCGCAGCGTCCGTTGACGCGCCCGAGCACGGCGGCATATCCCGGCCAGCCATCATTGCTGTCTAATGTCCCGATCCTCGCATGCATGCCTACACCGCACCGCCGCGTCCAATCTGCCGACTGTGGAACGCAGTCGCTTATCGAGCATTCGTAGGTCGCCGCGCCAAATGGCGCGCGCGGGAAGACGGGACGCAAAAGAACCATGCGGATTGCGGTCGGCATTCCCGCCTGCAACGAGGCGAACCGGGTGGCGGCGTGTGTCGGCCGTCTGCTGCGCCAGTCCGGCCGCGGTCCCGACCGTGTCGTCGTCTTGGCCAACAACTGCAGCGATGCGACGGCTGAACGCTTGCGCCAGGCGTTCGGCGGCGATCCGCGCCTGGATCTTCGCGAGGTCTCGCTGCCGTCGCCCTACGCCCATGTCGGCTGGGCTAGGCGGCTGGCGATGGACGCCGCCGCCGACGCCCTGGCGCGATCCGATGACGTCCTTCTCACCACCGATGCGGACACCCTGGTGGCGCCAGACTGGATCGACGCCAACCTCAGAGCCCTGGACGGCGGTTGCGACGTCGTCGCCGGCGCGGCGTACCTGATGCGCTGTGAGCGCGACCAACTTTCGCCTGAGCATCGGCGCCGGCTGCACAGCGCCGGGAAATATTTCACCGCGCTTGCCTATCTGCGGGCGGAACAGGCGCCCTCCTACGATCCTTGGCCGCGACACGACTATGAGGGCGGCGCTAGCATCGCCTTGCGGCTCCAGACCTACCGGGCGATCGGCGGCGCGCCGCCCTTACCGGTTAGCGAAGACCGGGCGCTGTTCGATGCGGTTCGCAGCTCGGGCGGGCGGGTCAGGCATGCGCCCGATGTCCGAGTCTTCACCTCGTGCCGACTGCAGGGGCGCGCCCAGGGCGGCGCTGCGGATACGCTGGAGCTTTGGGGCGCGTTGTCGCCCGACGCGCCCGCCCATGGGCTGACGCCTCTGGCAGCGGCCTTGAGCGGCAAGCCGGCTGATCGCGAGCTGAGTTTTCAGGAGTTGGACCCCGCGCTCACCGAAGCTCAGGCGCTGGCGCGAGCCCGCCGCAGCCTAATCGCCTCCACCCGTCGTACGGCGCCAGAGGTCGAGGCGGTAGTCGATTGTGCGGTCGGCGAGTGCGACTGAAAAGTCCGAACCTGCCGCCGCCGCCAAACGCTCGACCGCCGTATCCGCGGTCTGGGGATAGTCGGTTTCTCCGGTCCAGTGCACCAGAAGCACCCGGCCCTGGCTAAGGACCTTATCTCTCAAAAGGTCGCCCATGCGGACGAGATCGGCGTCGTCCCAGTAGTAGACCACCTCGGACAGGACGATCAGGTCGAACCGGCCCGTCGGCGCCTCGCCCGGCAGCGTCATCCGCTGCAGTTCGACATTGTCCAAGCCCTCGCAGCGGGTTTGCGCCGCCTTCAGGGCCGTGTCGCTAACATCCACCGCCAGGAGGCGATCGCACAGGCCGGCCAGCCGTGCGGTCAGGACGCCTATGGCGCAGCCGACCTCCAACGCTCTGCGCGAGCGTTCTGTCCCCAGCGCCGCCAGCGTCGCATCGTATTTCGCCCGCTCATAGGCGCTGGTGGCGAAGCCCCAGGGGTCGGCGTGGGCGCTATACAGGCGCTCGAAATAGTCGGGCTCGATCGATCCGTGGCGGCGAGTCATAGGCGTATCGGCCCGAGTAGGAGTTGCGCCGTGGGGATCGTCCGCGCCATCGACGACGGCAGCTGAAAGCCTTTCTCACTGTCGGTGATCAGGGCGCCCAGTTGAGAGCGATGGCGGCTCAGTGCGCGCCGCCGCACAAGGCGATGCCGGGGGCGCGGCGCCAAGACGATGGCCGGATCGCTCGCCAAGCCGGCGGCCTGCGGCGCGTCCCATCCCCACACCAGGTAGCTGTAGAGGTCAGGCCGAGGCCTCACCCGGCGGGCTGTGGACGCCGCGAGCTCCGCGGCCGCGGCGTGGTCGCAATGGGGCTCGTACGCCCAGGTCGCGGCGATCGCCGACAGCCGCGCGCGCCGCATCAGCCCGGCCAGGCGTCGGGCGGTGTGGTCGAACGCCGCCTCGCCCTCGCGCCAGGGATGGGCGTCCGGCCAGTCGAGGAAGAGCGGCCGGGGCGACCCCGGCCCCATCAGGTCGCGAAGCGCCGCACAGGCTTCGCGCCGCCGCCGCGCCGCCAGACGGGCTGGCGGCCAGCTCGGCGAGCCGGGGTGGGAAGCCGCGCCATCGGTGAGATAGACCACCTGGGGCGGTCGATTGGCGTCGGTCAGGGCGCAAATCAATTGCCCTGCGCCCAAGGTCTCGTCGTCAGGGTGGGGAACCAGGATCAGCCAGCGATGGCGGCACATATCGCTGCCCGGTCCGGTCGCGCGCCCGCGTCGTCGATGTTGCGCCAAGATGGCGCGTTCCGCCAGGGGCGCCCTCACCACCAGCTGTCCTCGCCCCAGCAATCGGCGTCCAACCAGGCGGCGGCGGCGCGGTCGATCGCCAGGTCGGGGTGGGCTTGGCGAAGATAGAGGCAAAGGTCGCGGGTCATTCGATCCACCTCCTGATCGTCAAAGAACGAGCGCGTGCCCATTCCCCGGGCCGCGATCTCCATCACCTTCAGCCCCGCCTGCTCGACGACGCCCCGGGTCATCAGGGCCAAGCCTGCGGCCTCAGGGCGGTCTTGTTCCGTCATGCGGGCGGCTTGGCGGACCCACAGGCCGGCGGTGCGCGCAGCGGCGACCGCGACCGCGAACGCCCGTCGCTGCAGGGGATCGCCGTGGCCCGCGCCTTGCCGCAGGTGCTCCCGCAGCAGCATGACCAGCCGCTCCACCGCGCCGAGCTGCACGGCGGTGAACCGCCATGCGCCCCCGGTGAAGCGGGGCTCGCGTTCGTAGTCGCCCGCGCGGCCTAGCCACATGTCGGCCGTCACGGGGACGCCGCTGAACTCATAAGCCCCGCTGCCGGTGGCGCGCATGCCGCGGGTCTTCCATCCGCTCACGTCTGCGCGCTCCGGCGTCACGGGCACGATGAGGAGCCGCTTTTCACCCTCGGCTTCGACGGTGATCACCGCGCGCGCGAGGCCCAGGCATCCGGTGGCGAAACTCTTGGCGCCTGCCAGCACGTCGTGGGCGCCCTCTCGCACGATCCGCACGCCCGGCGGCGGCTCGGTCGCCCAGACGCCGAACAGGCGCTTCGCCGCCAGGTCCAGCGCCAGCCCCTCCTTCTGGGGGGCGTCCCCGTACCAGTTGACCAGGCGTACGGCGTTGACGTGGCCCTCGAAAATCCGCCCAAGGCTAAGGTCGGCGCGCCCGACCAGGCGCAGCGCGTCCATCAGGGCCTCGGCTTGCGGCTCCGCCGGGCCGGCGAACGCCGCCAGGACGCCGAGGCTCCGCAATCGGTCCACGCCTTCGTTGGGAAAGGCGGCGCACCGATCCGCCTCCGCCGCGAGATCGGACAGCTCAGCCCTAGCCTGCGCCAATTTCTCAAGCGCCGTCGTCCGGCTGTGCTGGAACATAAGGTTCATGGCGGCCCTCGTTTCCCCCAACGCGGCGCGAGCCTTGGGGTTCGGCCAGTCGTAGCTTTCGGCCAGTCTTAGGTTTCGGCCCGTCTTGGCCTTCGGAACGCCTGTGGCGCCTTCAGGGTTTCCGTCGAAGCCGCCTATGGGAGAGATCGATGCCTCGCGGAGACAAGGCCAAGTACACCGACAAGCAGGCGCGCAAGGCCGATCATATCGCGCAAAGCTATGAACAGCGCGGCGTGGCCGAGCCCGAAGCGGAGCGGCGCGCCTGGGCGACGGTCAACAAGGATGACGGTGGCGGCAAGAAGCCGGGCGGTTCCGGTCGGGGCGCGCAGACCGGCCATCCTGCGACCCACAAGGGCGGCCAGATCGGCGGTGAGGCCGCGGCCCAACGCTCCGCCGCCGATTGGTCCGCCTCGGCCAAGAAGGCGGCCGCGACCCCCAAGCGCAACGCCGAGCACAGGGCGTGAGGGCGGCTGACATCGGGATGGCCGCATCGAGACGGATTGAAGCTATCGTCCTGAGCAAAAAGTCTGTGGGCGAAGCCTCGGCCGCTGGTTACACTCTCATACGCTCCCGCTGATCGCCTTTAA
>Ga0116226_10005867_pt1 | contig 10993 bp, 13 predicted proteins | sample S1TSphfallax_FD_89692 | JGI IMG/M metagenome (GOLD analysis project Ga0116226, IMG submission 89692) | Host-associated microbial communities from peat moss isolated from Minnesota, USA - S1T2_Fa - Sphagnum fallax MG | ecosystem: Host-associated > Plants > Peat moss > Unclassified | place: USA...
ACCGGCATGCTCATAATCTGCTGATAGGCGCTGATCACCTGATCCCGCACGGCGAGCATGGTGGAGAGGCTTTGCTGGGCGGAGGCGACGGCGGTGACGACGTCGACCATATCGGCCTTGCCCTGGGTCTGTAGGGTCATTTGAGTTTCGGCTTTTTTGGAGGTGGAGACCACATCCTCCATCGCGCCCTTCACCATGGAGGCGAAGTCGGGGCCGGAGGACGCGGCGCCGCCGCCAAGCGTTGGGGGGCTGATCCCGCCGCTCTGGACAGAGGCGTAGGCTTTGGCGGCGGCGAGGGGGGAAATCATCTATCAGCTACCCTGTTTGGTTAGGATGGTCAGGGTCTTGGCCTGCATGCTGCGGACGGTCTGGATCACGTTCAGGCTGGCTTCATAGGCGCGCTGGGCGTCCTTCATATCCATGGCCTCGGTCAGGGCGTTGACGTTGGGCAGCTTCACATTGCCTTTGGCGTCGGCGGCCGGATTGCCCGGATCGTGCACGATATTGAAGGGCGTCAGATCGGGTTTGACGCCGGTCATCTTCACGCCTGTCGCCCTTTGCACATCCGTAGGCTCAAACACCGGAACCTGGCGCTGATAGGGATCGCCGCCGGGGGTGGTGGCGACGGAGTCGGAATTAGCGAGATTCTCCGCAATCACCCGCATGCGCGACTGCTCGGCCCGCAGCGCCGAGGCGGCGACGGCGAGCGTAGTATCAGAGACGGAAGCGGAGATAGGATCGGCCATGGCTTATGCCTCAGTCTGAAGGGGAAAGGACGCTTTTAAGCCGCCTTGCCGGGCGCGCGGGCGGCGGTGGTCAGCATGTTGAGCGACTCTGTGTACAGATCGATGGCCGTCTCATAGTCGCCCTTGGCGTCGTTCAGCTTGATCATCTGATCTTCCAGAACGACCTGATTGCCGTCCACACGGGCCTCGGAGTCCGGCGCCGTGATGGGCTTTAGGGCATTGGCCCCGCGGGGGGATTTTAGACCCTGCATATGGCCGGGCTCTGTCGTGGCCATCATGCCCGTCGCGGCCGCCTGGGCCATGGCGGCGAAGCTGAAGGGCTTCAGGTCATTGGGCACATAGCCGGGCGTATCGGAATTGGCCACGTTCTGGCCGATCACTTGTTCACGCGCATTGGTGTAGGTGAGTTTGCTTTTCAGCATGGCGAAAAGGGGGATGTCGTCCAGGCCCACAGCGTCTCTCCTTCAAGCCAATCGGTCGAGAGGGCGGCCGCGACTCCTCGGCAAAACGCTCCCTGGCCGTGCAGAGTTTGCCGACGTTAAGGTTAATGACTGGTTTCCACAGGCCCATCGCTGAGGCGAGCTTATAGTTAATCCGGCGTTAAGATTCTCGGCGCAGACAGGGAACTATCCCACGCCGCAGGTCGGAGCGCGCGATGATCCTCAGCGTTCTACAAGCTATTTTCGCCCTGGCGGTGACGCTGGGCCTCTTCGCGCTTGGCGTCTACGCCCTGCGCCGGTTCGGACCCGTCAGCCTTTTGAAATACACCCCGCCCGGCGCGCGCCGGCTGGCCGTGCTGGAAAGCCTGACGCTCGATCCCAATCTCCGCCTCGTCCTCGTGCGGCTCGATCAGGAAGAAAAGCTGCTGCTGTTGGGCGAGGGGCGGCTGATTGAGGTCGGTCCTGGGGGAGCTGAGCCTCACTTTCACGGAGGTGTGTTGTGACCGCGCCCATGTCCAAAGCTTTGCGTCATCTGTTCGCCCTCAACGGCCTACCGCCGGGCGAGGAGCTGCGCCGCGCCGCCTTCCTCGCAATCGCCGCGACCATCGCCACCCTGGCGGGACCGACCCTCGCCATGGCCCAGGCGATCAATCTCGATCTGGGCACCGGGGGGAACCTGACGGACCGGGTGGTGCAGTTGGTGGGCCTGCTCACCGTCCTTTCGCTCGCCCCCTCCATTATTATGATGACCACCTCGTTCGTCCGCATAACGGTGGTCTTGAGCCTGCTGCGCCAGGCCATGGGCCTCCAGCAAAGCCCGCCCAATACGGTGCTGATCTCCCTGTCGCTCTTCCTCACGGCCGTCATCATGGGGCCGACCTTCACCCAATCTTACAACGCCGGCATCGCCCCCCTGCTGAACCACAAGATAGAGCTGCCGGCCGCCTTCACCGCCGCCAGCGGACCAGTCAAGACCTTCATGCTGAGCCAGGTGGACCGCGACGATCTCGCCTTATTCATGAAACTTTCAAAGACGCCAAAGCTACCCAACGCCCAGGCCACGCCGATCACGGTCGTCACTCCGGCCTTCATGATTTCAGAGCTGAAGCGCGCCTTTCAGATCGGGTTTCTGCTGTTCGTGCCCTTCCTTGTTATCGACCTCGTCGTCGCCAGCGTCTTGATGAGCATGGGCATGATGATGCTCCCCCCCGCGACTATCAGCCTCCCCTTCAAGCTGATCTTCTTCGTGCTGGTGAATGGCTGGCAACTCGTGTGCGGGAGCCTCGTGGAGAGCTTCAGGCATGGGGCTGTGGGGTAGGGGGCTATAGAGCCCCCGCCACAATCTCCGCCATAGCTGCAAACGCCTTGCCCGCCGGGCTGTCCGGCGCGGTGGCCGCCAGGGGCGCGCCATTGTCGCAGGCCTGGCGCAGCGCCATGTCAATGGGCACTTCACCCAGGAAGGGGGCGCCGACAGCCTCCGCTGTCGCCCTCGCCCCGCCGCGCCCGAAGATTTCGATAGGCGCGCCGGTGTTGGGATCGGGGAAATAGGCCATGTTCTCCACCACCCCCAGGATCGGCACGCCCGTCTTCTCAAACATGGCGACGCCCCGGCGCACATCGATCAAAGCGACCTCCTGCGGCGTGGAGACGATGACGGCGCCCAGAAGCTTGAACTTCTGAACCAGCGTGAGCTGGATATCGCCCGTGCCAGGAGGCAGGTCGAGGACCAGAACGTCCAGCGGCTCGGCTTCGCTGCCCCAGGTCACGTCGTTGAAAAGTTGGCTGACGGCCGACGACGCCATGGGTCCGCGCCAGATCATGGGCGCCGCCTCATCGACGATGAAGCCGATGGAGATGGCCTTGATCCCCCAGGCTTCCAGCGGGATCAGCTTCTTGTCCGGCCCCAGCTCCGGCTCCGCCGACAAGCCCAGCATGCGTGGCGCGGAGGGACCATAGACGTCGGCGTCTAACAGGCCGACTCTGAGGCCTCGCAGGCCCAGCGCCACGGCCAGGTTCACGGCCACAGTGGACTTGCCCACCCCGCCCTTGCCGGAGGCCACGGCGATGATCGCCTTCACATTCGGCACCGCCTGGGGGTTCATCGGGCTTTGCAGGTTCGCCTGTTTCTGCGCGGCGGGCGACAGGCTGGCCGAGCGGCGCACACGCGTGGCGCCGGGGGCCAGCGGCGGTTCGATCTCAGCGCCCGAAGCTCCCTCCGCTGTTAGCACCACCTGGACGCGGTCAATACCCGGTAGGGCCTTCAATGCCGCCTCCGCCGCAGCGCGCACGGGGCCGTATTCGGCCGCCGCCGACACTGGGACCTCCAGCATGAAACCTACGCGCCCCGGCCCGATGACAAGCGCCTGGACCAGACCGCCTGTCGCCAAGCCTCGGCCCGTCTGTGGGTCTATCACCTGGTCCAGCGCAGCCAGAACGGTAGCGCGGTCTAGGGTCTGCAGCGCGGAAGAAGTGTTCACCTGATCACGGTCCTGGTCATAATCTTGCGTTGTCGAGCTTGGGGCTTCATATCCGAAGCCTGGGGCTGCCTTACAAGCCCATGCCGGCGAGCCAAATGCCCTGGACGAACACGGAAAAGCAGCAGCCTAGCGAAGAAGACGAGGGCGCTGACAGGGAAAGGCCCGGTCCCTGGGGCGATACGTCAGGCCGTGACCGGCCAAAGCGCAATCTTCTTTCTCCACTGCAAGCCCGAAAGTCTGAAGAAGAGGCCGACCGGACCCAGCCCATGGCGCGCAAGGCATCGCCCAGGTCTGGGGCTAGGGACATGCCGTCTTTTGCAAAGCTGAGGGGCGCGATCCGCCGTGCGGCGCCAGGGGGCGGGAGGATCGGCCACATCCGGTTACACCTTGGCGCGCTTGCCTGGGTGGCCCTGTGCGCCGCTCTCAGCGGGTGGGGCTTAAGCGGCGTTTATGTCGTCGCCTCCGATCAGCAGGCCTTCGTCACGCGGTTCGGCGATCTGGTGGGGCGGTCGGGTCCGGGCCTGCACTACCGCCTGCCGGCGCCCATTGAGCAAGTGCAATTGGTTGATACCGGACGTGTGCATCTCTTGGAGGCGCATGGCTCGCCGCCCGCCGCGCCGACCCTGGCCGGCCTTCTGCTCACAGCGGATAAGGGCTTGGCGGGGCTGGACTATGCCGTCGCCTGGCGCATCCGCGACCCTGAGGCCTATGTGCTCCAATCCGCCGACCCCCAGGCGATCCTGAGCGAGGTCGCCGCTCAGACGATGCGGCTTGAGGCGGCCAGACGATCTCTTAGCGATCTTTTCGCCGCCACCGGCGACCGGGTGCGGCTTCAGGCTGAGGCGGCGGCGGACATGCAGCGGTCAGCGGATCGCCTGGGTCTCGGCGTCGCCATACTGGGCGTACGGATTCACGCGGCTGTGCTGCCGGCGGAGGTCCGCGCCGCCGCGCTCGACACGGCCGCCGCTAAAGAGACGGTGGAGACCGGGGCGGACGAGGCGGACCGTTATCGCGCCCAGGTCGTGGCCGCAGCGAAACTTTCCGCCGCCAAGACCTTGGCCGACGCGAACGCCTATCGTGATCAGGCCATCGCTGAGGCCAAGGGCGCTGCTGAGCGTTTCACCACGGTGGAGGCGGCCTATCGCAAGGCCCCGGCCCTAACCACGGATCGCCTGTATTTCGAGACCCTGCAGGGCGTGATGTCCCGCGCCCATGTGATTGTGGTCGACACGCCAAAGGGCGTCAACCTGACCCTGCCGCCGGATATCGTCCCCAGCGCCGCGGCGGCTAGGCTCAAGGGCGGGGCGAAATGAAGCGCGGTGCCTTCGCCCATCCGGCCGACGGGCGACTTGTCATCGGCCTCGCCGTCATACTTCTAGCGGCTCTTGCGGAAGACAGCGTCTTTCAACTGGATCAGACGGAAAGCGCGCTTGTGCTCCGCCTCGGCGCGCCCGTTCGCGCGCTTAATCGGCCGGGTGAGGCGCAGGCGGGTCTACACGTCAAATGGCCCCTGATCGAACAGGTGGTCCGGTTTGATCGCCGCATCCAATCGCTGGAGGTTCAGCCTGTCGCCGTAACGACGGCGGATCATCAGACCCTGGTGGTCAACGCCTATGTCAACTACCGCATCACTGATCCCTTCAAGGCGTTTAAGGGACTGGCGGGGGAACCGGATCGATTGGCCGACGCCCTAGCCTTTCCGTTGCGGCAGATGCTGGACGCCTCTTCGTCGGAGGCCCTCCTCCAAGGCGCTGTTCCGGCGGAACGATTGAAGGCCGCAGCAGCGGACCAGGGCGTGCAGGTGGTGGATGTGGGCCTGAGCCAGGTCAATCCCGCGCCGGCCGACGCCCTGGCCATGATCCACCGTATGCGCGCCGCCGAGATCGCCCATGCCGCGGCGATCCGCAGCGCCGGCGAACAGCGCAAACAGGAGATCATGGCCCACGCTGACGGAGAGGCCAGCCTGATCAAGGCGCAAGCCCTGGCGCAAAGCGAGGCCATCTGGGGCGACGCCGACGCCCAGCGCGCCGCCATCTTCGCCGACGCCTATGGTCGCGATCCAAGCTTCGCCCACTTCTATCAGGCTCTCCGATCCTATGAGGCGGCGCTCAGCGACAAGAACGCCACCCTGGTCATATCGTCCGACTCCGCCTTCTTCGATGTCTGGCGCAAGGGCGCTTCGAGGAAATAGGCGGCAGCGAAGAGGGCGCGTTAGAGGCGCGCCTCCAGAAAGGCGAGGACGTCGGGTACGTTCAGGCGGTAGGCGAAGCGGAAGCTCTTTCGCAAGCGCGTTAGGAGGGGCGCCTCGGTCCGGGCGCAGGGGGATGGGGCGATATAGCCGGCCCAGTTCAGTCCGGCGAGGCGGCAAAAGGCCGGAACCCAGAAGCAGCCGAAATTTTCCGGCTGAATCTCTAGCACATGGCAACCTTCCGGCGCGAATACGGCATTTGTCAGGCCTGCGCCGGATGCGCCGACGATCACCTCCGCCTGGGCGAAGCAGGCCAGTTGATCCGCCGCCTTCATGCGTTCGGGCAGGATGATTTCAAAGCCGCGCCGCACCAGCGCCGCTTCCAGCGCCGTTTCATTGACCATTACCCGCATGGGATTGCCGCGGCGTGAGACATAGAGCTTGCGCTTACGCCGCCGGGGGGGCGGCAGGCTTGCGGCGAGGGCCCGATATCGCGCCCGGAGCCTGAGGGCCAGCGGGCCGGGGCGGTTTAGATAATGGTCCATACCCAGGCAAAACACTGCCCCGTCCAGGCGCGCTATGGGCGCCGACGTCTCCAGAAGGTTCAGATCGCCGAAGCCCAGGCTTAAAAGCTCCCTCTGCCACGGCTTCAGCGTAGGCGTCGCCAAGGGCCATTTATCCAACAATCCGGCCTCGTGCATGGCCAGAACGGAGGTCAGGCCTTCCAACACGAAATGGCCGTAATTCACCGCGCCCCATGGCAGGGCGATACAGGCCTCGCCCAGCGACGGCGCGTCGGCGGGCGGGGTGAAGACGAAGCCGTCGGCCTCCGGCGCTACGCCGACCAGGGGGTCGAGCTGGGGTCGGTTATAGCCGACCTCGGCTAAGGACGCGGCCGGCGTGCGCCCATCCAGCCCGATCAGGGCGCCGCCCTGGGGCAACCACCAGCAGGGGCCGGTACGGCAAAGCTCCGTCTCGCCCACCGAAATCGGGCCGCCCTGGCTCCATCGCGCCTGGGCGCCCCCGCCCACGCGCCCTTGCAGCCACGGCTGGAGGGCTTCGGCGTACACAATGAAACCCGCCTCGCGGGACCAGCGCAGGCCGCCCCCTGGCGGCGGCGGATCAAGCAGGGCGTCGGCTGTAGCGACCTCCGTAAAGGTCTCCGCCTCCTTGACGAAATCGAGCTTCAGGCGGCCCAAGGAATCGGAGGTTGGGGGATCGGATATTCGGCTCAAGCCGGCGACCCCGCGTTCACGAAATCGGACTGGGCGTAGCCCTGATAGTAGAGCACCGCCGTCAGGTCCGCGTAGTCCACCTTGGCGTCGGCCTGGGCCGCCACCACGGGCTTGGCGCGATAGGCCACCCCCAGCCCGGCGGCCTCGATCATGGCTAGGTCATTGGCGCCGTCGCCGATAGCCAGCGCCTCGTCAAAGGCCAGGCCGAGCTGGGCGGCGTGGAGTTGCAGGGCCTCCAGCTTCGCCTCCCGCCCCAGAATTGGCTCCGCCACCTCCCCGGTCAGGCGATCATTTTCGATGATCAGCCGGTTGGCCTGATGGCCCGCAAAGCCCGCAGCCAGAGAAACAGGCCCGGTAAAGCTTTCAAAACCGCCCGATACCAGCATGCAATGCACGCCATGGGCGGCCATGGTGCGCACCAGGGTTTCCGCGCCGGGATTGAGGCGCACACGATCCTGATAGCACTGCTGCAGCACCGAGGAGGAAAGGCCTTTCAGCATCGCGACCCGTTCCCGCAGCGCGCCTTCAAAGGCGATTTCGCCGCGCATAGCGCGCTCCGTAATGGCGGCGACCTCGGCCTTAACGCCAGCGAAATCGGCCAGTTCATCCAGGCATTCGCAGCCGATGATGGTGGAGTCCATATCGGCGATGAACAGCCTCTTCCGCCGCCCCGCAAACGGCTGCACGCACACATCCACCGGCAGACCGGCCGGAGCGGTTGCGGCGGCGGCGCGGACGGCTGTGAGGTCGTCGGCCTCCACCAACCAGTCCACCGCGCCCGGGCCCAGCGTACGGGGCTCCTTGACGCGGGCGGGAAGGCGCGCCACCGCTTCGCCCACGCGCGCGCCGGCTTCGGCCGTCGCGGCGGGATCGGGGCTGACCAGGGTGAGAGCAAGCAGCATGGCGCGCGTTTGGCTGATCGCCGGCCCGACCGCAAGCGGCAAGTCGGCCCTGGGCTTACGTCTGGCGGCGGAAATCGACGGCGAGATCGTCAATGCCGACGCGCTGCAGGTCTATCGCGACTTCCGCTGTTTGACGGCCCGCCCGTCGCTTGCGGAAACGGAGATATGTCCGCATCACCTCTACGGCGTCGCCGATGCGGCGCAGGCCTGGTCCGTCGGCGCCTGGCTTAGGGCGGTTCAGCCAATCCTTGGCGAGATCGAAGGTCGAGGCCGTCCCGCCATCCTGGTCGGCGGTACAGGCCTTTATTTCAACGCCTTGACGCAAGGTCTGGCCGAGATCCCCGCCATTCCCACCTATGTGCGCGAGGCCGTGCGGACGCGCCTGGAGACGCTAGGCGAGACGGCGTTTCGCGCCGCCCTGGCCGACCGTGATCCCGCCGCCGCCGGCCGCATCGCGCCGGGCGACCGCCAGCGCCTGGCCCGCGCCATGGAGGTGCTGGAGGCCACGGGCCGCACGCTCACCGACTGGCAGTCTGACTCAGCGCCGTTATTAGCGCCGGACGACTATAGGGCACTGATCCTCGATCCACCGCGCGACGCCCTATATGCCCGCTGCGATGCTCGGCTGGGAGAAATGATTGAGCACGGCGCAGTCGAAGAGGTTGCCGCCGTGCTGGCGCGCAAACTTGATACCGCCCTGCCAGCGCTGAAGGCCGTGGGCTACCGCGAATTGGCCCATTACATAAACGGAGAGCTGAGCCTGGACAACGCCCTGACCCTCGCCCGCCAGGAAACCCGCCGCTATGCCAAACGCCAGACCACCTGGTTCCGCAACCGCACGCCGGACTGGCCGAGGGTAAAGAGCCTGGATGCAGAGGCGCAGTGGGCGGCTCTTTCATCGGGTTGACCTCGACAAACCCATATAGATCGGTAGGCTTAACGAAGCGCCGTCCTTCCGCCTAAGCTAATGTTTTGTAATGTCTTTTTGGAAAGCCGCCCTTTTTGTCGGATAGAGATACAGATTCTGACTGGAGAGAAATTGGGGCGGCGCAACCTTTTTGGGGCGTCATCTCAAGTCCGAAATTCCGGCTGGATGCGATGACCGCCGAATCCCGGGCCGAATTTTACAGCTCCGGTCATGCCGACATTGAGCGGGTGATAGACCGGGCCGAAAGGTGTCTCGGCCCCTGGCGGACGCCGGATCGCGCGCTGGATTTCGGCTGCGGCGTCGGCCGTCTGGCCCTCGCTATGACCCGCTACGCCAAGACGGTTGTCGGCTATGATATCGCGCCCGGCATGCTTCAGATCGCGCAATCATCGGCGGAAGGCCAAGTCTGCTTTACCGGCGATTGGCCGGAGTCCGGCTTTGATTGGATCAATTCCTATATGGTGTTTCAGCACATCGCCCCAGCCAGAGGGGAGAGTTTGTTGGCGGAGCTTTTGAAGCTCTTACAGACCGACGGAGTCATATCGCTGCATTTCACGATTTATCGCGATGCTGAGCTTCAAATAAAAACGTCGTTCTTAGGGGGGCTAAGGGCGAGCATCCGGCAAGCTCTAGGCTTGACGTTTCAACCCCCTGTGGGAAGCGTCTCAATGTTCGATTATGACATGGGAAAGCTCTTAAAAATTTTTCACCATGCAGGAATCGACGACTTGGCCTTGTTTCATGTTGATCATGACGGACATCATGGCGTTCAGGTCATAGGCCGAAAGCGCTAGAGCGTCACAGGCGCAAGGGGATACCGGTTCCGCCGCCCGTCACGCTCCACACCTTTAATTTAGAGCCTTTTATCCGGATCAAATGGGTCCATATGATCCGGAAAGGCTCTAGGGCTGAAGGTTTCTCATATTGACCTCGCCCGCCCCATCCCGCTTGGTGCGGGCATGCGCATCTCCTCCATCTTCCTCTCCGGCCCGGACGTCTGGCTGCCCGGCGCGGCGGACCTTCTGAAACGTAAGCGGGCGATCTGCGAGGCGGCAGGCTTTGTCGCTATTACCGGCCTGGACGGCGAGCGGCGGGAGACGGCGGCGACAGAAGCCCTGGCTAGGGAGACCTATGCCGGGGCCCTGGCCAACCTGCGCCGCGCCGATGCGGTGATCGCCAATCTCAGCCCCTGGCGCGGGCCGCACTGCGATCCCGGCGCGGCGTTTGAGCTGGGCTTCGCCTCGGCCCTGGCCAAGCCGGTCTTCGCCTATATGAACATAGTCGATGAGGACGACGCAGATTATCGTAGCCGGATCGAGGCCATGATCGGCGCCCTACCCGACGCAGCCGGCGTGATCCGCGATCCGGACGGGGCGGAGGTGGAGGATTTCGGACTACCTGAAAGCCTGATGCTGTGGGCCGAGGCTAGGCGGTTCTACGTCGTCGTCACGCCGGAGCCGATGGAGGACCTGACGGGGCTGGAGCTATGCCTGGAGGCGGTGAGGCTCTACGCGGACTGAGGGTCTTTTGTCCCCCGTCACGCGACCGCTCATCCGGGCGCAGGCTGGGACCCAGATCACAAAGCTTAGTCCATCAGGGATTGGCGCCTTGTGAAATGAGCCCCGACCTTCGCCGGAGTAAGCGGATTAAATCGCATGACGTTACGCTGGCTGCCCTTCAGCCCCTCACCCCACCCGGTGATTGTGCTTCAGGCGATAGATGGCGCGGCTGTCGCGGTTCAGGGCGTGCTGGACAATACGGTGATCGCGGCGGGTCAGACGGCCGCCGTTTTCAGCGCGCAGGCGGGCGGCGACGCGCTCGGTGCGGACTTCGCGGCGCTCAAGCCGGGCGGTTTCGCCAGGGGTGAGGGCGCCGGTGCGGACGCCGGCCGCGATGCGCTCTTGCTGCATGTGCTCGCGGACGGGGATAGATTGGGCCATGGCTGGAACGGCGCCGATCAGGGCGGCGGCGGCGACTAGGCCGAGGATCAAGGTTTTCATCGAAATGGTTCCTGTCAGTTCATTCCGGCCGGTGATCGACCGTGAGACAGGTTTAGCGGGGCGGATGTGCACCCAAG
>Ga0116226_10005868_pt1 | contig 10990 bp, 9 predicted proteins | sample S1TSphfallax_FD_89692 | JGI IMG/M metagenome (GOLD analysis project Ga0116226, IMG submission 89692) | Host-associated microbial communities from peat moss isolated from Minnesota, USA - S1T2_Fa - Sphagnum fallax MG | ecosystem: Host-associated > Plants > Peat moss > Unclassified | place: USA...
CGGGGAGTAGCCCAAACCTAGCACCCCGCCCGCCCGACGAAATGTGTAGCAAATATGTTGCAAGGCGCCGCGGCAAATCAGAAAATACTATTTGAAAACAACGCCTTAGCGGAAATTTGTGGCGGAGGGGATGAGATTCGAACTCACGGTACACCTTTACAGTGTACAACGGTTTAGCAAACCGCCGCCTTCAGCCACTCGGCCACCCCTCCGCCGGGATGCAACACGCCGTTTGCAGAAGCCTTCTAGAGCGAGAGGCGGCGCGGGTCAATGAAAGGAAAGGAAGCACTTCTTTTTTGAAAAAAAGAAACAAAAAACTTTTAACTATTGGCGCGCGCCAAGCCCTCGAAATGGGCCGCGAATGCCATTAGCAAAAGCTTTTTGGTCCTTTTTTTCAAAAAAGAACGACTTCTTCTTACAGAAACGACACCGGATCCACATCCACGTCCACCCGCGCCCCCCGCGGCACCTCCACCCGCGCGAGCCACGCCAGCAGAATAGGCTGCACCGCAATGTCACGGCGCGTTTTCAGCAGCAGGCGCCGGCGGTGGCGACCGCGTAAAATAGCGAGGGGCGCGGGTGTCGGGCCCAGCACCTCCACGCCGGGGGCTGCCGGGGCGGCCAGGCCGAGAGCGCGGGCGCAGCGGTCGGCGGCTTCGGCCTGCTCGGCGCTGACGATGAGGGCGGCGAGGCGGCCGTAGGGGGGCCAGTGGCCGGGGCGGCGGGCGGCCTTTTCGGCCTCGTAGAAGGCGGCGAGGTCGCCGCTGACCAGGGCCTGCATGACGGGGTGTTCGGGCGAGAAGGTTTGCAGTTTGACTTCGCCGGGGGCCTCGGCGCGGCCGGCGCGGCCGGCGACCTGGTGGAGGAGTTGGACGGTGCGCTCGGCGGCGCGCAGGTCGCCGCCGGCGAGGCCGAGGTCGGCGTCGACCACGCCGACGAGGGTCAAATGGGGGAAATGCCAGCCCTTGGCGACAATCTGCGTGCCAATGAGGAGATCGACCTCGCGGGCCTCGATGGCGCGGGCGGCTTCGGCGGCGGCGTGCGGGCCGGGCATGGTGTCGCTGGCCATGACGAGGCGTCGGATGTCGGGGAAGAGCTCGGCGGCTTCCTCGGTGATGCGTTCCACGCCGGGGCCGATGGGGGCGAGCGTGCCTTCGGCGGCGCAGACGGGGCAGATTGTGGGCGCTGGGGCGGTGTGCCCGCAATGGTGGCAGGACAGCTCGCGGCGGGCGCGGTGCTCTACCAGCCATGCGGTGCAATTCGGGCAGGCCAGGCGGTGGCCGCAGGCGCGGCATAGCGTGAGGGGGGCGTAGCCGCGGCGGTTGAGGAACAGCATGGCCTGCTCGCCGCGGGCGAAGCTGGCGCGGATGGCGGCGACCAGGACGGGGCTGAGGAATTTGCCGCGGGGGGGTGGCGCGTCGCGCATGTCGATCGCGGCGATGGCGGGCATGGAGGCGCCGGCGTGGCGGGTTTGCAGGCGCAGGTGGGCGTAGCGGCCGGCTTCGACGTTGGAGAGGGTTTCGAGGCTTGGGGTGGCGCTGACGAGGATGGCGGGGGCGTCGGAAAAGCGGGCGCGGACGACGGCCATGTCGCGGGCGTGATAGACGACGCCATCTTCCTGTTTGAACGCGGTTTCGTGTTCTTCGTCGACGATGACGAGGCCGAGGTCGGGGAACGGCAGGAACAGGGCGGAGCGGGCGCCGACCACGACCTGGGCAGCGCCCTCGGCGACGGCGCGCCAGGTGGCGCGGCGGGTGCGGCTGCCGAGGTCGGAGTGCCAGAGGGCGGGGGCGACGCCGAAGCGGCGCTCGAAACGGGCTAGGAATTGGGCCGAGAGGGCGATTTCGGGGAGCAGGATGAGGGTTTGGCGGCCGGACTGCAGGCAGGCGGCGACGGCTTCGAGGTAGATTTCGGTTTTGCCGGAGCCGGTGACGCCGTCCAGCAGGGTTACGGTGAAGGTGTGGGCGGCGACTTTGGCGCGCAGGGCGGCGGCGATTTCGGCCTGAGCGGATGAGAAGTGGGGCGTGCGGAAGGCGGGGTCGGGGCGGCCGAAGGGGGGCACGGACGGCACGGGAGCGGGTTCGATCAGGCCTTTGTCCGCCATGCCGCGGATGACGCTGGTGCCGACGTCGGCCAGGCGGGCGAGGTCGGCGCTGGGGATGATGCGGTCGCCGAGCGTGGCGAGAACGCGGGTTCGCTGGGGGGTGAGCCGGATGGCGGGGGCGTGCGGCACGCGGACATCTGGCGCGTCGGCGACGCGAATGTCTGGCGCGTCGGCGACGCGAATGTCTGGCGCGTCGGCGACGCGAACGTCTGGCGCGTCGGCGACGCGACGCCAGCCGGCGGCCATGGGCGGGGGTGTCAGCGCGTTCACGCGCAGCGCCATGGCGAGCACGGCGCCTGGGGGAGACAGAGTATAGGACGCGATCCATTCGACCAGGCGGCGCAGCGGCGCTGGCATGGGGGGGGCGTCTAGGCGGGCGCTGACCGGTTTCAGTTTGGCATCGGCGACCGCGGGGCCGGACGGAGCATCCCATACGACTCCGACTTCCTGACGGCGGTTGAGGGGCACAAGCACGATGTCGCCTGGGGCGAGGGTTAGCGTGGGGGGCACGGCGTAGTCGAAGGGGCCGGGGAATGGGTACGGGAGCAACACCGGCACGCGATGCGTGTCCGGCGGGTCGAAAAAAGTACCGTTGGTTGCAGTCTGCGGTGGTGCGGTCACGTGTGAATGTGCAATTCTGCGCTCCATGATCGATATACAGCCGGCCGACGTGGAAGAGTTTTTGCGCGCCAACCCGTCGTTCCTGGCGGCGCGGCCGGAGTTGTACCGTGTGCTGGTACCGCCGCAACGTGTGCACGGCGAAGTGCTGGCGGACCACATGACCGCCATGGTGCGGATCGAGCGCGCCCACGCGGCGGCGCAGCAGGAGCGGGCTGAGACATTTCTCAGCGCCGGGCGCGCGGCGTCGGGGCTGGCCGAGCGGGTGCATGAGGCGGTGCTGGCGCTGGTGGCGGCGGAGGATGTGGCCGATTGCGTGAGCCAGGAATTGCCGCATTTGCTGGGCGTGGATGATGCGGCCTTGTGCTGCGAGACGTTCCGGCCGCGGTGGCGAAGTCTGCCGCCGGGTGCTGTGGCGGCACTGATGCGCGGCAAGGGTGTGATTACGCGCGACCGGCCGGCGGACGCGGTGCTGCTGCATGCCGAGGCGGCGCTGCTGGCCGAGCGCGACGTGCTGGTGCGGCTGCCGTGCAAGGAGCCGGTGTTGCTGGCGCTGGTGTCGCGCGATCCGGCGGCGCTGCCGGGGACGCAGGGGACGCAGTATTACGCATTTTTGGGACGGGTGCTGGCGGCGCTGGTCGGCGACTAGGGCGCCAAGGACCGCTATCGCGTTTGGGCGATTCGGGCTACGCTCACGACGATGCGCTGATAGATGCGTAATCAGAAAGAAGGCTGAAAAAGCTTATAAGTATGATTGTCGGCGACAATCACTACCAATGAAGCGGATACGGCAGTCGTGTATGCCCGAATTCTCTCCATCTGATAATACGGCCTCACCCTTTCGGCAGGATGTCGGCAGAAGTGTTGGCGCCTCGGGACGCGGTGGCGTTTCTCGTGGATGTGGCGACTCGGCCCGCGAAGTCGGTGCGGATCAATATCATGTTGCCGGAGGATCTGGTGGCGCAGATTGATCGGGTGAGCCGCAACCGGTCCAGGTTTCTCGCCGAGGCGGCGCGGGCAAGGTTAGAAGAAAAAGGAAGCAGTTCTTTTTTAAAAGAAGAGCCAAAAAACTTTTATCCACAAGGGTAGCACCCAATTGGCCGATTTTAGACGGCGAGCTGGACGCAATTAGTAAATGTTTTTTGGTTCTTTTTTTCAAAAAAGAACTGCTTCCCTTCGTCCCTGGCACGCCCAGTGCTAGAACCCGCTCGATGCCGCACGATTTCCACCCCGACGGCGACGCAGCCATCGACTTGCTGGGCCAGATGGCGCGGGCCAGGGATCGTGCGCAGGAAGATCCCTTCGGCAATCCGGTGCTGTCGGTGGCGCTGGCGATCAGCCGGCAGATGGATGAGGGCGAGCTTACCGTCAGCCAGGTAGCGGCGCTGATACGGGAGTTGCGCGACGCGGCGTTTGCCGGGCGGGCGCGGCGGCTGGCCAATTATGTCGGGCTGCGCGATCCGGGGCAGGCAGGGAAGGTTTTTCAGGCGCTCGCGGCGCGGCTGGTGCGGCCCGATCCGGCGGACAGTCCGGTGCAGTTGGCGCAATTCAGGGCGTCGGTGGAGCGCACAAGGTTTGCGGCGGTGTTTACGGCGCACCCGACGTTTGCCTGTGGACCGGCGGCGTTTCATGAACTGGCGGAGGCGGCGAGCGGCCGTCCGTCCGATGTTTGCCTGGTCAGCCATCGGCCTGAGGCCATGACGCTCACCCGGGAGTTCGAGGCGGCGCGGCTAGCCATTGTGCACGGGCGCGATGCGCTCGATGCGTTCAACCGGGCGCTGCTTACCGAGGCGCAGAAGGCCTGGCCGGACCGATGGGCGGATTTGCTGCCGCGGCCGGTGATCCTGGCGAGTTGGGTCGGCTACGATACGGACGGCCGCACCGACATCGGCTGGTGGGACACGCTGCGGCTGCGGCTGGTGATGAAGCAGGCACAGTTGCAGCGCATTGCGACCCAGGTGGCGCGCGTGCCGTCGGGCGCGGGGCTGGCGAAGCGGCTGGCGGACGCGACAGTCGCGGTGCAGGCGCAGATCGCCGCCTGCCCCACCGGTGCCGATGCCGATCAAACGCAGGCGTTCGCGCAGGCTTTGGTGACACGGCGGGATGAGGCGGTGCTTAGCCCGGTGGTGCTTGCGCCACTGTTTGGCGCGGCGATGAAGGCGGCCGACGCGGAAGGGCGCATGGACCTGGCGGTGGCGCGGGCGGGGCTGTTTGGCCATGGCATGTCGCTCGCCCACACGCATGTGCGGCTGAATGCCACCCAGGTGCATAACGCGGTGCGCCTGCGGCTCGGGCTGGAGGATCCGCCGGCCGATCGGGCGCGCCGCCGCACGCTGCTTGCCAACCTGAACCAGGCGCTGGATGTGGTGCAGCCGCAACCGATGAATTTCGGCGCGCTGCTGGCTGAACAGGCATCGGCGACGCGATTGATGATCGTGGTGGCACAAATCATCAAGCACATCGATGCGGCAACACCGGTTCGTTTCTTGATCGCAGAGACCGAAAGCGGGGCCACGCTGCTGGCCGCGTTGTGGCTGGCGCGGCTGTTCGGCATCGACCAACTGGTGGAAATCAGCCCATTGTTCGAGACCGCCGAGGCGCTGGAACATGGCAGCCGCCTGGTGGAGGAGGCGCTGCGCAGCCCGCATTACCGCGCGTATTTGCGCGATTGCGGGCGCCTGTGCCTGCAATTCGGCTATAGCGATTCGGGGCGTTATGTCGGGCAGATCGCGGCCAGTTATTTGATCGAGCGGCTGCGCATGAAGGTCGCGGAGCTGATGAAGCGCTATAACCTAACCGATGTGGAGCTCGTGCTTTTCGATACGCATGGCGAAAGCATCGGGCGGGGTGGCCATCCGGGCACGTTGCTGGACCGGCTGCGCTATCTTTCACCGGCCAAGGCGCGGCGTCGGTTTGCCGACATGGGGATCGAGGTGCGCGAGGAAAGCGCGTTTCAGGGCGGCGACGGTTTTCTGCAGTTCGGCACGCCGGAACTGGCCGCCGCGGTGGTGGCAACGATTGCCACGCACGCGTTCGACCGGCCGAACGCCGGCGGCGACACGATTTACGATGAGTCCGACTTTGCCGCGGATTTCTTTGCCACCGTGCGGCTTTCCATGCATGAATTGGTGGAGGATCGGGGGTATGCAGCACTGCTGGGCGCGTTCGGGCCGGCGCTGCTCGACGCGACCGGCAGCCGGCCGAGCGCGCGGCAGAGCGATACCGGCGGGCCGGCGGTGATCCGGCATCCGCGCGAATTGCGGGCCATACCGAACAATGCGATTTTGCAACAGCTTGGCTGGTGCGCCAATACGCTGCAAGGGGTGGGCACGGCCGCATCGCGCATGCCGGAACAATTTGCCGAAATGCGGGAAGGCAGCGCGCGATTCCGCCGCGCGCTGGATTTCGTCGATCATGGGCTGAAACATTCCGATCTGGACGTGCTGCGCGCGGTGATTGCCATGATCGATCCCGGCAGTTGGCTGGACCGTGCCGCGCATGCGCTGTTGCCGGGGCGCGCGCGGGCGCTGGCCGATGTGGCAGGCGCGCTGGAACTGCTGGACCTGTGGGCGCCGGCGCAGGCGATGTTCCGCCGTCTGCAGGCCGACCATGTTCGCCTGCGTGAGGCGTGGCCAGGCGCGCCGCAAATGGCGACCGAGGAAATGCTGTTGCACGCGCTGCGGATTTCTCTGATCTCGCGCATCTGGCTGCTGGCCACTGGCATTCCCGAATTCTCGCCGCGCCACGGGATTACGCGCGATGCGCTGCTGCTGCGCATTCTGCGCCTTGATGTGCCGGGGGCGCTGGCGATCCTGGCAGAGGTGTTTCCCGCAACACCCGATCCGGCCGCGGATCGGGATTACGCGGAGCCCGCGGGGCCGCGCGCCGCGGTTTCGTATCGGCGCGAGCATGAGCGCATTTTTGCACCGTTGGCGCGGCTGTTTGGGCTGGTGCGGGAGATTGGCACGGCGGTTACGCATCATGTGGGGGCGTTTGGGTAAAGAAACAAAAGAAAGCACTTCTTTTTTGAACAAAAAGAAGCAAAAAACTTTTGCGAATTAAGGGGGGTGTATGTCGATTTGGAGTACTAAGTCCGTCGCCGCGATGCTGGCCTCCGCCGAGCCCGATGAGCATGGGCATCGGCTTAGCCGGACACTTGGGTTGCGCAATCTGGTCGCGTTCGGCGTGGGGTCCGCGGTGGGCGTGTCGCTGTTCGTGCAGACCGGGCCGGAAGCGGCCACACATGCGGGGCCGGCGGTCGCACTCTCCTTCGTGCTGGCGAGCATCGCCTGCCTGTTCGCGGCACTTTGTTACGCGGAATTCGCGGGGCTCGTCCCGGTGGCGGGCAGTGCATACTCATACGCCTATGCCACCCTCGGCGAAGGCGTGGCCTGGATGATCGGCTGGTGCCTGCTGCTGGAGTATCTGATGAGCGGCTCGCTCGTTGCCATCGGCTGGAGCGGCTATTTTTCCTCAACACTCGGCAGCTTTGGGCTGCACCTGCCTGATGCCATTTCGGGCGCGCCTTTGGCCGTGACGCCGGACGGCCACGTGTTCGCCAGCGGCAAATGGATCGACCTGCCGGCTGTGCTGATTACGATTTTCGTTGCCTGGCTGATCATGCGCGGCACCGAACTTTCCGCCAAGGTGAACGACGTGGTGGTGGCGCTAAAAATCCTTGCTATTTTCGCCATCGTCATTGGGGCGATTCCGTTCATCAACCCGCATCGCTGGGTGCCGTTCATGCCACCGAATGACGGGGTAAGCGGGCATTTCGGCCCCTCCGGCGTCATGCGTTCGGCCGGCATATTATTCTTCGCCTATGTCGGCTTCGATTCGATTTCCACGCTCGGGCAGGAGACGAAAAATCCCCAGCGCACCATTCCGCTGGCCCTGCTCATATCCCTGGCGATTTGCGTCGCGTTGTATGTGTCGGTTGCCATGGTGATGACCGGCATTGCCGACTACCACACATTGAATGTGGCAGACCCGATTGCCGAGGCGCTGCACCAGCAAGGCCACAAGCTGGACTGGGCACGCTGGTGCGTCAGCATCGTCGCGGTATTCGGGCTCATTTCCGTATTGCTGGTGACGCTGCTCGGACAGGTGCGGATTTTCTTCGCCATGGGCCGCGACGGGTTGCTGCCGCCGGCCTTCGCCGCCATCCACCCGGTCTACAAAACGCCTTATGTGGGCAGCATCGTCACCGGCCTGGGGGCAGCTTTGTTCGCCGGCCTGTTTCCGCTCGATCTGCTCGGCGACCTGGTCTCGATTGGCACCTTGCTGGCATTCGCGGTCGTCTCCATCGGCGTGCTGATCCTGCGCCGCACCATGCCGGACGCACACCGCCCGTTCCGCACGCCGCTGATGCCGTTTACACCCATCGCCGCGGTGCTTTCCTGCGTTGCGCTGATGTTGTCGCTTTCCAACGGCACCTGGTGGCGTCTTGCACTGTGGCTGGCGGTTGGGGGGGCGGTGTATGCGGCATATGGGGCGCGGCATTCGAAGTTGCGAACGTCCAAAGAGGCGCTTGCGCTCGCGCAGGGCGAAATGTCGGCGGCCTATCCCGGGCCAAAGGAAGAAAAGTAAGTATTTCTTTTTTGAAAAAAAGAAACAAAAAACTTTTATCTGTTAGAGATTTTAATTCATGCCGCCCTGGTTGCCGCGCGCGGGTCATCGGCTTGGCCGCGCACTGTTTATAATGGGGGGAATCATTGGCTCTGGTACAATTAGGAAGATGCGGCCGAGCAGATAAAGGTTTTTTGGTTCTTTTTTTCAAAAAAGAACTGCTTCTTCGTTGACCTAAATCAACAACAAAAACGTCATTCTTGCCGCCATTTCCCCGCGGAGGGCGCCATGTTTGAAGCGATTCGAAAATTCATCCGGCGGGACATCGCGGCCGAAGTCCCCGACGACGTGGCCGCATGCATGGACTGCGACAGCGTGGATTGCCCGGAGGCGGAATTCCTGGAATGCGCCCACCGGCTGGACCGCCTGACGGAATTACAGAGGCTGAAAGCGGCCGGGGCCACTACTGCGCCTCAGTAATGAGTTTCCGATACCTCGTCGGTCCACACCTTGAATCCGCTCAGCACGTTGGGGCCGAACGTGTTGCTGATCGGCACGTCGGTAGCGTCGCGGCCGCGCGCCATCAGGACGCGGCCGATGCGGGGGATGTTGTTGCGTGGGTCGAACGTGTGCCAGGCGCCGCCGAGATAGGCTTCGAACCAGCCGGCGAAATCCATCGGTCCGTAGGGCGGCGGCGTGCCCATGTCGCCGAGATAGCCGGTGCAATAACGTGCCGGAATGTTCATGCAACGGCAAAACGCGACCGCCAGGTGGGCATAGTCGCGGCACACGCCGCGGCCTTCGTTGAATGCTTCCCACGCCGTGCGGGTGGAGCGGGCATCCTGGTAATTGAAGACGATATGACGATGCACGAAATCGCAAATTGCCTGCACGCGGCCCCAGCCTGTCGGGCTGTTGCCGAACAACTGCCATGCCGCGTCGGAAAGCCGGTCGGTTTCGCAATAACGGCTGCCGAGCAGGAACACCAGCACGTCATCGGGCAAATCCTGCACCGCGTGCTGGCCCGCCTGTGGGGTCACCGCTTCCTCCACACCGGTATCGCGCACCACCGCGGAGCTTGTAATGGTAATGCGCCCGCGCGGCGCCACGATCCGGCTGCACCAGTTGCCGAACCCGTCGCGGTAAGCGGACACCGGCACGGACGGAAAGGTGCGCACCTGGTCCGGCACCACAATGTCGTCGACCCGCGAATGATGGATGTGCAGCATGAGCATCATGGGCGTCGGCTGCGGACAGTCATACACCAACTCGTAGCCGACCCGGATATGCATCTGTCACCTCGTGTGGAAGGGGGAGTGTGGAAGGGGAAGCCCCGTAGCGCGCCGCGCTGTAGCAACATGGTTAAAGCAAACCGCGGCCGCACGCGAACCAATCTTGGTTGCATTGCCAGGGAACCATTGCCCGTCCCACGCACTTACCATGCGAACGCATTTCGCAGGGGTGCCATCATGACGCGCATAGCTTCCGTCGCCAGACCTTCGTGGTCGAAGCCCTCATGGGCCTTGACCGTTATTACCATGTCTATCGCCATTCCGTTCCTGGCGGGCTGCAACACAACCGCCGGCGCGGGCCAGGATATTTCCGCCACCGGCCACGCGGTCACCAAGGCCGCGACCAGCGCCACCCCCTGACACGCGGGCGCCTGGCATTGCTGCCGGACAACCTGGTCGAATAACGATTTCCCCGTGCCAGCACGGGATCATATTGAAGGTGTAACATGGGTACTATTCTTATCGTGGTTCTGCTTGTATTGCTGCTCGGCGGCGGCGGCGGCTATTACGGCTACAACCGCTATGGCGGCAACGGACTGGGCGGCGTGCTCGGGTTGGTGCTTCTGGTTATAGTTCTGCTATGGCTGTTCGGCGGCCGCGGCAACATGCACATCTAGGACGGGAGCATTCGATGACTCGTTCCGCTACCGCTGGTCTTCTGGTGTTGGGCGCCGTGCTGGTTTTGCTTGGCATCGCCGGCATCGCCATTCCGAGCTTCACCACGAGCGATACCCACGATGTCGCCAAGCTGGGCGACATGAAGGTTCAGGCCAAGGAAGATACACCCCATTTCATACCGCCGGCGGTGGCCGAGGGGGCTGTGCTGGTGGGTGTTGTATTATTGGGGGCGGGGTTTATTCGGCGGGCATAAGGAAGGAAACACTTCTTTTTTGAAAAAAACAACCAAAAAACTTTTAAAAATTGCGTCCGGGGTGCGCGCCGGCTAGAACGTTGAAAGTTTTTTGCTTCTTTTTTTCAAAAAAGAAGTGTTTCCTTCCTGCCTTCCCTTTTCCCCCGCGCTTGATTACGCCGGCACCATGCGTCCGGCGTTTTTCATTTTTGCCGCCTTGTCCCTGCCCGCTGCCGCGCGCCCCATGGTGCCGGCGGACCTGAACGGCCTGGCCGACATCTCCGACCCGCAACTTTCGCCTGACGGCAACGACATCGCCTACGTCGTTACCACCGCCGATGTCAGTGACGACAAGCCCGCGTCGCACATCTGGCTGGCGCACTGGAATGGCGACGTGCAGAGCCGCCTCACCGGGCGCGCCGGCGAAAGCGAAACCCACCCCCGTTACGCCCCGAACGGCAAATTCCTGCTGTTCCTCTCGAGCCGCACCGACCCGCACGGTCACGACCAGATTTGGCGCCTGCCCCGCGCCGGCGGCGAAGCCGAAAAGATCACCAA
>Ga0116226_10005869_pt1 | contig 10989 bp, 5 predicted proteins | sample S1TSphfallax_FD_89692 | JGI IMG/M metagenome (GOLD analysis project Ga0116226, IMG submission 89692) | Host-associated microbial communities from peat moss isolated from Minnesota, USA - S1T2_Fa - Sphagnum fallax MG | ecosystem: Host-associated > Plants > Peat moss > Unclassified | place: USA...
AACAACAGTTGCAAAATCCAAAATTTTTAGTAATGTATTTCATTGTAAACCATTGGTGGTTATTGATGGTTATTTTATTAATGATTATTAATGGTTATTGTATTATAAATTATTGTTGGTTATTATATGTTATATTACAACTATTGTTAATTATTATATTATAAATTATTGTTGAATATTCTATGTTATAATATCATATGCTATTGGTAATTATTATATTATAAAATATTTTAAATTATTTTTCATATTTTATTATAAAATATTCTAAGTTATTTTACTTTAGCTCATTATATTTTATTTTAGATTATTTTAGTAAGTTACTATACTTTGGATAAAATAATTTATAATAACTTAAAAGCTTATAATAAACTAGTTAAAATACCTTAAGGTAAAATAACGTATAGTAGTTTAGGGTACAATAATTTATAATAGCCTATAATAACATAAAATATAAGTTTGAGTAACTAAAGTAGCTTAAAATAATAAAGAGTATATCATAAAGTAGCATAAATAAAATATTAAAAAAACATAGAAATATCCCTATTTATTAATTATAATAATGAATTATGTTAATTAGCAATGAAATAGGATGTTTACATAGTGATATTATAATGAAATAACTTCACTAGGGTGAAATTAATAAAATGCAATGAAATTATTTCACTTTTAAAGTCTCATAATCTTTTAGGGTAGTAAATTGCACCCCATTTTTGTAGTAGTGAAAATAGGGCAATTTGTCCCTCCACTATGGCAATGAAAAGGTGCATATCTTTTGAAACTTTTTGGTGTAATTTGTTTTATGTTCTTCAACGTTGTTAGGATGTTAGGAATAGGGGGATACCTAATAGGAACATGGTACAAATGATAAGGAAGGACTAAGGGGTGTATAATAAAACTAAAGCACTAAGTTTTGAGGTTCTTAACCCTCTAGGAAGTAAGGTTGTTCGCTTATGACAATAATTATGTCATGAGGTAGAATTATTGTGATGTCATTACCATACCTTTTCAATTTTTGGTGTTGTCACCCTATTCTCTTAACTATTATGTTGTATTTCATTATTTATTGTTAAGGGGTAAGACTAACGGTGATAAAATAGATTATTGTCTAATGGATGAATATTGTTTATTTCATATATAGTTTTGTTATTCTTATGTGAGTAGTTTTAATAAAGTAAGGAGGGTAATTAGATGAACATTTTAGGAGCTAATCAACTTGTTTACCTTAGTATTATCATCATTCTAGAGGTAATTACCTGGGCTTGAAAAAATGTCTATTTACATTGTATTTTTTTAGTATCAATATTTGATTTATGGATGTCAAAATGGGCACATAATGTATTTGTTCTTAATTATTGATTTTATGGGATCTAATTGGCATAAGGAGTAAAAGAACAAGAATAATAAAACTAGAAGAAAACAAGGGATCAATAAGGAGGTGCCTTAAAGCACTAAAAAATAGTAGAACCAAGAAAAGCACTGACAAGCCAAAAAAAAAGAGCAACAAAACCAAGAGGCACCAACAACCAAAATAGCAAGAACAATAGAAGTAGGAAATGCATTAACAGAAAAAAAAAAGTAAGAACAACAAAACCTAAAGAAGTACCAATGAGCAAAGGAGCAAGAACAACAAAATTTAGCTTGAGGGACTAATAAGCAAAACAATAAGCTTGCAACAAAACCAAGAAACACCAATGAATATAATAATAAAAACAATAGAACCAAGGGAGGTGTTGAAGAACAAAAAAATAAAAGTGCAATAAAAACAAAAGAGGTGAAAGGTGTTAACAAACAAAGGAACAAAAATAGTAAAACTAGGAGAGGCAAAAGATGCCAAAAAGAAAAGGAACAAAAGGAAAGAACAAAAGTAAAAAAGTAAGAACATAAGTCAAATTTGTAAAAACTACATATATTTTACCCAAAAAAATTTATTTATAATCCAAAAGCCCTTGTTTAACAACACCTCTTAAAGTTCCCTAAACCTAACTTTTAATCTCCCCCATGACCTAATGATTATTTCTAACTTTAAATGTTACCTACCACCAAATGACAATTGAGTGTATTAAAATAAGTAAATTGGACAAAGTTTTAAATCATAATCCTAATACTTTTAATACCCTGACAAGTATCAATTTACAAAAAAACTAAAGACAAAGATTCAAGTGAATGGTTTTCAACTTGAAACCTTACTTGATTTTCAACCATTTTTTGATACCTACCCAACATCAGAATATATGCCACAAAATAAAACACTAGTCCATCCAAGTCATATTTTTGAAGCTAAAATGACCATGATTTATTGCAATAAAATGAACCATGCATTGATTTCAAATCTAGGTTGTCATTCAACTACTCTAAAGGAAACAATTAATAATCGATATGTGAATGCAACTTTAAATGTAATGTTGATCTATAATTCATTTTTTACCCATAAGCCTCAAGTGCCTTAAGAAGTCACTACCCATAATCCTTAAAATAATTATGTTTAACCCCCATTTAACTTTATAGCCTTCAAAACTTGTTTTTTCTTGGGCAAAAAATTGTTAGAAAACTACAGAATTTTTTGAAAATGAATTTTTTTTGTTATTTTTTATAAAAGACATCAACTAAAGGGTTACGAAAACTAGTATTATTTGTAAGGTGTCACCAAATTTATGTATATTAGTTGCAATTTTAAGAATCCCTTGAAATAATACCAATTAAATTGAAATTTACTTAAGAATGCTACCAACCTAGCTCCATAAAATTTTTGAAAGAAAACATTGCCCATGACCACAACTTGAAGGGTAACATTCACTTTTTTTTCAATTTGAACCCGTTAACTTAAAAGATAAAAGTTGAAACCCAAAGCACCACAAGCTAGAATCCATTTAATATATTCTTTTAATATTTCACTTGTCATGTTTTTCCTCGACCCATGTTCTTTCCATCTTGTGTTTTCTCAAGCCCATCTACCTTCACCATGCAAAGATGCAACAAATATATTGGTTGTTTTGGCCAATTATGGGTATGAGGTTCAAATGATACGTATATGGTTTTCACTACCAATGTTGGTTAGTTCTTGGTTATGAAGTACACATAATATATTGGTTTTGACTAGTTAAGGCCAATTTTAAGCTATGAGGTGCATATATTATCTTGATTTTGATTAACATAGGCCAATTTTGGGTTATAAGCCTTTTCTTCTTTGTCAAATTCAAAGTTGCATGCTTACGTGCAACACAATTTGTCTTTCAATTTTTGTGATGTAGTGAAAGTGGTATAGGTTGAACCTTGAAACCATATTTTTCATATCCAAAAATGACAAAAATACGGCATAGTAAAAAACCTTGACATTCAAACCCCATCTGAATGTTAAGTTGAAAAACCCCTTTAAACAAACTTTTAGTATGTGGGCACATCCACATAATACAATTTTAAAATAAGTTTTTTTGGTTTCAACCCAAAATGAACAATTATTTGGTTCTAACCCACCAAACCAAATAACTGTGAGTTTTTTGCATCTCTGAGTTATGAGTAGAGTGCCACCCAACTTCTATTATGAGTACAATGGCAACTAACATGTGGGTTGATTAAATGGGCCATACAGTAATGTCTTGGGATTTGCAAGTGGCAAATTGAATTACAATGAACGTTGAGATCTTATAATTGCAAACTTGTGAACTTGTTGTGCATAATGGTGATCTAGGTTCAAAAGAAACTTGATAGCCAACTAAGGTTTTGCATCTTTAAAGTACTTAAAGAGCTTGCTACAAATGGTAAATGCATCAAGCTTTCAACTTTGCTTTTCATTCTTGTTTGAACTCATTTGTTTCCAATTTCTTCCATCATACATTCTTGTAATTTGGTAGTTTGATAGAACTTTTATTTTCATTCTTGAATTGAATCTATCTATTTCCAAGTTTTGCCATCATGCATTCTGGCAATTCAATAATGTAGCAAAGGTTTGCTTTTCTTTCTTGTTTTCAACCAATGTGTTTCAAAGTTTTGCCATTGTGCATTTTTGTAATTCCATAGTGCAACAAAAGTTTGCTTCTTTTTCTTGTTTTCAACCAATGTGTTTTTAAGTTTTTCCATTGTCCATTTTTGCAATTTAGTAGTGCAATAGAGGTTTTTCTCTTTCTTGTCTTTAATTTGTGTCTTTCCAAGTTGTACCATTATGCACTCTTGAAGTTTAGCAATGCAATAGAAGTTTGTTTGTCTTTCTTGCCTTCAACACACATTTTGTTGATAGTGTATGTTATAAACTCATTTTTCACAATGATACCTTTGAAATTGCTTCAAAATTTTAAATACCATTCTCTACATATTTTACTTCTCCACCTAGGTCCAAGCATGGTAAAGTGGACCAAGAAGTATGTCCATTCAAATCCAAATTTTTAATATGGCAATTTTTCAACACAAATGTAAGGAAGTATATTCAAAAAAATTTAAAGTCTCATTATGGAACCTTCCATGCTTCTATTCAATTTTGATGAGTTGAATACAAAATTTAAAAACTTCACTACAATAAAAGTAAGTAACAAGTAAGAATGAAACTAACATGTTCATATTGTGTTCATTCCTATTTTACACTATACATTAAATATATTTTGATTCTACTATGAAAAATAAAAGTCCATTAGTATATTTAGCATGCCATTGACTTAAAAATAAAATAGATCCAATATTTGATCTATTTGCAATCTACTTTTTAGGTTGTGAAATTTTCTTGAATTTTGATGACTATATATAAACCTAATTTAAACATGTGGTTTAAAAATATAATTGTAGACCTTCATACAACTAATCATTAAAAAATAAGTTAAAAATAAATATACAAAAGCCTACTTGATGGCCACTTTCCATTTATGTTGCAAGGTAATTCTTTGGTCTATTTTACCATGCTTTCACCCACTTGTGAATTCAAGTCCCCTTTTGTTCTTTGGTTCCAACAAAGGTAAGGTTCATGACTGTTCTTATTGATGTTAAAACTTAGTATTAATGTGATTGAATCTGGTGGGGTTTCTAACTTCAACTAATCATGGTTCTTCTAAGATTGATCTTGTTGACCTCACTATTGATGAAAAAGGTTAAAATTTAGAAAGAATTTGTAAATATGAAAAAGAAACAAAAGGTCAAGTGGAAGTTGAATCAAAGCTTCTAAAATACATGGGCTACAAAGTCACCTTAGGCCAAGCCAATTGTTGGTCCAAATGGCAAAATGTAAATGGTTCAATGCAAAATTTGTTCCACAATTGAACAAAAGGAGAATTAACTTGTCCTTAATTTAATGGGTTGAAAAAGACAATGGCATGCAAATATGTAAGGTAATTTGGCCATGTATTTAATTAGTTTTGAACAAAACTATTACTTTTAGAATTTAAATTTTTATAATTCAATAATTAAGATCAAGTTTTTAATTGAACTTGAGGCAAAACATTGGAAACATCTATTTGTTGGATAATCTAGTGAGATAAAACATTATTAATATCTAAATGTTACATCATATGGTGGCCCCCAAATCAAAGTTTCTCTCCAAATTTCCAATCTCCAAATGGCCATTTTGTTCATTTTGAACTTTTCAAAAGTTTGAAATTAACTAAATACATGATCTAGTAGGAAGGTTGGGAAATTTTACATTAGTTCTAATAACTAAACTTATGTTTGGAATGAAAAGATTTATGCCATAATTCGGCATGATGGCACTCAACTCTAAGTTGTGAAATGTAATATATATATATATATGTGTGTGTGTGTGTGTGTGTGTGCGCGTGCTATTTGTTACCCTTTTTTCATTTTTTGAAGTTGGGGGAAACCCATCATTGATTTTGATAATATGCATGGATTGTTACAATTTTTGAAGATGAAAAACAATCCTAACAAACATTGGACAAACACTAGTGGTTGGAGCATGGTAGGATGCATGACCAATTTGGTTTTGGTAGCTACTAAAATGACCATCCAAATAGTAAACTACATTTTTGTAAGTTGTGATGAATTAATTACTATAGACAACCATACATGGATTTCAATGCATATTCATGTGTTGTTGAGGATTCTAGGATGATCATCATCTTGGTGAATCTAAAATGAATCACAAATGGTTTCATTATAAACAACATCACCAACATGATCTAAATCTCTATGAAGGTTTTTGGGGGTTTGTTTAACCATGACTTGGCTACAACAATTGTTTTCTTTGGTGCAAATGGTGTTGCTACCTTCTAGGGCATTAAAACTAATGTTGCAACCTAACTAAGAATAAGTTTTCACCTTTTTGTATTCTTACACATTGTTGGTTCACATGACCAATCTAGTAGGCCTCACTCTCTCTAATCTACCCATATTTGTGAAGATTGAGGCATTGTTGGTGGGTGTGTATGTGTATTTGAGGCACTTTCCCAAAACAAAAATGCATTTTGATTCTTGTGTTTCATGTGTGGTTATAACAAAACATAGGACACCTTCAATTGTAATTGGGCAAAATCCATTCATGGATTGGGGTTCAATTCCCCTTGAAAACATTTTGTTGTATAATTTTAATGTCCTTGCATCTTTTGAACTTGTTATAATGGTTTTGTGGAATGCATAGCAACTTTTAATTGTTATAAGGAATGATAAAATAAAAAATGTGGTGAATTCAAACACCCCCTTCAAGGCATACAAGTTGTCACTTTTCTAGATCCATAATCAATATTGTGTACCTAGAAATTCACCTTAAGTGACCACCTAGTCACACCATACCCACATCCTCCAAAATGGCAATAGCCACCTTGCATTCACATGCTTCAACATGGAATAGCCATAATGTCATGTAAAAAATGTTAATGTAGCCTACTAATTGGCTTTACCAATGTTGTTAATGCCATCTCCCCCATACGTACTACAAATTGGAGAGGTTGGTTGAATGAATTGGGGAAAAAAAAATTTGATGTTAAAGATTATTTTTACACTTTGTAAAGGTTGTGTTATTTATAAGGTGGGCTTAGAAAGTCATATAGGTTTATTTAAACCACTCTACATTTGTCTCCATTGTTTGATTTTGTCAATTTCCATTTTTTTGAATGATGGATAACGCCTTTGGTCGAGGGCATTATTTGATTTGTGTTCACAATAATGTAAGTCATTTTTAAAAAATCGTCAAATAGGTGTTTTTTTTGGAAAATTTTCGGACCAAACAAGTTTTCAATATCAATCTAAAAAATATGTGTTGGGTAATTTATCAAAAAAAATATTTGTAAGTGTATGTTATCAAATAATTAGTTAAAAATCATCAATTAACTTGTTGGTTATACATGGGTTATATAGGTTTTTTGTAAAATTAAAATTATTACTTTCAAAAATTGTCTTGATGTTTAAAGATTGATAAAGTACCTAGATGATAATTCAGTCACCTTGGTATGTTATTACATTTTGAAAATTCAATATCAAATGGCTATCAATTTAACTAATGATCAAAAAAATTAGTAACCCATTTTCAAGTTATTAGTAAATGCCTTGATAACCAGGCCAAAATTCAATAACTAGCCAACAATAGTCCACATTCAACTACCTATAATCTTGTGTAGGCTCTTACTCTAGTAATACCCTCATCTTGGGACCTTACTTGACATTTAAGAATTATGACATCTATTTATGAAGGAAAGTGCTTTTGTTTGTTTTGTTTGTTTATCATGTTGAAATCTCGCAAACCACAGTGCCTCTTGCCATGCTTTTGGTACATTTGAAAAGCCTTCAATGAAGAGGATAGGTGCATCAAGTGGGTTGCATAATGTTTCAACATATGGTGGAGAAGTTATTGAATATTGAACAATTGTTTTATTGAAAATTCATGTGAATCAAAAAAAAAACTTATAGGGGAATTTGGTTGCACTCTTAGTATTTTCAGAAAGCCCTTAGTCAGTAGGATTTAATGAGGGTTATTTGGAGTTTTTAAACCTAAGGTGTGCAAGATATTGAATTTTGAGTAGTTTTTCTCATTGAAATTTCAATTAAAATACTAAAAGTGCTTTTGGAAGGAAAAACTAGTTGGGTAACTAGTTCAAACTTGGGACAATTATATTCAAAATTCTTTGGGCGCAATGTTGTAACTTTTAAACCCCAGATGGAGAATATATTGAATTTCGAATAATTTTCATCCCTGAAAACTAAAATATTTTTATTTTTATTTTTTTTCACTCCATCGTCAAGGTCTAGTTCACACTTGCACCTGTGTCAGACACAGACCACACTAGTATATAGTGAATTGAACCCACAATCACTTGCAGATGCAGTTTTGGAGTAATAATCTACTGAGGTTCAGAGGTTCTTGAGCCCACTACTAAATGTGATTGCTCCTCCACCACGGACCCAACTGAACCAGCACCCACTAGGACACCAATTTAATTTTGCTGACATATGCCAGTCATGATGCAGTTGTGGATGAATCTGAACTAAGAGCATCTTCAGCGGTGCTCAGTGCGTCATCATGCACGGTAAAATTGGATGAAGAAAAAGTCAAAACATGCTAGTTTGGCTCTGGAAAATGGTTTTGGCTCAGCAGAATTGCACAGTTTGCTGTGGCTGGTGTAAGCGCAGCAAGCTCTGCCCATGCAGAAAAGAGTGTAGTACATATGATGTGACTGGTGCTCAGTGTTTCGAATTGGCCTATCATATTGATTGGTCCAGCTGGTTTGCTATTAGTAGTCCCCCACTTACTTGCTGTCCCCGTTTCAGTTTTATTTATGGTTGGGGTTGCTAAAAAGTACATAGCCTAACTAAACTTGGATACGAAAAATATTTTTGCAGGTCACACACTGAGCATCCCTGCAGATGCTCTAAGTTAAATATCCTGTTGCACCTTGATAAACCATTCTAAATGAAGTAGGGTTTAGTAGACCATAAACTGATTTGAAAAATGCCATTTGAGAATCAAGGATGTGAATAAATATATTTAAATGACATAATCATTATGAAATGCAATTCAAGTCAAAATATCACAAATACACCTAATTTCAATGTGAAATTTGGGCTTTATTTTATGATGTAGTTTAGTATTCCAAATACATATTTGACAATGCAAAGTCATCAATATATGAGAGTTCATGAACCCAACTATTCATTCAAGGGATACTAATTTTTGTTTTGGCTTCAAAATTAACCCAAAAAATTCTATATATATATATATATATATATATATATAAGATTACATTTGGTTGAATGTGAAATTCAAATTTGCAATAATCATAGTAAGATTCTCTAACACTTTTTTCAAGAATTTTGTACATATTGTAAGCTTAGCCCATAGTAGATTGAATATTTATTAACATATCGCCACAACATCCACAATTATCGCTAAATACCCATGTCAAACGCAAATGATGGAAATTGGAACACCTTTTTCTAATGTATATTTTCATTTGATATTATGTTTGAAAAATGATCATCACATGTTTCATACATGTGATTGAATAATTGATATGGTTTTTAAAAGGATAAAAAAAGTAACTTGTTTCCACTAAACAAATCATACTTCCCCTTGTTTTGTTCTTGGGAAATATAATTTTTTTGAATTTTTTTATATAATTCCAAGTGTCCTTTGCATTCTGAATGTTCTATAAATGACAAAAAGACAAAAAACCAAAGCTCAATTATCAATGCATTATTATGATGGACCAAATTGTCAATACCCTCCAAAACACAAAAAAATCTTTCAAAACTATGTTATATTTTGGTATGCCAAAATATATATATGAAAGCATGGCCAACCTCATCAGACTCCTAAAACCAAGACACGATAAATTTAAAATTTTGAGAATTGAGATTCTTTCACAAGTCTATCACAAGTTTCAATTATAAATTTAAAATTTTGAGAATTGAGATTCTTTCACAAGTCTATCACGAGTTTCAATTTTAACTTGTTGTTATATAATTCTGTACTTACAAAAATTCTCAGCTTTGAGCTTTGGGGAGTGTTACTAGTGTGCCCATGAAGTTGAACCATGTTTTTCAACTAGGCTCAAAGTTCTTGAAGTTGAAAAGAATTGTCAAAACTGGGAAGCAGAGGTTCTTTCCAAAAATGAAACTCCGTTTCAAAATATATATGAGCACATGGCCAACCTCATCAGACTCCTAAAACCAAGACACGAATGATTTTCAAAGTTTTTAAATCAATCATGTCTTGGTTTCAGGAAGTCCAATGAGATTGGCCATGTGTTCATATATATTGAAACTAGGAGTCCGATGAGGTTGGCCATGTGTTTATATATATATTGAAACGGAGTTTCATTTTTGAAAGAACCTCTGATTCCCAGTTTTGACATTTAAAACAATTTTGGTAGATTCTCCAGGTAAAGGTTCAAGTCCCAACTCTTCATATTTTTAAACTTCCCACTTCTGTTTTGATAATTCTTTTCAACTTCAAGAGCTTTGAGCCCAGTTGAAAAACATGGGTCAACTTCACGGGCACACTAGTAACACTCCCCAAAGCTCAAAGCTGAGAATTTTATACATACAGAATTATACAACAAGAAGTTAAAATTGGAACTCATGACAGACTTGTGAAAGCATCAAGTTTTTCAACACATCAAAACCAATACCTACTTTAAAAAGAAGTTCAATGTGTGTTGTATCTTCAAAACTTGAACTTGCTTTCAATGTGCTTACCTTAAAATCCTGAACTTATTTTCTTCGAAAAGGTCTTTTTGTTTGGTTTTTTTTTTTGAAGTTTTGGTTTCAGCAAAAAGCTAGTTCCATGATTTGATCCATCTATAAATTCAACTAAAAAGGTGCCAAGTCAGGTCTAGGTCACAAGCATCTGACTGTACAGGTACACATGTACACTTACATATAAAGAGCCTGCCAACACTGGTCTAAAGCAAGTTACACATGCACGTCAAAACTTAATATATGGGACCTTGAAGTTTTACATTCTTATATTGTCCCCAAAAACACAAAAAAACAAACAAAAAAACCCCAAAATATATATATATATATCTTAAAAAAGAAAAGAAAAACTCTCTCTGTCCTTAG
>Ga0116226_10005870_pt1 | contig 10989 bp, 11 predicted proteins | sample S1TSphfallax_FD_89692 | JGI IMG/M metagenome (GOLD analysis project Ga0116226, IMG submission 89692) | Host-associated microbial communities from peat moss isolated from Minnesota, USA - S1T2_Fa - Sphagnum fallax MG | ecosystem: Host-associated > Plants > Peat moss > Unclassified | place: USA...
CCGCGCCCAGGTCGTCTCCAGCGTCTCCGGCAGGACGCGAGTCTCGGCAACTGCGGTCATGAAGTTCGTGTCTCCGCTCCAACGCGGCAAACCATGCAGATGAATATGATTGGCCACTCCCGCGCCCGCTGCCTCGCCCAGGTTAAGGCCGAAGTTCAGGCCGTCGGGGTGGTAAACCGTGCGCAGCGTGCGTTCCACCGCCCGCGCCAAAATCATCATCTCGGCCGCCGCCGAACTATCCAGTGCCGCGAGCGAGTCGGTGTGACGGTACGGCACCACCAACACATGGCCGGTGGAGTACGGGAAGGCGTTCAGGCAGATGAAGCACAGTTCCCCACGGTGCACGATATAAGCGGCCTCCTCGACCACCGCTGTCGGCGTGCCCGCGGTTTCCGCAAACTCCACCGACGCGATCATGTTGCAAAAGACGCAACCGAGGTCCCCAGGCCATGCGGAGAGCGCCGGGGGAACGCCCTTGCGCTCATCCCGATCGGCGCGGCTGACGTAACTGTATCGCCACGGAGTCCAGAGACGATCCATATCGGAAAGACTACAGCAGATCCCATTCGACCACAGCGTTGCATTGCCCGACGTACCGCCCTGCACTCGCAAAGAGTATGAAATGCCTGTCGATCGCGTCCGTGCCCGCCTTCGATCGAGTTTGTTTTGTTGACTCTCATGATTCAGGGGAATATGCTTTCAGTTGAGCCGCTGTGTGTGGGATCCAAGTACGGCGCTCCTCTGTAGAAATTGACCGCTCTCCCACTGCTGCATCTGAATCCGGAACCGAACCAACAGGCCCATCCTCCCTTGGCATGTCCAAGGCGGATCATCCGGTTGCGCTCTCTTCTGTACGAACAGGATTCTGAACGAGGCGGGAAAAGCGAATCTTGGAGCCCGGAGTCCGCATCATCATGGTAGACGACCATAATTCTGACTACAACGAAGGTAAACCCCTGAGCACCGACATCGAAACCCTAGCGCCCGAAGCGGCAGAGGAGCACAACTCCCTGTCATTTGATTCCACCCCAACCCACGGTCACGCCGCCACAGCACTCGAAACCGAGAATGATGGCGCGGTAGCTACCGCAACAGACAGCACTGAAGCCCACGCGGAAGAGCCCGACTACGACTCGGCGGACTTTGCCGCCGCGCTCGCCAACTTCGACCGCGAACAGGCAGCCGAGACTGCGGCAGCCGCGAATTACACGACCGAAGAGGTCCTCGTACCCGGCACCGTCATCAAGGTCACTGACAAGCACCTGGTGGTCGACATCGGCCTGAAGTCCGAGGGACTGATTCCCATCGAGCAGGTGCTGGATGCCAATGGCGTCTCGAAGTTCCAGCCCGGCAGCAGCATTGAAGTGGTCGTCGAGCGCGAGGAGCCGGAAGGCGGCTATCTCGTCAGCTACGACAAGGCGCAGCGCCTCAAGGTCTGGGACAAACTGGAGCAGGCCGCGAACGACAAGGTTCCCGTCAAGGGAATGGTTCTCAGCCGGGTCAAGGGCGGACTGACCGTGGACATCGGCATCAAGGCGTTCCTGCCGGGATCGCAGGTCGAGGTCCGTCCCGTCCGCAATCTTGACGGCTACATCGGCACCGAGATCGAAGTTCGCGTCATCAAGCTGAACAAGAAGCGCGGAAACGTTGTCATCTCGCGCAAGGAGCTGCTGGAGGAAGACCAGAACGCGAAGAAGTCGATCACACTCGCGACCCTTGAAGAGGGCAGCGTCCTCACCGGGACGGTAAAGAACCTGACCGACTACGGCGCATTCGTCGATATGGGCGGCCTCGACGGGCTGCTGCACATCACGGACATGAGCTGGGGCCGGCTTACGCATCCCCGCGACCTGGTAAACGTCGGTGACGAGATCCAGGTGAAGGTGCTCAAGTTCGACAAGGAGAAGCAGCGCGTCTCGCTGGGCTTCAAGCAATTGACGCCTGACCCGTGGCTCGACGCGACTGAGCGTTATCCGATCGGCGCGCAGGTCCGCGGACGTGTCCTCTCGGTCACAGACTACGGTGCGTTCATCGAGCTCGAACAGGGCATCGAGGGCCTCGTCCACGTCTCCGAGATGACCTGGTCCAAGCGGATGAAGCATCCCTCGAAGCTGGTCAAGCCCGGCGATGAGGTGGACACGATCATTCTCAGCGTGAATCCGAACGACCGCCGCATCTCGCTCGGCATGAAGCAGTTGCAGGAAAACCCCTGGGAGCAGCTCGAGGACAAGTACCCGACCGGCGCGATCATCGAAGGCCGTGTCCGCAACCTCACGGACTTCGGCGCGTTCATCGAGATCGAGGACGGCATCGACGGCCTGGTTCACGTCTCCAACCTGAGCTGGACCAAGCGCATCAAGCACCCCTCCGAGGTGCTGAAGAAGGGTGAGAAGGTTCGCGCCATCGTTCTTGGCGTGGAGCCGGAAAACCGTCGCCTCTCGCTCGGCGTCAAGCAGCTCCAACCGGATGTCTGGGACACCTTCTTCGCCCAGCACCGCGTCGGCGACGTCATCAAGGGCAAAATTCTGCGCACCGCGCAGTTTGGTGCCTTTGTCGAAATTGCCGAAGGTGTCGAGGGACTCTGCCACGTCTCCGAGGCGGTCGACGCAAACAACAAGCCCGTCGCGATGGATGTGGACTCGGAACACGAGTTCAAGATCGTCAAGATGAATCAGGAAGAGAAGAAGGTCGGTCTCAGCATTCGCGCGGTTGGCGAAGAGGCAAGCCGCGCCGAGGTGGAGAGCTACAAGGAGCGCGAGAAGGCTCCGAAGAGTTCCGGTCATTCCGGCTCGGGATCCTCTTCATCCTCATCGAGCAGCACGACTCTCGGCGATCTGCTCAACTGGAAGAAGTCGGAGCGCGAGTAACGACGACCAGAGCAGCCAAACGAACGGGCCGTCCCTCCGGGGACGGCCCGTTCGTTTGTTGTATGAAGGTAATTCACATAAGGCAATCAAGACGCCTTCGGCCTAGGCGGCGTCGGCCGACTGCCCCTGCGCGGTGAGGCTCAGTTTCATCTTCATCGAAGCCCTCCGCATGACCTCGATCTCGGCTGGTGCGAGCATCTCGGGCGGCAGACCGCCGATTGCGACGTGGCCGGGGCTGTCGCCAAGGATCTCAGAGATCTGGTTCCAGCGCAGGAAAGGCGAGGTGGTGGGGAGGGTGATGAGCCTCCGCTTCGGCTCTGGAAGAGTGAAATACGCGGCCCAGGTGGCAAAGGTCAAACATACCGCGCCGGTGCTGATGATGCTGAATAAGCCATACATGTCCGAGCTGACGTTATGCACCCACGCGGACTGCACCATATCCGTCGTCGCCATAACGCCCAGCCCAAGACTGACACCGAAGATACGGCTGCGGTAGGAGAGTCCCATGGGCCGGATCGCGAAGCAGACGAAGAGCAGAAGGCAAAGGATAAGAATGCTCTGCGTGCGCTGCATCTGCGCGACGAACGCCACCAGATAGTTGACCGTGGTGATGTGCGGCGCAAAGGCCGAACCGAGCGCGACGAGAACGGAGATACCCGCCACCCACTTGAAGACCAGCATCCCGAGTGTGTGCAGACCCTTGAGAGGGGCCATGGCCAGACGGTACATGCTGCAGATCACGACTAGCATCAACACGGAGTTGACCGCGAAGCCGCTCCAGTAGATATAGAAGTCATATTGGTAGGCAACCCGCGAGTCACGGAAGAGAGTGGACTCCTGCGTGAGCACGAACCACTGAGCCGCGACAAAGAGAACCTTGGACGCCAGCAGAATCGCCAGAAAGCCATACTGCTTAGCGGAACGAGAGTACAGGATCGCGGCCAGCGCGAGGAGACAAAGGACAGGCTCGGAGAACTCTAGGAACGAGTTGACTGCAACGACCGTCATGGAAGAACCCTTTCGCGTGGCTCTGACTGAGCGCTTAGTTTACGCGAAAGGGAACCGGATGCAAGACAAATCTTGAGTGAAAGTTGAAAACTGCTTCCGAGCTAATTGCCGGAAGGGCAGTTCTTGCCGCCATTTGCCTTGCAGATACCGCAGTCCGTGGTTCCATCCGGAGGGCAGGTTGGGACGGGCATTAGGTTTGACTGCATGGAGGAAGACGCGATCGAACGTGCGGATGCGGATGCCGAAGTCTGAGTGGAGGCGACTGCCCCGGTGAGTGCGAGGACGACGACAAATGCGCGGACGATGTTCTTCATGGCGGTGCTCCTTTGGGAAACCCTGGGAAATTTATGCAGATTGTTCTGGACTTCTCTGCTGCACTCACCATAGGATGGCGTTGTCCCTAAGTCCATTGAATTCAATGATATGTATGAATAAGAAACACATTGAATTACTAACGTAATACAACTTGCGTGGCATACGCTCTACAACTTTGGGGTAAGGTTCTGGGCGGCCGCCACAAACACTGCCACAAACGGCGCCGAACTGTTGGCTGGCGAACACTTCGCGAAGCCAAGCCAAATCGCTTTGCAATAACGAACTGGGTGCCGTGGAAGGTGTATTAACCCAAAACAGAAGGGCCACCCATAAAGGCGGCCCTTCTGTTGCTTGTGTCTACATATGTCCCAGTTCGCGAAGCCAGGCACTCACTTATTCCCCAGCGGGTGCGTAGCGCGTGCTAAGCCTCTACCGGAGCGGTTGTCGCTGATGCTGCCGCGGACCGGGCTGGCGCGACTGTTGCCGGCTCTACAGGCGCTGCGGGCTTCTTAGCCGCCGGTTCAGCCTTCTTCGAGGGTGCGATGATCGCATGCAATGTGGTGCCTTCCATGCGGGGCATGAATTCCACCAGGCCGGCGTCGCCGATGTCGAGGATCAACCGGTTGATGATCTTGTAGCCAAGGTCGCGGTGGGCCATCTGGCGTCCCTTGAAGCGTAGAGACGCCTTCACCTTATCGCCTTCCCCAAGGAAGCGCACCGCCTGGTTCTTCTTGGTCTGATAGTCGTGCTCATCCACGGTCACGGAGAACTTGACCTCCTTTACCGTGATGACCTTCTGCTTCTTGCGCGCTGCCCGTTCGCTCTTGTCCTTCTCATAAAGGAACTTTCCGTAATCCTGGATCTTGCAGACGGGCGGGACGGCATTGGGGGAGATCTCCACAAGATCCAGCGAGCGCTCACGGGCCATCTTCAGAGCGTCGAAGGGCGGCATCACGCCCAGTTGTTCGCCATTTTCGTCGATGACGCGGATTTCGCGGGCGCGGATGCGCTCGTTGGTGCGGATGAAGGACTTTGCGGAACGTTTATCAATCGGTGGAATAGGTCGCCTCCACAGCGTGCCAATGGGCCGCCATGCGTTGGTTGAGATTCAGGCGCACCTTGATCGGGTTGCGCCGCACACTAGAGTGTAGCATTCCGCCAACCGAACCCATCGCCGCGACCTGATGCGCCTGCGGGCCAATTGGACTTTAGGCGAAGAGACGGGCAAGATGGAAATCGCCGGACTAACACCATGTGTGCTTTGCGGCAACAACGTTGGTTGCAAGTGTCGCTTGAAGACTCTGAAAGAAGGCTGGGATGAAACGCAGGATTCTGCTGGTGGACGATGAAGTTGCCGTGCTGCTGACGTTGAAGGCGGTTCTCGAGATCAGCGGGTTCGACGTGGACACCGCGGCCTCGGCGCGCGAGGGAAAGCTGAAACTTCGCAAGACCGAGTACGCCATGGTGATTACCGACATGCGGATGGAGAGCGACGTGGCCGGTGTCGAGGTCATCAAGGCGGCGCGGGCGGCGGCGTGCCAGCCGGCGGTGGCCCTGCTCACAGCGTTTCCCACCAACGACGAGGGCTGGCAGTACACCGGCGCGGACAAGATGCTGGTAAAGCCAATGCAGACGCGCGTACTGCTGCAGCAGATCGAAAAGCTGCTCACCACGCATGAGGCGAAGAAGAGCAAGGCCGCGGCGGCCACTGCTGAAAAGCCAGTCCCGGAGACGCCAGCCGCGAGGCCTTCTGCAAGGAAAGTTCCGAAGAAGGCGGCATCGAAGCATGGCAATCCCATTGTCCAGAGAAAGGCCTCGCCAACGAGGTAGCCGGAAGCTAGCGCGCGGTGTGTTGTTTAATGTACTTCCGCAGCGCGAGGTTGATGTCGAGCGCCTTGGCCACGCCGCCGTCGAGCATCTTCAGCCAGTCACTGGCCGGCTCCCTCAATTCCACCGTCGAGAGCAGATAACTCGTCTGCACGATAATCTCCAGCGCGTTGCTCAAGTCGTGTGCCATGCGGCGCACTTCAAGCGCAAGTTCCTCGGGAAAATGCTCTTGTGCCGTCACGGCTGAGACAGAACCGGAGACAAGGGGCGCGGCAGCGATATGATTCGTCGTTTCGGGCATGGGTCGGTTCCTGATCTATCCGGAGTCTTCCGGGGCCTGGTAGAGGTGGAATCTGGGTCGAGCTTTGTGGAGCAGACCCAGTGTATGCCAGGCGGCGCTCGAATTGACAGCATGCGCCGCGTTTGACACACTAAAGATTCGCAGCTGGGATTGCTCCTGCCTTCTCCAGCAAGCGTGCCGTAGTGGCGGAATTGGCAGACGCGCATGGTTCAGGTCCATGTACTCGCAAGGGTGTGGGGGTTCGAGTCCCCCCTTCGGCACCAGATTTTCCTTCCTGATTTGCACCGGACTAGAGCCTCCGATGGCGACGCAGCTTGACCAGATTCTCGCGCGGACAAGACTCGCCGTAGCCGAGCGTAAGGCCTCTGCCGATTTTCTCGCGCTGGAGCGCCGCGCCACGCGCCACGCACCTCGTGGGTTCGCCGCCAGCCTCCGCCAAATCGCCCAATCGAAGACCCGTCCGTCCGTCATCGCGGAGTTGAAGAAGGCTTCGCCCTCCAAGGGTGTTATTCGGCCCGAATTCAACCCCGCGGACCTGGCCCGCGGCCTCGAGGCGGCGGGCGCCGCGGCGCTCTCCGTGCTGACCGACGAACCCTTCTTTCAAGGGTCGCTGCGGAATCTCGAGATGGCTTCCGCCGCGACGCGGATTCCGTGCCTCCGCAAGGACTTCATGGTCGATCCCTTCCAGGTGCTTGAAGCGCGTGCCTCCGGAGCCGACGCCGTTCTTCTCATCGTCGCCGCGCTGACCGACGCCGAGTTGAACGCCCTCAGCGCCGAGGCCCGCACGCTCCAACTCGACGTACTCTGCGAGGTACATGATGCGGACGAGCTTGGCCGCGCCGTCCAGTTCGACTGCCAGATGATCGGCGTCAACAGCCGCGATCTCCGCACCTTCGCCATGCATCCCGAGATACAGATAGAGCTTGCCGCGCGCATTCCAGGCGGTATCTTGCGCGTGGCCGAGAGCGGCATTCGCGGCCGGGATGACATCGACCGGCTCACCAGTGCGGGCTACGACGCCTTCCTGATCGGCGAGACCCTGATGCGCGAGCGCCAACCCGGCGCGGCGCTCGCCGCCCTGCTCGGATCGGAAGCACCGGTTGCGGTGTAGAGCCGTGTGGGTCAAGATCTGCGCCAACACAAACCTCGAGGATGCGCGGATGGCGGCGGAGCTCGGTGCCGATGCGGTCGGCTTCGTCTTCGCCCCCAGCAAGCGCCAGGTCACCGCGGAGCAGGTCGCCGCCATCGTTCCGCATCTGCCGCGTCAGTTGGAGAAGATTGGCGTCTTCACGGGCCGCGACGCGGGTCGGATCGCCGACCACGTTCGTAAGGCCGGCCTGACCGGGGTTCAGCTTCACGGCGGTTTCGATCTCGAGCTTATCCGGCGGCTACGGGTCGAACTCGGCGACGATGTTGCGGTCATCCAGACACTTCACTGGGTCGTCGGCACCGTGAACGGCAACATGGAAGAGATTCGCGACCAACTTCGAGCCATCGAGCGGGAATCGGTGGTTGATCGTGTCCTGGTCGACTCCAAAATCGGCGAGGCGAGCGGCGGCTGCGGTGTCCGGTTCGACTGGAATGCCGCGCGTTCTGTCTTCGTTGACTGCCGGCGCCCGGTCATCGTCGCCGGCGGCCTCGATCCCGGCAATGTCGGCGAGGCGATCGCCGCAATGGCACCCTGGGGCGTTGACGTGGCCAGTGGCGTGGAGGCAGCGCCCGGCCACAAGGATCCACTAAAGCTGCGTCGCTTCATGGAAAGCGCTTTCGTAGCGTGAAAGCGCGAATCGCCGCGCACACCAGGAATACGAGACCTGTGTCGGCTTTAGGCGGCAAAAGCATGTATCCTGATTTGGAACACCGTCTTCTGGGCCTGGGATCCGATTATAGGAAATGGGATGATTTCAGATCTGGCCGATGTGCGTCGGGCCATCGAAAATGATGAGATAGTCGCGAGCTTCCAGCCCCTCATCGGGCTGCAGAGCGGTGCATTGACGGGCTTCGAGCTACTGGCACGGTGGAAAAGGCCCGGCTTGGACCCGGTTCTTCCGCTCAATTTCATTCCGCTCGCTGAGGAGAATGGCCTCATCTCCCAACTCACCCGGCAGGTCCTGCAAAAGGCCTTCGATGCCGCCCCGCTGCTTTGCGAACCCCTTGTGCTTTCGGTCAATATCTCTCCCGTTCAATTGACGGACCACAGCCTGGCAAGGTCGATCCGCGATCTCGCCGAGGCGGGCGGATTCCCCCTGGACCGGTTGATCGTCGAGATCACCGAGGGAGCCATGCTGACCGACCTCGAACGCGCCCGCAGCCTGGCCTTTGAACTGACCGATATGGGCTGCAGACTCGCACTGGACGACTTCGGCACCGGCTACTCCAGCCTCGCCCAGTTGCAGGCCCTCCCCTTCAGCGAGTTGAAGGTCGACCGCAGCTTCGTCGATGCCATGATGAAGTCGCGGGAGAGCCGCAAGATCGTGGCGTCGATCATCGGACTGGGACACAGCCTGGGCCTGATTACAGTGGCCGAAGGGGTTGAGACCGAAGCGCAGGCGGATATGCTGCTCTGGCTGGGATGCGAGCAGGGACAAGGCTGGCTCTATGGCAAGGCCATGGCGATGGATGGCATTTCGTCGGCGGTCGCCTCCCCTCCCCGCACCACTTCGCCCGGCATGACCAGCCCCGGCGAGGGCTGGGCCAGTTCCAGCCTACAGGCGCTTCCGGCGCAGCGGCTCTCCCAGCTACAGGCCATCTACGATGGTGCCCCGGTCGGACTGTGCTTTCTCGACCGCAACTTGCGCTACATCAGCCTGAACCAGCGGCTCGCGGACATCAACGGGATTCCCATTGCCGCCCACATCGGCAAGACCGTCGCCGAGGTGCTGCCAGACGTCTTTCCCCGCATCGAGCATTACCTGCGAAGCGTTCTCGAGGGCGAGGCCATCCCCGAAACAGATATCTCTATCCCCTCCCGCACCGGCGAAGGCAGCGAGAGGCAGCTGCGCGTGACCTTCTACCCCGCCCTCGACGAAGCGGACGAGGTGATCGGCATCTCCATCGCAGTCCTGGACACGACCGGCGAAGGCAGTTCACCAGAACCGCCGGGAAATCCGGACGAGACGGGGTATGTACCTTTGCCAACGAGCGAGTTCGGCCAACCGGCCGCAACCACAGCATGGGGCATGGCCGCTGCGGGCATACCACTACAATCCGGCGCGCCACTGGCGGGAGGGCCGCAATCCAGCACCCCGCAATCAAGCGCCCAGTGGGTTCGCACCTTGGAGACGGTAAGGGCCCGAGTGCGGAACCTGGGATGGATGGAGGCGCTGCATCCAGACGATCTGGAGCCAACCATCAGCACCATCCGGGCGGCACTACGGGCCGGAGAGCCAGTCGACCTGGAGTACCGCGTCGGCGATCTCGAAGACCAATGGAAGTGGATGCGTTCCGCGGGACGACCGCGCCTTGGCCCCTCCGGCGAGGTTCTCCGCTGGTATGGCACGGTAGAGGAGATCCACGACCTCAAGATGAAGGCGGATCAGGAGATGAGCGTCAAGCTGGCTGACGAGACCAGAATTTGACCCGACCAGCGCATCATCCAAGTTGGGCGGCGAACGCAGGCGAAAACGCGCCGTGCGTGTAAGCAAGAGGCCGGGCCCGGACCTCATTCTGCGCGGGGGAATCTCCCGCGGACTGCGTTGGCAAATCAGTGGTGGGGCTGCGGCTCGTGCAGTCGCAGATGCGGCCCACGGTCGTGCAGGCTGGCACCATGCGGATGCACGCTCGGAGTCTGCGTTCTTGCCATCGCAAGCGCGGGGCTCAGGCCGGAAACCAGGGCGAATACGAGTACGACTCTCAGTTTCATATTGCCTCCTCTGCTGTGGATAGGACGCGCCAACGGGATGCCCGGATTCAGGAAATCGTTGTTTCCTGTAAGTGCTTGACGACCGGGAATCGTTACAAGAGGTGACGGATTGTTCGCGTTTCAGCATGAATCCTTGAGTCGTTCGCTTGCGACGGATTGGCGAGACGTGTATCGTCAACATCAAGATGATCTTTACCTCCAGCCGCTTCGGATTTACGTTCCGCTACTGGCGCTCCTTTCGGGGCCCATGCGCGGCATCGGCGGAGTAGCTTCATCTGAAAGATTGAGACAAGTTCAGACGATCTAACATCCACACGAGCCGCGACCTCCACAGGTTGCGGTTTTTCATTTTGCGGTAGAGGGATTCTCCAATGGCGGTATTGGCGGCGGCAACAGAAGAGAAAGAAGCTCCGGCGAAGGCGGCGGCTGGTCGTTTCGGTGCCTACGGCGGGCGGTATGTGCCGGAGACGCTGATGGCCGCGCTCGAAGAACTGGAAGACGCCTACGCGGTCGCTCAGGCCGATCCGGCGTTTCACGCCGAGCTTGACGGACTGCTGCACCATTACGCCGGCCGTCCGACGGCGCTCTACTTCGCGAAGCGGCTGACGGAAACCCTCGGCGGCGCGAAGATCTACCTAAAGCGCGAGGACCTGCTCCACACCGGGGCGCACAAGATCAACAACGCGCTCGGGCAGGGACTGCTGGCGAAGCGCATGGGCAAGCAGCGCATCATCGCCGAGACTGGTGCGGGCCAGCACGGCGTGGCGACGGCGACGGTCTGCGCGCTGCTGGGCCTCGAGTGCGTCATC
>Ga0116226_10005872_pt1 | contig 10987 bp, 10 predicted proteins | sample S1TSphfallax_FD_89692 | JGI IMG/M metagenome (GOLD analysis project Ga0116226, IMG submission 89692) | Host-associated microbial communities from peat moss isolated from Minnesota, USA - S1T2_Fa - Sphagnum fallax MG | ecosystem: Host-associated > Plants > Peat moss > Unclassified | place: USA...
AAAAAAAAAGAAAAGAATTCTCTTTTCTGTAACAGCTGGATAAATGAACTGTCGCTGTTCAATTTGACACAGCGGAAAGGAGAATGAACATGTCACCAATTAGATGACGAGATACCTTAGACATGTCAAAATGAACATGGGAACGGAAAAACATTCTCTTCTCTATTTTTCAAGAATGTTTAACTATAGAACGAGATATTGATTCAATTTCAATACGACGTGCATGCAAATACAAAAAACTTATTTCGAGTATATTCTCAAGATTCATTGTAGCAAATGAACATCTCTTTTTCTTTTTGTTTCCATACTCAATAAAAAGAAAAAAAAACAAGGTCATCCATCTTCTTCAAACTATTAGATGTTTGTATACATACAGCTACAAATTCTTCATCATCTATTTTACTTACATACACTTGAATAATTATCTTCTTTTTCTATCCTTTCTCATCGTGTTAAGATCAATAAAGATGATAGACTTATACATGCAAGCGAACGCATCTACAACTACTAAAATGGCATCTCCCAAATGACAAAGAAGAAAATATAGAACGAGCAACATAAAAGAAGAAATATTGTTAGAGAAAAAAAGTACTATCAACAAATAATAATAAGAATAGAAAGAATTTGTTTGGGGGGATTATTAAAATGACAAGGATATTCACTCTATTTTCAAATGAAGAATACTAAAACCTTGTATTCCATTCATTTATTAGAATAAATAGGAATACCAATACTAATTAGACACTCTGTTGGTGTCTGTCTGGCATATCTTTCTTTTGTTGCTTTTACACAAAATGTTGAAACAAACAAAGAAGCTCAACACATTGCAAGATAAAAAAAGAAGACTAACTTGAACTTAGCAATCAGGTTTAGACAGTCATCTGTTAAAAACAGCAGTAACCGAGAGTAAAAGAAAGATTGCGGTTATATAATCATAGAGAGAAGCGTGATGACGGCGTGCATATACACTTCTTATATAGAGAGATGGTAGAGAAGGAGGAGGAGGAGGTCAGAGAACGTTCGATCGTACAAAAAAAAAAAGAAAATGAGCAGTAACATTCACGCACGCGCGAAGCCTTTGAGAGTATACATGAAATCACAAAGAAAAAAAAAGAATTTGATTTCTTTTAAAAGTTGAATTATACAAAAGAAAAAGTGATTAGAAGAACTATTCATTCTTATGTCTGAAATTGAATCTTAGCTATAATGATGTGAAAATATTCTATTTACGTTTCATTGATAGACGCACAAGTTTGTCCTTTAAAAATAAATGAGTATCATATTCTTGATGATATGTAACATTCATTATTTTTTATGTCAAGATTTTTTTTTTTTTAACGTTGTCAAATCTTTTATATTTAACCGGTACAAGTTGAATGAATGAGAAGATCGTGTAAACGACATTGATACATATATGTGAACATCACATTACACTATCGATCAATCTATCTCGGCATATCACATACATATTTTTTTCGTGGGTGATCAAAATTTCATTTTTTTTTTCTTCTTGTGTCTACCTAGCTAATTTCATCTATATATAAATTGAACTCATTTTTACCTTAGTAATTAGACGTGAAAGAGGAGAAAGAAAAAAAAGAGAAGTTTGATATTGGTCAAGAATTTCTTACTTGTATATATAAATATATAAACTGTAGATTGTCATTTAATAGACGAAAGAGAAACGAAAGAAAATAGATGATCTTTATATGCAATGTTTGATAAATACACGATGACAGTCTGTCCTTTTTCTTTATATTATTCGATCTTAGTTTTGTTCGATGAAGTATATTAACGAAATGAAGGTGACGATTAAGATGATTGAAAAAATGAATCGACCTAGACATAAGAAAGAAAAAAAAAAGAGAGAAATGGTGATGATGGCTAGACTCTTAAATATTGAGTAAGAGAAAAGAATAGTGTTGGTGGTGCCCACTCAAATGACCCCGAGAGCTACTCATCCTAATGGACGACCACCTACTATCCATCAACACATACGTCTAGTGTTTCCTGCTCTTTCGTGCAGCACGAGAGTGAGTATACTTAATGGTCATCGAGTAAAAGAAAATCTCGCGTGTTCTGTCTTTCACCTGTATTGAAAAGAAAGAAACGAATGAGAAGAGGATTATAAAGTCGATTGGAGTGACCTAACTCTTTTTTGCGTGTTGATGTTAAGGGAATTACTTATTGATTGAAAAGAATAAGAGAGTAAGAGACAAATGTTGTTATAAAGCTAGATTTTTTCATCTGATAGGTAACGATGACCGAAAAAGAAAAATCATCTAATCCTTTGTTTTATGTGCTAAAATACTTGAACAATCTCTCTTATTGCACATAAAGTGATGACAACTCATGTGGCTAAAAATGAGAAGAGTCACTTGATTTTCAAGTGGAAGAATTATATTTTTACACATAATGAATTTTCAGCTTAACTAAAGCCGAAATCAATAAAAGAATCAATTAATATCTAAAAATCAATTTTTTTTGTTCTCGACCGAGTGTTAACACAAAACTATATATTTTGACTAGAAGAATGATATTATCTTGTTACAACAGTTGTTTTCTTTCATGTATGTTTTGTACTATTAATAACAAGAACATGATTAACGGTTAATAATATTGCTATGAGACTTGAACGATAAGTTACCATTATCGATTCTGTTTCTGTCTATAATGATAAAAAAAAAATTGTATCAAAAGGTCTAAACAACTGTCCATTGTCTATAATGCCATTGGCTATAGATACACATCGAGTTTTTAATAATGTCGATGAATAGTTTGAAGGCATATTATTTAAAATCAGCGTCTAATTTCCTGTATGAATATTATATGAGTTTAATATATAAGACTACTTGCTTTTATTATCATTATTCGCTCTTGCGTAATTACTATTCATGAAATAATTAAATAAAACGATTGTCAAGGTTGTATATAAAATTTATTCTCATACGTTTTTATTTGTAGAACAAAGAAAGAAGTATTCTTATAATATTGTGTAATAAATAGAATAGTGATGATGGCTATTGACGTTTATTATGACTCGTTGATTGTAATTCAGTCCAGACTTGTTGAAAAGTCATATTTTTTGATGATGCTATATCAATACAAAAAAAAGAAAATAATCGATGTCGTCTTCAAGTGATGGATTAGTGTGTTTTTGACTAATGTGTGAAGTATTGACGTAAGATATATTTATCCGAAAAAGGATAATGAGATCGGATATTTGATTAAAAAAAAAATATCAAAATCTAATATTGTCAATTTAATTTTATCTTGATCATTTATCTCTATATTCATCAAAATAAATAGCAAGATGAATCATAAGATATGTTTATTTAACAAAAATGACAATTAATACATATTGTATTTAACATGAATCTATCAGTTAATATCATCCATATCTGATGAGGATTCAACAATAGTGATATCAACATTATGATCATCGTATCGAGATGATGTATGATTTCGACTAGTTGTCGATCGATTTGTTGGTTTAGATGGTTTTAATACACGTTGAAAATCATCAATTTTATCAAGAAGACCTGGATTACGACGACAAATTAGACGAACATCATCGGCATTGATGGTTGTTCGTTTACCATGTCTAAATAAATGAATGATTGAATTACAAAAAAAGCCAAAGCAATCGTACTTTGAAAATGCATCAAGATCTTGACAAAATGTTCCTATTTGTTGAAATGTTATATCACCAATAGCAGCAACAACTTTTTTATCTACAGTAACATTTGATTGGGTTTGTAATTGTTCACAAATTTTACCACATGCTGCATGAAGTGCTGCCTTTAATCTCTAAATGAAACAAAACAAATTATTATTTGCATATTATCTCTCTAAAACTTTGTCTCAATACCGGAGCTCCGAACGGACCGACCCATCGGCTGAATATTGCGCTGATTGCATCACGAATGAAGAGTGCGAGACAAAATTTACACTGGATGGGCCGAACCAAGGGATCATAAAGGTACTGTTTAGAATGTGTTTATTTATATGAATTTTGTACCCCATGCACTCTGTTTCTGTTGCAGTCAGCGCCATATTTAGCCCATTCGGAGCACTGATGAAAGATTAGCATCCGGATTCGTTTCTTTTCTTTTCTTATTAATCAAAAAAATATTTATCCTACACGCACCAAGACAGGATCTTGTAAAAGTCGTTCATCATCCATATCTGCCATAATCTAAAAAACCTTACCTATAAACAGTTCGAAAACAAAATAAAAAAATCTGATCATTTTCATTTTATCTCTCTGTCTATCCGAGTTTTGTGTTTGTTTTTATATATGTATATATAAATAATGTAGAAGAAAACCAACAACATCAGACAACAAAAAAAAAATGACTGAATAAACATGTATATATCGATGATAATCTTGTAACAAAAGTAACGCGTAATTAAACAAAAATTGTATATACTTTTAAAAAGTTCATAAAGATACGCGTGATATTATCAATGAATTAAAAACATAACCGTACGTTACGAAATGACAAGAGAGATAAAAGATTTATAATATATACACATGGCAAAAACCAAAGATAGATTGAAAATGTTTTTTTTTTACATTGGTACTTTATCAATATCATCTCGTTGTTCTGGTCGATTATTAACTGTAAAACCGAGTTGTTTAGCATCTAATTTTTGTCCTTTTAATTTTTTTGCTTTTTTCTTTTGTCCATTACTTGATGCTAATTGAAAACCTTCATCACCACCACTTCCACTATTATCATTCGAAGATGTTGGTGCCATAACTAATTCATTTAAACGTTCAGTATCCAAATGAGGCTAAATTTGGAAAAAAAATAAAATAAATCAAATTGAAATTATTATTCAACCTCAGCATTAGCTAATTGATTTCGTTTTGCAAGAAAATTACTGGCAAATTCTTTAGCTTTACTAACTGATCCTATATATGGTTGAACATATTCCATTATTTCACCAGGATTATCAATATCTTTTAATAATTGAACAAGAGTTGGCACTTGAAACAAAAAAAGAAGAAAAAAAAATAAAATTTTTAGATTTGTTTTCTTTTTCTCTACCATCAATATCTTTTAAATTATCTTTAAATTGAGTTTCGGTCCATTTTGATAGAACATCTTGTGTGCGTGTTGTTGGATGTAAATCTTTTACTTCACGTTTAGTTTTTGCTGTTTCATCATTAACTGGATTTACTTTTCCGGATGTTGTTACTGTAGGTTTTAATTCAGTCCATGGAGTTCTATATTTAATTTATATCAATTTATCAGATTCGAAATGATCATTAATGTAGGGATCTGCAAAGTGGTCCCGGGACTAAAATTTTTATTTTGTTCGGTCTGGGACCGGGACTGAAAAAAAGTGACTTTGTAGATCTCTGTATTCATGACCGAAAAAAGTTTGATATTCTATAGAAAACTTGATACATACAAAGGTTTAATATTATTTGTTGCTGTAGATTGATTTGCTGATGAAGAAGAATGTTGATTATCCCAAAAGAATGCTGATGAAGATTGTTGAAAATTATTACCCCAAACGGGTGTTGATGTTGATGAATGACCAGATGTGAGATGATGTTGTTGTTGTTGTTGTTGTCTTGATTCATTCTGAAATAAATCAAAAATAAGATATCATTAAATTTCGAAAATGATTTTCTACCTGAATTTGTTGTTGTCGTTGAATATCTTGAAGTGATGTATTAGATACACTACTAGATCCATTCCATGGTATCGATTGTTGATTAGTTGCTGATCGAGATTTCGGCTAGAAAAGAAAAACAACCAATATAAAAACTAACGATTTTGATTTATTTTTTCTTATATATATAGAAGATTATAGATAGATTAATAGGTTAAATATCAATCAAGCATGCAATAATCACAGCACAACATACATGAATATTTAAAAGGGAAAGTACCGCATTTGTTGCCTGTTGATTATAAGATGTTATGGATGATGATTCAGTTAATAGTTTCTCATTTGTATCATGATCAGATAATACATGATGAGTTGATGTCGATGGGATATTACTATTACCATTATTGCTATCAGCAAATAATGTTCGAGCCCATGAACCCGTTTTATTGGTTGATGATGATGAAGAGGAATTTGGAATAGGTAAAGTCTCAGATTTAGCCTAATTAAATAGAAATTAATTAAGAATAAATTATTAATCAATTTCGATCGAATCTCTGCACTAAAATTCGGTACGAATCATTCGAACTGAATCGATCTCTGCTGTGTCCTGTCAATAGAACTTAAAATTTTTCGATTTTTGTTAGTTTTATAAGAAAAAAAAGATGGAACAAAAGTATTGAATTAACGTATCATTTTAATTATAAATTATAAAATCTAGAGATATGATCATTTCAAAATGAAGATTTTCATCAATTTTTTCTTTGCTTTTGACATACGTATTGATGAGCAAAAGCAGCTGCTTCTCGCGAACGTCTTTCTTGTTCCTGTTCTTGTTTTTGAAGATCAACAAAATTTAATGGTTGTTTTAAGTCATTATTTTGTGATGAATGTCGAATCCAATTGGATGCATCTGGTAATTTATACATTGTTGATTGAGGTTGTTCTCGATATTGTTGTTGATATCGACGAATATTTTCTGCTCTGAAAAATTCAAATTGAATTCTTTTTTTTTTTTGTTCGAAAAAATTTCAATTACTGTTGAGCTTCAATTTGTGCTTGTTGTTCTTTTTGATATTGAATTGATTGTTGAAATGCTACAAATGGATCGATATCCATTGATGATTGTTTTTTATTTTCAATTGTTTTTGATAATTGATCTAAATTACTTTGTCGATTATTTGCTAATTCTTGTTGTTGTAATTGAAATTTTCGTCGTTCTTCTTCTTCATGTTTTAAACGTGTTTGTTCAGCTTGTTGATATAATTTTAAACGTTCAATTTCTAATTCATGTCTTTGATGATCAACACGACGTTGTTCTTTTCCATGTATTTGCATTGCTTGATTTAAACGTGTTACTATATCATTGGATTGTTGTTGATGAGAAACTGAAGGATAAAATGATGAATTATTTGTTGTTGATGATGATGATGATGGTTGACGAAATGAACGTTGCATATCATCATATAAACTAGAATTTGTTTGTTGTTGATTGGTTGATGATATACTTCGTTGTAATTGTTGTTGATAAAGTATTGCAGGATCATTAACCATATTTGAGGAAAAAAGAGGTGAAGATGATGATGATTGTTGCTGTTGTTGAGAATTAAAATATGCTTGTAATTGAGATGACATACTAGTAGATGGAGATGATATTGGCTTTCGATCATTTGTTGATAATGGCATAGAAGTTTGTCTAGAGAGGAAAGATCGAATTACGATTGTTTGATGAAAAGAAAATTACCTATTAAATAACAATGGATTTTGTACATTTTGTCTTGATTGTTGTTGCTGTTGTTGTTGTTGTTGTTGTTGCATGAGATATTCATCAAAAAAAGCATTATTGGATGTTGATGATGATGATACATATGTCATTGGATTGAATTTTTGTGGTTCAGGTGCAATTAGTTGCTGCTGTTTTTGTACAGGTGTTGGCGGAACTGATGAAACATCAGTACGAAATGGTAAACGACCTAATTCTTTAGTTAATTGTTGAATAGTTGAAAATTGGGTTTCACCCAAACGTTTAACAGGTAAAAGAATAGTAAAATATCCTGCCGCAAACCATCGTTCCATATCAGCTGATGAAAAAGGACCTTGAACTGTATTTTGTGGATCTTTATAAAACCATTGTTTATCATCAATAATTACTGGTGGTCGTTGCTGTGGAATGATAGGTACAGTTGATGAAGTTGGTTCCATAGAAATAAGACGATGTGTTGGATGAGCTGATATTGGTGGTGAATAATCATGATCCTAGAAATAATTTACTAGAGAAAATTTTCCAAAAATGATTTTTTTACTTCAGCAAGAGTTGATTCGACTACAGTAGTGGCAACATCACTTTGATCAAAATCATCATCCCATGATGAAATAGATGGTTGTATGAGAGGTTTTGATTGAGATACTATTGTATATTAAAAAAAATAGAATTAAGAGAATAGGATTTTATAGGAAAAATAACCTACCAATAGGTTCAGATTTAGCTGGAACATCAACGACAGCTGTATCGACTTTTAATATCGGTTTTTCAGGTTTAATTTCTTCTTCCTGTCGTGATGAAACCTTTAATTAAAAAGATAATGAAGAATGAAAAAAAACTGAAATCAATACAATATTTACAGTATTTCCTTGTGATAATGATTCATCAGATGTTGATTGTGATTGTGTTTTTTGTTGTTCATCATTATTATTTTGTCGAACGGATGATGATCTAGTAAATGTTCCATCTTGTTCAAATGTTGCATTATTTAAATGATTATCATCATCATTATTATCATCCATCCATTCGGGCATACCTAAATCAAGATATATTGATCATTTTAAATGAATTCAAATGGTTAATATCGATTTTAAGAAAGAAATTGAAAATAAAAGCAGCTGATAACATGTAATTTCATTAAAAGACATCTTACGATCTCGTTTTGCTTGTGGACGACGTGAATTAGGATCCCGATCAGACATTGATGAATTTGTTCGCCATCCGCCACTGCGTTGTTGATTTGATTCATAATTATTTGATGAACCTTGAAGAGAAAAAGAAAACCCGATAAGTGTAAAACAAAAAGTCAATCTATTTTTTAAATACCAGATCGATCATCATTATAATTCCATTTATCATTTGATTTTGTACGTTGTTCCATTGATCCATTACTACCCCCGCGTCTTACTTGTCCACCTCGAGATGTCCATGAAGTTGAACCATTGACTGGTGTTGAGGAATCTTCACCTTGTTCATTATTATCATCATCATCACCTCGTGATCGACGCCAACCCTCCGATGTTTGACGTGTACCACCACGACGAAATGTTTGAGGTTGATCTCTAGACAAATTAAAATTTAGGATTAAAATTAAATATGATCTACTTACCGATCATCATAAGATCGTATTCGATTTCCAAATGATCCACCACGTGAATGATGACTACCACGAGACCATGAAGATGATGATACAGATGTTTCATCACCAGCATTTCCATTCTCACCATTATCATCTGAATTATTATTATTATTATTATTGCCACGATTTGATCCATAAGTATTATCACGTCCACCTCTGCCTCTTGGACCACCTCGTCCATTTGACGTTGAACCACCACCACCACGAGTATTTCGTGGATCTTGTTGTGATTGCTGAGAATTACTTCCAGCACGGCCAGCACCACCTGGTGTTCGACCAGATATATAACTTGATAATGCATTCATTTTTGCCTAATTAGAATATATTTTTTTAAATTTTTTCATCAAAACAAAAAATTAATCACGTACAGTTTCTTCTGGAGTTGGTGCAGTTAATGCTAATGGATCCATAATAGTTGATCGAAAAACACTTTCAACATCTTTTAAATTTTCCATTATTTCATTCTGCATATCTTCAGTTAAACGTTCAGAAACATTAACACGTAATGCTAAGATTTCATCTTTTGAATAACGATATTTTGTTGCGGAAAATTTAAAAATATTTCCACTACCACTGCCACCTGAAGATGGAATCGAAGTGGCTGAATCAGGTGTCGATAATGCTCGAAGCCTATATATGTAAAAAAAAAAACAAAAAATAGGTCAAATATTTTTATCAATAGAAATTCTCACGAACCATTCGGGTCCAAAATTTAATGGTTGGGTTGTATGTTGAGTGACAGTAGTTGAAGTCATTTTTTCTTTTTCAATTTAAAAACAAAACAAAATATTCAATTTATAAAATCGATAGTCGTCAGGAAAATCTTAAATAATTGTAAATATAGAAAATAAACAAACCAACAACAATAATACAAAAAGCCATATTATTTTTTTTTCATATTATTTATCATAAATAAATAAATAATTGAAAATAAAATTTCAAGAAAATTTATCTATATAATATTAGTTTTTTCGTTTACTTTTCTTTTGTTTTTTCTTGTCACTTATTTTATTTATTATTTGAGAAAAAAAAATGTAGGAAGACTCCATAGTTTACTTCAGATGATCAAAAAAAAACAACAACGGGTTTTATTTGGTCGAATAGAAATAAGAGAAGAAGAAAAACGAAACAAGAAGAATGCGTAAGTAGTGAAAATTTGTGCAAATGACTGACCGAAAGAGGTCGCTATTTAACAGGAATATTTTTTTTTACTATTGCATGATTAATTGAATAAGCTTAGCTTTTTCAACGAACATTATTATCTTTTGACTGTAACACGTACATCTTATCTTGATAAGACTATTATTAGTTATTGTTTCTATAATTAATTATGGAAATAAATAGACACGAGATCAACATGATTAATCGAGGTCAAATAGTAAAATGAAAATTATCAAATTTTTTAAGTGATCAGAACGAGCACAAAAAAGTTGATTATTTCTAATAAATTTAAAAAACAATACATCTATTATAATTAATTATTAAAAAAATTAATGAGATTGCATATAAGTTAAAAATGATAACAATAAAAATCGTTCTAACGGGTGGTCCAGAATAAATGGCGGTCTCAGTATTTTCCCAATATCTCTGTCAGTTTGTATAGTTTCGAACTGAAGTTTTTTTCAAAAGATTCAGCGTTCAATTCTCTACAAAACCATATATAAAGGACTTTCATAGAGGTAAAAGTGAAAACGTTATTATAGTAATACTGAGAACATGCAACATCAACAACTTTCAAAGGACTTCTATTCAAATTGATTTTCGTTTCTTCCTAGTAGTAAAACACTGTTCGAAAGATTCAAAGTACCATCAATGGTACAAGCATGTTCGCTCTATCGGATGAGATATAAGAAAGAATATTTCGACTAAAAATATTGACAGAGAATCCGGTTTTTGGATAACTGGTTTGAATCTGGCATATCTGGGCTTCTTGCTTGGACCTAATCAACAGGAAATGG
>Ga0116226_10005873_pt1 | contig 10986 bp, 10 predicted proteins | sample S1TSphfallax_FD_89692 | JGI IMG/M metagenome (GOLD analysis project Ga0116226, IMG submission 89692) | Host-associated microbial communities from peat moss isolated from Minnesota, USA - S1T2_Fa - Sphagnum fallax MG | ecosystem: Host-associated > Plants > Peat moss > Unclassified | place: USA...
TCATAGACATGGCACTTCTGATTTGCCTTTTGGCCTCAATTCTTTCCGTAACAAATCTATAGTGTCTAGAATGACGAACTTAAATTTTTGTGTGGTGCTTGTGACTTGAATGGAAGTTAGCAAGGACAGACTTTTCTTGGAAATTGTAGATTCACCTAAATGAACTCCACAACACTGGTGTTTTGGATTGAGTGAAAGTAAACTTGGCTGGCAATTCTTCATATAAGAAAATTACAAAGTCATGTCCCTTGCTTTCTTTGATGTTGGGGTGCTCTTTTATGTTGTCTCAATGTGTCACAATGTGTTTGTTGCTCAAATTCAGTGTGCTTGCAAAGTTCAATCAAAGTTGGTAACTCAATACATGACTCTCATTAGAACATGCAAGAAGAATTTGTGCTCGACAACCTTTGACTCTCTTCCAAAAACTTTGTTTGTGGATATGTTCTTGTAAACTTTGTTGTTACTTTAGACTCAGGGTTGGCACTTTTGAAGCTCGATCAAAGCTAGTAACTCGAGCTATGAACCTTAATCCTCCATTAGAGCCTACAAGAAAAATTGGACCCTCATTTGTGCTGACCATATTTTGTAGAAATTAAGAGTCTCCATGGTGTGCTCCTTGGCATGAGGAACTTGTTTTGAGGAACATTTAGCAAAGCGTGTCAATATGCTTGCAATGTTCTAAAAAGTTTGTGTTGGTTTTTGAGAGGTCAATTTGAAGAGTACCCAAGTTAATCTGCAAAAACAATAACTTGGACAAAGAAGTCAAACAAGACTCACGTTGAATGGAAGAAGGAATGTCTATAGGCAAGGCTCACCATTAGAAATTCCAAACTTTGGGTTTGTCAACAAGGTAAGTTAGTTTCAAAAAACCTTAGAATATGAAAATGCCATTAATATATTAGAAGGAAAGCTAAGAGTTCTAACGTTGCATGCCAAATGCACACCCATGGGCAATTTGTAAAAACAATACTCACACTTCTTGTGGTGAAGAAATGTATCCTCAACCAAACCCAAGGCTATTGGTTGGTTTCTAATGTGCTAGATGTTGACTATTATATGAGTGTTTGCATGCAAAATGAGATTTGTCAATTTGAGATAAATATAAATTGAAATGTTTACAGATGGGTCGCAGATGACTCATTAGGAAGGTCACAGATGCAGCATTTATAAGAGAAAAAAAATGACTGCTCAAGTTTTACATACAAAAATCGACCAGGACATGATACTAGGTTGACAAGCAAATTCACAGCAGTTTTGAACTGGGAGCCATGCAAAATCAAGTTTCTAGCTGCTCTTCCAGTTCTTTCCCTTTAGCACAAACAGTTCGTTCTCTTCTCTATAATACAACTTCAAAGATCACAAGCATAAAATTCTGTGACATGCTGTTGCACATGTATGAAGAACAGTAAGCACAGGTAACAAAGACCAATTTGCAACAGAAATAGGCATCCGATGATTCCCTGACCTAAAAGTACTCCATCAGATGACTCAAACACACACCAGAAACAAGTAGGGATCAGGAATGCAAATCACTGCAGATTATCTTCAGCTCAATTTACATGAAGGGGAAAGCTCGATCTTGTCAGCAGACACTGACACGAAAAGAGAGGAAAGAAGGAATTTTGTGCAAATAGAAATTCTGATCTTTCATCAAACATTGGACACCATCTTCTTTCACTTGTAGACCAAGTTCATCTGCTTTTAAATGGTCTCATTTCTGAACCCCTGAGACAAAAGTCAGACAAAAAATTTGGTATGGAAGTCATGTGGTGAAAGATTCTCCACAACCGCATTGCCCTTTGGAGGTGGGATTGATGAAAACAAACTCTGATCTGTTTCTCAAACAATTCAAAAAAAAAAACAACAATGCTCTCAGTAAGCTAATGGTCCCACTGGAGCAACTTTCTTGCCAACTCCTTCACAATGTTATAGGAAGTTCCTTCTGAGTTCAAAGCTAAGCACAATAGCTATTCCAGGGTCCCAAAAACTTTGGGCTTGCTTGCTTGACAACTTTTCATACAAGTAATAGTGACAAGAGTGGGGCTGAGTCATGCAACACATTACATGCACCATGAGACTACTGGAGATGGTGAAGATGTCACATGCAAAGAAGAGAAAATTACACTTGACAGAACTACAAACTCAAGGAGGGAGTGGAGAGCTTACTTGAGACAGTCCTCCATAAAGTCCATTTTTGTGCCAATAATATGCATCAGAGCTCGGGGGTCAATCAAAACCTTCACACCTTTCTCTTCAACAATTTCATCAAACTTGCCTTGTGTGTATCTGCCCCCATGACATGCATACCTTTGTCACCCATTGCATTGTTCAAGTACAACTCCAAGAGAATTGGTAACAGTGGATTGAGAGTAACACCACCTCGAGGAGCCTAAACATTGCCCCACTTACTGATACCTAGACCTGTCAAAGTTCGGGGCTGCAATGGTCTCACTTACACACTCAATTATGCTGGTATGGGAAAACCAAGCGCAAAAACTCCTTCTGCCTCAGATCTAAAAGATGACGGATCCGGTCTGCTGCTGCCTCCGTGAGGGAAAGAGCTTGGCGCCGGACTGCTGCTGCTCCTGACTTTGTCCCTGCCGCCTTTGCGACTGCAGCAGCACACATTGCTAGTGGCAATGATGTGAATCCTACAAACCACCAAAACTGCACTCAATGCATTTACTCACAAAAGCAAAACACATCAAATGAGAAATTGCAAGCAATTACGGTTTCAAGGGAGAAAACAAGACTCCAACAATTAAGGAAAACCACAATTGCCTATCCATCTATCTGTGGAGGTACATGGGGATGTGCTTCCTTTGTGTGCCTCTCAGAAAACTATCTGGTACAAGGTCGCCATTCTAAGGCGCCAGAGCTCCTACCTACCTTTATGCTCCACATTTGTCTTCTCCGAAACTTCAAATTCTGTACACTTGGGGACTTCTACAGTCCTCAAATTCTCTTGTTCTCACTGCAAGTCGCCTTCGCCCAAACGATTTCTGTGCACCAGACTGTTCCAAAGCTCAAAGCTTACTCCAAAGAACACGAGAAAAATCCCACCCACCCACAAACCCTAAAAGCTATCAGCTACCCAAAAAAATGTAGGCGCAAATTGCTTTGTGCCATGGAACGACGCCAACCTCCTCCTGCTCCTCCTCCTGTTTTTCTCTTCTCCCAAAATTTCCTCAGTCACTGCTGCAAATCTCGCGAATTTCGCAACCCTGACATAGATTCCACTCTCGCTATTCCTTTGCTCCTAAAGAATTCCACACATCGCGGAGACCAACGACAAATTGCAACACCGTGAAGGCAAGCTCTGGCGCTCTCTCTCGCTCGTCGCTCGCTTTCTCTTCACAGCCGTTCGAGTTCTGTTCACACTGCCTAGTGGGAGGTTGGGGAAGATGCGTTCCCCTGCGTAAAGATGAGCTGGGAATTTCGTTACACAAAAGGGCTGTTTCTTTACAGGTTTAGGGTTAGAGGCTTAGAGGGTGAAATAGAAAGAAATGATAATTGAACATGCCCTGGTCAGTGTTTTCTTCTTAGAAAAAAAGGGGAGATGTTTGGATGTTTTTGGTTTTTTTCTTGTAAATTCGTCTACTTTTGCTAATTTAAAGGAAAAATAAAACCTTAACCGTAATTCCTTAATGGATTCAGTGATCATTTTTTATTATTTAAATTGTCAATTTCTTGAGAAATTGGGTGCCGCAAGTTTCAAATTTTTTAAATTTCAAGCTCCATAATGATGAAAGTTTTGGAAATTCAAATCTTATAAGCCCTAATCATTAGCATGTTCTTCATTTAATTTTATCATTTCATCACATTGCTTTGTTTGGCCACTAATAGAGCCTCAAGCTTTGGTGGAGAATGGAATATTATGAAAGCTCACAAAGTTGAGGGAAAAAAAAACCTTATTCCATAACCATTGGAGAGTAACTTAATGAAATGCAAGAATTAATGTTTTTTCATGCGTTCAATTGACCCCATTGTACAAATGTACGGTGGTTAACCAATTTTTTTAATGTAATTTATGGGAGGTTTTTCAACCAAATGACTTGGAACATATATATATATATATATATGCAAATCAAAATCTTTGAATATATATGTGTATAGAAAAAGTCAAAATAACCAAAACTTGAAGGTTTACAATTTTCTCATTTTTTTCACTATCTTGTAGACAGTTAATGAACTTTCTATATAACACATCTGTTTTCAAAGTAAAACATTTTTGTGTAATTTAAACCCTTAAGGTGGGGGAATTCTTAAAATAAAAGGCCTGGGAGAAGGTGATAGCCAAGCCTAGCCCCTCATTTTGGGAATGTCTCCCACCATGGTTTTATATGTGATTTATTCATCATATTGGGAAACAACTTTATCATCACAAGTTGCAAGCAAAAGAGGGTTCTAACTATTGTTGTGTAAGTACATGGATCCAAGTGTTAGAACCAGGTATTTTGAATCTGAGTATCAAAAACTTAGTCTAATTGGATTTGAATATTAAGAACTTGATTCAAGACCTTTACATGTGAATTCACAAGTCACAATAGAACCAAGGGAAAATTGGAACCTTTTACTTGCTATTTTTGTTAAACAAAATCCTTCAAGATTGCTTCAAATTTTGATGTTTTAAACATGTTCAAGTATTAGGTTTTAAGGTTTGTAAAATATTAGGGTTTAGGATTTTATTTTTTTCCTCATCCGTCCATTATTTTCCCTTCAATAGATTTTTTTTTTTTTTTTTTTTTTTTTTTTTTTTTTTTTCTTTTTCCTTTTTTTTTTTTTTTTTTTTCTTTTTTTTTTTTTCCCTTTAATTTTTTTTTTTTTTTTTTTTTTTTTTTTTTTCTACTTTGCATTTGTGACCATAGCCTTTTTACCTTTCCTTTCATTCCTTAGATCTCATCACATTATGTTTAGGTCATGACCCTTTTGTTTTTCCTTCAACTCCCAAGCATTCATCACGTTGTGTTCATTGTGATGGCCCTTTTACTTTTCCTCTCATTCCCATGTTTTCATCACATTGCGATTGTGGCCATTGGATACTAGAATGTCAACATTTGGTTGTTGTTCATGTTGTCATGTTCGCATTTTTGTCATTGAATGTGGCTATTTGTTATTATTTACATTGTGCTTGTAGTTCATGGTGTTCATGGTTACATCACACGTACAAACCATGACAACGTAGCTACTGTGTGAACACCTGAACATGAGCTTAACTTTTGTGAGCAACATAGAATTTTTGAAAAATATTTTTGTCATGTAAACAAAATATTCTTCACATAAATAAGAATATTTCATCCACACGAACAAATATATTCTTTTAGTGATACAAAATAATCATCCAAATAGACAAAATATGTTATTTGTGAGAAGGATATAGTGCAGTTGTCGTACATAACTACAATTGAAACTTATAAATTACTTTTCATAATCTTTCAAAATCATGTTTTTAATTATTAGTGATTATTTGAATTATTCTGATAATTAGTTTCTATTTAACAATGTTTAAACATTTATGCCAAACAAAGTATCGAATGAACAATTATCAAATTGTTTATAAAACCACAATGGTAACATCTTTTGCAAGTTGTAGTCTAAAAGCCAAACACAACATATCACGATGAGTGTTAAAATTGATAATTCAAAAGTGTACTCCTACCTATACAATAATTACATCATGAGTCAACAAATGACCAACTTCATGACAACTCCAAGTTGGAAAATGGATGAAACTATTGAACTACCCACAAAACAGGACATGTTGTAAAATACAGCAGATGTGTTTAATTATAAGGCACCCACTTTCCTCGCCAACCCAATGAATTGGAAACCATTGCTACAAAATCCAAAGAAATACAAGTTGGGAAATTTTCAATTGTAATTTCATATTGCTTCTTGTTTGGATTTTGGCCTTGAATAAAATTTTATAGATTCGGCCAAGAAGGGGAACTTCCAATGGTGGGTTTACAATCGCTTCAAAAAGTTGACCAACCTCCCACCGATTGTAATGTAGGTTTCACATCTTGAATGGCTCTGTCCAATAAACAACCTTACGCGATGTTGGCCACAACATTTCATCCATTGGCCTATTTATTGGAATGGAACTTTCTCTTCCAAATAAGCTTTGAGGAAAGATTAAATGTTATCTATTCAAAACACATCCCACTTCCTCAAAAGACTTGATTTCATCTTGGGTGATATTAGTTTCAACTTGAACAAGCCAAATTTTTGGAACAACCAATATGTCCAATGCATATTTGCACTTTGTACCTCCAACACAATGAGTCATATCATTTACACAACCAAAACTTGTGCAGCTTTAATGGTGCACCAAGGAATTGGGATCACAACCCCAAATAAATGGAAGCAAGGACATTAATAGAAGTTGGGTTTACAATTATCCTTACGACACAAGAATGCTTGGTGGATTTTTGTAATGTAGAACAATGAACATGTGAAATAGGGGGGCATCTCTTTATATGCCAAACTCCATCTCCACATGGAGCTTCAAGCACCTCAACATCTTCCTGAGTTTTATCTACCCTAGGTTGCTCAATTTCCACACTTGATATGATAATTATATGGGTTACAAGAGGGTGAGAAAAATTCACACGATCATGCCTATCTGATTCCCCTCTAATCTAGAGGCTAGGTTTGCCTTTTGTTTGGAAGAGCCAAAGATCTCCTCACCCTCCATATGTGTGATTTCAACTATGCAAGCCAATCCCAGGGAATATTTCATAATTGTGTCTACAAGTTGTTTTGAATTCCAAATTGGATTGTTCTATGCAAAAACAACTCACTCTTATTAGGCCTTTGACCTGGTCAACAACCTTGCTTGAAATGAAAATACAATGTTGATTGTTTGAATGCTCGAACATAATCATCCAATGTCACAACATACAAGTAGGCTCCGCTTTTCTCAAATTATTGAACCCATACAGTATGCACTGCCTCTGAAAGGTTACACATGAGCATGTATGCAAGCTTTTCCGGAGAGAATTTTTGCAATTGTTATGTTATTCTTAAATGATTGATACCATAGATGTGAACTTGTCAAGAAGATAGAGTGAAAGAAGATATGTGGATGAGAGTTGAAAACTAGACATGTGTCAAAAATCCTCCCCATTGTCTCACACAAAAATGTCAAAAACTGAGCCAAATTTTCAACTTTTGAAATTAAACTTCATCAACTACCCTTAAGGAATACCGCCAACAGCAGATTGTTGCATACCAAACATTTGTGTCTTTCAAAGAAATGATATTTTTGTATTCATAACACAATGTCCTATGTTTGTCTCACAACTCTAGCTTGATCTGTTATTTTGTGTGTTTGTCCATCGATTGACTCCAATGAAAAAAACAATTTCATTCTTTATCAACCACTAGTGGGTGCCCGTGACCTTCGGCCACTGTGAAGTCCCCCTCATCCTCCACATATGGGATAAAAGTGCGGTGCTTATATCCAGAACATGTTGAGGAACGCATTGTGAACTTGGGGATCATATTGGGAACCGGTTAGGAACTTAGAGAGAACACCGTGAGAACACATTGGGAAACAGGGAAAAATGGAAAAAAAATCCTTCTACTGTCCGTCGGCTTCAGGGGAAGGTACATTCTTCCTTTTCTATATAAAGCACGCACAGGACCTGCAGGGACTCTCCCGTGCCCAGCCCGCCCGTGCTCGCCACCGTCACAGCCACTCAGCCCCTCTCCCGTGCCCAGCCCTCCCTTGCTGGCCACCGTCACAGCCAGTCATTCACTACGTCCGTGCCCAGCACGGGCCTGAAACCCGAGCTCCGTCAGGGACGGACGGACGCACGGACGTAGTGAATTTATATATAAGATTTGGCTCGCTCGAATCTCTAGTCGCACTACATTCCAATTCGCCTAAACTTTGTCAACCGTGAATCCTTTGAAGTTTGGATTGGGAACACCGTTCTTGGCCATCACCTTGTTCAGATTTTGTCACATTACACATCGAACCTCAGTCTCTCTCTCTCTCTCTCTCTCTCTCTCTCTCTCTATACTCTTTCTCGGTCTCCTTTCTCAGCGGAAACAGATCACAAAAGACAACACCATGCAGCAATGAAACAACAGAGAAGTACTACAAATAGTGCTTGAAAACTGAAGACCCTGGCTTCAAAGATGCGCGTCAAGCAGGATGATCAATCAATCTGCAGAACAGACAAAGAACGCATGTTCGATGGAAACTCTCGGCAAGGACTTGCAGAAGAGGACTACTGCCGCTGCACATGGCAAACGGGAAGATAGAGAAAAGAGAGGAGCAACATCTGCATCCCAGAAAGAAAGCAATATGCAACAAAAGCGCAACACTAGTGCACATTATTGCTACTGCACTATGGACGCTGCAACAAGGACGACGACTACAGCTTGCTGCTGATGTACATGTCCCGCATAGTACAAAATAGAGTGTGGAAAGCTTACTGCTTGAGGCGCTCGCGGCAGGAAAGTCTCGAGGAGGAGGAACGACGAAACAGACACTACTTCTGTTGGCGCTCACAGAAAGAAGCGGGAAGAGGGACAAAAAGCGTACACGTTTGGCGCTCACGGCGGCACGAAGAATTTGCTGCTGGCGGCACGAAGCTGGAGGACGAACAAAGCTCCTTCACAACCCGCATTGCAACAGAACAACAAGACGAGTACGATTGCGCTACACTGTGTACCCAAGAAAACAAACCCTGTTTTTCTGTGTCCGTAAGAGACCCTGTTTTGTGTGTCCGTAAGAGGACTTTTTCGAGTGTTTCTTTTAAAAGGTACTTCGGCTTTTTGTTGAGGTTTTGTTCGGAATAATTCCGCGAGTAGACTTTGATTGTTTCTCTACGAGTCCAGATCATCTTGCAAGCGTGCCATCGCGGATCTTTTTTGCAATCTCCTGCGGCGGAAGCAAGAGGCTCATTACTCGACTGAATCGAAGAAAACAGTCTACAGTGCATGGGATATCTTGATCGCGCTCTTGATCGACTTTTTTGATCTTCGCCATTAGGATTGATGAAGATGATACCTGCGCTGAGGGTGACGATGATGATACTTGTGCTGTACGTTCCGACAAGGTCTCTGCATCTTTCCAAGGTATCTTGGATGCGGTTGTGAATTGCTGCTGCAAACAAAACCTCAGCGTACTTTGTTGAAGAATCTGTTGTCCATTGTTGAGAGAGACAATCGTTGCGCTCATGTTCAAGCTGCTCCTGTCTGTTGTTAAGCTTCACAAAATCCACTCCTACAAGATCTCTGCGTCTTTCGAAGGTATGTTGGATATGGTTGAATTGCTGCTGCAAACAAAATCTTGGTGTGCTTTTGAAGCATTTGTTTTCCTCAGTTGAGAGAGAGACAATCATTGTGCGTGTGTCCAAACTGCTGCTTTCTGTTGTTTAACCTTCCCTCTCTTGAGCTTCACAAAATCCATCATGAAACACTGTGCAATGCCTTGATGCTAATAAGAAATGCTCAAGATCTTTGTACTGCACTCACAGGTGAATGTGCTCAAGATGTTTAATTGCAGCAGCAGTAAGAGATAAACAAACAATAGATACTTGCAGTATCTATCTATATACCACCAACTCTGCAAAATGAAGCAGTTGCAACTTCATGAGAAACAATCTGTAAAACAATTGCTGCTGGTTTTCAGCGAGAAATTGTTGTGTGATCGCTCAACCAATGAAGAAGCTCAAGTGTGGACAAAGAAAAGCTAGATGATAGACAAGGCTATGGAGAAAACTGTAATGGAGTGTTTAGCACCATACCACCTCCCCTTCCCGTTTTTGCCTCATTCGTTTTCTTCAAACTTTTCTGCTGCTTGCACATTGCTTGAGTTGTGTAGCGTTTTTTCCCCTCAGAATCTTTCAACTATTTTGCTGTGGTCTCTACAGATCATTTTGAAACCAGATCCTTGAGAATTTCATAATCCTTCAGCCATATTCCTGCAGAGACATGCTCTCCTGCTTGAAGAAGACATGAGAAGCTCTTGTGATGTATTCTGATCTCTTTACAAATCAGTTTGAGCTTGAGCTTGGCAAGGATGCAATGGGGTTTGATGAATGCAATCTCAGAATGAAACAATTAGTTTGTGCTTCAGCTTGCAAGGAAGTAACAGTTTTTGACCTAATGCAATCTCTAAAATGAAACAATCAGTCTGCTTGAGCTTCCAAGGATGCATTGGTTTTGACTAATGCAATCTCTGAACAAAACAGTCAGTTTTTTGCTTGTGCTTGCAAGGATGCAATAGGGTTTGATGAATGCAATCTCTAAGTGAAACAATTGGTTTTTCGCTTCAGCTTGCAAGGATGCAATGGAGTTCAGTGAATGCATTCTCTGAATGAAACAATCAGTTTGTGCAGCTTGCAACAAGGATGTAATGGATTTTGACAAATGCAATCTCCAAACAAGAAAATCACTTGGAGATTTCCAATTTTATGAGTCGCGAGTGCTGCTGTTTGACGACTTTCTTCGATGAGCTCTTGTGTTGCTCAGTCACAACATTTACCATAATGAAGAGTTCTGCAACAGTTCCCATTCACAACATACTGCCAGGAGGGGTGTGTGTGCACTTGTTGATAGGTGATTAAGGAAGGTGCCCTAATAACAAAAATAGTGAAACCATACAATAATGTGGACACCAATAAAAATAAACATTTCTCATATTCAGCAAAAATTTAAAAGATTCCACCTTTACAATAATGTGGCATTAACAAAGTTCCCATATTACGGAAATTATAACATTTTAAAGAGAAACCAAGAGTGACAAGCTTGAGACAGAGAAAGGTTTCCAATTACAGATGCAACTACCTGACATCTGAAAGAGAAAATTCACTCTTGCTAAATGTCTCGAGCATGAAGAGCTAAAACGACTGAAGCCCACTGCTTTTTCAATTTATCTTGCTCTTCTTTGTCTTTGGATTGATCCTTTTTCATATAACCTCGCTCTTCTTTGTCGTTGGATTGATCCTTGATATAGAATGTCTTGCA
>Ga0116226_10005875_pt1 | contig 10984 bp, 11 predicted proteins | sample S1TSphfallax_FD_89692 | JGI IMG/M metagenome (GOLD analysis project Ga0116226, IMG submission 89692) | Host-associated microbial communities from peat moss isolated from Minnesota, USA - S1T2_Fa - Sphagnum fallax MG | ecosystem: Host-associated > Plants > Peat moss > Unclassified | place: USA...
AGCCAACCCGTCGCACTGCCCTGGGCTGATCGGGTGCAAGCAATTATGGAAATGTGGTGGCCCGGCGATGAAGGTGGCTGGGCGACGGCGAGAGTGCTGGTGGGGAAGACCAGTCCGGCCGGCCGGCTGCCGATGACATGGGCGCACAAGATGGAAGATTATCCTGCCACCGATCCGCGGCACCCGGAGCGCTCGGCGGCGGGTGTCGATCAAAAGACGTCATACAGTGAAGGTGTGAACGTGGGCTACCGTTGGTTCGATCACGAGAACGTCGAACCGCTCTTTGCGTTCGGCCATGGCTTGAGCTACACCACTTTCGCGTACTCAGCGCTCAACGTCTCCCCCGCTGCGGACGGGGGTCTCGATGTGCGTGTTCGAATCGAGAATACCGGCAACATGGACGGCGATGAAGTGCCCCAGGTTTACCTAAGTGCTCCCGACGAAATCCCTGCCGGCGTGCTATTTGCGCCGCGCAGTCTGGTGGCGTTCGATCGAATCACGCTAAAAGCCGGTGAGGCGAGAAGCCTCACGCTGCACGTGCCGGTGCGTCAACTGCAGTATTGGTCGACCAATCGCCAGGAATGGGTGGTCGCTCGCGGCAAGCGCATCGTCAGTGTCGGATCGTCTTCGCGCGATCTTCGCCTGGAACAATCAATTGACTGACGCAGCCGGCGGTGGTCGTGTCTTTGATGCCTAGCAGCTAAGCGACCACACTGACGCCCTTCCAGAATGCGACGCGTCCTTTGATCTGGCTGGCCGCGTCCTTGGGCGTTGCGTAGTACCACACGGCGTTCGGGTTGCGTTCGTCGCCCACGTTCAGCGTGTAATAGTTCGCCGTGCCCTTCCACGGGCACACGCTCGTGTGGCTGCTCGGTTCGAGTAACGCCGCGTTGACGGATGCCAGCGGAAAATAATGGTTACCCTCCACCACCACGGTGTCCGCGGACTCGGCGATCACGGTGCCTTTCCATATTGCCTTCATGTTGTTCCCCTCGAGCGGTTTGTAAACGCGTGTGCGAGAGTATGGCACGCGCAGCGAGTCGGCCGATCAATCCGGGCGCGTGAAGGTCACGAGATGGATGCTCGTCTCCGTGGTCCCGATGCCCTTGATCTTGCGTACCCGCTCCAGAACTTTCGAGAGTTCGGCATTGGACGCAGCGTGTATCTCGGCCAACAAATCCCATCGCCCATTCGTATCGTGCAACGAGATCATGGCGGGTTCCCCGAGCAAGGCCTTGACTACGTCACGCGTCTTGTCGCCCTCGACCGCAATGCTGATCCACGCCCTAATCTCGTCGGTTGCGCAATCCGGTTGCAGCCGCACCGTGTAGCCGATGATGACGCCGGCCTTCTCGAGCCGTGCAATGCGGTTTGCGACCGTGCCCCGCGACACCCCGAGTTTCTTCGCCAGCGTCGCCGTGCTCGTGCGGGCGTTGACCCGCAGAAGACCCAAGAGTTCATGATCAACCGCATCCATTGTCAACGTTCGCATTTGCCTGCTGGTTGGGACACCTATGACTGACTGCCCATCATGGCCCGGTTGTGCCAATGGCCGCAATATCATCGGTCACCTCCGTTACCGCCCCGCACCGGTGCCCTGGGCCGCAGAATGGCGTCGAGACTTGCCGGAGTCTGCCCGTTGCGGACGAGATGCGCATAGCGCGGCCCATCATGGTAGGGCAGCGAGAACTCCTCGACTTGAGTTAGATCCTGCGCGGTGATTGCGATGGGCCGCGGCGATTTCGAGGCGACGATGATCGAGGCGAGCAGACGTTCAGGCGAGAAGCTCTGACCATCGACGGCGATCAACTTCATCCCGGGCGCGAGTCCCGCGCGGAACGCGGGTCCCTCCCAATCGACGCTCTCGATCGTTCCCTCCGCCGCAACGGTCAGTCCAATCGACGAGCTGAAACAATAAAGACCGCGGCGCGCATACTCGGCGGTGCAGAGCGGTGCCGGTCGATCGTCGAATACCAAGTCGTAACCGCCGCGACGGATCCCCTCGAGCGGATCCCACCGGTCGATTTTATCGATCCGCTCGGCGAAAAATTCTTCCCAGTCGAACGCGTCGAGCCGACTCAAGGAGTCGACGACATCGGACCGTCCATAAGGTTTCATCGCCGCCGAGTCGGCACCGCCCGCGAAAAATGCTCTGGCGGCATCATCGAGGGTCACCTTGCCGTGACTGTGCGAGCGCAGCAGTGTGTCCACATCCAGCCAAAGGAGCACCCCCTCATCGTAGTAATCCTCCGAGCGTTGCCAACTGCGCCATTCGTCGCTGCCGCGCGCATTCACGACCGGATCGTGCATGCTGTCGGCGAGCGCCCGCCAGCGCGCCGCAGGATAGTGGGAATAGTGCGCAGCGATCACCGCCAAATCGTCGCGCGCCTGCTGCGCCGTCCACAGCCCCGAGCGCGCGGTCAACACCTTCGCCCAGTATTGAGTTTGGCCCTCGTAGACCCACAGCAGGTCGGTGCGCAAATCGGTATTGAAATCGCGGGCATCGAGTCCGTCCGGCACGCGCCACTTGCCGTTCCAGGCGTGCACGAGTTCGTGGGCGACGAGATAGCGGCTGTCCCACTTCGACTGCCAATCTGCGAAGGCGTCTGGATCGAGGAATACCTCACTCGACTCACGATGCTCGAGTCCATTGATACCGAATGGGGCGCTCAGGGTGACGAAGAAATCGTAATGCGGGAACGGTCTATAGCCGAACAGTGCAACCGCTTCTCGAACCAAGGCCCGATGCCAGGCGAGTTGCTCGTTGGTGATCGTGGCGCGTTCCGGGTGGTCGGCCAGCAGCGTGAGTCTCACCCGCCCGGCCACGGCGTCCAGATCGACCTGAGTCACAAAGGCACCTGCATACAGCGGCGAATCGCTCAAGGTGGACAAAGAGACGGGCGCGAATGTCGGCCGGTCTGCCGCCGCTCCGGGGTCCGGCGTCAATGAGGTTGTCCACCGGAAATCCCCGGGCAGTCGGACCTGGGCGTGCACCCGGATTCCCGCGACGGGATACCCCGCCGGATAGAGCAATAAGTAGAGCCACTTCACGGCGATGATGTCCCGAGTCATCACCGCGCCATCGCGCACGTCACCGATGGGCGCCAGGAACGACAAGTCGACGTCGAGTTGCCGGGCGCCGGGCGGTAAGCGCACATGGAACGCGAACGGGTCGGCCGGATCTCTCTGCCAGTCCAACCGTACCGCATCGACGCGCAAAACCAGTCCGGCCAAGCGATCGATGGGGCCGCTCGGCGCGTGGTCACCGGGAATCCATTTCGGGAATAGTAGGACGAAGTCACCGTCCACGGCCGGCAGCGGCAACGTCTCGTGCACGGTCATGATGCGGTGGCGCGTGTCGCGCGCATCGACGTCGAGTTCGATCGTCCCCGGGTAAGAGATCGGGACCGCACTGCCGGCCAGCATCTGCGCCTGGCACGCTATCCAGGGCATGACCATGGCGGCGAAGGCCGCTGCTCGGAGCGACCCCCACCGAGGCCACCGCCAAGTCAGAATGTCACCCGCTTGGGCGCTGCATCAGATGCCCAATGCTGCACGGGCGCCGACGCCGCGGCGCCCGTGCCTACGGTCATGGCGCCAAACGCTGTGCGCACAAGGGCGCCCCATCGACGTCGCCCGACAAGGTGGCGATGGCGTCGGTCTCTCGGTCATTCCAACTGATCTCGAGTTTGCCGGAGTGCCCTCCCCGGGCTTCGAAGCGTATCTTTGCGACGATCTCGCCGGTCAGTTGGTTCCAATCGATCTGCCCGGACACTTCGAGATCGTTGGTCCACTGCACATGATCGAGATCGAACACGTATCCCGAATCGGAATTATTGAAGTCGAAGCTTCCGCCGCGCAATCCCGAGCCGCTCCCTTCCGTATTTACATAGTATTCGCCGATGATGTCACCGACCGTTTCCGCCGCCGCGGAGGCGAGGCGCAGGCCAGTCTCGTTCGCTCTATTGCCTGCGGACGGACTTGCCGGAGCCACGGCCGTGTAGGTCGTCGCAAACGCCGGCACGGTGCGAATTGGACGAATCCGGGGAACGCAGGACGTATCGCCGACGTTGCCGCCGCTCGCCACGAAATTACGCACAATGGGCCCGATGCAGTCGGACAGGTCTTGTCCGTTGGGCGGTACGAAGTAACCCGCATCGCCGATCGCGGACTCGTGCACCAGATTCGTCGTCTCGATAAACGTGGCGGATGGAAACAACGCGGCCGTCGCTCGTCCCTCGGGGGGACTGGTCACGGTATCGAGTTCGCCGGACAACACGAGCACGGGCGTGCGTGGGAATTCGGCGTTGTTCGGGACCGGCTGACCCGGTATGACGCCGAAGGCGGGCGTCGGCCAGGGGAGACACGATCCATAGTCTTCGGCATTCATCTGGCTGTACACGACGTCGTTGATCGTGAACGGCGGGAACTCATTGGGATCATCGGCTCGAATTTGCGCGAGATAGGCATTGTACTGTGCCAGTCGCACCTTATACGGCTGAGTCAGATCGAATTCCGCACCATAGTCGGCGCATTGCACGGCCCATTCCAAACCGACGCTGAAGTCGTGGTAATCGCCCCCGCCGGAATAGGAATCGCGCGCCTCGGCCACCATCCGCAACAAGGGCAAACTGTCCCGCGAGTCGAGCCACGCCCGGGCCGCGGCGTCGAGGTCACGCCACGTCGTCGGCGCATTGCCGGCGTTCGCCACGATCAACACCAACCCGCCCGGATCGGCCACCACCGACATGGGTTCGCCGTAGGATCCTGGAGCGACGCCGGAGACCGGTGCTACGCGTAAGCTGGCGAGCAGTTCATCGAAACGGTTCGACGCACTCGATCCCAGCGCGGCGCACGGCGCGGAACGTTCGCAGACGAGATCCATGGCCAATTGTCCGCCGTTAAGTTCGGTATCGGAGTCATCGTTCAGCACGGGATAGGCGCTATCGAGCACGATCGTCCGTAACAGCCCCGGATGTCGTGTGGCGAGAACCTGACCAAACCAGGTGCCGTAGCTGTCGCCGTAATAGTCGACCGGCCCGAGCCGAAGCGCGTCGAGCACGGCGGCGATGTCATCGGCGGCCTCGGGCGAGCCATACAGGTAGGCTTTCGAACCGAGCTCTTTCGCACATTTTGCGATGTCGTTTTGGCTGGGGTTGAAGGCATTCTGCAAATCGGGGCAATTGATCGCCGATGACAATCCCGTGCCGCGCTTGTCGATCAGCAAGATATCGCGACGGTCCCGCAAGGGGTCGAAGAGTCGAACATACCCGTCGCGCGAACCGGTCGTGGAAAAGCCCGGGCCACCTTCCTCCGCCAAGATGACGCCGAGCGGCGGTCGGCTAAAATCGGTATGCGGGTAGAATTCGAAGCCGATCGTGATCTTGTCGCGGACTTGTCCGGTACGATCGAGCGGCTGCGTGATGCTGCCGCAGTAACCGTTGTACTCGCTTTGGCACGGAGTCAATTTCACGGACCCTACGGTAATCGAGTGTGCTCTCGCCATGGCGCCCCACGCGAGGCCCAAAGCCATGACCGAGACGCACGAGAACTTGCGATTGAACATAACTTCCCATCCCCTTTTATTTTCTAGATCGCGCTCGAGTCTATGGATGGAGCACGTCAGCGGTAAGCATACGGAATGCCCAAGAATACGGTTTTATCTGCCTGAACGTCAGAGGTGAGTGTCAAAATACCAATCTTGAATCACGGCCGCACGGCCACCCGCGATTGCCAATGCAGGTAGAGAGGAATCCCGAGAGCCGCCAAGGCGAGACCTGCAAGCGATTCGCGCGGCCGCCCCAACAAAGTCGACACCACGAATCCCCCGGCTCCGAGGATGTAGAGGATGGGCAGCCAGGGATAACCCGGGCAACGATAAGGTCGCGGTTTGTCCGGTTGAGTGCGACGCAAGACGAGCACCGCGCCGATCGTGAGCGCATAGGTCAACGTCATCATGAAGATGAAGCACGTGTACAACTGATCGTAACGACTGCTCAAGACCAGGATGCACACCCATGCGCCCTGAACGAGCAGACTCGTCGTCGGCGTGTGCCAACGCGGGTGGACGCGCTTCATCGCGCGAAAGAAAAGCCCGTCATTCGCCATCGAGTAATAGATCCGAGCGCCGGCGAGAGTGACCACCGACACTGCGCCGAATGAGATCACGGCGATGAACAGGGAGATCCAACGACCCACGTTCTGCGAAAACAGGGCCGCCATGGCGGCGTCCGACGGAGCGCTGGCGAGTGACAGACGATCGGGTGGCAAGGCATACAGAAAAACCACGTTGACGAGAAGGTACGTCAAGACGATCAGCACGATGCCGAGGATCAGTGCCCAGGGCAAATTCCGGCGCGGATTCTTGATCTCACCGCCGACCCAGGACAGGAACTCCCACCCATCGAAGGTCCAGAGCAGCGCGATCATGGCGATGCCCGCTCCCTTCAGGGAGATGCCGGCCGTGCCGGACTTTGGCCCAATTGTAAAGTGCGACCAGGAGCCATGCCCGTACAGCAGGCTCAGGACGACGATTGCGGCGATGGCAGCGAGATAGGCCATTGCGGTCGAATTCTGGAGCAGCGCTGCCGACTTGACGCTGCGCAAATTGACGACCGTGAGCAGGACGATGACGCCGACGGCGATCAAGGATTCGCGGGTGATGGCCAGTTGGAACCCGAAGATCGACCGGCTCACCACGACATGCGCCGTGTCGAGGCCAGGCAATGCCTGACCCAAAAATATGGCGCACGCGATGGCCATGGCGGCGAGCGCCGCACTATTGCCCGCCGTGAACAGCACCCACCCATACAGAAAGGCGGGCAGGCGCCCGTAGGCCTCGCGGATGAATACATATTGGCCACCGGCCTCGGGGAACATGGCGCCGAGTTCCGCGCAGGCGATTCCGGCCATGAGCGTGAAGCCGCCCGCAAGACACCACAGCATCAGTGCGAACCGCGGATCAGGCACGGAGCGCAGCACATCGGCCGGTACGATGAAGATGGAGGAGCCCACCGTGCCGCCCACGACGATCATGACCGCGTCGAAAAGAGTCAAGCGACGCGCGAGTTGCGAGTCAGTCGTCTGTAGCTTCAGTGTAACCGTCCCAAAAGGATTCGTGAATTTCCGACAGATCCGCGTGCATGGCCGCTCGTGCCGCCTCGGCGTCGCGGTTTTGAAAGGCCACCAGCATATCGGCGTGCCGACACGTGGCGATGTCATCGAAGCGCCCAGGAACCGTCGTGAGCCGGTTGATGGTTCGCGAGATGAAAGGAGCCATTCTCAACCAGAGCGAATCGATGAGGCTTTCGAGCGGCTCGTTGTCCGCAATACGATAAATCTCGAAGTGGAAAGCCATGTTGAGTCGCTTGTATTCGGCAAGGTCGCCGCCTGCGATGCTCGCGATCATGCCCTCATGCAACGATCGAAGGTGCGCTATCTGGTGCAGTGAAATATTTTGTGCGGCCAAGAACGCGGCTTTGGATTCGAGATACTGGCGCAACTCGCACAGTTGCATGATTTCCTTTTTGTCCAAAACCGGCACGCGTGCGGATCGGTTCGGCATGGCCCTGAAGGCGCCTTCCGATATGAGACGTTTGAGCGCTTCGCGAGCAGGCATGACGCCCATGCCAAGGAGCGCGGTGACCATGCGCAGCGTGATGACTTGTGAGGGCCGAAAGTCGCCGGACAACACCGCCTGTTTCAGCATGAAATAGGCGCGCGAATAGGCGGTCTGTCCGAGCGGGGTATCGATCAGGGGATCCGGCGCACGTGTTTGCGAGGACTTCGCCGTCGAGCGGGGCGTCTTTTTGGCGGTGGTGCGCATCAGGATCGGGCGGCGGCCGGATCGACCCCGAGCGTCTACTCCAGGCCCGGCTTCTCGGCGGCGCGCAGATTCGAGGTGATGACCTGCCCCGTATCGAGAAAAGTAGCCTTGTTGAAGGCTCCGCCATGCTTGCCGTCGCGTAACGGGTTGAACTCCAATTCGACGCGATCACCCGGTTTGAATGAATGCCTCGTCCAGCCGCCACGAGTCAGATTGCCCGGACTCGTCAGCTCGAGCGACCAAACTTCCGGCGGCGCACCCGGCTGGGGGTCGAGTTGCACCAGCAGTGCCACATGAGGATTGGTCCACCGAAACTCCGTCACCGTACCTTTGGCCGTCATCGACTTCGAGAAATCGAACATGGCGAATGAATGGTGTGCCGCGACGGGCGCGATCCACGCCAGCGTCGCGAGCAGGCTCATTGCACAAAGCATCGGAGCTGATCGGTAATTCATCATTTTTTCCCTGAATCCTCTGCGGGCGGCAGATAGTTACCACCCTCGCTCTGCGGCACCGGGACGAAAACGGCATTGCCGTTCGCGTCCTTACCCTCCGAATAATTGCCCTGCAGGCACACGCCTTCGACGATATCGTATTTTCGCGCACGTTGGCGAAACAAAAATCGGGAGGTTTTCCAGGGCTTGGTGAGTACTCGCGGCGCGATGATTTCGAGATCGTCCCGCAAGACGTCCGGCTTATCGAGACGAATGCGCTCGATGACGTGCAAGTCGCCGTTGTTCGGGATGCCGACGGCCTCGCTGACGGCAAGATAGGCCTCCGGCAAGATGCCGACCGTGTCGACCACCAGGGTATCGTTGTCCCAATGCCCGATGGAGTGTCCGTGGAAGGTCGGATCGGGATCGGCCGGATGTCCCCGCCCGTCCGTGTAGATCCGCCGCAGGCGGTTGCCGTCGGACTCGCCAAGAATGGTGACACGGCCCGGGGTGAACAGGAATTCCAGCGCATTATGCGTAATGAGCATCCAAGTCGGCATCGACTCCGGAAGACAGTTGACGAACAATCCCACAGGATCACCGCGTTGCTCGGCGGCCACGAGTTTCGCGATCTGCGCGGCGGCCGCCTTGTTCCATGGAACGGGGTCGGTTTGGATTCGGCGCTGCTGATCCGTCACATTGGGCGTCCAAACGCCGCTCCAATCGGGTAGGTTGGCGAGCGCCGACCAGTCCTTAGCCTCGGGGGGTGGATTGATGACAGTATCGGCAGCACCCGCAGCCTGAGCGGCCAAGCCGAGCACAGCGGCCACCACGATTTTCCAGTCACGCACGATCAACGGCATTGCCAGCCCCCCAGATTGCTCGCCATTGACGGGTCAAGTCGGCGCATTGATGGTGAATCCGATCCAGCGACCGCAGGCCGCGACCGCGATCCACAGCACGAGCGACACGCCACCGATGATCCGTGCCCGCAGCGGCGTCAGCGCGGCTGAGTGCCAGGACGCGGCGCGGCGCCCCACGAACAAATGATATGCGGCCATGTTCAATCCCGCGATCGCGATGAGGACGATCTTCGCCTGGAAATAGCTGTTGTGGGCATACGCAACCGCGTTGGAGGCAAACATCAATGCGCCGGTGAGCAGCGCCACTGCGAACGCGGTCCAGGTGATCGGGAGCGCTTCGGCCGCCGTCGCGACAACGCTTCGCTCTCGGGAACGTAAACCCAGCAACCGCAGATCCACGATGGCGATGGAACCGATGACCAAGGCGAGCGCGAGCACATGCACGCATTCGATCCACGGAAACAGCGTCTCACCTTCACGGACGGCCGACGCCACGGCGGTATCCTGCAGCGTTTGCAGTGCGGAGTCGAGCATCAGGCGCTCTGCACGTAGGCGATCCAGCGGCCGGCAAACAGGATGGCAACCCAGAGCGGCAGCGATAAGTATCCGATCAGTCTGGCCCGCAAGCGTCGCGAGGCTGATTCATCCCAGTATGGCCCATGCTTGCGCATGGGGAGTTGACAGCCGAGTGTCACAACGGCGGCCAGCAACAAAAGGCACATTTTCAGGATGAACACCGGATTTTGCAGCGAGCGCGACGGCTCGGCGATGATGAGCGTCGCGCCCGAGACCAGTAAAATGGGTAGTGCATACCAGACCGCCGGCAGATACCGATTCGCCACCACCTCTATCGATTGATCGCGCGTGGCCAAGCCCACGAGCCGCAGATCGACCATCAAGATGGAGATCATGACGGCGGCAACCGCGACGATGTGCACGGTCTGGATGGCCGGTATGGCCCACTCGGTCGTTTGAATGGCCTGGCTCAAGGGCGTCGCCGCCAGCTGCGTACAGAATGCATCGAGCGAGCGCAGCACTATCGACCAGTCCCGTTCCGTGCCTGATTAGGATACCAATAGACCACATGGCATGATTCACAAGCCGCGTCGATGAGTCCGCCGGCGTCCAGCAACCGATCCGCGTCCTTGGCATCGATGGCAGCAAGCGCCTTTTGCGCGGCGGACTTGAGGCTCCGGGCATGCCGCGCAAAAGCACGCGGATTCGCATCGATCAGTCGTTGAATCTCCGAGGTGCGCAGCTCTCCCGGCCCCGGTTCCTTCTCGAAGGAGGCGACCCGTCGTCCCGGGATGCCCAATGCGTCCACCGCGCCGAGCAGCGCAAGCGCACTCTGATGCACGGCATCCCACTGCGCCGGCGTTCGCGGCCGGCGATCTTCTTCGCCTTTCGAGGAGGCGATGAACGCGACTGAATCCCACAAAACGTCCGCCGACGGATCGACGCGCGTGTCCATGAGTTCCTGGATCGTCAATGCGGATGGTGTTCGGCCGCCGGGCGCGGTGCTTGGTTGGGCCGTTTCGGCCGCAAGCGGCACGAACATTGCGGCCGCAATCCAGCAGCGCCGATTCAGTCGCATGATCAATTCTCCAAACGCACCCAAGCGTATCATATTGCCAAAAATCGAGACGCGTGTGGCGGATGGAGTGCAATAAGCTTATGCCAATTACTAATCAGTCGAGCTTTGCCCAGCGCGGTTGCGTCGCGCTCCTGGCACTGTTGGCCTGCGGTACGCAGATTGCGGCGCACGCCGACGCACAGTTGCCCACGCCGAACCGAGCAGTGCCCACGGCGACCGAGGTCGCACACCCCATCACATTCAGTGAGGAGACCCGCATCCGCCAAGA
>Ga0116226_10005876_pt1 | contig 10983 bp, 7 predicted proteins | sample S1TSphfallax_FD_89692 | JGI IMG/M metagenome (GOLD analysis project Ga0116226, IMG submission 89692) | Host-associated microbial communities from peat moss isolated from Minnesota, USA - S1T2_Fa - Sphagnum fallax MG | ecosystem: Host-associated > Plants > Peat moss > Unclassified | place: USA...
ATACGATAGTCTCGAAAAGAAAAAGTAAATCCTGTTCGCGTTACTTTTACGAGAACATATTTTTCTTTATTTTACCCCTATTTTTCCTTAACCGAGCAGTATTGCAATGGACACTCCAACAGCTTCGCCGCCTTACTAGAAATTCTTGATCCTCAGCGTTTCTGCCGAGGAGTACCCGTTCGTAATCGCAAGTTGCTGGACACTGTAATGGTGCGGCGTTTAAAGCAAGATTTACGGGAGATGGAGAAGAGTTTCCCCAACGCTACGTTCTTCCTATAGTTATTGATAACCTGCCAGAAGACGCGCCCGAACTCAAATTATCCCGATTGCTGCAACAGTATAATGCTGCACTCATGACTCACCTCTGTTATACTGTTTCAACACCTGCTGTTTGAGTGCGTCAAATTTCTGTTTTTCTTCCTCTGGCACTTCACCAATTAGTCGTTCAATCTCAGCCCTTTGCTGAATTCTTATCTGGTGACTGGTAATAGCAGGTAATGCAATTAAGTCAACCTCATTGCCAGGACGGAAGCGACGACGGCGGAACATAAACCGAAAATGGCGCTTGTCTTGTGACGGTAATTTCTCCCAGACATCGGCATCCCATCCAGGCGGTATGAAGTCGGCTGATATGGGCAGCAGGTTTTGAATCTGTGATTGGAGGACTGCGATCGCACTAAAGAGTTCTTCAATTACCTGGTTAAGATGAGCAAACTTGGACAGCAGTTGAGAAACTAGTTCTTGAGATTGCGGGGCTAGTTCTGCCTCACGGGTTTTCACAGCAAAGTAGTTTTGTGCGGCTGCTATTTCTGGTTTCCGAGAATCGCCGTTCATTACTGTCAGGTAGCAAGCATAGCGAGAAAGCTTGAAATCCTCTCTGGGTCTACCTCCAGTACTTTTTGCGGGTGGCCGCAAAAAGTGTTTTTCGCTCTCTTGTCCAATGTTTTCGCAAGCGGCGATCGCTTTAGATATGGCATCCTCAAATTGTCGCCACTGCTGATATCCCAATATAGGCATTAATTCACGGGCAACCCAATACTCAAAACCTTCTGCATCAAGAAGCCTAATTTGGTCAAATGGACTCGTGTCGTTATAAGCCAATGCAATCTCGCTCATAGTTATCTCCTTCTGTTCAGTTCTTTTAGCTGGCGCACGGAATTGACCCCTGTTGCAATACTTGTCGGTTAAGGGGAAAAGGGGAAGGGGAAAGGGGAAAGAAAAAACCTTTAACCTTTACCCTTTAACCTTTACCCAAAACCCAATTCCGAGTTGAAAATGCTTAACCGAGCAGTATTGACCCCTGTTGTAGATAGGGGTTTTGATATTGATTGAGCAGACATGGTTTATGAAAAATTCTTCAGAAACAGTACTAAATATTTATCTATAGTTCAGTGGCTTCTCTGGACATTATTTTCTACCGAAGCCTTAAAAAGAAGAAGTAAAACAATTCTTCTTTTGACATGAATTTTGTTCGTATCGGCGCCATTTTTTCTGTACTAGCTGTTTCATTTTTCGGCTTTAGTCACATTGCTGTAGCACAAGAGGTTGAGGAAGCCGCTTTACCAATCTGCTATGCGCAATCTGAAAGTGGCAAAACAATTAATTTAGCAAGCTTGTGTGGTGGCGGAACGTCCTCTTACAACCAGCAAAATCATTATGTTGGTGGTTACTCCAGCAATTCTTACCCTGGAAATTGTCAATACTCCTCGCAAGTTGATTCATCGGGTAAAACGTGCGGCGATCGCTCTGATAGCTACAGTCCGAGTGATCAAAGAAGGCATAGGGGCAGGAGGCATTCGGGAAACTGACTTGCGGAGTAAATAATCAGCGTGAAACCTGAAATTGTTTAAAGCGATCGCTCTCCACCAAGGGCGATCGCTTTTTATTCCCTTTCTAGTCCTTCAACCCGATTCAAAATTTGTTGTATTTCAGATTGCATTTCTCGCATATCAGTGCGGATATCCCGGATTTCCGCAACCAAAACCATAAAGTTTTCCTGGTGCTGGTTGGCAATACCAATAAGAGAGCTAACCGAGCTGGTTAACTCACCTACTGACTGCTGTAACTGGGTAGATGTTTGCCGCAACTCAGCGTTAACCACCACTTGATTATCAAGTTGCTGTGACACCCGCTCTAATGTCGCTTCTATACGATCAAGCCTATCCGGTTGGTTTTGGGTCATAAAAATTCTCTCCTTCTTGCGATCGCTCTATGCCGACTCTTCACTGGGCATAAACCAAACTACCTGAGCGCTAGTTTTGGCTGATTTGCCAGAGTTAGGGGTTTGCGAAACTGGTGAGTCAACTTTTTTTCGCTACTCTGCCCTTCCAGTTGGGGTTTGCTCGTGAATTTTCAGCATTACCTCTGGCTTGAACTGTTCTTGGTAAAAGTATATACCGCAATTAGTACAAAACCAATCTCCGTAACCCATATCACCATCTTCGCTTACATTAAGTTACATCTCTGAAGCGATCGCACCTTGGGCATTTAGTCTTACACATAGAATTTCAAAGCATAAAATTCTGGATTAAGTTAGCTCGCTTGAAAATTTTCAAGCGAGCTGCTCTCAAACAAATGCTGGAATTTTTACGTCAAACTATAGACCGTAACTATGGAGTAGTACGCGAACTTTATCTGACATAAGGATGGAAGTCCTCGCCCTTGCCAAGCAGCGCGACGCATACCGTGGCCGCAAGAAAGCCCTGTTCCCTGACCAGGTGGAGAATCTGCGCGGATCGGGCGGGCAAGGGTGAGCAGAAAGCGGCGCTTGCCCTTGCGTTCGGCATCATGCGCGAATCGTGGAATTTTGTCAAGGAAGTCATTCTCAATTAGAAGTTAAACTTGACAGTTTTCCTGTCTTTCTGGTATGGTGGATTATTTATGATACAAAATACCCTCGACACCGCCGTAAGCGACTTTGCTCACTCCATTGGGATATTGGTGCGCCGCGTGCGCGCGGCGGCAGCCTCGCATGAGCTTTCATTGACCGAGGCTGCCGTCATGAAGCGTCTTGATAAAAACGGGGCTGCAACGACCGCCGATCTGGCGCGCGCGGAAGGCATGAAACCGCAGTCGATGGGAACCACCATCGCAGCGCTTGAGGAAATGGGCATCGTCGAGCGCCGTCCGCACCCGACGGACGGCCGCCAGGTCAATATCGTGCTGACCGACAAAGGGACTGCCCTGCACAAACAAACCCGTGCGGTGAAACTAACCTGGCTTGCCGAGGCCATAGCCCGGCTCGACAAGCAGGAACAGGAAACCTTGTTCGCCGCTTCCGAGATCATCAAGCGCCTGGTGAAATCGTGATCGGCAAAGATAAAAGCCGCAATCCCTCCGACGGTCTGAATCCGAGAGTCTGGAGAGTTGCCGCCGTCGTATTTGTGGGGCCGTTTATGACGCAACTGGATTCGACGGTCGTGAACGTCTCGCTGTCGGTCATTCGTCAAGAGCTTCATTCGTCGATCGCTACGGCGCAGTGGATTATCAGTGGCTACTTGCTGGCGCTGGCGCTGATGTTGCCTCTCAATGGCTGGCTTGTAGATCGGCTGGGAGCGAAGCGGCTTTACCTGGGGTGTTTCTCGGTGTTCACGCTTGCTTCGCTGCTCTGCGGCGCGGCGCGGACGATGGATGAATTGATTATGGCCCGCCTGATCCAAGGAATGGCGGGTGGGCTAATGGCTCCGATGGCCCAGATGATGATCGCCAAGGTCGCGGGGCGACATATGGCCCGTATGATGGGCTATACGGTCGTGCCCATCCTGATCGCGCCGATACTAGGTCCGGTCGTGGCGGGGCCGATCTTGAAATACGCGGGCTGGCCCTGGCTTTTTTACCTCAATTTGCCGATGGGGATTTTGGGGGTCGGGTTAGCGGCTTTTCTTCTTCCGGGCGACGAAGCCGCGATCCAGAAACGGCCCTTCGATCTCTTGGGCTTCTTGCTGATCTCGCCCGGTCTGGCATGTCTTCTTTATGGGCTCCAGCATGCTTCGCATCTGGATGGAGCTTTAACTTTGCTGACGGGTTCGATGTTGATGGGCGCTTTTGTCATACACGCGATGCGGAAAGAAAGTGCGGCATTGATCGATCTTCAACTTTTCAAGAACCGTATTTTTTCGACGGCGGCGACGACCCAGTTTCTTGCCAATGGAGTGTTTTATGCAAGACAGTTTCTTATTCCTCTTTACCTGATCTCAGGCTGCACTCTGTCTGTGACTAGGGCGGGTTGGATGATTGCGGCCACCGGGTTGGGGATGATGTGCTCATTTCCTCTGATGGGATTTTTGACCGAGCGGTTTGGCTGTCGCGCGGTTTCGGCGGGCGGCGCGCTTTTGGCTCTTGTGGGCATGTTTCCTTTTCTCTGGATGACCCAGAACCAGTTTTCGCCCGCGCTGACGGTCATTAGCCTGCTCGTTGCCGGCGTCGGCCAGGGTACGATCAGTATTCCCTCCCTGTCGGCAGCGTATGCGTCGGTTCCGAGAGAAAAGCTCGCCGTCGCGACCACGGCGATCAATATCGTCCAAAGATTGGGCGGACCGCTCGCAACAACGGCCATGGTCGTTATTATGTCGCTTTGGGCACCTTACTTTCCGGCCTTTGGACCTCGCCCTTTCACGATCGCCTTTGTCTTCCTGACCGGGCTTCACTTGCTCATGCTAGGGGCGACAAGCCGCCTTCCGGCGTTCATACATCAGAAAAGTGGACAGGGAGAATAGAAGATGGAAGGCAATTCTCCGACCCTCGTTTCCGACGACACCACCACCCCCTAACCGAAAGGAAAAACCATGCCTCTCACAAAACTCGATAGCACCCCTGCCTTGGTCGTGATTGACCTGCAAAAAGGCATTGTCGGTTTGCCGACCGCGGCAGGCGAGATCATCAGCCGGAGCGCCCAGCTCGCGCGCGCCTTCCGCGAGCGAGGTTTGCCGGTTGTTCTCGTCAACGTGACGGGTGCCGCTCCCGGCCGCACCGATGCCGGACCTCACAAATTTGCGTTTCCGGCCGATTGGAGCGAGTTTGTTTCTGAATTGGAGCAGCACCCCGACGACCACATCGTCACCAAGCAACGATGGGGCGCGTTCATCGGCACATCTATGGATGGTTACTTGCGCCAGCGCGGCGTAACCCAGGTCGTCTTGACGGGCGTCGCAACAAGTATCGGCGTGGAATCGACGGCGCGCAGCGCCTACGATCACGGCTACAATGTGGCGCTTGTCGTGGATGCGATGACAGACATGGACCCCGACGCGCACCGTCATAGCGTCGAGAAGATTTTTCCCCGGCTGGGCGAGACGGCCAAGACGGACGACGTGCTGAAGCTGTTGCCGCCGACTCCCGGCTCGAAGGTGCAAGATGTCAGTTAATCAACCCTGAGTACTCGCTACCGGATGAAAAACCAGTGTCGGTTGGTAGCACAGCGTAAATGCTGTGACCTAGCATTATATTTGCAGTTGCGATCGCCTATCGTGGGAATTGGAAATAACAGAAGCACCATGCCCGCTAGATAGGTTTCTGCTTCTACGGAAAATGGCCCTCTCTCCTGCGGTATTCTCATTTGTTGTTCCAGAAATTGAAAATTTTAATATCCCGCCAACTTGCCCTCATGCAAGGTTTGGTTTCTGCCAATCCCCAGATTTCTAGCAGAAAAATCATGAATTCCGCGCACAAGCGATAACTTTCTTTAACTCGAAAATGAAGCCACCAATAAACCCAAAATAGCGGGTAATCTGTGCGGACGCAAGTCACTGTAAACCACTCCTTAAGTGTATAGATTCTTCATGCATAGATGAGGGGAGAAAAGGGGTTGCCGAGGGCAACCCCTTTTCTCCCCCCTAAAAATGATTATCATTCTTTAAAAATCCTGTCTCTTGTTTTTTTTTGGAATGATTTATTCTTTGGAAGTCCCTTAACAGGCAGATTATCAAAAATTTGGTCTAATGCTTCTGGCTGTCGCTTGTGGCAACAACGCACCGCAGATTCAACAATTTTATCGATTTTGGTGGGTTGAGATTGCCCAAATCCTTTGCCAGACATGATAGTTGGTGTATTGAATACATGGATTTCAGAATAGGTGAATTATTCTTCAATTGACACAGGATTATCTTCTCAATGAAATATCACTGACATAATAGCTTGCTTAAATAATAATATCTCGCGTAAAGGATTTCGTGAAATGTCTATTAAATTTGGTATTTCTAGTTTAGAACAAACGTTGGGATATGTGACTGAAGCTGCACTCGAAGTATTCAGTCCTAATCATGACAGCTATCCAGCAGTTGGCGTACAACCTTTTTCTGGCGAACCTTGGAAAGAGGGTAAGCATCACGGGAAACACAAACATCATTAATCTGTTAATACCAATTAGATATCAATACCTTTGCCAATTTACGAGGTTTGATTGGAAGTAATAATGAAAGTCGTGTAAGTCGGGACTGGAGTTTTATGCTTTGCCTAATAATCAAGCACGCTCTTGTCTTGGGCTATTTCGGCAAAAGCTAGACTACCTCTTTTTTTGGCAAAGGTATTTTGTACTGAGGTTTGGGAGTAAGAATGAACGATGCCGTTATAATCTAAGCTATATGCTTGCGGAGGTCAGGTTTTCGATGACTGCACCTACAGAAATTCGCTAGCAGTGCGATCGCACTGCTAGAACAATTACCGGGAGAATCTTTAGTAAAGGCAATTGAATTTTTGGAATCCCTTTCTCATGATTTGACTGAATTTGAGGAAAGGTTTTTGGGTTTTATAGAGCTTGAATGTGAAATTAGTAATCCACAACTAAAGTTTTTGTTAATAGTTCTTTGATAAAAGCCTTCTGCCCTTCAAAGTCAATTGCCGGTTATCTGGATCATTAATTATGGAGCAGACCTGCCGTACAGTCTTAATTGTCGATAACTTTCCCGAAGCTCGGGAACTTTATCGTCGCTATCTGCTGCATAATCCAGAATATTCCTACACAGTCCTGGAAGCAGAACTAGGGCAACGAGGGCTAGAAATGTGGCAACAGCACCAGCCCGATGCCGTGTTGCTTGATTATCAACTGCCCGACCTGGATGGATTGGAATTTCTTGCCCAGTTACAACCCACCCCCCAACACTTGTGCTTGCCGATAATTATGGTAACAAGTTATGGCAGTGAGGCGCTCGCACTGCAAGCGATAAAAGCTGGTGCACAGGATTATCTGGTGAAGGAGCAGATTACCCCTTTATGTCTGGAAATAGCATTAAATAGGGTAATTGCCACGGTGCAGTTACGCACAGAACTGCAACAACGGATTGAGAAAGAGCGATTAGTCGCCCAGATAACACAACAAATTCATTCATCGCTGGCTCTCCAGGAAATTTTGCAGACGATAGTGGACGAAGTGCGGCAGTTCCTCCAAACCGATCGCGTCATCATCTTCCGATTAAATGAGGACAATAGCGGCACTGTTATCACCGAGTCCGTTGGAGCCGAGTGGCAATCTCTCCTATACGCAAAGATTTCTGATCTCTGCTTACTCGAAAGCTCTATTGAACATTATGGTCAGGGCTTAGTGACTACTAAAACCAACATTGATGATGGCACTATTGATCCAAGCCATTTCAATTTACTGGCGCAGTTCCAAGTCAAAGCCAATCTGGTGGTGCCGATCTTGCGGGAAGATCGGTTGTGGGGAATGATCATTGCCCATCACTGCACAGCCCCCCGCCAATGGCGATTGCTAGAGGTGGATTTGTTCAAAGAACTCGCAACTCATCTGGGTATTGCCCTTCAGCAAGCAGAAAACTATCAGCAGGCACAACTGCTGCGACTGGCGATGATGGGCGCTCAAGCTGGCTCCTGGGACTGGAATCTGGCAACGGGCAAACTTACCTGGTCTCCTGAAACTTATTACCTGTATGGGCTTGAGCCAGCCAGAGGTTTACCTGACTACGAAGATTGGTACAATGACCTTTTGCATCCAGACGATCGCTCCTGGGTGAATGCAGCAGTATCGCGAGTGATTGAGGAACATTTGCCCGATCTCCAGATTGAATTTCGGATTATTCACCCTCAATTGGGGACTCGTTGGCTGCTGAGTCTAGGTCGTCTCACCTTTGATGAACAGGGTGAAGCCGTGCGGTTGAGCGGTATTAACCTAGATATCAGCTGGAGCAAAGCCGCAGAAATCGCCCGGCAAGAGAGTGAAGCACGGTTCCGACTCCTAGCTGATAGTGCGCCCGTGCTGATCTGGGTGACGGGGCTTGAGGGCTGTGAGTTCGTCAACCAGGCTTATCTGGACTTTGTGGGAGTTGAGCTAGCCAATGTACAACAGTACGGCTGGGTGCAGTTTATCCATCCCGATGACGAGAGTGCCTACCTGGAGGCATTTAATCACCAGGAACGTTTTGAGGCTCAATTGCGTTTCCGCCGTGCCGATGGAGAGTATCGCTGGATGTACTCACTGGGGCAACCCCGTTTTACTGCCGAAGGCAACTTTATTGGCTATGTCGGTTCCACCCAAGACATTACTGAGATCAAACAGATAGAAGAAGCATTACGCCAAAGCGAAGAACGGTATCGGTATTTGGCAGAATTGATTCCTCAACTAATCTGGACAGCCAGCCCCGAAGGAGAGTTGCTGGATGTTAATCATCGCTTTTTGGAATTTACAGGGTTTGTAATGGATCAAGTTCCCAGACCCGTGAAGAACCTGCTTGTCCATCCAGAAGATTTACCTGTCGTGGCTCAACTCTGGAACGAGGCGCTACAACAGGGTACTTACTATCAAGCCGAAGGTCGGATACGTCGGGCGGATGGTTTGTATCGCTGGCACCTCAACCAGGCAATTCCCCAAAAGAATGAGCAAGGTCAAATTGTCAAATGGTTTGGTACTTTAACAGATATAGAAGCGCAAAAACAACTGGAGATTCAACGCGCGAGCCTATTGGAACTAGAGCGAACTGCACGGGAAGCTGCCGAAGGTGCCAATCGCATCAAAGATGAGTTTTTAGCAATTTTGTCTCACGAATTGCGCTCGCCGCTCAACCCCATTTTAGGCTGGACAAAGCTGCTGCAAACCTGCAAGTTTGATGAAACCAAAACAGCTCAAGCTTTGGCTACCATCGAACGCAACGCTAAACTGCAAACTCAACTGATTGATGACTTGTTCGATGTTGCCAAGATTCTGCGCGGCAAACTCAATATGAATATTGCTCCTGTCAATCTGGCATTTGTGATTGAATCTGCGCTCGACACAATAAGAACCGCAGCTGTTGCTAAATCAATTCTGTTGCATAAGGTACTGCCAAATATTGGGCAAGTCTCTGGAGATTCCAACCGCCTTCAACAAATAGTTTGGAACTTACTTTCCAACGCGATCAAGTTTACCCCCAACGGAGGACGGGTAGAAATCCGACTACAGCGAGTCGATAATCAGGCAGAGATTATCGTCAGTGACACGGGCATTGGCATTAACCCTGACTTTCTGCCGCATATTTTTGAATCATTCCGTCAGGAAGATGTCTCAATTACTCGCAAGTATGGGGGGTTAGGATTGGGGTTGGCGATTGTCCGTCAGGTAGTTGAGGCTCACGGCGGCACGATTGCGGCTGACAGTCCTGGTGTTGGGTTGGGAGCCACCTTTACAGTCCAGTTGCCATTGCGGAATGTTGAACCGGAAATCAAACAGACAGATGAATTGTCACAAAAAGCACTTGAGCTTACCGAGATTCGAGTACTGACAGTTGATGATGACCCCGATGCCCGTGAGTTATTAACAGTATTGCTTGCTGAATACGGAGCTACAGTCCTAACTGTTGCTTCTGCGACAGAAGTGCTGGCAAACCTGGAGTCCTTTAAACCCGATGTCTTAGTCAGTGATATTGGGATGCCTGAAGTCGATGGTTATTCCCTAATTCAACAGATCCGAACTTTACCACCCGAAAAAGGGGGAGAGATTCCTGCGATCGCTCTGACTGCTTATGCTAGGGTTGACGATTACGAACGAGCCAAAAAGAGTGGCTATCAACGGCATGTTACCAAGCCCCTCGATCCAGAAGAATTACTTCAAGCTGTGCTGGTAATCGCGCAGACTAAACCAAACCATTAGCCCTGTTTGGTTGTGGCTGAAAATGCCGGAAACGAAAGAATCATAATCGCAAGATTTTAGTTAAAACCGAACGATTTTGGTTGCGATCGCCATCGAGGGAGACCGCCATTATTTTACATCTGACTTGCGATACATCCTGTATCATGCCAATTTTATATCCAGATATAACTCTAACTGTAAGCAACAGTAATCGCTTCTGTTAGTCAGGAATATTTTTATAAGACTCTGATCCCGTTGGCGAAAGTTTTACAAACCTATAAACAAAAGTATTACAACAACTAAATGTGATTTGAACTAAAAAATGAGATTTTAACTCATGATATGCTTCAGAAATGAGTATCCAATTTATAGTTCACTTTTAGTATTCGAGTTTTTTAACCGAGCAGTATTGTGTCCAATTGTGTTTTTTCAACTCATTCTCTAGTTATGATTCAGAATTTCAACTCTCACTCATGATTTGATTCAAAGTTTTATTTTGTGATTGGCGCAAAAGCCTGAATTTTCGCTAACTTTTTTCTAATTTATGGTTCAAAATTTTTCTCACATTATGATTCAAAGCATACTAAAACCCGCAACGATAGATTGAAGGTTGTATCTTAAGTAATACTTGTATTTACAAGTATGTATTACATTTGCCAACAGGATCTTCGCTATATTTACCCCGTTTTTTCAAGCACGGGGTTCTCCCCTCTGCCCCCTGCTAGAAAGCCCCTTGTCCTCTTCGCTGACCTCGCATTCTTCGGCAAGAGTGCGAATTTGATTTGGTTTGATTCGCTGTTTTTGTTTTTGGCTAATTTTCCGGCACGATTTGACCCGTGGTTTTTCGGTTGACAACAAACGCCATTATCCTTTAAATGAAGCGATCGCAATTATTCATGTTCGCTGTCGCTGCTACTTGATACCCATCAAAG
>Ga0116226_10005877_pt1 | contig 10983 bp, 6 predicted proteins | sample S1TSphfallax_FD_89692 | JGI IMG/M metagenome (GOLD analysis project Ga0116226, IMG submission 89692) | Host-associated microbial communities from peat moss isolated from Minnesota, USA - S1T2_Fa - Sphagnum fallax MG | ecosystem: Host-associated > Plants > Peat moss > Unclassified | place: USA...
GCCTATGGGCGGCCGGCCGCGCTGCAAGAGGCCACGGTCACGCGCTATCGCGACCTGCTGCTGGCCCCAGGCGTCAGGCGGGCGATTCTCGCGCGCCTCAGTCAGGTCATTCTGCGCGATCCCGCCCCCACCCTGGCGCGGATCACGGCGCCTGTGCTCCTGCTCTGGGGCGAAAAGGACGGCATGATCCCGATAAGCAATTCCGCCGACTATATGCGCGATCTGCCCCACGCCACTTTGGTGCGGCTACCGGGCCTCGGTCACGTGCCGTTCGAGGAGGATCCAGGCGAGTCCTTGCGCCCGGTCGAGCGGTTTCTTGCGGGTGAGACGCCCTAATCAGGCCCTGCGCGCTCGCGATCGCTTCGCCGGAGCATGTAGATTGATGCCACCATCACTAGGATCAGGCCGCCCAGAACCGACAGCTCCAGCATGGTGGAGTTGAGCAGGGCCTGGGCGTCAGAATTCCATTTGCCCGGCTCGCGCGCCTGGGAGGTCTCGAGAGTGATCACCAGCACCCGTCGAATGGAGGCGATCAGGCCCACGATCAGAAACGGCTCGCACACCAGCGTGCCGGAGCGGAACGAGACCCGGACGGTGTGCATCACCTCCACCACCATCAACACGAAAAGCAGGCGGTCCACGGCGACCACAAGAGCGGAAGCCTCGCCGCTGGCCGCGATCGCACCCCAAAGCGACACAGCCGCGCCTGCGATGCCCACGAGCACCGCGATCGCCAGCATGACGCCGAGCACCACATAGGCGAGCACCTCGACCGTGAGGAACACGCCGCCAGCGGACACGCCCAGGCGATTGATCTCCCGCTGAGGGATTTCCGGAATCTCCATGACATCTCCGTCGAGCTGGTGTCAGCCCCATAGTGGGGGAAGCTGACGAGGCTTTCCAGCGGGATCGTTCGCCGTGGCCCCACCGTTCCTAGATGCGGAACGCCACGGCCAGGGCCCCCCCTACCACGCCGAAAAGAACCACGGCGGCCCCGACCAAGGCGAGGACGCGCGCCGGGAAGGATCTCGCGAGCATCGCCATCGACGGCAGGCTGATGGGCGCCAGAGTCATCAGAAGGGCGCCCGCGGGGCCGACGCCCATGCCCAGGGCCAGCATCCCCTGAATGATCGGAACCTCCCCAGCCGTGGGGATCACAAACAGCATGCCCGCCACCGCGAAGGCCACTATCCAGATCAAGTGGTTATCGATCGCAGGCCCAATCGTGGGGAAAAGCCACGCGCGCGATGCGCCCAGCACGAGGACAAGGATGACATATTCCGGGATAAGCCGGACGGCCATGCGCCCCAGAATGCGCAGCCAGCGCACGAAAACGCTCCCCTCCGGGACCTGTGGCGCCGCCGCCAGCGACGCCCGCGCCCGCTCCGCCTCCTTCGGCGTGGTCATCCAGTTTGCCAGATAGCCAAGCCCAAACACCATCGCGACGCCTAGGCTGAGGCGCAGCGCCACCCAGCGCCACCCCAGCACGAAGCCCATAAAGATCAAGGTCGCGGGGTTCAGGACTGAATTGCCGAGCCAGAAGGCGATGGCGGCCCCGGGCGCGGCCTGGGCGCGACGCAGGCCCGCCACGACTGGCGCGGCGCAGCAGGTGCACATCATTCCCGGAAGCGCCAGCACGCCGCCCGCCAAGGCGCTGCCGAATCCATGGCTTCCGAGCCATCGTGTGACGGCCTTAGCCGGCAGCAAGGCGTGCACGCCAGAACCAAGCAGAAGCCCCAGAACCATCGCCTGCCAGATCGCCTTGCCATAGGCCAGAGCGTAGGCCAGGGCCGAATTGAGCGAGGGGGCCGGGGCATGGGCCGCCTTGCCCATCAGGATCGATTGGCCGATGGCGTGATGGGCGGCCGCGACAAAGGCGCGGTTATAATAGGGCAGCCATTTCACATAGAAGAGGCCCGCAAAAGCAACGACGACGAAGGTCGCGATTTGAGGCGCGGGGTTCGATTGTCGCGCTTCCGTCATGGGCCAGTCCGGATCTTCGTTGCAAAGACGGGGGTCCTGAATACCCCCGCGAGGCCGCCTTCTGGGCCGGAGGCGTGCGGCGATCAAGGGCGCGGAGCGAAAGGCGCCTTCAGCCGATGCTCCGAACCAGTGGTCCGATATCCCGTCCCTTAGATGTCTTTACCTTTCGCGCCCTGATAAACGAACAAATTAGGGCAATGGGGAGCCTCGCGACTTGGAGACTGTGGATATTCGCGCCGCCGACGCATCGCGCTCGTGACCGCGAGTTGGAATCTTGATCGTCGCGGCTTTCTCACCGCGGGCGTTTTTTCCGCCGGCGCCGGCCTGGGCGACAATGTGGCTCTGGCGCGCGAGATGGACCGCGCCAAGGGCTTCACGCCTTCGCCCCCGGCGGATTTCGCGGGATGGACGGAACGCGCGCGCCTAACCCAGCAAGGGCAGGGTATTCGGGTTCTGGAGGACCTTTCCGCGCCCGATGGGGCCTTAGCCTTTGTCATGACAGATGGGCGGGCCCTCGTCCTCGGCAAACGTCTTGAGCCCGTCGCCGGGCGGGACGTCGCACCATATCTGGGGCTCGATCTCGAGACGGTGGCGCTGAGTGGAGCCGACCTGCTGGCCGAGCGTCTGCTGTCTTCCGGAGATGATCCGGACCCGGATCAGGTGCGCGACGCCGCGCCACTCCCCGCAAGCCGCTTCAAGGTCGAGGAAATCGGGCCGCGCCTCCCCTGGACATTTTTCCTGGGCGCGCGTCAACGGGCCGACACGATGCCCGTTACGACCAAGGGCTCCACCCGCACCTATCACGTGGATCAGGTCTTCGACCGGCTGACGATTGATGCTGAGCTGGTCGCCCGCCGTCATGAGGGGCTTCTCGGCGGCGACGCGCCCGCCATCTTAAAGGTCTTCCCCTTAAGCGACGGACGCTATTATGAGGCGCTTGTGTTCGGTGACATCTCGGCCCCGGACCGCGACATCGTCCAGACCTGGCATCGCACAAGCCTGGTGGATCACGGCCGCGTGACGAAGGTCGTCTATGCTTATAGCTATCCTACCTATGGCGCCGTCCGGCCGGCGCCCAGCGACGCGGAATTCTACGGCGCCCTGCTGGCCTTCGCCCAGGAATGGCTGCGTGAGCTGGAAGACATGGCCTCCTTAAGCCTCCCTGATGAGAGTTGGCGCGACATGGCCGGCCATGCCTTCGTCAAGGAGCTGATGACCCGGCCAGGGGGTGATTACCCCAAATATGGCGCTGTCGACCGGGACTATGCCGGCTCCGAATATGACGGGTTCCAGGATACCTTCACCAGTTCGCTCTACGCCAATCTGGAGTGGGGGCGATTTGCTCAGGCGCGGGCCGTCCTCGACAACTACTTCACCGCGTTTGTCGCACCGAACGGCATGGTCAATATGCGCGGCCCCGAGACCGGGCAGTTCGGCCTGACGCTCTATCTTGTGGCCCGCTATCTGCGGTGCGCCGGCGATGGCGAGACCTTGCTGCGCCACGCGGACAAGATCGCCGCCACAGCGGATATCCTCGTCGGCTTGCATGAAGAAAGTCTGGCTCTGCCGGGCGCCGACCCAGGTCATGGCCTCATTCATGGCTGGAATGAGAGCGACAGCTGCCTATTCCCGGATCCCTCCATCTGGTGGCGCCCCTATTTCGCCAATTCCGCCTGGGCCGTACGAGGCTGGCGGGCCCTAGCCGAGGTCTGGCCCGCCCTGAGGCCCGGGGAGTTGGCGCGGGCCCGGGCGTGGGCGGATCGCGCCCGCGTCCTGCAAGCGCGTCTGCATGCGTCAGTTCGCGCCAACGTCAGGCGCGATCTTAGCCCGCCCTACGTTCCGCCCTTGCCTGGCGTCAGCCTGACCTTCCGCGAATCCATAGCGCGGGAGAAGCCCAGCCCTCAGCAGTGGCCCCATCGCGCCTACAGCGAGCTGCTGCAGGCCGATGTTCTGCCGCCGGATCTGACAAATCTGGTCATCGATACGATGCGGGGGTACGGCGCCACGAGCCTCGGCGTCGTCGCTAATGTTGGGCCGGTGACCCCGGAGGGCCGCGATATTCTCGGCTTCATCTCTTATGGCTATGCGCGCGCCCTGCTGACCCAGGATCGAATTCCGGAGTATATTCTGTTCCTCTACAGCCATCGTTTCCACGCCCATACGGCCGGGAGCTGGACGGCGGGCGAAGTCTGCGACATCACTGGCGGTCTGCCCCTTTTTTGTATGCCCGCCCAGATGACCATCCCGATGCTATTGCGCTGGATGCTGGCCTTCGAAGAGGACGACGCGGAGCGGTTGCATCTGGCCCGCGCCCTGCCGCGGGTCTGGTTGGCGTCGGGGCGGCCCATCGTCCTCGGCGGCGCGCCTACGCGATGGGGAGAGGTGCATCTTCGCCTTCAGGCGGACCCGGCCGCGCGGCGTGTTGTGGGACAGGTCACCCTGGGCGGTCCAGGCCGTCCCGCGGAAACTTTCTTGCGGCTGCGCGCGCCTAAGGATTGGGGATCGCCCACGGCGCTGGTGAATGGCGCGCCTCACCCCATGTCCGGTCCGGCCGCGGACACCTTAGTCTTGGATAGCGCCAAACAGCGCGCTTTCCAGGTCGCCGTCGCTTACGGCGCCGAGGCCGCGAATTGAGACTTCATCGCCGGCGCCTTCTGGAAACGTCGGCCGCCGTCGTGCTGGCCGGCGGTCCGGCGTCTGGCGCGGCGGGCGCGAACCGGGCGGGCGTTGAACCGTTTCCCCTTGAGGCGGTGCGCCTGCTGGCTTCGGACTATTTGACCGCCATTCAGGCCAATCGGGCCTATCTGATGCGTCTGGAGCCCGACCGGCTGCTGCATAATTTTCGCCTGCAAGCGGGGCTGTCTCCCAAGGGCGACGTCTACGGGGGATGGGAAAGCGACAGTATCGCCGGCCACACCCTGGGCCACTATCTCAGCGCTCTTTCCCTACTTCACGCCCAAACGGGCGATAGCGAGGCCTGCGGGCGGGTCGGCTACATTCTCGGTGAGCTTCGCGAATGCCAGACCCGGATAGGCGATGGCTATGTAGGCGGCCTGACTTACAAAAAGGACGGCGTTCAGCGTCCGGGTCACGAGATGTTCGAGGCCATCAAGGCCGGCCACATCCATTCCTCGGGCTTCGACCTGAATGGCGCTTGGTCGCCGCTCTATGTGGTTCACAAGCTGATGGCTGGGCTGCTGGAGGCTGATCGCTACTGCCAGGACTCGCGCGCGCTTGTCATTGCCGAGGGACTAGGTGGGTATGTCACCGGCGTATTTGCCCGCCTCACCGACGCTCAGGTCCAGGCTGTGCTCGCCTGTGAATATGGCGGCCTGAACGAGAGTTATGCTGATCTCTACGCCCGTACGGGCCAAAGACGCTGGCTCGAGATGGCGCGCCTTATCCATGACCGGAAAATCCTTGATTCCCTTGCGGACGGCGAGGACGATCTCGCCAATCTTCACGCGAATACCCAGATCCCCAAGCTGATTGGCTTGGCCCGCCTGACCCAGCTCACCGGCGACCCACGCGCCGCCGCGGCCAGCCAGACCTTCTGGCGCGCGGTGACCGACCACCACACGTACGTCATCGGGGGAAATGCGGACCGGGAATATTTCCAGGCTCCGGACACGATCGCCACGCACATCACCGAACAAACCTGTGAAAGCTGTAATAGCTACAATATGCTCAAACTCACGCGCCTGATTTATGCGCGCGATCCCCGCGCCTCTTATTTCGACTTTTATGAGCGCGCGCACCTCAACCACATTCTGGCCCAGCAGAACCCGGCAAGCGGCATGTTCGCCTATATGTCTCCCTTAATGTCGGGGACGTCCCGGACCTATTCCAAGCCTTTTGATGATTTCTGGTGCTGTGTTGGCACCGGGATGGAGAGCCACGCCAAGCATGGGGATTCCATATGGTGGCGGCGGAGCGCGGATGAACTGATCGTCAATCTCTTTATTCCCTCGGAACTCGACTGGAGGGAAAATGGCTCGCGCTTCCGCCTCACAGGCGATCTTGCCCGCAGCGGAGAGGTGACGATAGAGGTGGCGCGCGCGCCTCAATCCATAGCCCTAACCCTCGCCATTCGCCGACCCGCCTGGGCCGAGAGCGCCGCTCTGCTGGTGAACGGCAAGCCTGCGGACGTTAAGCCCGACGCTGATGGTTATCTGCGGCTGCGACGGTCCTGGCGGGTTGGCGACCGCCTTACTCTCAGAGCGCCGCCATCCTTCAGAATCGAGGCCGCGCCTGGGGACGCGAGCACCATCGCCCTGTTACACGGACCGCTCGTTCTCGCGGCCGATCTCGGTCCGGCGGGGGAGGGTCGTTACGATGGCATGGCGCCAGTGTTGGTCTCAGACGATCTCGACCGCGCGAGCCTAGGCCCAGTGAGCGAGGATCTCGTTTATCACATTGACGGCGCGGCCCGACCCGATCCCCTGGTGTTACGCCCATTCGCCGCCCAGCACGAACGACGCACCGCTGTCTATTTCCAGCACTTCAGTGAGGAGGGGTGGACGCAAGCCAAGGGGCGGTTAGAGGCCGAAGACGCGGCGCGGCGCGCGCTCAAGGCCCGCGCAAGCGATCAGATCGCCTTGGGCGAGATGCAGGCCGAGCGCGACCACAGCCTGGAGGCGGCGATCTCCTACCCAGTGGTCTATCGCGGTCGCAACGGCCGCGACGCCCGCTCCGGCGGCTTCTTCCAGTTTCGGCTTAAGCTGCGACCCGGCCCCGCGATCCTCCGGGTCACCTACTGGGGCGAAGAGCGCAACCGCGCCTTCCGTATCCTGATCGACGGCGTCTCCATCGCCCATCAAACCCTGGACGGCGCCCATGCCGGGGTCTTCTTCGATGTGGACTACCCGATTCCTGAGGCAGCTACGCAGGGTAAGGCCAACATCCTTGTCCGGTTCGAGCCTGATGTTGATCACACGGCGGGACCCGTGTTCGGAGCACTTTGCCTGCAGGATGACGCGGCGCGAGCAGCCTAGAATTGAATAATGGAGATGAACGTGTCTGATCACGCCGCCCGCGCTCTGCATCCCGCCACCTTGGCGGTGGGGCATGGTTATGACCCGGCCAGCGCGTGGGGCGCCGCCAAGCCGCCCATCGTGCTGACCTCGACCTTTGTCTATCCGAGCGCCCAGGCGGCCAAAGACTTTCACCGCGCGTTCTTTGATGGGGCCACTGAGGGCGAAAAGGGCGGCCCTATCCCAGATGGCTTTATCTATGCGAGGCTGGGGCACCCCAACCTGACCATGGTTGAGGCGCGCATGGCGGCCCTGGACCAAGCCGAGGACACCGCCGGTTTCAACAGCGGCATGGCGGCCATCTCGAGCGTCGCCCTGGCCAATCTGAAGCCCGGTGACAGCGTGGTTCACAGCCGGCCCATCTATTCGGGGACGGACAATCTCTTAAGCACGTTGATGACCCGCCTCGGCGTCCACGTGGAGGTGCTTCTGGATGGGTGTAATCCGGCGGCCGTACGGGCCGCGGCGCGCGCCGCCCAGGCGCGGGGGCCCCTGGCGCTCTTCATGCTGGAGACGCCCGCAAATCCCACCGCCGCCATGGTGGACATCGCCCTGGCCCGGACCGTCGCCGAGGAGGTCGCCGCCGCGCAAGGCGCGCGCCCCTTGCTCTCGGTGGACAACACCTTTCTCGGGCCCCTGCTTCAGGCGCCCCTCGCGCATGGTGCTGATCTCTGCGTCACAGCCCTGACGAAATATTGCGGCGGCCACAGCGATCTTTTGGCGGGCTCGGTCAGTGGTTCGGCCGAACAGATCGCTAAGCTGAAGGCCCTGCGGACTATCGTGGGTAGTCATATGGACCCCTTCACCGCGTGGCTGCTGCTCCGCTCCCTCGAAAGCCTTGATGTGCGCACCAACCGCGCCTGCGCCAATGCCCAGGCGGTCGCGGAATATCTGGCGCGTGACCCGAAGGTCGCCGAGGTCACCTGGCTGGGATTTCTGCCCGACGGATCGGCGTCTCGGGCCGTCTATGAACGCCAGTGCGCCGGCGCCGGCTCAACCTTCTCCTTCACCCTGCGCGGGGGCGAAGCGGAGGCCTTCCGGTTTCTCGACCAGATGCGCCTTTTGAAAGTCGCGGTCAGCCTGGGCGGCTCGGAGACGTTGATCTGTCACCCGGCCACCACCACCCATTACAGCATCCCCCGCGCCCTTCAGGCGGAGGCGGGAATCGGCGAAGGCACCTTGCGTTTATCGGTAGGGTTGGAGCACCCGGATGACCTGATCGCCGAGATGGCGCGAGGCTTGGCGGCGATCTGAGGCCGCGTTTCTTGGCTTAATGCAATGTCGGCGCACGGCCTGCGCGGGGGCGTGGCGGGCTCGACCGGCGACCCATGGCGGCGAGAGTCCGGGATAGGGCTTCGGCGGCGCCTGAATAGACGGCGTCGGCTCCGATAAAGCCCGCCAGATCGGGCTGGCTTCTGAACAGTCGTCCGCCAGCCATCACCACCAGGGCCGGGTTGGCACTGGCCGCCCGGGCGGCGCGGATGAGACTGGACAGGGCCCCAATCTGGTCGGCCCGATCAATCACATCGCTAAGGCATAGGCACAGGGCGTCGAACCGGCTGCGGCGCAGCTCCGCGCAAAGAGCCCCCGCGTCATCCGGAAATTCCCGGGCGACCCGCCAGCCCGAGCGGCGGAACACATCGCCCACCAGGGCGGCGCCCAGGCCGTGTGTCTCGCCGGGGGCGGTGGCGATCATGATGTCGCCGCCCGCCTCACGCATCGGGCCTGCATCGGCCTGTGTGGCCCCAATGCGGCGGACCGCGGATTGCAGATAGGACAGGGCGATGGCGATCTCCACGGCGCCGATGCGGTCGTCGCACCACCAGTCGCCGAGCAGACGTGCGGCGGGCTCAATCAGAGCGCCATGGAGGGCAAGGAAGTCCTGGCCCATGACCAACAGCTCTTCGAGCCCGTCGACGATCGCCGCCGCATCGCCGTCCAGAGCCAACTGCGCCATCAGGCCGATGAGACCGGGATGCAGCTCCCTATGCGCGCCCCCTTGATCGCTGAGGGCGGCCAGGGGCGCCTCGCGGCTGACGAACTTCATGTCCCAGTCGCCGAACAGACGAAGGGACCTAGTGTGATGGTCGATCAACTCGATATGGCCGTGGCGGGGGTCCCGGCGAATGGAATCCCAGATCTGGGTGACGCCTTCGGGCGGTCCCTCCAGCCACTGGAAGAATTGATTATCCGAATAGAGCAACATGCCGGTGACGCCGAGCCCGCGATTGCGCGCCTTGGCCCGGGCCAGCAGGCGCTCCAGACCCGCCGCCGGGAGCGGCGCGGCCGCCTGGCTGCGATAGATGAGCGTCGAGACGAGCGGCCATTCCCGCCCTGGCGGTCGCCACCGATTGCCCTGTTCCATCATCCTGCCCGCCTCTTTGTGTTCTTAAGGCTTGAACCCAAGAACAAGCTTAGGAAACCGACGTTGCGACCCGCCCGGGGGCGCTGTCAATCGCCAATTCTTAAGGCCTCCTCGTGGAGCGGCCTTCGCGCGCGGAGGGTGACAGACTCCGCATCTCGCCTCTAAAAGCCCGTCCATGGCCTATCGCAACCTCCGGGACTTTATCGCCGTTCTCGAGCGGGAGGGCGAACTGGTCCGGGTTTCCGAACCCGTGTCTTCAGTGCTGGAAATCACCGAGATCTGTACGCGGCTTTTGGCGCGAGGCGGCCCGGCCGTGCTCTTCGAGAACGTCGTTCGGGCCGATGGCCAACGCTCGGCCATGCCATGCGTGGCCAACCTGTTTGGCACGGTGAAACGGGTGGCCATGGGCGTCACCATGGGGGGAAAGCATCGCACCAGCGCCGCCGAACTGCGCGAGGTGGGCGAGCTTCTCGCCTTTCTCCGCAGCCCCGCCCCGCCCCGGGGACTGCGCGAAGCGATGGAGTTGCTGCCCCTGGCCCGCACGGTCATGGGCATGCGCCCTGAGGTGGTGAAGCGCGCGCCGGTCCAGCAAATCGTCCTGACTGGCAAGGATATTGATCTCACCTCCCTACCGGTTCAGACCTGCTGGCCGGGCGAGCCCGCGCCCCTGATCACCTGGCCGTTGATCGTGACCAAGGGGCCGTCCAAGGAGCGGGAGGACGATTTCAATCTGGGCATCTATCGCATGCAGGTTCTGGGCAAGGACCGGGCGATCATGCGCTGGCTGGCGCATCGGGGCGGGGCCCAGCACTATCGTCGTTGGAAGGCTGCGGGGCGGCCGGACGCGTTGCCCGCCTGCGCCGTTCTCGGGGCCGACCCCGGCCTTATCCTCGCGGCGGTGACGCCCGTCCCCGAGACGCTCTCGGAATATCAGTTCGCCGGCCTGCTACGCGGCGCCAAGGCGGAGTTGGTTCCCGCCAAGACCCAGCCCCTTCTCGTTCCGGCTCAAGCCGAGATCGTCATCGAGGGCGAGGTGCGATTGGACGAGCAGGCCGATGAAGGGCCCTACGGCGACCACACGGGCTATTATAACAGCGTCGAGCCGTTTCCAGTCTTCCATGTGACCGCGATCACCATGCGGCGCGATCCGATCTATATGACGACCCATACAGGTCGACCGCCCGATGAGCCCAGCGTCCTGGGCGAGGCGCTCAATGAGGTCTTCATTCCCCTGCTGCGCGGCCAGTTTCCCGAGATCACTGATTTCTGGCTGCCGCCCGAGGGCTGCAGCTATCGCATCGCCGTGGTCGCCATGAAGAAGGCCTATCCGGGCCACGCCAAGCGCGTGATGATGGGTGTGTGGTCCTATCTGCGGCAGTTCATGTATACCAAGTGGGTGATCGTCGTGGATGACGATATCAACGCACGGGATTGGAAGGACGTGATGTGGGCCCTCTCCACCCGCATGGACCCGGCCAGGGATATCACCCTTATCGAGAATACCCCCATCGACTATCTGGACTTCGCCTCGCCCGAGAGCGGCCTTGGCTCCAAGATTGGCCTGGACGCCACCAACAAATGGCCTCCGGAAACGCACCGCGA
>Ga0116226_10005879_pt1 | contig 10981 bp, 9 predicted proteins | sample S1TSphfallax_FD_89692 | JGI IMG/M metagenome (GOLD analysis project Ga0116226, IMG submission 89692) | Host-associated microbial communities from peat moss isolated from Minnesota, USA - S1T2_Fa - Sphagnum fallax MG | ecosystem: Host-associated > Plants > Peat moss > Unclassified | place: USA...
CAGTGCTGTGTCGACATATGTTTGCTATAAAGGCCGTAATTATGAATGTTTTGGTTTTACTGATCGTACAGCGACATCAATCAACAGTATTCGCACTAATATAGCTAAGGCGTTGGAAATTCCTGCTTTGTCATCGTACGATATTGTTGAAATTGAAAACGATTACAATAATTACATCGTTCTTAACGATTACTACTTAGCAAATAAAAATCCGTGGAAGTTATGTCCTAATATGCAACAGTCATTATCATCGAATAAAAAAGTCACTCTAAGAATAGTATCAAATATTGAGCTACAGTCCGATACACATCCTCTTGGTGAGCAAATAACAAAACGTGTCTTATCTAACTTTTTTTTTCTCATTTCCAGGGTCTATTCGAACAAGACAATCTGCATATTCAATCGGAGATAGTGATAACGCAGCAGCATCGACCACGAATAGAGATCAACAGACATTATCGGCTACATCGGGAGGTTTGTTTATTATTTTGCTGATCCAATTGTGCATGAGTCTTATATTTTCATATAATGGACACAGGAAACAGAAATTTCGACAATGCCGTCACAACAACCATCGATACAAATGATAATTCACGGATTTCGTGCTGGGACTATGGTAAGTTTTCTTTGTGTTCATAGAATATTCGGAGTAACTCTGCTTCCGATAATTATATTCAATAGACCAGTAAGTATCCGAATGAATGATGATTGGTCGGTTTCTAGCTAAGATCTACGCAACCGAGGGTCGGAATCATTGATCTAGATAAGTAGAAGCACGTATTTTATTGTCCAAATTTGTGGGCTGTTATACAATTTAGATTATTTTTCTAGATGACCTATCAAGCATTGAACAACTTCGTTTTAATGCACAATTCTTATCCGAACCGCTCAAGTTTGTTCACAATGTTGCATCAAAGCAACGGTTGCAATATCCGAGCGAAGAGAATTTGGTGTTGATCCAAATGAACAAGGAAGCGAGAGATAGACGAAAGTGTATGCAACCGGTTCTTCAGGTTTGTCTCATCCGATCGACATAATTGTTTAGAATATGAATTTACTTTTTTTCTGCTTCAGCTTCCTACTGACCATGTAAAATTCATCGATGCTGGTGGATCGGTAGAACTGATCTCAGCAGTTGTTAACAGGGTGGTTAACCAAGATCAGTCATCATACTTTTGTTTAGCTCCATATCGGGGCTTCTGGTCTCCCGACAAGAACAATCGTCCATCTATCACTGCGCCATTCTCCAATCCGTTCATCTGGCCGATCACGCTAGAACAACTAGAAAAGGTCGAAACTGTTGCAGTTGAACCAAGCTTTCAAATAAAGTGAGTAAACAGTTTTGGACGAAACTTGATTGAAAAAGTTCGAGGCGTCGAGAACTCGTTTCATATCTGATTTTTTGAAACACGGATCAGCGTTTTGAGAAACAATGTTGCTAATCAATGACTAAACTTATTCGCTTAGTGACTGTTTTTGCTAATTATACACTATATTTTTCTCGCTCGATTTCTATTTGAAGACTACCACTGTGCTTGATGTACGCAGTCGGCACGAAGTACGACACAATTTCACAACCATTGATTCGATTTGATGAGTCTTTCGTTCTTTCCAAAGCACAACCAGTTCCTTCTCATTACGCATTCTCGCCACATCGAGCAGCGACCACTACAAACGAAAAAATATGCTACATATGGTGCGCACTGAGAAGCGATCCACAGTGTGACTGTCAGGATTTCAATAGTGACTGTTTATCGGACATGTTTACTGTCGGTCTGTATATGATTCTTACTCTATTATAACACTTTATTGTTCATGTCTTTGCTTTTAGAGTCACGTACCCCTTCAACAGGAACGAGGGCAAGAAACAATACTCGATAGTACTACTCAAATTGATCCATGGTGCCCATAGAGAAGTCATCATTCATGAAGAAAGTTCACACAAAAAGCGACTTCTTTTGGTTTTTCTGATCCTATCAAACTGTTCGTATTTTTTAGTGCGGTCGATTCCTATCGATTTCCAAAATGTGAACGTTTTATGTCAATACAGTGACATACTTAACGATCGTGATCACTTCTATTTAGACTGTGATTATATGTACCACCAGAAATTCGTAAAAATTAACCGAAAGAAGTTATACTTCATTTTTATTTTGAGAAAATGTTATATTCTTATTTTATTGTATCTGTGTATCATTCATCTAATGTCTTTCTTATCTGTCAATGCTACAATGTGAGACAAATAAATAAGGTGAAAGAAAACATGTTTTTTTATTTGTCATCGATAGTTCGATGACTTGCGATGTTAATTTCTTTTCCTTTTTTTTAACTATTTACTATTAATAATTTGTTTTATCATCATTACAATATCCTTTTTTTTCTCCTTAGTACTGAAATCATAATTTTAAGCTTTTCTTCATCCCAATGAATAATTAACCATGCAAAAAAAATTCGAAAGTTGATAAAAGTACTAAATTATTTAAGATAATCATTAGAACACATAAAGTATCACTCAAGACTTTTGCTGTTATAATAAAAAAACAACTCGATTTCATGGCTTCAATTCCTAATGATAAAAATGAAATATTAAAGATCATTCATGAATAATATTTTGACATATAAATAATGTTATAAAGCAAAAGTAATGTTTCTAAAATAATTTCATTTTGTACAATTAAAAAAAAACCAGGCGACTAAATATGTAATAGATAAATGAAAAACAGACAAACAATGGAAATGGAATGAAAGATATTAATCACACAAATAGTTTCAGCAGGAGTAACGGAAAAAAAAATAATTTATTTATAGAAAAAAAAAAACAAGAAGTAACCGGTACATTGAGCCGAGAGGAAAAGTTATTCCGTTTCGTTTATGTTGGAGTGGGATTTTTCTCGGTGGATGTTGAAACCAATTCAGAATTTGATTGTTTATCATCACGAGGTGGAACATCATCATTTAGACAGTCAGCAAATGAAACAACTAGTCCACTAATAGTAGGCGCTCGAAGCGATGAATTTAATGAATCATTTTCTGTTTTTGATATTGTCCGAGCCCGATCTCTTGAAAATGAATTTATTCGTTTCGGAATTATTTGTGGTGTATCTGTCGTTAATGAACCACTATAAGCACGTGGATGTCGATCAATTTGTTGTTCATTATTTGATTGCCTTCGAAAATTACAACAACGACGAAATATAACTTGACGAAATGCTTGACATATTTGACGATTTGAAAAAGCATAAACAAATGGATTAAGCTTTTTTAAAAAACAAACAATAAAATCATTTATAGAAAAATCAATGTTTAGAATTTTTTTAAAAAAAAAACTTACTGCTGAATTACAATAACCAAGCCAAAATGTTATTTTAAACCATGTATTTTCAGTATTTTCATCTTTTATTATTCCATGATGTTTAAGTATTGATATAAGAGGTAATGTTACAAAAAATGGAAGCCAACATATAAGTAAAGCGCCAAGAATAAGACCAACTGTACGAAAAGCTTTTTTTTCACGTCGAAGATTATGTAATTTATCTTTGATTATTTTTAATTCATCATTTTCTAACATTTGATTATGATGATGTGATGGATGAAGACTAGGATGACGAGAAGAATTTCGTTTTATTATTGAATATAGACGTGTGCCAAATAAACGACGTACACGAGTTCTTTTTGAAGTATCTGAAGGTCCAGAATGAGATGCATCATCAGTATTTTTATTCTGAATATAGAAAAAACAATTTGATCTTGCATTATTGACATAGAAAATCAAAATTTTCCGCCATTAATTCGATTCAGAAAAAACAAGAACGTCTTATTGAAAGGAAACATTTCTTTTCCTTCCGACAAAGCTTCTTCCTTTTAATTATTCTTCAAAAGTACTTTCTCAAGCTTGTTTGTTCTATTTGAGAGTTATTCAATCTGAAAAAAACACATTTTTATTTAGGTATACCTTGTGATCTGAATAATCTTTTTTCGGTTGAACTCCATCAGTTGATGTTAGAGTACAATCAAGATTAAATTCTTCATCAGGAAGATTTTCATGATTTAATAATGCTGATAAAACGTCATGTTTATTATCATGGGATTGATTTGAAGGAATAGGATTTCCTGTTGGATGTCCATTTGAATGATTTTGTTGTTGTCGAACTTGTTCCGCTGCTATTTGATAATCAATTTGATAAAGACGTCGTTTTTCATTTTCTAATTTTTCTCCTTGTTTTTTTGCTTCTTGATAAACACGTGAATAAAGTATAAGAAGTATAATAACAGGTATATAAAATGATATCATTGAAGAAAATATTGTATAAAATGTATTTTTATTAACTTTACATGTTCCCGAATCTTGTCCTCGATCAGTTAAACCAAATAATGGTACAACAGATGTTAATATTGATACAGTCCAAACAATAATTATTAAATAAATCGTTCGTCGAGTTGTCATTATACAACTATAATTTAATGGTCGTGTTACACCAATATATCGATCAATTGAAACAGCCATTAAAGCTATAATTGATGCTGTACAACAAAGAACATCAATTGCAAGCCATGTTGAACAAAAACCTTGACCAAATATCCAACGATCATTAAGAAGTTCGAGTATAGATGAAAATGGAAGGACAAATATACCTAAATAGTCATTGTATTGAGTAATTTATTAAGAAAATATTCTCACCAAGTAATAAGTCAGCAATAGCCATATTAGCAATAAGAAAGAAAGATGGTCGATGAAGTCTTTTATCGAGAAAAAGTGCCGAAAGTACCAGTGTATTTCCAATAACTGTACTTAATATTAGTACCGCAAAACCAAGGCATGCTAATGGTGAAATATGTGGATTTGTTGTAATAGGGATTGCTGTTTGAGCAATGATCAATGGTGAATATAATCTCGTTGTTGTACTAACCGATCTTGAGACATTATAAGTTCGAAAAACTCCAGGAATATCGAATAAAATTCCGTCAGACATCGTCACATTTTGTTAATGTCGACGGTAAATGAAATATCATTGTATTTTTGTCATTAAAATGACAATCTAAAAGAAATAAATGTTATTTTTAATATACATATATTCTATATCATCGCATTGATCGATTTAAAAAAGAGACAAATCGATCTTTTTTTTCTCGTCACTTATCTAACTAATGTGTTAAGTTCTGCTCAAGATACAAATCAAATAGAAGACTCTCTTGAGAATGTCTAGAAAATAATTGAATACTATTTCTGTTACTCATAATGATGAGAAGCAGTATGTTATAATATTACTATCTCCTTTTTTTTCTCTTTTTGTAAAGATCGATTCTTCACATGGATAAACAAGATGAAAAATGCAAAAAACTGAACTTGAAAAGTTCTTTTCTTGCTATATTCTATTTAATGTCATTTAATTGTCGATAATATTTTTTAATAACATACCTGTTAAATATTATTTGATGAGGAATAATGTAATTCAAATGTTTTTGAATTAATAAAAGAAAAAAAAAATATTTTTTGTATTGATTCTATTCTATTAATCTTAAGAAAGAAAATCAACATAAGACCGATGAAACAAAAAGAAATAGATAAGTTGTAGAACAGTAAAAAAAACCGGAGTGGATGCGCGAAAAGAACGAGCAAGGCCAAAAAGAGGATGAAAAAAAAATATCGTATGATTAGAAAAGAAGTATGCTGGGGCCGCTTTAGTCCATCAATGAGTATACGTTATAAAACTATTTGTGATAAAAACGAATCATTTCTTTTACCTTTTCTTGCCATCGCCGATGCTATCTTTCAGCAGAAATTGGCAAGAACAGAAAAACTAAAATAAATAGATTTTTTTTTGTCTTTCTTTCCATCTCAGACATATGCACATATCATAAGTGATACGAAATTTTTTTCGTATATTTTCAACCAGTTGTTAATCTTCTTAGTCCGATCATCTTTTTTTTTTGCTCAAAAATTTTACCTGTAAGACAAAACGTCGATACTTTTGTATCCGATAGCTATTAATTTCAACAGCATGACGTTATACGCACATGTGAGCACATAGATATACATATACTATTGGCTTCGCCTCATTGCTTATCAAACTTAAATAAATCCTTGTCAGTCGATGTAAGGAAACAAAAAAGAAAAAAAAAGAATCATTACCGATAATGTTATGATAGTGGTATTTAAGCTACGACCAAAACGTATCATAATATTCGCGTTCTTCTTTCTCTCCTTTACTTCATGTGCGTAGTTGGCGTATTTATGAGATACTTCCCTTATGGTAAAATAGATTTTGTTGATGAATGATATTTATCTGCATATCTATTTTAAGATTTTAATGAAGATTAGAATATACTTATTTTTCGCTGAAAATAAGTAAAATTAGTATTGAAGACAGTTTGTATCCATCAAAACAATTGATAATCGTCGTCTCTATTGAGTACAAATGTTGAGGAAAACAAAATAATATCTGTTGACATGCCAAAACAATAGAGAATTTCATCTGTCGCAACTGTCCGTAACTATTCTAAATATAATTGACATTATCGATATTCATACAGGCCAGATAACACTAGCGCATATGTTAACAGACGATTCTCACTTGTAAAAAAAAACAGAATTGATCATTGGTCACGTGTTTAAATCATCAAGATACTATATAAATGAAAAACTCGATTGACACGTATGATAACGGTGTCCCGAAATTGAAATACGAAAAGAAACTGCACATATACGTACTTCGTACTTTCTATTGATAGATAAAGAAATATTCGAAGTCAGGAAGGCAACGATAAGTACTCTTAGGAACAAATATAATATCCGCATGAGAAAATCTTACGATTCATTGCACAAAATTAAGTGACTATGGGTATATCCCTATTCGTTATAATAATGACTTGAATATTGTTATTATATTACCATTCGCTATCCAACTCATTTTTTTTTTGATAAGATCAAATTGATAAAATATGATTATAGAGAGTGCAAAAGCTTAGTAAACATGAAATAAATATTGACAAAGCACTTCACATAAAATGGAATTCTGTTGTCCTCTCTTCTCATTAAATTGCATATTCTTGACACACTTCAAGATGATTAGACTCATCTTCTTTAATTGTAGTTAATATTAAACATTCGCGTACTTCATCGTTCTTAGAGAAATAATAAAAGAAACATCTGCTATCAAAAAAAAAAAAACTTAATAAACATTCGAACTGTTAATATGTTTTTTATTTATTAATGATGAGAGAATATTTCTTTCGAAAAAAATAGAATTTATAGGATCATGATTTTATATGATTCACCATCTGTCAGAATATTTATTGATACATTCGTGTAAATCTCGTTTTTTTTGACTCATACAGATTAGTATTGTCTATCAAATACTAATAAACATTATCATTATAAGGCGCGGTACTTTGAAAATTCGTTTTTCTTAAAAACAAATCTGATTTACTTTACAAAAAAAAATAACAAATCAAATGCCACGACCAAAAGGTAGTAAAAAAGATAAAAATCAATCAATATCATCATCATCACCATTATCTTCCTTACAAACATCGATTCTTTTATCAAATATAGACTGTTCAAATGAAATAAAAACATCAATGAATAGTTCGATCATAAATAAAGGTGGTAGACCAAAAAAAATTGAATTTATTAATACAAATGATGATAGTATAATAACAATTAATAGTCCAACAAGTTCATCAAGTGAAATTAGTGGAGGTCGAGTAGTTGTTAATCCAGCTGTACTTCGTTATCTTGAACAAAATCGAAATTATTCATTAATAACAAATCAAACAGAAGAATTCTTTGATAAAAATACACCAATGGAGATCATTGAAGAAAACGATGAAAATTCATTTGATGATTTACTTAAAAGTTTAGCTGTACAAGAATCAATAATTCTTTCAAATGAACGATGTATTTCAATCAATGAATTAATTGAATTTGATGAACTTATTCAAGATAATCTATTTTGGGATTTTTCTACATATTCAACAGAATTTTTAACAAGTACTCAACTTGCTGAATGGATTCTTAGTTATCAACAATCTGTAAAACTAATAAATTGAGAAATTTCTTTTATGTTTAACAGTGAATTTATTTTCTATAAATAAATATTCAGTAGAACTTTATAAAGTCGGCACAAACCTAGCATGGATCAGGGTTAACTAGTTAGGGTTAAAAATGTTAACATCGAGATCACTTACTCGACTCTTGACGTGAATAAGTGAACCAAAAACATTGGTTTTCAAGACAATGAAGATATGAACTTTATTTGTCCGAAAAAGGCAATGAAAAAGATAGGAATGGAAAAACGAACGTGAACAAAGGCACGCGAGATCGAAAAGGAGAGAAGAAACAGATGATTGAAAGTAGAACACAGTTAGCGTCAATAGAGGTCACCCCTTGACGCTAACAACTTGAAGAGTATCTGCTGACAAATTTTTTCAAATTATCAAAAATTTCCATTCAGTTATCATTGATCATAATCAATCAACAGGGAGGATGACTCCGTTATTTTTATTTTGTGCAATGAATTTCTTTTTTTTTCGCCTATATAAACACAGATAGTAATCATTTATGGAAACAATTATATGTATAAGAGTAACATCGATTTTTGCGATACAAAGAAATCGATCGGAATTAAACAAAAGATCATGTCTTTCAAAATATCAGCAAACATTCATCGGATTCATATAATCAACGACTCATTGGATAGTTTCCGTTTCTAGCTGCGGTTTATCGTCGGTCTTTTGAAAATGTTTATCGAGCGTGATCGATTGATGGTTTTTTATCCTTGATTGCGAGATTTTTCTCTGAAACTGAATCGTTCTTGATTTCTCATGTTGCTCGTTGAACGAGTGATTCAAATAGGCACGAATGGGAAGCTGATCCGTTGATACAGAACACGAATTTGAACGTCTTATGCCCGAATAAACGGTATGGGAGCGTCGGCGTCGTTCACGAACCAACAGATCGTACCACTTGGGCGGAAGATGTTCAATAACATTTTCATAAAACAAGATGTGCTCTTTCCGAGCCGATGTTTGTGCATCGTAAGATTGATAATGACAAAAGTCAACTAACGTTGGTGGACTTTCTTCATACATGTCGAGAAGATTGTTGACTAAACATAACACTTTTTCTTCATTCTCCGGGGTAGTCATTTCGCGATCGTCAGAATTCAAAATATTGAGATCAAAATCTTTCGCAAGCATTTGTAATTCGCTTAAATTACCAAAACCAGTCGAATCAATAGAAGAATTCGTTTGGACAACAGCCGATGATCGTTGATTTTGATCGTTCGCATGCAATATTAGTCCTTTCCAATGATTGACAATCGATTTACCGAGATCACTCGTGTTTAACTTTGAAGTTGCTAAGGTAGCACTAGTATTACTTTCGTTTTCTTGGATGGTTTTGTTGTAATCACGCGCAATTTTAACATCATGATGAAAGAATTCTGCTATATCATCGTTCTCTTGATGTAACGGAACGACTTCTTTAATACGAAAAATTATCAATGCCATGATGATGATACAAATGATATTGACGATGGTTAAGAGAAGACTGCAACTACCGAGAATAGCTGCTTCATGAGCTATATTACACGAATAGAATGGAGAATAATTATTGTTGACGTATTTTGAACAATTGATGATTGGATCATTTGGTCGAAGACGATGCTGAAATTCGAAAACTTGTTGATGCGATTCGTTATCTATGCCGTTGCTCACATGAACCACTGCTACAGTCGGAAGTGTATTGGAAAGGATAGCATATGCAAAGAGAAGGCCACAGTTGACCGCAGGTGGTAGGAGAGAAGCTATAAATTTTAGTAGAGAAGACAGTAAGTATTCAAGATTTTTTACAAACCGGATATAGCAACGCCAACTAATGAACCTATTATATAGAGAATGTAAAGTTGTCGATATATATATTTGGGCCTTATCTCACCCGTGTTTCCACCAAGAACCGACAATGCTACACCAGCACCGCTCGGCAGTGCAATCAGAACGCCCACCCATAAACGTTTGATGTCACCACGTGACTGCATTTCAGATGTTGGAAAACTCGACGAACTTCCCCACTTTGTTTCTAGATGGGTGGTGCACAGACTAGATCGACCGAAATAAAAAAAATCGAGAGTCATTCATCACCTTACCCGATGATAAAGCCCCACAAGATACATAGAAGAAGACCGATCAGTGCACTTCGAACGCCACGTCGCCATAGAGTATGTTGACGAACCGAAAGACCAAAGACAATGCCGATGATTGGATTCATCAATGGACTGACGAGCATACTCGCAACGATGGTCACGGACGAGTTCTCGAGTAGACCGAAGGCGGCAAGCATCGACGCAAGACTGAGAAGAACAATGAAGTCGAATGAGAGTGCAGTGGCTGCTCGAATGCCGGCAATCACTTGATGGAACATGAGTCGAGCTCGAACACTTTTTTTGAAATTCGACACATTGATGTGTTGATAAATCTTGCGCTTCAGCCTCGGATCTTCAGATAATTTCTGTTGGAAGCCATTGGGGAGACTCGAATCGCTTTCGGAGTTCGATATACCAGTACTTATGGCTGTGCTCGATCTATGATCGCGGATCCCCAAGATCACAGTAGTAGGAACAACACATATTTGACTGCCATTCTTTATTCCAATTTCGAGTTTGTTTAAATCACACAAAATTCGATCGCTCACAGCTCCAAACTCGGCATAGAATGTCACTTGATAGCCTCTGTTGTCGTTGGACGTCACCCAGACCGATTCAATACCTATCTTCTCAGCAAGATAGGTCTTCAAACTAGCACATAACGAAGGTAATATACCCTAGAATTGTAAAGAGGAGAACACATATGCTCGTTAACGATATCAAAGTAATCTCTTACCGTTGACTCCAGACTGTTGGTCTCTGTCTGCTGATCATTGGGCACAGTGACAATAAAGAGCACATAGTTTGTGGCCATGGATGAGTCTTCACTTAACAAAATG
>Ga0116226_10005880_pt1 | contig 10980 bp, 8 predicted proteins | sample S1TSphfallax_FD_89692 | JGI IMG/M metagenome (GOLD analysis project Ga0116226, IMG submission 89692) | Host-associated microbial communities from peat moss isolated from Minnesota, USA - S1T2_Fa - Sphagnum fallax MG | ecosystem: Host-associated > Plants > Peat moss > Unclassified | place: USA...
CTGAAAAGCTGAAACGGTGAAGCTGAAGCTGCGTGCTTGAAACGCCAAGGTTAAGTCGCGGCATCATCCTGCGGCGCCGTACTAGGGCCTGGCCCCAGTGCGCGCTGCAACAGCATGGTGTCGATCCAGCTGCCGAATTTATAGCCGGCCGCCTGCAACGCCCCTATGCGACGAAAACCCAACTTCTCGTGCAACCTCAGCGAGGCCTCGCCCGAGCCATCGTCCGGACACGCCACCACCGCCAGCATCTGCCGCCAAGGCCCTGCCTCGCACACCGTAATCAGGGCGGCGAGCAAGCTGTGGCCCAGCCCATGACCCCGCCAACGCTCGGCGATATAGAGCGAGTCCTCGATCGTATAGCGATAGGCGCGGCGCGGCCGATAGGCACTGGCATAGGCATAGCCCAGGACTTCGCCCTGCGCTTGCGCGACCAGATAAGGCAAACCGCGCCGCACGATATCGGCGTGCCGGCTGCTGATCTCGGCCAGACTGGGGGCGGTTTCCTCGAATGAAGCCCGTCCGGTTTCGACGTGATACGCGTAGATCGCCTGGATTGCCGGCAGATCGGCCAGTTCTGCCGGCCGTATCTGCACGGGCAAAGAGGTCCGTGTCAGGGTCTGGATGGGCTGTACGGAAGCAGAACTCGACATGGGTCATCCTTGGGCAAGATGCGCAGCATGCGCAAGCAGGGAAATGAAAAAAGCCCGGAGCGCGAAACCCGGGCTTTGATGTCAGGCTCGCAGGACAGGCGGCACGTGCTGTGCAGCCTGATGCGACCTGACCTGACTTGATCTTACCGCGCCAGCACAAATTTGCCGATCAGGTTTCTCAGGATCTTGGCCTGATCGTCGAGCGATTGCGCGGCGGCGGCGGCCTCTTCGACCAAAGCGGCATTCTGTTGCGTGCTGGCGTCCATTTGCACCACCGCGCGGTTGATTTCCTCGATGCCGTGGCTCTGTTCAAGCGAGGCGGCGGAAATTTCGCCGATCACATCGGTCACACGCTTGACCGCATTGACCACTTCGCGCATGGTGTTGCCGGCCTCTTCAGCCAGCGTCGAGCCGCTTTCGACCCGTGCCACCGAAGTGCTGATCAGGTTTTTGATTTCCTTCGCCGCCGAGGCGCTGCGCTGCGCCAGCGTGCGCACTTCGCCCGCCACCACGGCAAAACCCCGGCCCTGTTCGCCGGCACGCGCGGCTTCCACGGCCGCATTCAGCGCCAGAATATTGGTCTGAAAAGCGATCCCTTCGATCACGCCGATGATGTCGCGTATGCCCTTGGCGCTATCGTTGATCTGGCCCATGGTGTTGACCACGCGTTCGACCACATCGCCACCTTTGGCCGCAATGTCGGATGCGTCGGTCGCAAACGCGCTGGCCTGACGCGCGTTGTCGGCATTCTGCTTCACGGTGGACGTCAGTTGATCCATGCTTGCGGCGGTCTTCTCCAGCGCAACCGCCTGCTGCTCGGTGCGATGCGAAAGATCGACGTTGCCCATCGAGATTTCGCTCGAGGCCAGCGCGATCGCCTCGGCGCTGGAAGCAATCTCGCCAACCGTTTGCGACAGATCCGTCTGCATCTGCTTGAGCGCAAACAACATGCTCGATTGATCGCGCGGCCGCAGCTTGATCTGACCTGCCAGGTCGCCGGACGCGATATGCGCGGCGATCTCCTTGGCATAAGCGGGTTCGCCACCCAGCTGCCGGGTCAAGCGGCGTTCGACCCAGGCGCTGACGAAGTAGGTCAACACCATCAGGACCGCGGTCATCGCCGCCATCAGTATCAATGAACTATGCGAAATGGCATTCGAGGCCGCCAGTGCCCCCTGAGCCGCCGCGCCCCGCTTCGCCACCAGTTCGTTGACAGTCTTTTCCAGCTTGCCGGTTTCGACCAGCAGCGAAACGTCCATCATGCCGACCTGCCAGTTCATCTGGCTCAGGTCCAGCGATTGCTGTTTGATCAGCGTGACAAAGGCCTGCAGGTGACCGCTCCAGTCCTTGACCGCGCCGGCCAGATTCTTGTCGAGCGCAATGCTGGCGTCGTCCTTGGACATCGATTGGATCGTCGCCAGCTCACGGTCGATGTTGGCCAAGTCATCGTTGATTTCGGCGCCCAGCTCATCGCGCTCTTTGGCTGTCGATGCGGTCAACAGGGTCTTCTGGGCGCGGCTGGCGCGCAACACATTGGCGCGGGCTTCCTCGGCCGCCGTGCTGGCGACATAGCCCTGGTCGTAGATCAGTTGGGTCGAATCGCCGATGCCGTGAATCTGCACCAGCGCAAAACCGCCGATCACGACGGTGCCTAGCAGCAGACTGGCGAAAGCAAGACGTAATGTCGCCTTCACCGAAAGGCTGTTGATCTTGCTGGAACGCGTCAACTTGCGGGGCGTTCCGGGTGCCGCGCCACCCGCCGATCGCTTGTAGTCGGATGAGTTGGAGGGCTGATTCAAGGTGAGTGTATCCATGAAGTTCTTGGCTATTCAAGTCATTGCTTTTCACTGGATCACTTTCATCACAACAACGCATTCAACTGAATTGCAACGATACGGATTACAAATCAAGTCTGGCGTCAATCGTAATCTGACGGCCTGATCCAGCACACACCGTCAACATACCTTAACGTTTCAAAAATACCTATGCTCGCTTGCCCTCGTAAAAATTGACCACACCGTCACAAATTCGGCACATTCGGCAAGGTCAGGAAAGTTTGATAGCCAAGATGGTCTAAACACTGCTAAATTCGTTTTACAAGTGGGCGGATGTTGCGCAAACCGTGGGTGTCAGGCGTGCGCGGCAAATCCCGCAGCCTGCATCAGGGCATGCCGGAGCGGCGGCGGTTGGCGCCGACGCGCCGCAGAAAACGCGCCAGGCCCCAGCGCCCCACTACGCTGGCGTAGTCGGCGCAGGCTTGTGCGCGGTTGCGTGCAGCGTCGTCCAGCAGCGATTCCGTGGCGCCACGCATCCTCAGCATGTCGAAGCGCAGCTTCTGTAATTCGCTCAGTCCTTCGCGCAGCGTGGTGTCGAGTTTGCTCTTTTGCACTGCGAATTGTGCCGCCAAGGCCTGGTCGTCGTGCGGGTCGACCCCGCGTGTCGGGTTGAACAGAAAGCGCGTTTCGAGTTCGGCGCGCCAGCTTAAAAGATCGGCCTTCTGTGCTTCGCCGAAACCCCGGACGCGGCTTAACATGGGCGGTGTCACGTCGGCCGCCGTCTCGATCCCGAATGAGGCCAGCGTCGCCTTGCGCCCGGGGCCGATCAAACCGATCTTGGCATTGGCGATCAGGAAGCCGCTCAGATATTTTTTCAGTTGCGTCTCGCGCACCGACTCGCGCAATTTCAGGCGTGCCATTTGTTGATGCCGTTGCAGACCATCGAGATTTGTTTTGACCTGCACCAACTGCCTGAATTTATCGGTGAAAGCGCGGCTGTCGGCCAGTTGCCGATAGCGCTCGAGCATGCTCTCGTACTGCTTGAGCGCGCGCAGCAAAACACCGGCGCGCTGCGCACGGAGCGGCCAGCAAGGATCACGCACCACCCCGAGACCCGCCAGGGCCAGGGCCGTCAGCAACCACAGCGGCCACAGCGCAGGCCAGAATCGCTCCACGCCCGCCAGAGCCAGCAGCGTCCCCACCAGCACGGCGCGATAGCCCAAGGTCTTGAGGCGCAGCGGACGCGGCCAGGGCGTCGGCTTCAACGGCCAGTGGCGCTCGCTGTAGTCGGGCATATTCGGCGGCGGCTTGATGGCCTTGATCTGCTGCCAGATTTCTTCGGTGGTCGCGCTCGCGTCGGGCCGCACCAGTCCGACCGACAACATCGGCAAGAAGAACTGCATGCCGGAGCGCGCTTCGATCTCACACCATGGACAGGTCGCCAGATGGGCCGGAAACTTGTGCGCATGATCGGCACTGCAACTGCGCAACTGCCGGCGAAATACGTCGAGCGCAGCCACCCACTCACCGGCACTGGGTCGTCCGGTCTGGATGCCGATCTCGGTAAAAGCACGCTCGAACAGCTGGGCGATGGCCGGCGACACAAGCGACATCGGCAAGGCATTCGGGGGCGTCTCCATATCGCGCCGCTGGCTATGTTCGCCATAGGCAAAGCGGAATTCCGCGATCGCCTTTTCGATCGGCATATCGCCTTGGCCAAGATAGATGCCCGCGTAGGGATGGCGGCCCATAAACAGCAGATGGAACACCAGAATGGCCAGGCCGAAGGTATCGTGATTCGGGGTGCGCGCGACCGAATGGAAGGACTTGCAGTTCTGCAATTCGGGCGGCGTGAAGTGCTGGACCCCAACCTCGCATGGAAAGCGCGTGCGTCCCACCGTGATCTGAAACGAGTCGCAATCGATAAAACGCACGATGCTGTCCGCGCGCACCACCAGATTGCCCTGATTGACGTCGCCGACCACATGGCCGTGGGCATGGATGGAATCGAAAGCCGCCGCCACATTGCGCGCCGCCGAAATCAGAAAGGCGTAGTCGGCCTTGGGAAAGAACTGCTTGCGCTGCGCCGGACTGTACAGATGATGTATCGGTTCGCACTCGGCAATCTTGGGCATCAGAAAGCCCGCGACCTGCCCCGACGGCAGCTCGCGCACGGTGCGCAGCGGCCAGGCGGAAATCGTGCGCAGATAACTGTTGCCCAGCGACGCCATCGCATGCAGCTTGGCCTGCTTATGCACGGGCAAGGCTTCATGGTAGATCTTCGCGACCAGATCGCCGGCGGTGTCCGGCATGTCGAACACGCTGCCCTCACCCCCCGACCCCAGTCGCGAGCCAAGCACGATCAGATTACCGGTTTCATCGACCAGGCGGCGGCTTACTGACACGCGGCCTCCCGTTCGGCGGCGACGCGCGTCGCCAGGATCAGGGTTTTATCGTCGTCGGTACGCTGATTCACGGCCGCGCTGTTGAGAAACAGCTCGAGTTGCTGGGTCAGCGGCGCGCACAGTCCTGCCCGCTGACGGCGCAGGACGCTGAACATGGGCTCAAAGAAGGGGGCATGCGCCTGACGGGTCGAGAATACCAGCGCCAACCGCTGCAGCCCGTCCGTCATCAGCGAGGCTTCATGCGGCGCCTCGATACGCGCGACCTGCAGATGATGTTCGGCATCGGCGTCGGTGACGAAATAAGTCATGTTCGCGTACTCGCCGCCATCGGGCCAGAAGACCGGCGCGAGTTTGTCATGCTGACGGATCACCACCGCGCCGTCGCCGACCTGGAACGCCAGCGCAAAACTCGGTCCGGCGACCAAAGCCACCAAGGTGCAGGCGTAATCGCGCAGGCTGGCGGGACCCGGGTCCTCTTCCAGTTGATTTTCGAGTGCGGAACGGATGTGATCCAGACAGGCTCGGGCCAGATCGCGGCTCAAGGCGTGATCGCCCGCCCCCCCTTCATTGGCCAGATAGTCGGAGAGAAAGCCGGCACCCGATTCGCAGGTCAGGCGCGAACCGGTTTGGCTACGGGACGCGCTGCCGGCGCCGTCCGAGGCCAGCGCGACCAGGTACTGGGCGCCGTCCGGGGCCGTCACGGTCGCCGTGTAGGCATGGTCCTGGCACGGCGTGCGGCTTTGCTCGTGCGCGGTGCCCGCCGCCGACGCCGCGATGTAACGCCAGCTCAAACCTGCGCCCAACCCGCCGGACTTTGCAAGCGCACTTCGGTGCCTGGGGTCGACTGCGACACCGACTTCATCGAACTCGAGAGCCACTGAAATAACTCCCTGAATTTCAGTCCTTGCAGCGAGAGCGGCTCGCGTACCGACAGTTGACGCAGCGTATCCATATCCGCGCCTTCGATGCCGACCGCGAAGAAAGCGAACTTCTTGCTGGCTTCACCTTCGCGAATCCGCGCCGCGGCAGTCTGCCAGTCGTCCGTGGGCGCGCCGTCGGTCAACAAAAAGACCCAGGGACGGTAAAACGAGATGCCATTCTGGCGATATTCGGCTTTGCGCGCTTCGAGCAGGTCGAGCGCCAGGGTGATGGCGCCGCCCAAGGGGGTGTCGCCATCCGCGGTCAAGGTTGGGGCGACGAAATGCTGACCGGTGTGGAACGGCATTTCGATATTGGGCGGACCGAAAGTCACGATGGCGGTTTCGACGCGTTTGAGCGCGAGCGAGTCGGAATTGAGCTCTTCCCGGAAGGTGGCCAAGCCCGCGTTCAGTTGCGCAATCGCACTGCCTTCCATGGAACCCGAGCGATCCAGCAGCAGCACGCAGGGGCAGCGGGGCTCGGGATTCTCGGCGAAGTTATCGGTCCCGAAAGCAATCTGGGTGGCGAAAGAAGTCGTCAGGTCGGTCATGGTCTTGGCTCACGCATCGAGCAACGTGGTGGAAATCGGCGATGCTCTGCCCTTGTAACATCATCCAATCAAAATCCGGCGGACGCTTGGCATGGTGCCTGGTTCAAATGACACAGACCAGGACCGGACCCAGACGCCAGCGCAGCATGCGCCCATGATCCCATTGTGTGCCTCGCCGCCGCAACACGATATTACGGGAAACTACTGACGCTGTGCGTCAGCACAGCGTCAGTATCCGCCCATAGGATACCAGCAGCCCAACCGGCAATGGCGCGCGCAGACGCGCCCCGGCGGCCCGGCCCATGCGCGCTCGCCCCACCAGGCAGACGACGCAGCCGGCAGATATCACAGGAGACAGCCGCATATGACTAGCTATCGCGAGTTTCATCGCCGTTCGATCGAGCAACCGGCCGAGTTCTGGCGTGAAGAAGCGCGCCGGATCGATTGGCAAACGCCATTTTCGAGCGTGCTGGACGACCACAAGCTGCCATTCGCGCGCTGGTTCTGCGACGGCCAGACCAATCTTTGCCATAACGCGATCGATCGCCATCTGCCGCTGCGGGCCGAGCAGCCGGCCCTGATCTATGTCTCGACCGAAACCGGCACCGAACAGACCTACACCTATGGGCAGCTGCATGCCGAGGTCAATCGGATGGCAGCGGTCATGCAGAGTCTGGGCGTCGCGCGCGGCGACCGGGTCCTGATCTATATGCCGATGATAGAGCAGGCGCTCTTTGCGATGCTGGCCTGCGCCCGCATTGGCGCGATTCACTCGGTGGTGTTCGGCGGTTTCGCCGCCCACAGTCTGGCCGCCCGCATCGACGATGCCAGGCCCACCTTGATCGTTGCCGCCGATGCCGGCTCGCGCGCGGGCAAAGTGATCGACTATCTGCCCTTGTTGGAAGAAGCACTGACGCTGGCGACCCACCCGGCCCCGCACGTGCTGCTGGTCGAGCGTCAACTGACCGCGGCCCAGTCCCGGCCGTTTGGGCCGCAGTTGCAGCGCCGTCTTGTGTTCTACGCCGAACAGCGCGCGCGCCATGCCGACGCCCAGGTGCCATGCGTGCCGCTGGAATCGAACGAAATCTCGTACATTCTTTACACCTCCGGCACCACCGGCAAACCCAAAGGGGTACAACGCGACGTCGGCGGCTACGCAGTGGCGCTCGCCGCCTCCATGCATTACATCTTCGACGGCCATGCGGGCGACACCATCTTCACGGCCTCGGACGTCGGCTGGGTGGTGGGTCACAGCTATATCGTCTATGCGCCGCTGCTGGCCGGCATGACCACCGTGATGTACGAAGGCACCCCGATCCGTCCGGACGGTGGCATCTGGTGGCGCCTGGTCGAGCAATACCGGATCAATCTGATGTTTACCGCGCCGACCGCGATCCGGGTACTGAAAAAACAGGATCCGGACTGGCTCAAGCGTTATGACCTGTCCAGCCTGCGTACTCTGTTCCTGGCCGGCGAACCGTTGGACGAGCCGACCGCGCAGTGGATCCAGACCGCCCTGGGCAAGCCCGTGGTCGACAATTACTGGCAGACCGAGACCGGCTGGCCGATGTTGGCCATCCAGAAAAATGTCGAGGCGCTGCCGCAAAAGCTGGGATCACCCGGCGTGCCGGTCTACGGCTTCGATCTCAGCATACGCAACGAATTGACCGGTGCGCGCTGCGCGCCGGGGGAAAAAGGCGTCATCACGCTGGGCGCACCGTTGCCGCCCGGCGCCTTGCAAACCGTCTGGGGTGACGACGACCGCTTTATCCATACCTATTGGTCAGGCTTTGCCGGACAGACGCTGTATTCGAGCTTCGATTGGGGCATACAGGATGCGGACGGCTATGTGACCATCCTGGGCCGTACCGATGACGTGATCAACGTGGCCGGACACCGGCTCGGTACGCGCGAGATCGAAGAAAGCCTGTCGCGCCATGCGGGGCTGGCCGAAGTCGCGGTGGTCGGAATCCAGGACGCACTCAAAGGTCAGGTTGCGGTGGCTTTCGTGGTACCGCGCATCCCGCTGGATGACGGCGACGCAGGCGCGCGCCTGGCGCTGGAGGGGGCTTTGATGAAAACGGTCGACGACACGCTGGGCGCCATCGCCCGCCCGGCGCGCGTCTATTTCGTCGGGGTGCTGCCCAAGACGCGTTCCGGCAAGCTGCTGCGGCGCGCCCTGCAGGCGCTGGCCGAAGGACGCGACCCGGGCGACCTGACCACCCTGGAAGACCCGCTGGCGTTGCAGCAGGCCCGCGCAGCGCTGGCCGGCCAGGGCGACCGGCTCCGATAAACCGGTACGCCCCCTGAGCCGGTCCCGGCGGTCCTGACGACGCCGGCAACAAATATGTCCCTGTATATTGATACGCTTCATACAGGCGTCATTGGCCTGCTATAGTCTTGCGCGTCCTTACCTGCCTACCGACCATGTACCCGAACGACTACCCGCCCTCAGCGGCGCGCGTGCTGACCTCCCTGGTGCTGTGCGCAGGGATTGTGGTGCTGTGCTATTTCTTTGTGGATCCGGTCGTCGCCTTCTGGGTCGATCGGGAGAATCTGCGCCGCTACGGCGTGTTCGAAGCCGCGACCCATCTGGTCGACGGGATAGTCTGGCTGACGGTGCTGTACTACGTGGTGTTCGCCTTCACCTACGAGCGCCTGATGGGCGCACGACGGCCACTGCTGGACGTCGCCAACAGCGTCACGATTGCGATTTTTCTGAAGGATGCGCTGAAATACGTGTTCGGGCGCTACTGGCCCGCAACCTGGGTCAACCAGAATCCGTCGCTGCTGCACGACCACGCTTACGGATTTCATCCGTTCCACGCGGGTATCGCCTATCAATCGTTTCCATCCGGCCATACCACGGTAGCGCTGGCCGCCATGAGCGCGGTCTGGATCGGCTTTCCGCGCTGGCGCTGGTTGGCCGTGCTGATTTCAGTCCTGGTGGTAGCCGGCCTGCTGGCGATGGACTACCACTTTGTCGGCGATTGCGTGGCCGGAGCCTGGCTCGGCGCAACGGTGGCTCGCTACGTCACGGCACATCAGCGCGAACGGCGCGCTCAGATCCATCTATGAAGTCTTGAGTTTGCGGTTCTCCCGGCACACTTCCACCGGCTCGAACGGCACCTTCACTGCCTCGGGGTTGCTTCCATCAGCCCGGGGCATGACGTTTCAGGCGGTGGCGTAACCGCCCGCTTCACGGTCCAGCTTACGCATACGGAATTCAAGTTCGTACAAGTCGATGGCTTCCGACAGGTAGGCCATGCGACGATCTTGTTCACGTTGTTCGGCGCTCTTGGCCAGGGCTTGGATCAAAAAGGCAATGAAGTTCATGGTGTTCTGTACTCATCAAGGCTCCCATCGGCAGGTCGCACTAGGGAATACCCTAATTATAGAGAAACCTAGGGTTTATACCAATCAAACAGTGTGACGATATGTAATAACCGCTTCAAAGCGTGACGTCATCACGCCGTATCGGCCAGCATCGGCGCCGCTCGCGGCTCAACCTGAGGGCAGCTGTGGGTGCTGAAGAATGACCAGGCCAGGGCGCTGGCATCCGGGCCCTGCGCGGCATGAAACGGCACCGTATCGTCGCCCCCGCTCCATGCATGGCCCAAGGCGGGCACAAGCCAGGTTTGCATCAGGCTGTGGCCGGCGCGCAGATAGGTATGGCACTGCGCCGGGGCCGCGGGCTCACCATGCTCGTCCAGAGTCCAGTCCGAGCAGTCGGAGCAATCGGCCGTCAATTGGCCCGCTGGGTCCAACATGCCGTTGAGCGCCAGAAACTGGGTCCGTAACTGCGCCAGATTGACGGGATTGACCACCTCGTCGGCAGCCCCATGCAGCAACAATGCCGGCATGCCCGGATGACCGCTGGGTATCGCCAAGCGGGGATCGTCCTGGGCGCCGCGCCGCATCACATCCAGCGCCGAAGTCACGGAGCGGGCCACGCCGTAGACCGGCGCCGAATGCGTCGCCAAGGCGGCAAACTGAGTCGGATAACGCAATGCCAGCGCCGTCGCCATTCCCGCGCCGGCGGACAGGCCCGCAACATAGACACGCGCCGGGTCGAAGCCGTGACTGTCGACCAGTTGCGCGATCAGGCTCGAAATCGCATGGGCCTCGACCCCGCCGGCCGCGGGCGTCAGGTCATACCAGTGCCAGCAACCGTGCGTGTGACGCTTGGTCAGTTGATCCGGATACAGCACAGCAAAACCATGCCGATCCGCCAGCACATTCATACGGGTGCCGCGTGCCAGCGCCTCGCCACTTTGCGCGCAACCATGCAGCATCACGACCAGCGGGGTGGCGGGGTGCCGTGCGCGCCCATGCGCCGACGCCGTCCGGGCGGCGGCCTCGGACACCGACGCCGGCTCGCCAGGCGGCAGGTAAAGTCCATAATTCAGGGTCAGCGCGGGGAACGCGCCTTGCGCGACCGATTCGAACTGACCCTGTTCCCAATGCCCATCGACCCAGGCCGAGGCACGCGGACCGACGCGCGATTCCGGCGCGGGCGCGCGCAGCGGCGCGACGCCGCTCATCGCCGTGCGCTGGGCATGTCTGGCCTGCCGGCGCCAGAAAGCCTGCCAAATTTTGGAAAAGTCCATGTCGATGCGGTGTGGTGATCCATGACAACGCGTACTCCAGCTTACACCGACCGAGTGCCAGAACAAGCCAAG
>Ga0116226_10005881_pt1 | contig 10980 bp, 11 predicted proteins | sample S1TSphfallax_FD_89692 | JGI IMG/M metagenome (GOLD analysis project Ga0116226, IMG submission 89692) | Host-associated microbial communities from peat moss isolated from Minnesota, USA - S1T2_Fa - Sphagnum fallax MG | ecosystem: Host-associated > Plants > Peat moss > Unclassified | place: USA...
CAGGACGCCTCCACGAGCCTCGCGAACGGGCCTTGTCGCCTGGTCGTGCGGGTGTGATGTAATGGTAGCCTGCGACCTTCCCAAGGTTGACGCGCGGGTTCGATTCCCGCCACCCGCTCCAGGCAGATTGATCGGCGACATAGCCAAGTGGTAAGGCAGAGCTCTGCAAAAGCTCCATCCCCAGTTCGAATCTGGGTGTCGCCTCCAATTCTCCTCCTGATCGCGGCCTTCGCGCTGGTCGCGATCGTGGGCGGAATCGCGGGTGTGAAACAACTCGACGAGGCGAACTCCGCGCAAGTCCGGCTCGAACGGGTCCGCGACGCGCTGGGCGATTTGTTTCGCACGCAGCTCGCGGCCGAGAACGCGATGCGCGGATATGTGGCGACCGGCGAACGGGTCTTCCTGGAATCGTCGGGCACCGAGACGGAGGTGCCGTTCGACGATCAAGCGGATGCGCTCGCCCGCGAACTGCTGGCGCTGAGACTTCCGGCCGCGGCCCGCCAGATCGACGATCTGCGCGCCCAGCACGACGACTGGACGAAGTCGGTCGAGGAACCGCTGCTCGCGCAGCGGAACCGGCCGGACGCCCTGTTGCGCCAGACGAACGGCAAGTTGATCACCGATGCGATGCGGGGCGACGACAAGGTCCTGCTCGATGAAATCAACGCGGCCAGCGATTCCGTCGGCTCGATGCTGCGGCGACGCATCAACGCGACCGTCGCGATTTCGGTCGGCATCATCGCGATCTTCGGCATCGTCTCGCTGTGGTTCGCGCTCGGCCGCGCGCAAGCGGTGCAGGCGCTCGCGCGCGAGCAGTCGCTCGTCGTCGCCTTACAGCAGGCGTTGCGCGTCGACGGCGTTGCGTTACCGCGCACCCAACTCGGCTTTGCCTACACGTCGGCAACGCGCGAAGCGCTGGTCGGCGGCGATCTCATCGATGCCTGGCGCTCGCAGGGGGACCGCGGCTGGTTCCTGATCGCCGACGTCAGCGGCAAAGGCATCGAAGCCGCCCGTCACTCCGCCTTCGCGCAGTACGCGATCCGCACGCTCGCCGCCGAAGCCGACGATCCGGCCGAGATCGTGGCGCGGTTCAATCGGCTCTTTCTCGAGACGTTCGCCGAGCCGGGAACCTTTGTCGTCCTCTTCGTCGCCACAATGGACGGACGCACGGGTGCGGTGCGCTATTGCTCGGCGGGTCACGGCGGTGCGTACGTGCGGCGCGCCGGCGGGATCGAACTGCTTGCGCCCACCGGTGCCGTCGTCGGACTCGATCGCGAGCAACGCTATGAAAACGGCACGTTCGTTCTCGCGCCGGGTGAAGTGATCGTCCTTGCAACCGACGGCTTGACGGAATCGCGCGATGCCGCCGGCACGTTTCTGGGCGACGACGGCGTGGTGGCGATCCTCGCAAGCGCCCCCGCGGATCCGCAAGAGATCTGCGACCGGCTCGTTGCCGAAGTTACCGAGCGCGCGCAGGGAACGATCGGCGACGATCTGGCGATCCTCGCCGTGCGCCTGCTTGCGGTCGATTCGCAACGCGAGCCGGTAACGTTCACGGCGCTTGGAACGACCGGCTAACTTTTCGCAAACGAACGGAACGAGCACGTCTGCGCGAGCGTCGAAATGACGTTCCCTTGATATGCTAGGAGCTCTTCTTCCGTGAACAAATCGGATGTTCTCGACGACACGATCTTCGATCTGGATCGTCACGCACTCGACGGCTATCCAGACGGTGTCATCACGCTCGCGCCGGATGGCTCGATCGTCCGCTACAACAAGACCGAAGCCTCGCTCGCGCGCCGTTCGGCGGACGAGACGATCGGCTTGAATTTTTTCACCGACATCGCGCCGTGCACCGCGGTCAAAGATTTCCAAGGGCGCTTCGATGCGTTCGTTGCGAACAAAGCGGCGGCGGTGGAGCGGTTCGATTTCGTCTTTCGCTTCGCGTGGGGGCGACAGGATGTCGCGATCACCATGCTGCGCAAAGCGGGCAACGACGAAGTGACCCTGATCGTGGCCCGGCGGAGCGCCGCGAACTCGTAGCGAAGGGAGGCCGGTGCTGGTTCGCCGGATCGTCCCCTGCCTCGATATCAAAGCCGGCCGCGTCGTCAAGGGCGTTCGCTTCGTGGACCTCGCCGATGCCGGCGACCCGGTCGAACTCGCGCGGCGCTACGAAGCCTACGGTGCCGACGAACTCGTCTTTCTGGACATCACGGCGACGGTCGAGGGGCGCGGGGCGACGCTCGCCGTCGTGCGGGCGGTCGCGGCCGAATTGACGATTCCGTTTGCGGTCGGCGGCGGGATCCGCTCGCTCGATGACATGCATGCACTGCTCCGCGCGGGCTGCGACAAAGTCAGCGTCAACTCCGCCGCGCTGCGCGACCCGCAGCTGATCCGCGCGGCGGCCCGCACGCTCGGAAATCAATGCGTGGTCGTCGCGATCGATGCGCGCGAGACCGCGCAGGGGTTCGAGGTCGTCGTCGACGGCGGCCGGACGCCGACCGGGCGCGATGCGATCGCGTGGGCGCGCGAAGCGGTGGCGCTCGGCGCGGGCGAATTGCTCGTGACGAGCATCGATCGCGACGGCACGCGGGCGGGATTCGATCTGCCGCTCATGCGTGCGATTCGCGACGCCGTCGACGTGCCGATCATCGCCTCGGGCGGCGCCGGCAGCGCGGCCGATTTTGCCGATGTGTTCGAGCGCGCCGACGCCGATGCGGCGCTGGCGGCGTCGCTTTTTCATTACGGCGAGCTCGCGATTCCGGCGCTCAAGGACGAACTCGCCGCGCGCGGTATCGCGGTGCGCCGGGAAGCGCAGGCGCTGGCGTGATCGCGCCCCAGATCGCCGTCGCCTGGCCGGAGAGCGGCCTCGTCCCGGTCATCGTCGTCGACGATCGAACGAGCGACGTCCTCACGCTTGCCTACGCGAATCGGGAGGCGCTCGACCGTACGATCGCGTCGCGCTCGACCTGGCTCTTTAGCCGTTCGCGCGCCGCGCTCTGGAACAAGGGCGAGACCTCGGGCAACACGCAGCACGTCGTCGCGATCGCCGTCGACTGCGACGGCGACGCGCTCGTTTATCGGGTGATCCCGCACGGGCCCGCGTGCCACACGGGTTCGGCGTCGTGCTTCTCCGAGGCCGTTCGCTTCGAGCCCGGTTCGGGAACGGCGTTCGGCGCCGCGCTCGAGCATCTCGCGGCGACCATCGCTGACCGCAAGACGAACGCGCCGGCCGATTCCTACACGGCCAAACTCTTCGCCGGCGGGGTCGATCGGATCGGGAAGAAGATCGGCGAAGAAGCGACCGAAGTCGTGATCGCCGCGAAGAACGCGGATCGCGCCGAATTGATCTGGGAAGTCTCCGACCTGCTCTATCACACGCTGGTGCTGCTTGCGGAACGCGGCGTGTCGCTCGATGAGGTGGGCGCCGAATTATCGCGCCGAGCCGCTCCGACGACCTGACGTCGCTCGCGGGCGTCGGCCCCGAGCTCGCGCGCAAACTGCTGGAGCTCGGGATCGAGCGGCCGGATGATTTGCTGACCGATCTGCCCCGCGCGTACAAAGACTGGCGTACGCCGCAGCCGATCGCGTCGCTGGCCGCGCGCGCATTGCAAGGTGAGGGTGATGAAGCCGTCGCCGTCGGCACGATCGAGCACGTGAGCGAACGCGCCGGCAAGTATCCGCTCGTGACCGTGCGTTTGCGAGATGCGAGCGGAGCGATCGCCGCAAAGTGGTTCGGCCGCCGGCATCTCTTGGGCGGAAAGTTCAGCGTCGGGGAGCGGCTCTTCGTCACCGGGCGCGTCGCGCTACGCGGTCTGCTGGCTGAGCTGAGCGTTACGAACCATCGGGTCTTGCGCGACGGGGAACCCTACGTGGGTGAGATCGTGCCGGTCTACGCCGCGAGCAAGGACCTCACCTCACGCCAGATTCGCACGCTGATCCAGAAGAATATCGGCGCGCTGATCGCGCGCCGGCCGGATGCGTTACCGCCGGAGCTGATTGCGAAGTACGGCTTTCCGGCGCACGCGCAGGCGTGGCGTGAAGTCCATGCGCCGTCCGATCCGGCGCGCGTCGACGCCGCGCGGCGGCGCATCATCTTCGAGGAGTTCTTCGGCATCGCCCTCGCCGCCGCGCTCAAACGCAGCCGCCGTGCGAACGCCGGCGGCGCGACGCCGCTGCGCGTACCGCTCGACGCGCTCTGGCGCGATTTCACGGCGCAACTGCCATTCGCGCCGACCGGCGCGCAGCAGCGCGCGATCGAGACGGTGTGGCGCGACATGGCGCGCGTCGCGCCGATGAACCGGCTCTTGCAAGGCGACGTCGGCAGCGGCAAGACGCTGGTGGCCGCGGCGGCCGTCGTGCTCGCGCACGCGGGCGGCGTGCAGAGCGCGCTGATGGCGCCGACCGAGATCCTCGCGGCCCAGCACGCACAGAAACTCGCGCCGCTGCTCTTGCCGTTCGGGATCGCGGTCGAGGCCGTGTTCGGCAGCCTCGGCGCACGCGACCGGCGCACGGCGGCCGAGCGGATTCGCTCCGGCGCGGCGTCGCTGGCGGTCGGGACGCACGCGCTGCTCACCGAGAGCGTCGAGTTCGCACGGCTGGGCCTGGTCATCATCGACGAGCAGCATCGCTTCGGCGTCGAACAGCGCGCGCGGCTACGCGCGAAGTCGGCCGCGCCGCACACGCTCTACATGACCGCGACGCCGATCCCGCGCACGCTGGCGCAAACGAAGTACGCCGATCTCGACCTGACGATCCTCGACGAACTGCCGCCCGGACGTACGCCGGTCGAGACGTTCGTGCTGCGCGAGTCGCGCAAAGCCCACGCGTACGAGTTCGTGCGCAAGAACGTCGCGCTCGGCCGCCAAGCCTACATCGTGGCGCCGGCGATCGATACGACGGAGAGCGCGCTCACGAGCGCCATCGCGGAAGCCGAGCACGTCAAACGCGACGTGTTCGGCGAGCTGCGCGTCGGCGTGTTGCACGGCAAACTTCCGCCGCGCGAGAAGGACGCGGTGATGGATCGCTTCAAGCGCGGCGAAACCGACGTGCTCGTCGCAACCACGGTCGTCGAAGTGGGCGTCGACGTTCCGAACGCAAGCGTGATGGTGATCCTCGACGCGCACCGCTACGGCCTCGCCCAACTCCATCAGTTGCGCGGTCGCGTCGGCCGCGGCGTCGCGGAATCCTATTGCCTCTTGATCGCGCCGGATGATGCGGGCGCGGTCGAGCGGCTCGAAATTCTCGCCGCCACGAGCGACGGGTTCAAAATCGCAGAAGAAGACTTGCGCCTGCGTCGCGAAGGCGAGTTCGCCGGGACCGCGCAAGCCGGTTCCGCCGCCGGAACGATCGGGAATATCGTGGCTGATTTCGAGGTTTACATGCACGCCAAGGCCGAGGCGGACGCGATCGTCGCGCGCGACCCCGACTTACACGAGCACGCGCCGCTCCTGCAGCTGGTCGAGGCCGTCGCACCGGCCCGCGCGATGTTGGTGACGTCGTGAGGGAGCTGCCCGCCGACATCCGCGCGATCGGCTTCGATTTCGATCACACGCTGGGGCTCGATCACGGCCTCGAGGCAACGGCCTTCGCCGAACTCGCGGCCGAACTCGGGCATCCGATCGCGCTCGACGATCCGCCGTGGTCGACGGCCGTTCCGGATCTGCTCGCGCGCTTTCGCGGCGGCGAGCTCTCGGTCGAGGAGGCAGTGGCGCGCTTCGTGAGCGAGCTCGGGCTGCCGGATGACGGCGTCGATCGTGCGCCGCACTGGCGCGAGCAATGTTACGCCCTCGTCCCGCGTCACGTCACCCCGGTCGCCGGTGCGCGCGAGTTGCTCGCAGCGCTGCGCGCGCGCGGCATCCCGATCGCGATCCTCACCAACGGCTGGAGTCCGCTGCAAGAAAAGAAGATTGCGCAGGCGCTGGGAGATTTTCCGGATCCGATCTTGGTGAGCGAAACGCTCGGCGTCTCCAAGCCCGATGCCGCCGCGTTCGCAAAATTGGTCGACGTGCTGGGCGTCCCCGCCCACGCGGTCGCCTACGTCGGCGACAATCCGAAAACGGATGTCGCCGGCGCGCAGGGCGCCGGGCTCACCGGCGTGTGGTTCGATTGGGAAGCGATCAGTTATCCCGCCGACACGCCGCCCGCGCAGGTCGTCGTGCATGGCCTGGCCGAGATCGAGTCGCTCGTGCCAGGGCGCGCGGCCGGGACGGAGAACCTCGTCTCGTGACCGGATGGGGAAGCTGAGACTCACCGGAGGAACGCTCCGCAACCGTCGCGTGTCCGCTCCCAGCGGACGCGCCGTACGCCCGACTCCGGCCCGCGTCAAAGAGGCACTGTTCTCCATCCTCGCCTCCGCCGGCCGTCTCGAAGAGGCTCGCGTCCTCGATCTTTTCGCCGGGAGCGGCGCGCTCGGGTTCGAGGCGCTCTCGCGCGGTGCCGCGCACGTGACGTTCGTCGAAGCGCACAAGCCGACCGCGGCGGCGCTCGCGAACACCGCGCGCGACCTCGGCGTTGCGGAGCGCAGCACCGTCGTTGCGCTGCCCGCCGAGCGTGCCTTGCGCAGCATTCCCGGGCCCTTCGATGTGGTCTTCGCGGACCCGCCCTACGCGCAGCCGTACCCGGTCGTCGCGTTCGCCCTGTTGCGCGAGCGAGCACTGCTCGCGGCGGGCGCGATCGTCGTCTACGAGCATTCCGCGCGTGATGCGCCGCCGGCCGATCCGGCCTTCGCGGTAACGCGTAGCGAACGCTACGGCGCGGTCGCGCTCGCGTTTCTGACGGTGGCGGCGTGACGGCCCTCGAGAGCGCGCAGCGCTTTGCCGCGCACGTCGCGGCGAGCCGCGCGGCGCTGGTGCGCGCGCAGCGGATGGACGCGGCGTGCGCCGATTTCGCGGCGCATCGGTTTGCCGAAGCGGAGGCCGAACTGGACGCGCTCGTGGCCGAAGAGCCCAGCGACGTCGACGCGCGTTTCATGCTCGCCTATGCGCGGCTCACGCGCGGCGATTTCGCGCGCGGCTGGGAACTCTTCGAGGTGATGCGCGCGCGGGCGGGCGTGCAGGCGGCGTACGGCGTGCTCGACGGCATCGCGCGCTGGGACGGACGGCCGTTCGCGGGCCGGCGGCTGCTGATCGCGCGCGAGGCGGGCTTCGGCGATCTCTTGCAATTCGCGCGCTTCTTTCCGCTCGTCAAAGCGCGCGGTGGAACGGTCGTTCTCGAGTGCGCGCCCGAGCTCGCCACGCTCGCGGCAACCTTCGCGGGGGTCGATGCCGTGGCCGTCTCCGATGGGATCTCACTCGCGGCGACGCCGCACGACCTGGTGTTGCCGCTGATGAGCCTGCCCGGGACGCTCGGCATCGGTGCGGACGGCATCGGGATGACGGACCCGTACATCACGATCGGGCCCGAACGCGTCGCCGAGACCGCCCGAAGGTTGCAGGTGCGCGCAGATCAGCTAAACGTGGGCCTCGTGTGGGCCGGGAACGCGGCGCTGGCAAACGATGCCGCACGCTCGGCACCGCTGACGGCGCTCGCCCCGCTCTTCACGGTCCCGGGAATCCGCTGGTTCGGCTTGCAGACGGGGCCACGCGCGCTCGAAGCCGGGCCGACGTTCGAGCGGCTCGGTCCGCAGCTGCACGACTTCGCGCAGACGGCCGCCGTGATGAGCGCGCTCGATCTCGTGATCACGACCTGCACGGCGAGCGCCCATCTCGCCGGCGCGCTCGGCCGCCCGGCCTGGGTGCTGCTGAACCACCTCCCCGAATGGCGCTGGCAGGCCGATCCCGTGACGAGTGCCTGGTACCCTTCGGTGCGCCTGTTCCGTCAGCCGGAGCCGGGCGCGTGGGACGCGGTGGCGGAAGCCGTCGCCCGCGCGCTCGCCGAGCGGCGCGACGCGGTACCCGGCGCATGACGGCGAACGGCCGCGCCGGGCACGGCGTCGCGATCTATCCCGGGTCGTTCGACCCGCTCACGATGGGCCACATGGACGTCATCGCGCGCGCGGCGGCGATCTTCGGCCGCGTCGTCGTGGCCGTCATGGTGAACCCGCAGAAGCGCGAGCCCCTCTTCACGCTCGACGAGCGCAAAGCGATGATCGCCGCGGCGATCCATGACGCGGGGCTTGCCAACGTCGAGGTCACCGATTTTCGCGGCCTGCTGGCGGACTTCGTACGCGCGCAACACGTCGACGTCATCGTGAAGGGCCTGCGCGTCGTCTCCGATTTCGAGAACGAGATGTCGACCGCGCTGATGAATCGCTCGCTCTCGGGCGTCGATACGGTCTTCATGCCGAGCGATCCGCGGTACTCGTTTATCAGTTCGAGCATGATCAAAGAAGTTTTTTTTCTCGGCGGCACGATCGATGAATACGTGCCGCTCGCAGTGTTACGCATCATGCGTGACAAACGGAACGCTCTGCGATGACCGGCGTGAGAGGTCAGCGCAGCCGCGAATCGGGTCGAGCCGGACCCGCCCCGCTCGAAAGGAGCTCACGACCGTGTCCATCTACCGCGTCATCGACAAACTCGAAGCCTACGTCCGCGACGGCACCGTGCTGCCGCTGCGCCGCCGCATCCTCAGCGAAGAGCGGCTCATGGAGTTCATCGAAAAGATGCGCTCGACGCTGCCCGAAGAGGTCGGCCGGGCGAAACTGATCGCCCGCGATAAGGACCGCGTCTTACGCGAAGCGCAGGAGCGTGCCGAGGCGATCGTCTCGGAGGCATCGAGCGCGCACGCATCGCGGATCGACGAGCACGAACTCGTCGTGCAGGCGCGCCGCACCGCGGAGATCGTCTTGCGCGAAGCGGAAGAGAAGGCCCAGAAGATCCGCGGCGGCGCCGATGCCTATGCGGCAAGCGTGCTGACCGATCTCGACGGCCGGCTCGCGATCGCGATGGGTTCGGTTCGCAAGGGGATCGAGGCGCTGGCGACTTCGCGCGGCGTCGCGCGTGGGGCGGTCGCAAGCGCGGCCGCGCCGCTCGCCGATGCGGCGGCGAAATCGAAACGGATGGCGTTCGATGCGCAGAACGAGATCGTCTTGAGCGAAACGAGCGAACTCGAGTCCGTTCGCATGACCTGATGACGGACGATCGCAGCGGCTGGTTCGTCGGGGCGCTCCTCGGGATCGCCTTGCTCGTCATGCTCTCTGCGATCCCGCTGCCATGGTTCATCATCACGCCGGGGAGCCCGGTCGATCTGACGCGCGCGGTCCACGTCAACGGCGTGGGCGCGTCGACCGACCGCTTCTTGCTCACCGACGTGAACGTAACGCGTGCCTCACCGCTGCGTCTGCTTACCTTGTTGACGCCCGGCGTCGTTCTGCAACGTGAAGCACGCGTCGCACCGGGCGGTGCGTCGGGCGGCATCGCCTCCAGCGTGATGCGCGATGCGATGGCGCAGAGTCAGGCGGCGGCGGCCCTCGTCGCCGAACGCGCCGCCGGCTACCCGGTTCCAATGCCGCAGTACGGGAAACCGCTGCTTGCCGTGCCGGTGCGCTATTCGCTGGGCGATATCGAAGGCGGCTCCGGCGGGCTGATGATGGCGCTGCGGATCTACGACGCGCTGCACGGCATCGGCGGCGCGCCGAACCGCACGATTGCCGGAACCGGAACGCTCGACTACGACGGTCGGGTCGGCCGGATCGAAGGGACCCCGCAAAAACTGCTCGCGGCGAAGCGCGCCGGCGCGAGCGTCTTTTTCGTGCCCCGCGCAAACTACGCGGATGTTGCGGGCGAGCGCGACGTGCGGATCATCCCGGTCGATACGTTCGCCGACGCGCTGCGCGCGTTGTGAGCCATCGTGCTCGTCGCTGAGGTCTTCAAGATCGGTATCGGCCCGTCGAGTTCGCACACCGTCGGCCCGATGCGCGCCGCCCGGCAATTCGTCACCGATCTCGAAGCGCAGCACCGCGAGATCACCCGGCTGCGCGTCGATCTGTACGGTTCGCTCGCCCTGACCGGCCGCGGCCACGGCACCGATCGCGCGGTTCTGCTCGGTCTCTCCGGCTATGCTCCGGATACGGTCGATCCGGATCTCGCCCGCGATGTGCCGGAACGGGTGGCGAGCCGTCAGTCGCTACCATTGCCGAGCGGTACGCACGTCGTTTTCGATCCCGCAAACGACATCGAGTTTCATATGCGCGAAACGCTCGCGCGACATCCCAACGGGATGCGGTTCCAGGCGTTCGCAAACGACGAGCTCGTCGCGTCCGCCGAATACTTTTCGCTCGGCGGCGGCCTCGTCGAGGGGCCGGGCTTCGAGCCGGGCGCGGCGCTCTGCGCGCTCCCGTACGACTTCGCATCGGCAGCCGAGCTCCTCGCGATCGCGGAGGCGAACGAGTGGGCGATTTGGCAGGTCGTCCAGGCGAACGAACGCGCGGTACAGCCGGCGGCGGAGCTCGATGCGTATCTCGCGTCGATCTGGACGACGATGCAGCAGTGCATCGAGCGCGGTCTGGCGACCGAGGGCATCTTGCCCGGCGGACTCAACGTGCGCCGGCGCGCCCCGCGCCTCTATCGCAAGTTTCGCAGCGCAACGGCCGGCGATAAGCTCGAAGCGATGGACTTCGTGAACGTCATGGCGATCGCCGTGAACGAGGAGAATGCGGCCGGCGGCCGCGTCGTCACGGCGCCGACCAACGGTGCCGCCGGCGTTATCCCGGCCGTCCTTTCCTACTATCGCGACTACGTGCCGGATGCGACGCCGGCCGGTATCGTGCGCTTTCTCTTGACGGCCGCCGCGATCGGTATGCTTTACAAACGCAACGCGTCGATCTCCGGCGCCGAAGTCGGCTGCCAAGGCGAAGTGGGCGTGGCGTGTTCGATGGCCGCGGCGGGCTTGGTCGCCGCGCACAACGGCACGAACGCGCAGATCGAACACGCTGCCGAGATCGCGATGGAACACAACCTCGGGATGACCTGCGATCCGATCGGCGGCCTGGTGCAGATCCCGTGCATCGAGCGCAACGCCATGGGTGCCGTAAAAGCG
>Ga0116226_10005882_pt1 | contig 10980 bp, 8 predicted proteins | sample S1TSphfallax_FD_89692 | JGI IMG/M metagenome (GOLD analysis project Ga0116226, IMG submission 89692) | Host-associated microbial communities from peat moss isolated from Minnesota, USA - S1T2_Fa - Sphagnum fallax MG | ecosystem: Host-associated > Plants > Peat moss > Unclassified | place: USA...
ATACTTCTAGGGCTTTAACTAATCCCCCAGGAATATTAGCAGGTAAACTAAACGCTAGAGATGTATAGCTCTTATCAGAATCTATACTATACTTAATAGGAGATTCATCTTCCTTAAGACTGATAATCCAAAAACGGGTAAAGTTTTCTGGGCGATCGTTAATACAACTAGCTAATATAGGCAAATTATAGAGTTCAGCTGCTCTGGTGGAGGCGATCGCCGCTGCTGTCAAGTCTCTGGTTAAATCTTCTAACGCCGCGGTCGTAGAGGTGCTAGGAAGTATTTGCACATTGGGCAAAAACTGTGCTAACCATGCCTGACATTGTCCTAGAGCTTGAGGATGAGAGTAAACCGTTTGAATACTCTCTAAATTAGCCGCACATGAAATCAAGTTATGGGAAATAGGTAAAATTAAAGCTAATTGAATTTCTAACCTATCTAGTTGCCATAGAGTATCCATTGTCATAGTGACACTACCTTCAATAGAATTCTCTACAGGTACAACAGCTAATTTAGCCAAATTGGTACTGACAGCATGTAAACATTGGGCAATAGTAGAACAAGGAGACAAACTAGCTGTAATACCCCGATGGGTTTGCAGCCAATTCAGATAGAAACAAGCAGCCTGTTCGGTGTAAGTACCAGATGGGCCTAAATGTGTAATCAGCAAAGGTGAGTTTTCTGCCATTAGTCCAGTCATAATTTTCTAGATTTTGCTAATTTTCTCGAATTTATCTGTCTTAAATTAGCAAATCATCATAAATCTTTACTAATTGGTTAAAAAATATTACAATTATATAAAGAAATGTTTTAATCATCTCATGGTTACACAGTTTACTGCCTCTCAATCGGTGGAAATTTCGGTACCTAAACAATCAGTACCGATCCAGCATTACTTACGCCAGCCCCATCGTTTAGTTAATGCTTTAACAGACAATAGCCGCATTGAACGACTAGCGGATGAAATATTTCGGTTAAAAATGCGCCCTTTAGCATTTATGTCCTTAAGCATTCAGCCGACAGTAGATATGAGAGTTTGGGCAGAATCTAATGGTACTGTTTATCTGAGATCGGTCAATTGTGAAATCTTGGGTTTTGAGTACTTTAACCAGCGCTTCTCCCTCAACTTGAAAGGCTATTTAGCACCCTATCAAGCAGCTAATAGCACTTACCTACAAGGAAAAGTAGATCTAGCAGTTACAGTAGATATCCCTTATCCACTTTGTCTCACTCCCCAGCCTATTCTCTCCGCTACTGGGAATAGTTTGCTCAAGAGCGTATTGTTGACCATTAAACAGAGATTACTCCATCATTTGCTAGCAGACTATCGCCAGTGGGCAATTAATCACGCTTCCAGACAAACCATTATACATAACGCAACAGAACTACCCATATTGAATTTAGAGTAATTGGTTCGGCGGATCAATTTGCTGATTAATTTGACAAGGTTTGAAGGATAAACGATGCAAAGGAGATGGTCCATACTTTTGCAATGCTAAAAGATGTCCTTTACTACCATAACCTTTGTTGTTTGCCAAATCATACAAAGGATATTTTTTCGCTAGTCGTGTGATTAAATCGTCACGCCAAACTTTAGCCAAGATACTAGCAGCCGCGATATTCACTGACTGCTCATCTCCTTTAATAATAGTCTGTTGTGGTACAAGTAAACCACCTACTGGCTGATTACCATCAATCAAACAAAGTGCAGGCTGTACTTTCAACTTTAGTACAGCCCTTTTCATGGCTAATAATGTCGCTTGCAAGATATTTAATCGGTCAATTTCCTTTGTTGTCGCAAAACCAATTTTCCAATCCACAGCTAGTGTAGTAATCTGTTGCGCTAGCTGAGTTCGCCGCACAGCAGATAACTTTTTACTGTCTTTAATTTCCGCGGCGATGAGTTGGGGAAGCGCGTCTTTGGCTAAAATCAACGATGCTGCGACTACAGGACCAAATAAAGCACCCCGCCCAACTTCATCCACACCTGCGAGTAATCCCTGAAACTGTAAAAAAATGGATAATTCCAACCAACTTGATGGAGTTATCGATACTGGCTCTACCCCTACCATAGGATGAGTTAACTATCCTCAAAGCCGGAGGAATGTTCTGTATTTAGTGCTGAAGAGCGCCGCCGCCGTCGCCGATTGGGAGCACCAGTTTCAGGTTGATTGATGGCAGATTCTCCAGAGAAATTGCTGAATTCCTCATCCAGGTCTAAAGCAGAAAATAGAGATTCTTCTCGCTCTATTCTGGGTGTAGGTCTCTCAATTATACTCTGCTCAAGTATGGGCTGTTCTATAGTGATGGTTTGGGGAGTTGGCTGGTGGGAAAAATTTGCCAATTCTCCAGGTGGCACAACATTCACAATTACTGATTTGTGATTTTTCACTTCCCGATCTAGTTTGACCGTAGGAGAAACACCCAGAAGCGCATAAACATCTTGTTCATCTGTGGTCATTTCTACAGAGACTACTTCTGCTGGCTCTGATAGAGGTTTCACTGGTTCTATTTTGAGTTTTGCTCGTTCAACTCTTTCTCCATTCCATCCAGTTTTACCTAAGGTGGGCGAGGGAATTTCTGGTGTAACTGTCAGTTCAGGTTCGGTATCTAAGTCTAGGTCTGACTCATTCACAAAAGCAATTGAGCTATTGGGGAACCGCGATTCTTCTTTACCGTTACCGCCATTCAGTCCGATCCGACTCCGACGGGTGCGAGTCCGCCGTTTATTCTGGTCGGCCATTTCTTGATAACTAGGATGGTGAATTAAATTCACAGAACCAAATTCCGCATCACCTTCAAACCCTTCGCCAAATCCTTCATATACCTCCCGTGGTTCAGCACTACGCGCTACTGGTGGTCGTTGTTCTCGTGGTGCTGTAGGAACAAATTTTTCGGCGATTTCTACTGCTGGTATTGGCATCCGGTTTTGATTTTCTCCAGGTAAGCGCACCGTATGACCTAATCCGCCACAAGTAGGACAAGTTTCCCCAAATAATTCATAAATATTTTGACCTTGACGTTTACGGGTGAGTTCTACTAACCCTAATTCTGTCAGTTGAGCGATTTGTGGACGAGCCTTGTCAGCTTTTAGTGCTTTATTAAAATGTTCTAAAACTTGTAGTTGATCACGTCTTGATTCCATATCAATGAAATCTACAACAATTACACCAGCAATATTCCGCAATCGTAGCTGACGAGCTATTTCTGTAGCCGCTTCGCAGTTTGTCCACAAAACTGTTTCTCTGGCTGTTGCTGACCGAGTAAATGAACCTGAGTTAACGTCGATCACAGTTAAAGCTTCTGTGGGTTCGATGATCACATATCCTCCGGAAGGCAAGTCTACTCTCGGTCTCAGGGCTTCTCTCACAGCTGCATTAATCCGGAAATATTCCAAAATCGGCGAGCGATCGCGATGGTGATCAATGAGCAATCCCTGTGGTGTTTGACCGCCACTCCAATTTTGTAAATATTGTTTTACCCGTTTTAATCCGGTATTAGAATCAACCACAATGCGATTGACATCAGCACCATACATATCTCTCAATACACGCTGAATAAAATCATCGTCTCGATTGAGTAATGCTGGCGCACGAGTGGAATGGGCTTCTTGTTGAATAGCTTCCCACTGTCTTTGTAATACTTCTAAGTCTTCAATAATCGCTTCTTCTGGTTTTCCTTCCGCCTCTGTACGGACGAGCAAACCCATTCCGGCTGGTTTAATTAAAATTGCTAACGCTCGCAATCGGTTGCGTTCGCTTTCACTTTTAATCCGTCGGGATAGATTTACGCCTCTACCATAGGGCATAAGTACTACATAACGTCCAGGGAGAGTGATATTCCCAGTAAGTCTCGGACCCTTTGTTCCGGTTGGTTCTTTCATCACTTGGACCAACACTTTTTGCTGTGGTGTCAACAGCTCTGTAATTGCTGCTGCACTACGCTTTAATCTCAAAGGTCCTAGATCAGTTACATGAATAAATCCATTCCGCTCTGGGTCGCCAATATTGACAAAAGCAGCATCTATACCAGGTAAAACATTCTCTACTATTCCTAAATAGATATCACCAATTTGATGATGTCCCGTAGCAACTACGAGCTCTTGTATCTGATCTTCCGAAAATACGGCAGCAATTTGATGCTGTTCCGCGATAATAATTTGTTTTGGCATTCAATTTCCTCGAAGATTCGGTAGCACCAGGGGAAGTTAGTCAAGCTTCTGTGTACCTACTTGCTCCTAACGCAACCCTGATCTCGACACTATTTGGTCACAAAAATTGTAAATTTGAGCGGAGCTGGAGACTGTTGGACTCACCGCTCCATGTCCAGAAATCAGATCTCTGGATCAAGTTATGGAGAGCTAATGACACAGTAAGCGCGTTTACACGCTTTTATTCTGAAAAATGATTCAGTTTCTCACTGAAAAAAACCAACCTTCCTTGGTCGATTTTGAAGCATCATACACTTACCACTTAAGGACAAGGTATTTAGCAGGTGTTGGACAAAGCATGGATTAGAGAGACAAGACAAGAACTATTATTGGGTGATAGATTCACCAGATCCCTAGATAGAACACTTCCATAATTTGTCGTACTATGAGCTCAAGCAGACAATATGTGAGAAGTTTATTAGCTACGTTTGCAGCTCTTGATCAAATAGTATCAGGTGAGTGAATCAAGTCATTCAATGCAGCGCCAGATAATTTCTCTTTATCCAATTCTAACGCAACCTTGCTAAAAATAATTCCCGTGATGTATAGCATCAGAGTAACTACTATGTCAGTCTCATGTAATCACTCTCTAGAAATTATATCTCTAAAACTAGCCTTTTACGGTGGATATCCAGCAAATTAAATTCTACGTTTTCCACCTTCTCTAGCATAGACAAAATTTGTTTGGGGTGCAATATCACACCATCAGGCCGACAGATACCTAAATAACGACAGACAGCAGTTGACTCAGATTCTGAGTTACGGGCGCTGACTAGCTCGATTTCCCACAAGCGATCGCATTGAAATGGTGTATGTGGTTTAGGTGTGAAATTAGAAATCGTTAAATTAAACCTCATGGGTTTTCTTTCATGACCTGAACACTCTCTTTTTAAGAGGCGCATTGTTTCCACAATGCCTAAAACATCATCATCAGTTTCCCCAGGTAACCCAATCATAAAGTACAACTTGATTTTACCCCAGCCTTGCTCCCACGCAGTTTTTACTCCTCGCAATAATTCTTCATTTGTCAAACCTTTATTGATAATATCCCGCATCCTCTGAGTACCAGCTTCTGGAGCAAAAGTCAACCCAGCTTGGCGTGTCCCACCCAAGATGTTAGCAATATTTTCGTCGAATCTGTCTACTCTTTGGCTGGGTAACGATAAAGAAATATTTTCCTCTTGCAAGCGGTTTTTGATTTCCATATCTACAGCTGGTAGAGCTAGATAATCAGAACAACTGAGTGATAAAAGTGAAAATTCATTGAAACCTTTTGCCTGCATTCCTTTGGCGATCGCTTCGATCACCTGATTTGGTGCTACGTCCCTAGCTGGACGAGTCAACATTCCCGGTTGACAAAAGCGACAACTACGAGTACAACCCCGACGAATTTCCATCGTTAGGCGATCGTGTACCGTTTCCATATAGGGTACTAAGCCAATACAATAAGCTGGAATTGGTGTAGCAACTCGTCGCAAAATACGTTTTGGCACATCTGGACGTAATGGGTACACAGTGCCTCCTCGATTCATCCTATAGAATTGAGGGACGTATACACCAGGAATCTGTGCCAGGTCTAGTAGCAATTCCTGTCGTGTTAAACCCGTTCTCTTCCCTTCCTCCAAGACCAAGCCGATTTCTGGCAATAATTCCTCACCGTCTCCTAAAGCAAAAAAATCGCAAAAGTCGGCGTATGGTTCAGGATTTGCCGTTGCTGTCTGTCCACAAGCAAAAATTAGCGGATAATTCCCCTGTAAACGTTCTATCCATGGGAGCGGGATTCCGGACAAATCTAACATTTCCAGGATATTAGTCGCACCTAATTCGTAACTTAGACTAAAGCCCAAGATATCAAATTCAGTCAGATAGCGTTTAGACTCAACTGCAAACAGGGGAGTATTCGTAGCACGCAGTTTTTCGCCTAAGTCTATCCCTGGTAGATAAGCCCGATCACATAATTGGCGTGGTTGGGCATTCAAAATATTATATAGGATAATGTGTCCTAAATTAGATGCACCAACCTCATATACCTCTGGGTAAGTTAACACCCAGCGAACAACTGCCCTATCCCAAGGCTTATGTACGGCTAAACGCTCGTTGCCCAGATAACGGGCGGGCTTTAAAATATCCGATGTAATTAATCGTTCAACTGAAACAGCCACTGTGCTATCTTCTAGCTATTCTAAAATTACCTCTACTTGTTATTGATATTAGCATTGTTTTAGAGCTTCCGACAGAACTGACCCTAGCTTTTTAGAACTCTTTTACACAAAATAATTTTGTCATTCGTTATCCTGTCTCCTGCAGCAATAGATAACTTGAGGATTTATTAGTATTATTTATTTTGGCTGGTTAAGCTAAAATACGGAATAATGGAATTAATTACTCAGTTTAAACAAGAGGCTGTAAATCTAGCTGAATCTGCAAATATTGCCAGAAAAATCATCAAATAGACTGAGTTCCCCATAATTTACATTGTTTGACTAACAGAAAGTAATCCACCTGACTTTTCCTCAAATATTACGTATAACTAGATGTAGATACCAATAAGATTAACTTGTAACTATTTATCTGATTAATGCATGATTATCCTAGATAATTCTACTAAATCATCATACTTACACTAGCTAGATACGTAAATGAATCGGCTAACTTTTTATGTGATTATAGCTACATTATGATTGAATATTGGCAGTTTTCCTCTAAGTATTATCTTGAATATAAACTATTTTTCGCTGAAATGGCTAGATTTCTACTATGTCTTTGCCAAATCTTTATCACTGAGATACTGCTATTTAAAGATTATGAGAAACGCTCAGGAAATGGTGTTGATATATACATTTTTTTCAGCCCAGTTAAAAAACAATCAACATAGATATTGAATGTCATAATTCGTTATCAGCTAGATTGATGTGTAGAGATTGTTAAATTTATGTGTCAAGAAATTCAAATCTAGAATTTGCTACCATACCAGCTGTTTTTTTACTCTAATATAGAAAAAAACAGATTACATAATTAGCACTATTATCTAAATAGATAGTGATCTAGATCACCAATTTGTCATAAATTGATCACTTTTTATACCATAATTGATCCTAGATAATGTCTATTATTAAAGTTGGTTTACTAACTATGAAAAACCAGTTCGCAATTCGTCAATTAGTTGAAAAAGCCTTACATATAAAAAAATTAACGCCGGAGATAGAAAATGAAATCAATCTAGAACTGACTAAGCTCGGCTATATCTCTGACGTTGATTACGAAGCTTTGGAATTATTAATGTCGGAAATGGACGCTGGTAGAGTCCAACTGGTTCCTAGTTGGGGATAAAGGAGTCATCAGGCTCAGTATTTTATCAGTAGACTCTGGCTCTACTGGATTTAATCGAGAAACTCTCCAAAAGTTTTTCTGGGTTTTTTATGGGATTTTTGGCTGAAAAATGCGGTAATATTAGACAAACAACTGTGAAGCGAATCAAGCGAGCAGATGTTATTGTGTAGTAAGTTAACAACAAAAGAGTCAAGAGCAGTGTCAGTTGAAACCATTGAGAAGCGTTCTACATCTCGCAAGCTCGCACCTCGGTATCGTGTTTTGCTCCATAACGATGATCACAATTCTATGGAGTATGTGGTGCAAGTTCTATTAACTACGGTACAGAGTCTCACTCAACCGCAAGCTGTCAGTATTATGATGGAAGCTCATCATAGTGGGGTAGCTCTGGTAATTGTCTGCGCTCAAGAACACGCTGAATTTTATTGTGAAACACTTAAAGGTCACGGTTTAACCAGCACTATTGAGCCAGAGGAATAAAAGACCAGGGGAAGTGATCAAGCATGAAAATAGACTTTTCCTACTTAGCCCATCGTACAGTTCCTGTAAGGTTGGGGTGTTTCGTTTGCGGTTTATTATTATTATGGCTGCCTTTTTCTCTACCTATTTATTTAATTATACGTGATACTAACTTAGCTAGTATTTTAGCGATCGCTTTACTATATATAGAATTTATCTTTCTCCTTAATGTATGGGGTCGTTTTGTCAAGAAGCAAAGCAAAATAATCAGTCACTATGGTTTAGTATTCACCAGGTTAAATGGTGGAGAAATTTTGCAGGGTCTAGCTATTGGACTAACTAGCGTTTTGATATTATTTAGTTTAGAGGGATGGTTTGGTTGGTTAGTTTGGCAAAAACCTCCAGCTTTTTTCCCACAGATAGTTTTTCAGGGTTTATTAGTCGGTATTGCTGTCGGATTTGCTGAGGAATTACTATTTCGTGGTTGGTTATTAGCAGAGTTACAACAAGATTATAATCCTCGCGTATCAGCGTGGGCAAATGCAATCATATTTGCCGTATCTCACTTTATTAAGCCTTGGTCAGCAATTATCCACACATTACCCCAGTTTCCCGCTTTAGTATTGCTAGGGTTAACGCAGGTATGGGGGAAACGCTGGCGCAATGGACGATTAGGATTACCCATTGGTTTCCATAGTGGTTTAGTTTATGGCTATTATATCATTAATGTGGGTAATTTGGTGAAATACACCGGACTTGTCCCCGACTGGATAACTGGTGTTGATCGAAATCCTTTACAGGGAATCATGGGAATATTGTTTATGGGGGCGATCGCTCTATGGATGCGGAGAAACTATCGCCTTAAGAAGGAACGGGGAACACCGGAACAGTGAATATATATTAGGACTCCTTGATTTTTGTACAAGACGACCTACTCTTCCCCCCAACCCTGTTCCCTCTTCCCTGATCCCTCCACAAGTTTTGTACCGACTAAACAGGCGTTAACCAAAATTACACCTGTTAAATTTGCAGATTCTAACTCCGCGCAAAGCAAATTAGCATTTGTTAAATTAGCTCCAGCTAAATTAGCTCCGCGCAAATCAACTTCTTCTAAATTAGCTTCATTGAATAAAGCTCCGCGTAAATCACTGTAACTTAAATCAGCACCCAGGAGGTTTGCTCCGGTGAGATTTGCACCACGTAAATCCGCACCACGCAGATCGACACCTTGTAAGTTGACATTCATCAAGTTAGCTCCACTTAAAAAACAGCCAGCTAAAGCAGCATTGATCATTGTCGCACCCATCAAATTAGCACCGCGGAGGTCACTCCCCCGTAAATCAGCACTGGTTAAATTTGCCTGCATTAAATTTGACCCTAGCAAATTAGCACGCAAATTAGTTTTTTGTAGGTTAGCTCCGATTAATTTAGCACCTTCTAAGCGACCGCCCTCTAGCTTAGAACCCATTAAGTTAGCACCGATTAACGTAGCACCGGCTAGATTAATATAACTCAAATCTAGTTGAGATAGATCTTCATCCTCTAGATTTGCTCCGGGGAGTTGTTTGATTTTTCCTAACTTTATCGCTTCAATATTCATTCTAGTAGGTGTTAATTCCTTGAAGATTATCGCTGTGCTTATCCCATAAAGTATCTAGCATCCACATACTAGTGCTGAATTTGGGTGTCATTAGAGATAAGTTTAGTCCTTGTTGTAAACCGCTCACCAGTAAAGTTAAAGTATCTACAAGTTTAGGGTCAAAGCGTGTAGATTGTTGCTGGCGACATATATTTAAAGCTTGAGTTAACACATCTTTCCCACTTGTATTAGCAAGATGCTTTTGCTGCATAACTTGCCATTGAAAGTCGGCTGCTAGTGCTAAAATTCTAGACTCTAAAGGAATTTCATCTCCTACTAGACCAGCTGGTGTACCTGTACCATTCCACCATTCTGTTTGGTGTGTAATAATTTTGGCAATAGCTCCCAGTCTAGGCATTGTCCGCAGTACTTGTGTTCCTGATGTTAAGGGACAACTAGGAACATCTTCCTGATCGCGCCCAGATTTTCCCGGAATCATCATGCTTTCTGCTTTCTGGAATGGATCTATACGATGTAGTAAACTAGCCAAGCGTAGTCTTTTTATTTGCCAAGCTGGTAGCTCTAATAATTGCCCAATCGCCTCTGCGATCGCCACCACTTCAGTAGCAGCCTGAGGATTGCGGATATCAGTAATATCCATCAATTGTGCCATTCGCAGGAAAGCTTGTACTTCGTTAGAAACTAAGTTATAGTCTAGGAACTGATAGCGTAAAGCATTAGTAATATCTAGGCTGGATTGTCCTTTTTGCAAATAATCCACAATACGTGAGACAACTCCACTGAAATCTGGAGTATTATCAGACATAGCAGCTTGCACCGCTTGTTTATGAGTGGTTAATTTATCCGCTAATTCTGAATTGTATTTTTGGATGTGGGAGATAGCAATTTCTGCAACTTCTTGCACTAAATCTGGCTCAAATGTCCATAAGCCGTAAAATTTACGCTCTAAATCTGATGCTGGTAGCCCTTTCTCACCATAGTCAGATAACGATAATTCTTGGCAAATTACCATTGCAGTATAACTAGGCGATAGAATAATCAAATGCCATTCTTGTGTCAATGGATCACCTAAGTCCAAATTGACTAAATCTATATTAGCCATTTGGCTAGTTGGGTGTTCTAAAAAACCAGCATCGCTAGCAGCCATAATCGCAATTTCTCGGCTGTGCTGCGCAATTTCTGCATATCTATTTGCTTCTGCGAAATACCATTTACCCTGCTGAAAAGCTGCTATTACGAGAGGGCGATCTTCACTGGTTAAAATATGATCTTCTAAAGCATGACATAGGGACACCAGAGTATTTTTATAATAGACTCCAAAGCGTATGGGTCTATTACCATATTGGTGAGATGCTGCTAACTTTTGGAGAATTGAACCTTC
>Ga0116226_10005883_pt1 | contig 10979 bp, 13 predicted proteins | sample S1TSphfallax_FD_89692 | JGI IMG/M metagenome (GOLD analysis project Ga0116226, IMG submission 89692) | Host-associated microbial communities from peat moss isolated from Minnesota, USA - S1T2_Fa - Sphagnum fallax MG | ecosystem: Host-associated > Plants > Peat moss > Unclassified | place: USA...
CACACTTGCACCCATTACCCATCACATCTTGGTGCAAATGTGTTCCATATCATTGTGTGAGTGGAATTAGAATTCATGTACTCATTTGTCCATAATAAAATGCAAAACCATTAATAACAGAACAAACCCTTGAAGAAAATTTCAAATATATGACTAAGTTTGTGATTAATATTCCAATCATAAATGATGAAAATGACAAATAGCCTTAAAGTCATTATGAACATGAAGTGGCACAATGATGGGGCATATTTCATCCTTTAATCATAAAGGACACATGTGAAATCATTAATGATAGTCTAGTCATTGTGTAATTGTTTTTTATCACTACAAATTGGACCAAAATAACTTGGGAGACATTTTTTTAATATAATATTTATTCTCATAGATTTATTATATATAATATAAATAGTAAGATTTTTTCTCAATTATTTTTAATTTCATTATTTTCCATCCTATCAATTGTTCAATGTTGACATGTGTCACCACCTCAACTAGGTTAAAACACAACAAATTTCATTTGTGAAATTTGATCCTTTCACCCTAAGGATGGAATTCAACTCCTTTACCACCAAGCCATCCCATTCATTGTGTAAATAATATAGTGTTAATTCTATTCAAACCATATTTTATTTGAACATTACACAAAACCTCAAATTTGATAATTCATATTTTATTGATAATTTTTCCAAAGGAATATTTTAATATTTTATTCATAAAGGCCCTTCAATAAGTACACAACTATATTATTTTTTAAAGGAAATGTAAATTCATTTCAATAGAAAAATATTTGAATTTTATTATTGAATAACGTTTTAATGACCATTATTTGGAAAAAATAAATCCAAACACATGATTTGTAAATAGAATAAATAATATATATTTCTCATATCTTAAACTTTCATTTGATTTAGGAATATATATTTTAATATTTTTCTTCCAATATATCTTTATTTTATGAATAACTTTTAATTTAGACATATGCGTCCATATAATTTATCCATATAAAATATTTATCAATGGATCATAAATCAATAATATCATATATATATATATATATATATATTTAATCCTATTAAGTATGATGTATAAATTTAATCTAAATATTTTAATTCAGTTTTTAAAATGTTAATTAATATTAAAATATTAATTATAAATTTTACTCATTTTTACACAAATAATTTAATATCATTTTTTAATAATATAATTTTCTTATAAATGTAAAGTAAATTTATTTCTTTATATACATATAGTACATAGTTGTTTTTTTTATTTATGATAAAATTTTAATGCAAAACAATATATATTTCCCGCATCTTACACTTCTATTTTATTTTTAAATTAAAATATAAAAATTGTCTACAATATATATCTTTTTTACCATTAAAATTTATTTCAATTATAATAATCAATTTAGTCACATATAATATTTCTAAATGGATCATATATCAAACATATTTAGAAAAAAATTAATAGAAGTTTTTTATTTATTTATACATGTAAATATATTAATCAAAATTAATTCTTTACATGTCCATTTATTAATTATTGATAGTCATTTCTTAATCAATGCAAAATAATTTTATAACCATATTGTCTATGTAAATGATGCATATATCATTTTATTCACGCCATTTGCATAATCATTTTTTAGTTATATATTTGAGATGATTTTATCCTAATCACATTTTCAAATGACATCTTTAACAACCATATCATTTTGTCATCAATCATCAATGCCATATGGGTCAAAACACATTCAAAGGAACCACAAAAAACATCAAATGTCAGATTTTTTTCATAAAAAATTAAACATTTACTTATTGCCATTTGAAACCATGGTAATCATGGCGCATTATTCCTTTTTAACACATGAATGTCAAGAAAATCAAATTAAAAATCCATTTGATCTATTTAGGTTATGGTTTAGTTAAGGATTTTTGAAATTAAAATTTTCTTTCGTTAAAAAATGACAATCTTACAAAGGACTTTTAAAGGATTCATATAATAAAAGTAAGTTGACAGCAAAAATTATGAGATGATAATAACTTATTAGACACACTAAAAAAACATTAACAATTTGAAAACTATGAAATTCTAAAACTTTGAAAATTCAAACTTGTATGTACACTTGAAAATCCAGAATTTCAAAACTTCAAAAGTGTTTTATCACATGTAAATGGGTATAATGTACATGATGTATTGAACAAAGTTGTATTTTACATTCATTAAAACTAGAATTCATGGTTTTTTTCGATCAAGTTTTCTTATCAAAAAAATCCCAAATGACAAGCATAAAAAAAATCACCTTGTTAATGTAGACAAGTTGATTTGGACCTACCAACATGGCTAGGTAATCAATTTTGACCTTGTCATTTTAATTGGCAAGTGATTGACAAAATGAGTAATTATTTGACTAGTAGACAATAGACCATTTTACTAGGTCAATTTTATACTTAAATTATTATTATTTTATATGGATTATTATTTTTAAAATTAATATGTAAGTAGATAGGTAGGTAAGTAGGTTGTAAAAAGGTTTAAGTAGGTAGGTGTTAGCTTAGTCTACCTAAACTAATTTAAGCTAGTGTCATTGAACTTCTTTAGTGTAATTAACCTACCTACTCTAGCCTTCTAAGCATGCACATAGGTTGTAAATGTAAAGAATTGAACCCCAAACCTTTACAATGATAAACCAAGTCCTTACCAATGGATTACACCATCAAAGGTGTTTAATTTTTATCGAAAAACATTTTCACATGTTTATTTCACATCATTAAACATAATGGCTAAACCTAGTGGTTAAATTTAATGATTTAAAATAACAACTAAACATAATAGTTCAACTTTGGTTAAACTTAATGATTAAATCTAGTGGTTAAATTTAATTGATAAATCTAATGGCTAAATTTCATGGCCAAACATAGTGATTAAACTTAATTGGTAAACTTAATGCCTATATGTATTTTATAGTTAAATTTGGTTAAACCCAATGGCTAAATCTAGTGGTTAAACATAATGGTAAAACTCAGTTACTAAATTTAATGGTTAAATTTAATGACTAAAACTTTGTTCAATTTTTAAGCTAAATTTACTAACTAAACATAATGCCTAAATCGAAGTTAAACCTAGTGGGTAACTCTAGTGGTGAAAGGTAGTCCTATCCTTGGGTGGTACCACTAGGAATGTCACACCTTGATTTTCCTCACCTCATCAAACTTTGAAAAATTGTAAGAAACAATTAAATGAACATTTTCATAATTTTTTTTTAATACATTTATGTTCCATAAATTTTGAAATCTCAATAATATCAAGAATATTGTTTATTTTGATGTTCTTAATCATTGTATTTATAAAAAGTTTTGGGAACATAACGCTTATTTGATTCCTTGAACTTTTTAGTTAGAAATACAAATTTGGAACATGATTTATAAAAAAATTATTAATTTTTTTCCTAAGGTAAATTTTGAAATCAATTTATTTTTATATTTATATTTGGAAATTAATTAATTAAATGTGATTTAGTTATGAATTTCCAAAGCTAAAGCTATTGATTTTTTAAAGGGCATTTTAATTAGGAATGTAAATTTTTCAAATTTTCAAAAAAATTGAATTACCAAATAACTTCAAACCATATATTAGAACATCCAATTGATAAACATGTAAAAATCATAATTTATAATTGTGAAAATATTTAACAAAAAAGGCCCAGAAAAATGATTTGGTTGTTTTTGGTTCCTTAACCATTCTTTGAGGTGGTTCCTAATAGTACCACCCAAGGATGGGTTCGCTTTGAAACATAGTGGTTAAACCTAGGCTAAACCTCATGTTTAAACCTAGGTTATACCTACTGGTCAAATCTAATGGTTCACCTTAGGTTAAACCTAATGTCAAATCTAATGATTAAACCTAATGGCTAAATTTTAGTTTAATTTAATTACCAAAACTTGGTTAAAATTTGTGTAAACCTAGTGGTTAAATTTAGTGGTTAAACATAGTGGCTAAACCTAGTGGTTACACCTAATGGCTAAAATTAAATAGGTAAATGGGTGGATAAGTAAGTAAATAATATGTAGGTAGGTGGGTAGGTAAGTAGGTAGGTCGTACGAAAATGAAAAATGTAAGTAGGTAGGTGAAAAAGTATAGGTAGATAGGTAAGTAGCTAACTAAATAAATAGGTGGATGAATACGTAAAAGGTAAGTACATAGGGTAGTAAACCATGTCATATTTTATTAAAGATCATTGGCCATCTTGATTAAAAAACATTGGTCATTTTGATTAAGGTTATATAGTTTGACTATGTATTTAATCAAATAAACCATTATAATCAAATTGATTAGTCAACAAATAAATGTGTCATTCAAATTCTTAATCTTTAATCAAAATGTCCATTAGTCAAAAATGACAAGTTAATCAATTTTTTAAAAATTGTGATTTGTAGTAGTGATTAAATTAAACTTTTAAAAATTAACATTTTTTAGTATGATTTCAAATTATCATCGTTTTCCAAAATGAAACATAAAATCTACAAGGAATTTGTACATTTTCATATTTAATAAAAAAATGATTAAGAATTTTTTTTGACTTATTGGGGCCATTCTAATGTTTTTTCATAACAAGTTGCAAAAATAATCATTCAAAAAATCATTTATATGGAAAAGTTATTTTGGGGGGAAAGTACATGCATAACTAATGTAAAATAACATATGCGGCTCCTTTGAATGTGTTTTGACCATATGGATGAAAACTTGCAATGAAAAAATGATGTCATCCTTCCTATTATCATGTCATCATCCACTAGTCAAATGCACCACTAATATATGACTATAGCTTTTTACACAAGATTTGAAGTATTATCCTATGACTACAATCAATGATATAATTGTTTAAGTCATTTAATCATTGATTTCTTGGTTGCAAAAGACAAGATTTTTTCTAGTGGAACTAAGGACTTGGTGTACATTTACACTAATAACAAGCTCCTCTGATAATGACCTAATACCAACCCCACGATGTGGTATGAAAAAAATATGTTGTCTAAAGATTCTATGCATGATGTTAGCTTAAGTTCAAATGAAGGAAACGTATCAAAAGATGACCCTTTAGTGTTAGATGAAGAGGAAAATTCTAACATGACCCCTTTGAATTCTTTGTCAATAACCTGTCAAAAGACCTTCCATTTTCAAGATTGTTAACCAATGTTCACATTTGGGAATGACAATTGACAATGACGATCATGAACCACAACCCCAAAATAGTAAGATCTTGCAATTAATCATCCTATATATTGTAAATCAAAAAAAGAAACTGTGGAATCTATTTAATTTGAAGAACTTGATAAGAATTGAAACATAAAATCTACCTTTTCTATTTTTGGTTACCACCTTGGGGAAGAACTTTAGAAGAATTCTTCATGAAGTTCTAGTTTTAGATCGGTTGTTTAATTGTTTTTGGATTTTGTGTGTAATAACTTTGATAGTTTTTGTCTTAATGGGAAGGATTTGAAGAAAGTATTGAGTTGGGTGGCAATATAATTTATAAGGGGAATATATATTTTTGACTATTAAAAGGATAATTATCTTTACAAAATGTATATTCAAAACCAAGTATGTGATAAAAAACAAACATGTCTAAAGTGGTTACAAGGAGTTTATAAAAATAGATTAATGAAAGTAATCAAATTAAGATAGAAGCAATATTGATACATTCATAACGATACTTACTGATAGGATCACCAAAAAAATAGGCTATGGTTCACATGTGAATACAGTTAATACTGAAGAAAAGATGAATTTGAATAAAGTTACAGAATTAAAAATAATTTAGAACCTACAACAAACATTTGGAGGTGTTGGAAATATATCAAATTCATTGGGAAACCTCTTTAATATAGAAGGTGTTATTGTGATCAAATCGCAAGATGCAATTGCAAATGACGAATTAAAGCAATCCATCAATCTTGTATTAGATCTAGTTCAAACAACAAAATCATGGGCTCTCAAGAAATCGAACTAAAAACTTTTGGCAAAGGTATCAATGTACAAATCATGAATCAACAACACAACAATGTTAATGGATTGGTTTCCCCAATGAATGCACATGCAAACCAAGTTCAATAAGGCAATGCTACATAAAATTTGTAGTATGGGCCTAAAGGAGAATAACCAAACAATTCACAAGTGGTATTGGGTCATGTTTTGCTAGAGTGGACAGATTTTTATAAAATATTATAGCTTTTCAATATTTTCAAATGCTAAAACCATTGTACAGATTTCCATGAACCTTCCCATTTAAACACATGAATTACACAATTTTCTATGTGTCAAGTTCTTCAAACATAAAAACCATATGACATGAAGCATTATTGTACCCACTTTGGGTTCAAATATATGGAAATTATTGGTATTTTATGAAAAGAAATCATATTTTATGGGTATTTTGAAATTATGGGACCCCTTTACAAACCATATGACTATAATTTTAAGAAGATTAATTTCTAACTTAAAAATATATAGGGCATTAAAATATATCATATATACATTAGGAGTTGATTCCCCCCCATTCACACAAAAATCAAGGTATTTTTTTATGTGGACAAAAATGTAAAATTTCAACACATTCTTATCATCCGAAGGGTTCATCAATATATCTCATTAGGCCAATACGATAGTCAAAATATGCATATTGTGTACCCTTATCAAATTATAATTATTTTTCATAAAAAAATGGAATGTATTATAACAATTATATACATGTAAAAAGTAATTTTTCTGTGGGACAATATTTGGTGCTTATCAAAATACTAATTATATTCATATGCATAAAAATATTTTAACATTTTTGTGATGTGCTTATCCATATTACAAGATTGTAAGTTTTTTATTTTTATTATCATACACCTAACATTGCTATGTTTGGTATTTTATTCCAAAAATTGCTACATGACAGTATTTTCTACTATTTCAAGCAAACCATGACCCATTAACATAAACAAATGGATTTACTTATAAGTTGTGTCATACAACTGCACAAACTATTCACAATTGTCCATTCATTTCATCTAAAGTTGAAAATAGATGACTAATGAATTTTGGGGCTTTATCCAACATAATCGAAAAAGTTCTTTGACTATAAATCCACTAAACCAACCACAATTACAAAATTCTCAAGCACCAATGATTATGAATTCTTCTAATCTATTGATAATTAATCTATAAGTTGAAAAGCGCTTGAGGACAATAGAAGTGTTTGAACAACATCAACTTCTGAATGTTGTACCTCAATATTGGTATGGGTCAAACCCATATGCTTTTCCAATGGGAACACCAATGATGCGGATGAACACAAAACCAATGGCTACTTTACCAATACCCATGTGGAATCTAATGATGTATTCCATGACAGGAGGTGTACATCCATTGTTAAGGCCACCCAATGAACTACAGAATTTTGAAAGGAATAAAAGAGGGGAGAAAAAGATAGAATCTTTTGAAACTCCTTGGATAAGCAAAAAGCTGAAACATAAGATGCCTATCAAAACTTAGTAAGATAGATTCATAAACTTTTTACAGAAACAAACTTTAAACAAACACAAGTAAGAAAACCATGAATACAAAAGACAAAATATTTGTAACATATGAGAGAAAAACAATTAATAGAACTTTTACAAACAAATATGATAATTTTTTTTAAAAATTATTCCAAAAATTATTCCCTTGTACAATACTCAAAGCTACAAAGATCTAAGTACCTTCAAGAAGGATACGAACAAAATGATGGAACAAATATTAGCTTGATCCCCAAAAAAATGATCCTAAAATTACTCACTTTAATCCAATAAATAAAACTAGTTTTGGTAAATCAAAATCAGTAACAAATTTCAGTAAGTTAAATTTGGTAACAAGTTTCTATAAAAAAAATCCAATAACCAATTTCAATAATAAGAAATCAAAAAATAATTTCAATAAAATTCTAACTTCAACATCATCCCCTTTTCTAATTGGGATTAGGTCCTTATAATTATAGTCCATAACTATCCAAAAATTAAGTTATTCTTCCATGATAACAACTTTTATCAAATGTACAACCTTTACCCCAATATTTAATCCTATTCTTTCTAGTGTTGTGGAAGTTCTTGATAAAGTACCAACATGGTTAGTAGTTATTTTTAATCATGTTGAAGTTGAATCCCTAATGTCCATACCAATTCCAACCATAAGAACCTTACTATCCATAATGCACATTGATTGTTGCATTGGAAATCATCAAAGCAATCAAATCAATGCAAGGTGCTATAACTTCTACGAAGACATGAATGTTTAAGCTTCCAAATCCCCATGTAGTATTGGAAATATTTATAGTATCGAAAGTACCCTCCAACTCGATAGGGTGAAATTTTAGTGCAACACCAAAAACTACTTCCATTTGACCTCCTTCACTTTGCTCCTCACTTTGTTGTGTGTCAAATGCAGTGGCAAATCCGAAAGGTGCTTATGCCATGCCAAAATCTAAAGGAGGCATCAATAAATGAAGCATTACCTTCTGGTAAACCTCCAAACATTGTTAGTAAAGTTCTTAGTCCCTTTAGTAAGTATCAAATGCTACTAAGATAATTTCACCAACTTGCTCCTTATGCAATGCCCACTATTCTAGTTGGCTCCTTTATTGGTAAATTAAAAGTTTTTCCTTCATGAAAGCATATTCCATTTTCACATTGTCAAACTCTTCCATTCAATGGTGGTAGAAGTCGGCTAATTTAATCTTCTATATTAATATCTTCATTCCCCCTCTAAGGCTTCCATCTATTATGGAATCGTGCCTATATTTTCTTTTAGGTCTTCCAAATTTTGTTGTAACAACCAGATTTTTTATGTTGACTATTACATCTCCTCTTGGTGCTTTTATGTTTTTTTTTTGTTAGCACCTCATTCTAACTTTCCAATCTTTCCACCTTGGCCTTTGCCATTTTGAGTTGCTTGTCTATCATGCCCAAAGACACCTCCAAGGTTTTTGGGTTCACTCAATTTAATTCCAAAGTTTGCTGGAAAGTAGCCTGTTTTGAGTTTATGGAGCCCAAAGTCTTATTGATTTTGCTAAATCATTTGTGTAATTTCAATAACTCGTTCCAATAATTGGAATTTTTGCTTTGCAACTCCTTAATTCTTTTTTGCGCCCTTCCTAAGATTATAGCTATGTCTATATACGTTGAATGGTAAGGGCATCCTACCAGTTGGTAGTTTGCAATTATTGTTATTGGCTTTTTAAATCAGCCACCTTTTGTAGACTCTTGTGTTGCCCCTCTTCTGCTACCTCATTTTCGGTTGTTGCTAACCGAAAAACCTTTGAAATGTTGCCCACTATCTATGCAAAATCTCTAGAATGTAGGAGGGGATCCTCTAGGGATTTGAAGGAAGAAATGACCAAGGGGCCCATTTTGGTGTCTACCTTAATAAGTAGAGGAAAAAACCTATCCCGCATAAAAAAAGAAGTATCATGAAAGCATTGGTTTTTGGTGATTTCTCCTGAACTATGAAGATGAGTTCCATCGAAAAACATATCCATTGGCGTATCCATTTCTAATGTTTCCCCTATCAAAATTTTGTCACCCTCTAACCAATGATGTAATTGATGAAAGAGGGTTGTAAAAGTTTCAATACCTTCTAGCATTGGGTTCAGCTATGGGGGAAACCTTGCACCAAAAGTTTGTGCAAGTCAAATTGGACTTGGATTCCACCTTCTACCTTTCTTTTTGGGGCTCAATGTTTTTGGTGATCAATCTACTAGCGTCCATTTTCCCATCAATAGTATCAAATTATTTAATTGTAGTTGCCCCAAATTCCAAGAACTTAATGCAAGGAATAGGGTCGATGGCATTTTTAGTTTCAGTCATCGTGAGCTTTTTGATTGATTATTCATCCAACCAAAATTTTCTACATCATCCATGTCTTCATCCAAATCAATTAATGCACCTTGAGAACACGTTCCCAAAACTCAAGCACCTCCTGTAATCCAAGTGTTTGCTGGAGATTAAGCAGCACTTTCATATTCTCCTTCATATTTCAATAGTATGAATGTCAGATTCACCAAAAACCAATATCAGAGGAGAAATATTTGCAACTTGGGCAACCCCAAATTCAATGTTGTCCCACTACAATAATTCATGGCTTTTCAAGTGGTCCAACATGATTGCCATGTCCATTTTGACTAAAAATTTGGTCAATTTAACTGAAAGCCCCTAATGGTTAAAGTGACATGTCTCTTTTGATTGGTTTATTTGATTAAAATGACCTTTTTGACTACTTTGTCAATGTGACATTTTGTCAAATATGACCAAAAGTGAACCTTTTTAGTTAAAATGGACATGGATGTAATCAAATGAGACATATTGTCAACTAATACTTATAGTCAAATAGGACAAGATGTGTACACCTTTAGTCAAAAAAGACAAAGGTGTGATCAAATGAGACATGGAGCCAAATGGGACATGTACAACCATAAATTTTGGAAAAGAAAATATTACATATAAGTGTTTACAAGTTGTAAATACGTCACATATAGATAGGTAATTAAGAAGTAGGAAATTAAAGTAGTGTAGATAAGTAGGAAATTATAGTATTGAAGGTAGGTAAATAAATGATAGGCCTAGATTAGCATAAGTACATCTGTGTGACCTTATAGGAACCTAGGTTATATCTTAAGTAGGCCTTGGTTTACATAGATTTGGTAGCTAGGTAATGTAAGGGTTATGGTGTAGGCTATGTAGGGCCAATGTATGTAAGGCTATATATAATTAGGGCTTATCTAGGCCTACATTGTCGCCACCCTAGGTTTGGGCTCGCGACCAAGACAAAGGGGTTGCAAGGGTGCGGGCCAAGAGAAAGCCCGGGAGTCACATCACATACTCCCGGGAGTGTAGAAAAGTGTGAGGGAGTGAACCCTCACACTCCCAAGGCAACTCCCACTTTGGGAGATGGAGTCCCGG
>Ga0116226_10005884_pt1 | contig 10978 bp, 6 predicted proteins | sample S1TSphfallax_FD_89692 | JGI IMG/M metagenome (GOLD analysis project Ga0116226, IMG submission 89692) | Host-associated microbial communities from peat moss isolated from Minnesota, USA - S1T2_Fa - Sphagnum fallax MG | ecosystem: Host-associated > Plants > Peat moss > Unclassified | place: USA...
CACCTGCGACTGGGTACGCAAACTGTTGAAGTCGTAACCCACGCTGTCGAACCTGAATCAGTCTAGGCAAAAAAAATGGGTGGAGCACCCCGCGGAGGTATGCCCCACCCATGTGTAGCCCTTTGAGCAGCGAGGGTAAAGGTTAGAAGCTGAACTTAGCCGCAAACTCAACCGTGCGCGGCTCGTAGGTTGGCGTGCTCGAAACCGCCGTAATTTGCCCGACGTTCGACGGATTGCTGATCGCCGAGTTCGGCGGTGCAAAGTCGGGGTGGTTGAAGACGTTGAAGGAGTCGGCGCGCAGCTGAATGTTATACCTCTCCTCGAAGCGAATGTTCTTCTGCAGACTCATATCCCAGTTCTGGAACCCGGGTCCGCGCAGCGCGTCGTAGCCGGAGTTTCCGTACGTGGCATACGTGGTCGGCATATCCGCAGTGATCTTCGCCGGGCACGCTTCGCTGCCATCTGCGGTGAAGCAGCCAGGCGCCTGGAAGGCCGCCGGGTTAAACCACTCCGCACGCGTCTTGCTTGACGGATAGACAGGCACGCCCGGAACCACGCTGGCGCGTCCGCTCACCAAGCCGGTGACGCCCGGCGCAGTATACGTCACAGAGAAGGGCTGCCCGGTCTGGATCGTCGTGATTCCAGAGATCTGCCAGCCGCTGATGATCTTGTCCGTGAAGTCGTTCACACGGCCGAGCAGCTTCTGCCCGTGACCGAAAGGCAGCAGGTAGGAGTAATTCGCAGTGAGCACCTGCGGCGTAATTCCCGACACAGGTCCATAGGAATCGTTGAGGTTTGCGCCCGAAGGGTTTTCGATATTTTCCGTTCCCAGCACGCGCGTCCACGAGTACTCGGCGCCAATCGTAAAGCCGTTCTGGTACTGCTTATGCACGCCGACCTGGAGCGCATTTTCTGTCGTGTGGAAGATCGGGTCCATCGTGAGCGTGATGGAGCTGAAAGGCTGCACCAGGTTGGTGCTCTGGGTGTTGACGCCGACGACAGGCGGGTTCGCAAGGTTGATATTCGGTGTTGTGGTGCCGGGGCCGCCGGAGTTGTTCTGCTTGAGGTTATGCTGGCCGACATAGCCTACGCGAATATCGAGCCCCTTGCTGAACTGGTGCTCGACGGTAAGGTTGTACTCCTCGGTGTAGGGGTTGACAGTGTGCGCCTGTGCGGATGTCGAAGGGTGTGGGGAGAATGCTCCAGTCGCCGAGAAAGGATTCTCCATAGTGAACGCAGGCGTGGTGCCGGACGCATTGGTGTAAGTCTCAGTAGCCGCGAAAGGCAGTGTGCCGAAGGGCGTTGCGCCGATGTACGACGCCGGAATCATGTTGTAGTAAATGCCGAATGCGCCGCGAACCACCGTGTTGGTCATTGGCTCATAGGCAAAGCCGAAGCGTGGCGCGACGTTATTCGTATCCTGCCCGAGATAGCTGAAGACGCTGCTCGGCAGCCCGACCGAGGAAGAAAGCGCGATCGGAATCGACGTGAGAAAGCTGGGAATCGCGGCCGCCGGGTACTGATGGCCGAAGACCACGACCTCCTGCAGCGAGGGCACATAGAGCGAGTTATTGCCGTAGGGATTGTTCTCAAACCATTGCAGGTCGTAGCGCAGACCGGCGTTGATGGTCAGGTGGTTGAGCGGCTTCCAGTCGTCCTCAATGTAGAGCCCGTACTGGCTGGACTCATTGCGAGTGATGTAGTTGTTCGGGTCATCGCTGGTGGTGGAGATAGGGTCGCCGAGGATAAAGTCGGCCAGGGCATTGCCGGTGTAGTGTCCGTTAAAGGAGTACGCGCCGCGTGGCGAGCCGTAGGCCGAGTCGTTCCAGTGGTCGTTATACAGGTAAGAGAAGCCGGCCTTGACGGTGTGCTTGGCGAAGACCTTGGTGAGCGAGGTGTTGACCTGAAAATCCTGCTCGAGGTCCTTCGAACCGGACTCGCCAACCGAGGTGATATTGGTGATCGAGATCTGCGGCGCGCCTTCGATCAGCTCCGATCCAAGGCCCGGAATGATCGAGGAGAAGTCAGTCTTGTAATTCTGCGGGGTGCGATAGATGGGCAGGTGGAAGTAGGAGCCCGCGACGTCGAGCAAAAGGGTCGGCGAGAAGGTGTGCGTCCAGCCCACGATAAAGTTCTGGTTGTGTTCGCCGTCCTGCGCGTTGCCGCCCTGCAGGCTGTCGGTGCCATTGGTCGGGCTGGGGCCGTAGAAGGCGCGCAGATAGGTAAAGCGGAGCTGATTGTTCTCGTTGATCTTGTGGTCGAGCCGCAGTGAGAAACGCGTCGCCTCGCTGGTCTCCTGCACCTCTTCCTGCGTGTTGGTGCCGCAGCCGGACTTGGTCGGCTTGGGATAGAGAATGTTGAGCAACTGCTGGTCGACCGGGTCCACAGTAGGGATGATGTTGCCGGGGAAGGGCTGACCGGTCGCCGGGTTGATGATGAGCGTATCGACCGGGACCCCATTGACCTTGGTGGCGCAGTCGCCAGTGGCAAGAAGCTCGCTAAAGTCGCCCTGCCGCTCCTGCAGCGTCGGCTGCTGGGTCGAGTCGCTGTAGGACTGGGTGAGGTGGAAGCCCTCGAACGCGAAGAAGAAGAAGCTCTTGTCGCGGCCGTTGTAGAGCTTGGGCAAAACGATCGGGCCGGAGAGATTGCCGCCGTACTCATTGCGCTGATATGGCGGGCGCGCGGTGGAGCCGGCAAAGAAGCTCTTGGCGCCCATGCCCTTCGAGCGGTTGTACTCGAGCGCCTCACCGTGGAGCTTGTTCCCGCCGCTCGCGCTCACCACAATAATCTGCGCGGGCTGGTTGAACTCGGCCGGCGCCGCATTGGTCAGCACCTTGAACTGCGAGATCGCATCGAGCGACGGCACTTCGCCCTCGCCGCGCTGCAGCGTCACTTCCTGGTTGGTCACGCCGTCGAGCGTCGAGCCCAAGCCGCCGTAGGCGTTACGCCCGCCGGTGCCGACCGACGCCGTTACGCCGCGGGTCGCCAGCTGGTCCTGCGCGCCTGCGCCCTGCACGCCCGGGGCGAGCGCAATCAGCCCCATCAGGCCGAGGCGGCCGTTGAGCGGCGTATTCTGGATCGCCTGGCTGTCGATGACCTCGCCGATCGAGGAGTCCTCCGCCTGGATGACCGGGCTGGTCGCGGTCACGTCGACCGTCTGGGCGGCGCTGCCGACGGTCAGCTGCGCGTCGATCTTCTCTACCTGGTCGATCGAGAGCGTGATGTTGTTTTGCTGGTAGCTGCCGAATCCGCCCTTGTCGACCTTGACGCTGTACTGGCCCGGCGGCAGCTGCGGCACATCATAGGTGCCGGCGTCCGAGGTCATCACCGTATGCACGGCGTTGGTGGCCAGATCGGTGACCGTGACCGCCGCGCCCGGAATCGCCGCGCCCGTGGGATCCGTAACCGTACCAGTGATCGAGCCGGTAATGCCCTGCCCAAAGCAGCGCGTGGCTCCGGATGCAACCAGCAATACGAGCATAAGGGCCGCCGGTATCCCGATGCGGTGGATGAGCAGCCTGGTGAACCGGCTGAGTTGGGAGTTGCCGCCGTGCTGCGGCGTACTTGTGCATACCTTCATCGAACGCTCTCCTGTTTCCTGCTTTACGTGTAGATCTGGGAAATTTTCTTCGAATTCTGCCTGCCCGGACCGTTTGTGCCGATCGGGACTTGTGCCGCTGTGAGTCGACCGAACATGAGTGGATGGGGTGTCGACCAGCGGGCTAATCGTCCATAGTTCGTCTAACGATCGACTAGTGAATTTACAGTAAGAGCGGGGGTGAAAAGCGTCATCTCGAAGCCCGCCCAAGCCATTTCACAGTCAATCCGAGACCTTTTCCAAAACCTATTCCAAAACCTTTCAAGGACCTGCCTGAAGCTGGGACGGCTGGTCCGACATCTCGAAGACCAGCTCACCTCCTCCCACCACTTCCGTGTGCAGCAGATACGGCCGGTCGAGCACGATGCCGTTCAGCCGCGCGGAGCGGATATAGAACCGGCCCTTCTCGGCGCCCCTGGCCAGAATATGAAGCTTGCGGCCGTTCGGCAGCGAGATCGTCACGTCGTCGAAGCGCGGAGTGCCGATCGCGTACCGAGGCACGCCCGGCGTCACCGGATAGAAGCCCAGCGCGCTCAGCACGTACCAGGCCGACATCTGGCCGCCGTCGTCGTTGCCAGGCAGCCCGCCCGGGCGGTCGGCGTATTGCGTATCGAGGATCACCCGGACGTGCTGCTGGGTCTTGGCCGCCGCGCCCACCTGGTCATAGAGATACGCGATGTGGTGGCTGGGCTCGTTGCCCTGGTCGTAGTAGCCCTTGGCGAAGAGGGTATCCAGCTTGGCGATGAAGGCTGCCCGCCCGCCCACCGCGTCCACCAGCCCGGGGATATCCTGCGGCACAAAAAATGTGTACTGAAATGGCAAACCCTCGGTGATCCAGGAGGCGCGTTGGCCGGGGTTGAAGGGCGTCACCCAGGATCCGCCGGCGTACCGGCCGCGCGCGAACCCGGTCGCCGGGTCGATCACATTCCGCCAGTTGCGGGCGTGCCGGGCAAAGAGCGCAGCATCGTCCGGGTGGCCGAGCGCGGCAGCCATGCTGCTGACGAGCCAGTCGTCGTAGGCGTACTCGAGCGTCCGGCTGACCTGCTCGTCCTTGTGAAAGGCAAAGGCGACATGGTCCTCAAGCGGAATGTAGCCGTATTTGAGATACGAGTCGAGGGCGCGGCGGCCCTCGCCGTCTTCGTACTCGGGCAGCGGCGGTGTGGAGGACGCGTTGCGCCGCATGAGCTGGTAGGCCTGGGCTACGTCGAAGTTGCGCACGCCCTTAGCGTAGGCGTCCGCGATGGCGGCGTCCGCATGGTCGCCGACCATCTCGGAGGTATAGCTGTTCCACGCCGGAAAGATGGGGAGCGCGCCGCCTTCGGTCCCCTTGGCGACCAGCGACGCGATCATCTCGCCTTCGCGCGTGGGGTCGAGGATCGTGAGCATCGGGTGGAGCGCGCGAAAGGTGTCCCAGAGCGAGAAGTCGTCGTAGTACGTAAAGCCGTGGGCTTGCGCGGTCTGGTACTGGCTCGCGAAGCGCGGGTAGGCCCCGTCGAGATCGCTGTAGGTGCGCGGCAGCAGCAGCGCGTGGTACATGGCGGTGTAAAAGATGCGCCGCTCCGGTGCATACCCGGCGATCGCGATCGAACCGAGCACGTGCTCCCAGGCGGCCTTCGCGGCGCCCTCGGTCTGCTCGAAGTTCCACGCCGGGATCTCCGCGTGCAAGTTGCGCCGGGCCTCGTCCACGCTGGTGAACGAGGTCCCGATGCGCACCTGGAGCTGTTCGCCCGGGTGCAGGTCGAAGGAGAGCCAGGCTCCCCGAGCCTGGTCTGATCTCCCGCGCGCCGGATCCGGCGCGATGCGAGCCTGGTCTGGGGCTTCGCCGGGCGGATCTGTAATCGCCAGACCCTTGCCCGTATCCCAGTACCCGGAGCCGTGAATAGGGTGATCGAACTCCAGCACGAAGTAGCCGCTGAAGCCGGCCGGCTTGCCTTCCCCGGCGTACAAGCGGTAGGCCGGGTTCTCGCCCGAGACTTCGTTGGCGGCCCGGTCGATGGTGAGGCTGCCGGTCTTGACCTCAGGCCGATTGTTGGTCTGGATAACGAGCCAGGCCGGGCCGGGCCGGCTGTAGCGGAAGCGCATCAAGCCGCTGCGGACAGTACCCGTTACGTCGGCGTGGATGCCGTAGCTCTCAAGATCGACCGAATAGAGGTACGGGTGGGCCTGCTCACCCGCGTGGGAGAAGCTGGACGCGCGCGCCTCGGCGTCAAGCTTGAGCGGACCGGAGACGGGCATGACGGTGAGGCTGCCGTAGTCCTGGGTGCAGGAGCCGCTCATGAAATGGCTGCCGCGGAAGCCCTCGAGGCGCGTGTCGGCAGCGTAGTAGGGCGCGATGCACTTGGTCTCTCCGTCGCGGGTCTGGGGGGTCCAGTCGGTCATGGCAAAGGGGACGCCTGCCGCGGGAAAGGTCTGTCCCTCGGCTGCCGTGCCTACCAGCGGGTTGACCAGATCGGAGTCAGCCTGCGCGACGCCGGGGTCGTTGAGCACGGCGACGAGCAGCGCGGAGGTGAGCAGTACCGCGGTGACCAGCGGCGCGAGCAGCAGCATAGGGCGCATAGCGGCAGATCGTCGCTTGCGCGAGGTTCGGCAAGCAAGTGATTTCGCTGTAAGAAAGTGTTGTTCTAACGGTGAGAAGGCGCGTTGCAGGGAGTTAAAATTCGGTTGGGGAATGCGGCGGACACCGCCGGGAAGAGCGTATGGAGTAAAACAGGTGTGCCGCCGATATGAACACTAGATGGCTCCAGCATTGATCCCTGCAAAGGAGAGGCCCGTCACGACGGCGGAGTGCGAGGCGCTGGTGGAGCGGCTCGCGGCCAGCGTAGAACTGCGCCGGGCCGCCCGTCTCCGGGCGTTCCTGATCTATGTAAGCGACCGTACGCTGCATCACGGCGGCTCCGGGCTGCATGAGCAGGAGATTGGCGCGGCGGTCTTCGGGCGGCCGGCTGGCTATGACACCGGGATCGACAACATTGTCCGGGTCAACGCGACCGAGCTGCGCAAGCGGCTGGAGCATTACTTTGCCGACGAGGGCGCCGGGGAGTCGGTGGTGCTCGAGATCCAGCGCGGCAGTTATGCGACCGTCTTCAGCCGGCGTTCGCCGGCCTCAGTGGAGCCGGTTGCGAGTGCCGGTGGCGGCGCGCCGGGTTTAGCCGGGGATCTGCCGGCGCAAGAGCCATCCGCGCCGGGCCCTGCCGGCGTCCTCACAGCCGCCTCTGCGCTGAGCACACCAAGCGAGCCCGCAGCCGGCCCCGGCGCTGCGGCCAGCCCCGGCGCTGCAGCCAAGGCTGGCCGGCCGCAAACGCAGCGCTGGTGGCAGGCCGCGGCCGCGCTGCTGCTGGCGGCCGTGCTCGCTCTCGCCTGGCAGAACCGCGAACTCACCCTCGAGGCGCACCCCTGGCAGCGCAGTCCGGCAGTGCGCGCGCTGTGGGGCAATTTCTTTGACTCCGGCCAGGAGACCGACCTGCTGCTGGCCGATACTTCCTTTGCGCTGGCCGAGGACATCATGCAGCGCAGCATCTCGCTCACCGACTACCTCAACTACAGCTACAAACAGTTTGCCGCAGCGCCCACTCTCTCCGAGGCCCAGCGGCGCGATCTGCGGCTGGTGCTCGAGCGCAACAATGGCAGCATCGCCGACTTTCGCGTAGGCCAGCAGATTCTTGCGCTCGACCCGGGCCGGCTGACGCTGACCTTTGCCCGGCAGTTTACCCCGGATCAGGCCAAAGATCACAGCCTGGTGCTGATTGGGTCGAGGCAGTCGAACCCCTGGGTGGGTCTGTTCGCAGGCAAGCTCAACTTCGATATCGAGTACGACCCGGCGGCGGAGCGGCCTTATGTTGTCAACCACGCGCCGGAGAAGGGCGAGGCGCCCATGTACCCGGCGGCGGCCAACCATGATCCTCCGGGCACCAGCTACGCGGTGATTGCGTATCTACCTGACCTGAGCGGCAAGGGGCGGACGCTGCTGATTGAGGGGTGCGACTCGCAGGCAACCGGCGCGGCCGGCGACTTTGTCACCAGCGAGGATTCGCTGGCTCTGCTGGAGCAGAGATTTCCTTCGCCGGGGCTGCCCTTCTTCGAAGTACTCCTGCGGACCTCTCAGCTGAGCGGCACACCGCTCCACGGCGAAGTGATCGCCTTCCGCATCCACCCCGGCGCCGCCCCCGGCAAGCCTTAACGCGTTTTCACGGCGGGCCTGAAGCGCGCCGGGGGAGTGCCTCGTGGGAGTCCATCCTGGGCGTCCATCCTGGGCGTCCATCCTGGACAAACAGACGCCGCCCTTGTTCCGCGCCCTCATTCGTTCGCTGGACGGTGACTCCGAGCGGCGAGGCAGCAGCCGGCCTTGCCTGCCGATCCAAGGCTTGCCAGCAGCCCGGCAGCTCACCTCGTTCCACTTGCGGAGTTCGCGCGCCGCCTGTCCGTCGTACCAGCCTCACCCCGCAGGTTGTCCCCATGCTTGACGAGAAGCAGCCTTGAGAACTTTTGAGATCGTCTGAGACGGCTTGAGGACGGCTCGGCCGCATCCGCGCAATTCTGAACCGGTCCAGAGAAAGCCCGGAGGAAAGATGCTGGTCCGCCGCTATAAACGCAGGATTGAGATAGAGCAGAACACGCTCCGCATAGGGCAAAACGTGGGCTTCCCGCCAGCGGTATCGACCGAGAACGGCCCGGCCGTGGCTGGCCCGCCGGCTGAGATACGAAGGAGATCAGCGATGGAAGACCTGATGCTACGAGAGCAGACTGCGAGCAGAGCGATTTCGCGCCCAGGCACGGCTGGGAAAAAACGTGCAGACGACATCTTCTTCACCACGATGTCAGCCATCATGCTGGCGATTGTCTTCATGGGTTTCGCGTCCAGTTATTTTCTACGAGGAGCAGCGTTCGCCCACTTGCCTAGCTTGCTCGTCCACCTGCATGGGGCTGTTTTCTCGTCCTGGATCCTGCTGTTCGTCGTCCAGTCAAGCCTCGTCTCGGCCGGCAATGTAAGGCTGCACCGCAAGCTCGGAGTGGCGGGCGCAGTGATTGCGGGTTTGATGGTTGTCCTTGGGGTCCTCACGCCGTTCGGGACTCTAAGACGCGGCGTGCAGCTTCCGCCAATCTTTACACCCGCGTCGTTTCTGCTCGGCAATCTTCTCGGCATTCTCTTCTTCGGAGCGTTTGTTGCGGTGGCTCTATGGAAACGCAACAACCGCATCGTGCACAAACGCCTGTTGCTCATCGCGAACGCGATGCTGATATATCCCGCTCTCTCCCGCATGGCATTTCCTACCGTGGCTCACCCTCGGATCACTTATCCCGTGATGACCCACTTTCCATTCCTCATAGGCGCTATTCCGCTTGGCATCATTGCTGCGCTCTTTCTCTTCGACCTCGCCGTTTACAAAAGACCGATGGCGGTAACAGTAATCGGCGGGTTCCTCTTCTGGGCGTTCAATCCAGTCTCCGACCTGATTATCAATACGCAGTTCTCGCAACACCTCGCGCTCTGGGCCCGGCACCACCCTTGATATCCGGGATATCTACCGGTCCGATGTATCCACTCAGTCAAATCACCCTACATCTATAGGAGTACCTGCAATGAGCCGTAATGCATTCCATGCCATCTATCCGATCAGCCGCGCGGTTGGTCGCGCTCTCCCGGTCATCGCTGCCATCGCGTGTCTCACTTTCAGCGCGGCAGCGCAGTCGCGGAACGACTTCTCCGTCGACTTCACCAACTGCTCGGAGTTTGCCGGCGAGGGCCCAGTCTCGCTCGCCGCGGCCAAGCCCCTCGTCCCCGCAGAATTTACGATCAACGGCGCAAGCAGCGGGAAGGCGAATATCGTCGTGCGGGCTACCAGTTGCGCCTCGATTACCGTCGACGGCCGCGATCCCCGGCCCACAAGCCTCTCGCAGATCGGCATCAATATTGTGCCGCCCGATGGCACCGGCGACATCAACAACTACACCATCCTCTACGTCAGCAACAACCCTATCCTGATCGAGCATTTCCTCGCGGCGGGGCTTCCGGCGCACTACGATCCTCTGCTCTCCTACGAATACTCTGCGCCGGTCACTGGCAATGGCAATCTCTACGTTTCGGTCGCCGCGCAGGATCTACCGCCCTACTTTATCTATGGACCGGAGACAGCCCCGCCGCCCAACTCTGCCAGCGACTTTCTCGCCAACTGGTGGTACGAGCCCCGGCGCGGCCTGACGATGCTCCAGCAGACCAATCTGCCGGCGATCAGCTTCGGCACATCTTCGGTGACGTTGTATACGGCGGCCGATTCGGAGTTGGGCAAACTCATCGGCGGCAACACCTTCCGCAATTACTCTGTCCTGGCGCTGCGCGGCGTGTATCCATCAGGACACATGGAAGTGAGTACCTCACGCTAGGGATGCCGGGCCTGAGCCCGGCATTTTAACCAAATTAAGTAAGTGCAAGGAGAATCAGATGATTTCGAACAGACTTTCCCAGGCAGCCGCGCGGTACAAGGTGACCTTGAAACCCGCGGGCGAGATCAAACCAGCAGCGGAGTTTAACCTTCCCCCTCTCGGCCAGATATGGCCCCTGGTGGAGCAGATCTACAACGAGCAAAAGCCCGGCTGCGCAACTCAGTTGCCGCACTCATCTCCTCAGGCGCAGTCGGACATAGCGCTGGGCATCGCTGTGCTCGCGTCCAATGAAGCTGTCGTGACCGAGACTGGAACCGAAATCTGGTACGAGTCCGGAGTGCTGACCGACTTCACGCTCAACAACATCAGCAACATCAATCAGCTCCCCCCCTATCCACCTTCGCAGAACCAGACTGCACTCGAGCAGTGGGTACTGCAGCAGTTGCCCGATCTCACCGAGGCTGAAATATTCCCCACGGGAATGAACGGCATAGGCGGCACCTTGTTGTGCGGCATGGCCTGCCGCCAGCTCCTCGCGTCCAACGGGTGGGACACCAGTGGCATCACGTATAGTTACGTCCTGCCGCCGTGGAAGGCGAACCTCTACGTCGACGGCCGCTTCCTCTACGACCGGTACCGCAACCAGGTTATTTTGCGCGGCGTCAATTATCCGCTGCTCGACGATTGGCAGTTCCCGCCTGACAGCTATCTCTCCGAGATCGCACAGTCCGGCGCCAACGCCATCCATCCAGTGGTACGTCAATTATGACCAGGCCAATGGAGTAACCCTCGTGCCGAGCTACACCACCTACAATCTCGGACCCTTCCTCGACGCCTGCATCGCGGCGCAGATCGTGCCCATCGTCATGCTGGCCGACGACACCTGCAACTCCGACCCTACGCTGATCAACTCGTTCTACGTGCCCTGGTGGACCGACCCCACCAACGCCGGCATCCTCAAGGCGCGCCAGGAGTGCCTCATCCTCAATCTTGCCAACGAGC
>Ga0116226_10005885_pt1 | contig 10978 bp, 4 predicted proteins | sample S1TSphfallax_FD_89692 | JGI IMG/M metagenome (GOLD analysis project Ga0116226, IMG submission 89692) | Host-associated microbial communities from peat moss isolated from Minnesota, USA - S1T2_Fa - Sphagnum fallax MG | ecosystem: Host-associated > Plants > Peat moss > Unclassified | place: USA...
AGTCCCGGGAAAAAGAGCCATTTGGATGTAGTCCCCGAAATGTGGCGCAGAGAATACTATATGGGGGAAGGTGGTGGCTTCCCCCGAGTCCGGGCCGTGGTGTGTCTTGTGGTCCAAAGTGCCTGTGGCTTGTCCCAACACCCAAGGGTGTCCCGGAAATGTGAACTAACAACTTTGTGGTTTGTTTTGATGCAGATTCAAGCTTGATCTACTAAACCTTCTTCCTAGTCTAATCCCAAGACTTCTAGCATGCCCCTCTACCCTTTTATAGTGCTGGAAGTCGGGAGCGCCCTTCCGAATCCCTTTTTCCGCAACTACACTTTGGTGAACCCTCAAGTGGGTTCACCCCGGGACTTGGGAGTGTGTCAAGTAATGTGAAAAAAAAAACCATGTTAATTTGTCCATCGAGTTTCGAGCAATTCAATAAAGGGGTAAGCGAAAAGCTTGCATGACCTCGTCTTAGATGGCTTGAAGGATCCTATGAAACAAACGAGGGCATGTGAAACAATACTCAAACAACCCCAAAATGGAGTTAAACTAAGCCTAAAGCCAACCTGTTGCAACCCTAACCTTGGGCTCGCAACCACAGTAAAGGCTTGCAAGGGTGTGGGCCAAGAAAGAAGCTCGGGAGTCAAATCTCATGCTCCCGGGAATGCATGAAAGTGTGAGGGAATGAACCCTCACACTTTCAAATGAGCTTCCACTTTGGGAGTTGGACTCCCGATGGACTCCCGAGTCTTCAGATAGTGATTGTAAGGGCCAAAACCCATTGGATTGAGGAGTTATTTATATAATTAGAAAGCTATTGAAACTTAAATGTCTAAAATGGGTTCGCATGACCCATTTAGACATTTAAAACATAAGTTATGGCCAAAAGAAAGGCCGAAAATCAAATTGATAATTTGACTCCTGGCCACTAAAAGTCAAGAATTGCCCCGATTTCTTTGCGCTCAGGTGGCGTGTGATATACCGTTGAAAAAATCTTGACTAGGGCTACAACTTTGCTTTAGACCTCATCTCAATTAGAGATCTGCACACAAAGTTATGGGCCCCCAAAGTTGCAAGAGTCCCAACTTTGGGAATTTCGGGACTCCTAGGACAAAATGACATTTGGGTGCTAATCTCGTGCATAGGCACATAATATACTATAAGGGGGAAGGTGGTGGCTTCCCCCAATTTCGGGTCGTGCTGAGTCTTGTGAGTCTATGTTTGCTTGTGGTTTGTCCGTGCATTAAAGCACTCCAATTACGCATTAACTAATTTGTTGTTTGGTTTGTGCAAGTTCGTTTGAGTAATCAAATTGTTTGTCAATCTTCCTAGTTTGATCTCGGAGCTCCAGTATGTCCTTCTACCTTCGAAGTGTTACGAGCCATAAAGCGTGCTCCAATTCCTTCTCCTTCCGTTGTTCACCTTTGGATTCGCAATTGAGTCCATTAAGGAGCTTGGGGGTGCATCAGAACCCCAAGAAGCAAGATGAATAGAAACGGGGAGAAGCATGGGAGGGGAAGACACCTGCAAAGAAAAAAACAACTTAGTTAACCTAAGGAAACAAGGTTAGCTAAAGGGTGAGTATTTTGGACGTGCCTTGAAAGGCCACCTAAAACATAAAGGCTAAAACAATGAGGACAAGGGGTATTTCAAACTAATAAGGCACACAAAGAAGGAGCCATTAAAATAAAAATAAAAATAAAAATTTGAGAAAAAGGAGTTTCCTATCATTGCATGAGCTCGCCAATGATGTCAGGCCGAATCGTTGCAAAAGTGCAACAACTAAGGCTATTTGCTAAGATTACCAAGAACACACTTTGTTCATCACATGTGATGTTAGTCTTTCAATTTTATTTCCATCTCCATTGCTTTCTTTTCCTCTTCTTTTCTTTTTTTGCAAATTATCATAACTCTGTAGTTATTTGCCATGTTCATTTTGTTTTTGCTTGTATTGGTGGGGTTTTGGTAGTTTTGTTGTTTGTTCTGCCATGGCCTTCTCTACAAAAGTCATGTGAACATTGCCTAATGTTGGCATAGTCATATCACCTCCCTCCTCCTCAACTCTCTTTTGTTCTCGTGGTGTCCCATATGTTGTTGTTGCCGCTTTGAAGTCCCATGTTGCCCATTCTTTTTCTAAATGCACAAAGCGCAAGAGGGAGCAAATGTGAAAGCACTTTACGATTCTGGTAATGATCCAATGAAAAATTGTTTCAAACACAAAATAAGAATGAAAGTTGACCATAAATTAAAGATATTAATAGTTTGTTTTTATCATGTATATTGCGATTTTTGATGAAACATTTTTTGTCATGAATTTTCTATGTTTGGGTATACACATTTTGTTTCTCCTTCATTGTGACTTGTATTCATTTAAGGTGTTACACAACAAGTGATGTTCATTTCATTATGTGTGCATTATGTGAAAATGAATTATTGAAATAATTAGTGGACCAAAAAAGAAAAGATGTACTATTCTCCTCTATATTTTCTTTTTGGCTAAGACATTAATTTGATATATGTTTTGATAATTTGATTGTGTTTTATGCATCACATCACTATTATATAGCATAAGCCATATAATATTAATCCATTTGTAACTCTATGAACATGTTTTAAGTGACATGGATATTCATCTTTTATAAAAGAGGGAAAAAAATTGAAACATTCAAAACCTATAGATTTGTCATATTATTTAACTAAGACAAATCAAAAGATAAAACAATTTGAAGGTGCAATAATGCAAAATAAATTGATTGAATAATGGTTATAAAAAATAATTGTGAATAATATTATTTTTGAAATCCACATTTTATATTCTATCATTTTGTAAAATTAATCTTTAACAAAATTGAACAAGGATATATGAGTGTTTGCAAGACATTATACATGCAAAATACCATTTGATCATAATTACAATATAATGCACATAATATGAATAAATAAATAAAATAAATTTTCACATGTCTTGTGACAAAATCAACGCGTTACTAACAATATATTGGGATAATGACATGTTCCTATCATAAATATATAGAAAGACCTTTGCATGAAATTTTTATTGAATAAAAATGATCCTTTTATGTATTCATGATTGATTAATTTTTTTGGTCTTTTTATTAGTTTTTTTATTGGAGACTCATTAATTAAATATTCAATTTGAAACACCATTAATTACATGGGTAGATGACCAACATTGTCTTCATTACAAGTGTCATGGCTTATATTAAATATTAATAAACTTACAATATACAAATTAATAAAAATTTAATTATATGAATCTAAAATATGTTTGCAACTTATGGAAACATTGAGTATTATTATTGAAATTACATAATAGAATAAAAGATGAATGACTTTTGCCATATGAGCTTTATAAGAAAGAAAAAAAATAAAAAAACAAAAAGGGTGACAAAAAAGGGAAGAGGAAAATTTAAATGATCTAGTTTGTGGGCAATACACCAATACTTGCAAATTGGGTGCAAAATGACATGGGCAAGATTTTTAAAACCATAAAAGTTGATGACAACAATTTTACTTTTTAAAAACATAATTTATTTTTATTTTCTAATGTAGTTGAAACATGTTAAAAGTTTAGCTCTTGAATTCAAATTTTACATTATTCAAATATTTAATAATTTGATTAAATCAATTGCATGTTAACGACAAATTACATGTTTTAGTCCTACTATCATTGTGTATCACACTAATGTCATAAAAACATTGAGATTATTGTCTACATGTTATTATTTAAAACTACATGATTCGCATTCAATGAGTGCATTTGTGTTTCACCTTTCATTCAACAATTACATTTTAAAACTTAATGACCTATTAAATAATATGTTATTTATGTATTCAAAGTTGAATATTAAATTGTAATTAGTTTTTTTGACCTACACATCATGATTGCAAATTGTTTTAGACATCTTAAATTTCAACATGTTGTTTCATATGAAGGGAACAACAAATCTTGGTGTATTTTAAACCAATAAACCACATTCTACATCCATACATTTTTAATGGATTTGATATTGATTAATTTTCATAATGTTCATAATTCCAACAAATGGTAACATTTAATTTAACATGATAATATGGTTTGGTTTGTATTGAAAATAAACATTACAAGTAAATCAAATTAGATTCCATTATATATGATTTAAAATAATTATTAAATAATTAATATTAGTGTTTTCAATTTAATGATGAAATTTATCAAAATTAAGAATAATATAATCAATTTACATTAATCATTTTTATTAATTAAATATAATATAAAACAGGACTATTAAATTTCATCTTAAAATTGTTGCAATATTTTAATGGACATATTTTAATCATAATTAAAAAATATTCAAATCAATATTGAGTATACATTAGAACTTTTATCAAAGTTGGACAAGTCTACATATAAATGTTATGTTTATGAAATTAATTAAACTTAATAAACTCATTATAAAAATTAAATTTATTAATATTTAATGGGTAGTGGCATTTAACAATATTTTAATATCACTTCCATACACAACTTGGTAGTGGAAATTTGTTTTTCCCCTTATAACCACACTTTCATTAGAATGGGTAAACAATTTTTTTCTTTTCTAATTTTTGTCTCTTTTCAAATCAATAGAATATATTTCCCCCATTCAAATTTTGTCTCTTTTAAAATTAGTGAAACCATGATTCGTTTTTCCCAAAAAAATTAAACAATTAAATCAATATGATTGTTACTAGACAAGGTCCCAAAAGGACATCCCAAAATGAGATGTTGACATAACAAACGTTCCAAATTTGAACATCCCTATTCAAAATTCAAATTGGTGTAATGTTTTGGTGTAAGAATGATTTAAGTTCGGTCAACAACATAAACTCATCCTAACAACACCAAGGATAATGAAAGATGGGGAACAACACAAAAATGAAAATGTCAACATGGAATCACAAAATAACAAATGACAATACCAAGGGTGTTGAAAATAAACATTGGAAACATTTAGTGCATTAGGTTAGACATGATTTTTTTCTTTTTTGGGGCATGGCGGTTGAAGATGTTGGATACAATGTCAAAGGACACCAAGAAATACATAAGACACATTGTGAGCATTAGGGTTTAAATATTTAAATATTTTTCAAACCAAGGATCGGTGGGAAGCATGGTAGGAAAGACATTGGGGGAACATTGGAAAGGCCCCCAAAAAAAACATTCTTTTGAGACAATGAGGATACCAAAAAAGACATCATGGATGGTAGAATATTATTATTTTAATAAATGAAAACTAAATTTCATATTCTAGAATTAATAGAAATAGAAATGATTTCATAAACCATCTATTTGATCATTGATTATCCATGTCTAATAACTAATTACTTTAAGAAATACATTTAAATAGAATTTAAATATATTAATATTTTGACCTTATGTCAATTCATTGTCAATAGTAGTGCGAAGCCCAAATGTTTGGTTCTTCTTCATGGATATATATTTTAATTTTGTTGACATCTTCGAGTTGGAAGTTGGCTTCAAATAGAAGACTTTTTAGATGTACTTTGGACATAGCTAATTAATAGTAGAGTAGTCATTGCCTTTGATTAATTCTTTTAAGATCTCATTCAAAGATGTTGCGGATATTGCTGAATTTGACATGGCATGTTACCATAAGCCAATGTAAGCAAAATAGATTGAACAATTATCAATACACTAATTCATATTCAAACCAAACAAGTCTAGCAAAAAAACTATTTGATATAATAAGGGTTTCATTTTTGCTGTTTAACTCTTGTTTAAATTTTCCAAAATATGCAGAGGGGTTTGGAACCCTATCTCCAGATTGCAAACGTCAATGGTGTGTACCTTCAACTGGGTTCCCTCTTAGAGGGGTCTCCTCTCTCACGGTTACTAGCCTAGGGTCTATTTCAAGCTAAAATATTGTGTGATTCAAAATGTTGGTGTCTAAAGTCTAAACTGGTTCTGGGACTCTCAAGATCCAAGAGCATACCCCCAGACCATGTGAGAAAAAGTTGTAAAATTTTCTGACATCACAGGGCAACCCCCCACGTTGTTGGATTGAGGAACATCCTTTTAGGGAAAGTAGAGAACTGGGCAGGTTGAAGATTTGTCAAGGGCAGGGTCACCAACCTTCAAGAGATTTTGTGGAGGACATATGAAGTAAACGTGGTTTGGATGTTGTCTGGAAGTAATTACATGAAGTGATTATAACCCTTTTGACAAAATCCAAGGATATGTATTACAAATAATTCTACCGCTTTCAATAAAAATAAGAAAGGATAATTCTACCCATTTTGATCAAAAGATGGAATGAGTATTATGAATTTCTGTTGACAATCTCCTTCCCCATATTTGGGATGATAAAATGTAGATTCTTTTTTGTTGAGCTTTCCATAAGTTTGTAAAAATTTGGCCATATGAAGTGTAGGGCAAATTCTTACTCTAAGTATAAGCCACCATCAAAACAAAGAATTCAATATGTAAACAGTAACTCAAAAACTTATATATTGTAATGGATATTTGGAGCAAATTTTTTCATGGAATATAAATTTTATTACCATGCTAGAAGAAAGGTGATAATTCAAGGTGGAGATTGTGTTGAAGACTCGGAGAGTTATGAATTTGGATCTTCTCCCAACCAGCTAATAGGGAGGAGGAGGGCCACCACTGGTAGCAAGGCTAACATAATGGACAAAGAGAAACATTCAATTGCTACGAGTGGTTGTGAACAAAAAGAAACATTGCAGCAGCGGCGGGTATCTTCATTGCCGTTCAATTGTTGGAACTTGAAACCATCAGTCCAATTACAGAGAGATTTGGGGGATCTCTCCGTTGTGGACTTGATAGCAATGGCAAACCAGCTAGAGTATCCTCCTATTATCACTAGTCTGCGATTATTTGTCAGTGCAGAGTGCCAACATGCAGGTATGCTAAACTTTCATTAAAATTGGATGGAACTTCAGTTTAACCCTTAAGAGCAGAAGAGCAAAAACTTTGTGCAATTTTTTGCATAATTCCCACCAAAGCAAATATACTCCTTCCATTTCCAAATTTTGGTTTTCTGAGTTGGTATTATGGAGCGACCTGTGATACACAATTTGTGACAAATTTGGTCCAAATTATTTTACAACATAATCAGATAGATCAGTTCAAAAAGCTCCTGGAAAAATTAACTAGATTGGGGAGGATAAAATTTGGGGAGAATTTGAGTCATCATCACCTTAGCTAGTGCTTTGGTCCTTGTGAGTTTTGAAATCCATGACTGATCTCTGCTGGATTAAATTAATTGGAGTTTAGTTGGATTATGACTAATGCAACCAAAAAAAAAAAAAACCTGTGTTTTGCATTCCATTTTCTTCAACATCAAATTGTGAACCATGTGAATTGATGAGAAATGGTGTGCAGATGAACTCTTTTCCTTGGAAATTATCTTATTATTAGTAACCCTTCATTTAAAAAAAAAAGTAAAACATGTTTCCCACAAAGATGTCAAAGAAAAATGCCAAAATATCTCCTAAGCAACTCTCAATGATAGCACTACAAAATGTTTCCCACAAAAAATTTCAATGAAAAATCTCAAATTATGTTCTTAGCAACATTCCATGATAAGCACTACAAAATGTTTGCCAGAAAAAAATCTCAATGAAAATTTATGGAACCATTTTAGAGAAGCAAATCAAACAACACAAACAAGGATGTAAGGCTGTAGCTCTGTACTACAGGCATGAGAATCCCCCTTTTTTTTTCTCATCAGGAATAAGGCAATTTTAAACAGTTCATTTTGGAATTACCCATTGCAAAAAATTGACACTAGAGCCCCAATTTTCTTTTCATGGGGTGGATGCATGTTGTAAATGAAAATTTGGATTAAAATGTGTGAGGAATCACAATTCACGTAACTGAGAGTTTTTAAAAAAGTAGGTGGGAGGAACAGCCAGATATACATAAGGTTTTAAGGCTTGAATATTAACAGATTATGAAATTTTTTACTCTAATTTGCGAAATGAAATGTGTTCTGTGGATTAGAGTTGGAAATCAATTTACAGTGATAATAATAGGAAGGGGATATTTAGATGCAGCCATTTGGATTCTGTTGCAGTAAGTGTATTTTTCTCTGTTTAAAAAATTTGGAAAAAAATCTCTAAATATTTAATAACACACAATTGAAAACAAAAAAAACTGTGGTTGCACTATTGCAGTGCATCAAAGGTTCAATTTGTTGGATAAAATGACAATGGATACTATGCATTATTTTGCTAAGTGAGTTAAAAAACTTCCCTTCCTCTTTGGACTTTGAAACCTTTCAAGTTCTAAATGCATTGATTTCTACTAATCTGAGGAAACCACAATTTTTCTCTTCCTCTTCAGAATTTCAAAAAATTCAATTTTCAAATGCATAATTTATGTTATGTGTGCTATGATTTTCCCCTTCCTGCTCAGACAGACCTAGGTTGCGCCAGGATTCATGAATAACAGATATAAAATGAGCCATGATGTGTCTTTGTCAAGGCTTTTCTTTTCTGAATGAACTCTTTGGTTGCAAGTTTTAAGTCAATTCTGAATTGATTTTGCTTTATTTCCTGTGTCCTTTAAATCAAATTTAAATTGGTTTTCTTTTCTTTTCTTTCTTTTTTCCAGTTGCTCGTACTAAGTTTTGGGTCACATCTCTTAAATATACTTTTGATTGAGTTTTTTGTTCCTTGTATGAAGTTTTCAGTACCTATGTGTTAGTGCAAATCACCACCAATCAATCAACCAGTGATTTTCATATGTTTGGGAAGGGTAATGGCTGTGACACGATGATGATGGGTTCAGGGTTTTGGCACATGCTGTGGAGGGATGGTTGCAGCAATTGGAACTAGGGCTTGCCTTATGGAGCAGAGAATTCAAACTCCTTTCAGACTCTCTTTGTACAGAGCAAATCTCTCTCTCTCTCTCTCTCTATCCCTCTCTTTTCAATGGGAAATCAGCAACTGTAGCCCCTGCCTTAACAAATAACAAACTTTTAGCATAACTTAGCACAATTTAGCATAACTTAAATTTTTTTAAACATAATTTCTTATATTAAAATATAGCTATTATTTTAACTTAATTATATCCGTATAAAGGATGTTAACAAGTCTTTGAGAGAAAATCAATTTTCTTCTTCACTCAATTTTAGATACATTAATTCAAAACTACAAGTTCTACAAATTGAACATAATGAGCATGAATAAAGACACTGCTGATTGGTGCAGGGTGTACGAAATCACTCCACCGACTTTCTCTATGTAACAGTGGACTTGGTGATATTAGGCTTCAAAGCCTGGTCAGTTTCAATACTTTGGGTTTTTCCACCATTTGCAATTTTATGCAAAATGCCGCAGAAAGAAAATTGATAGAAAGGAATTTGGGGAAAAAAATTGGTATTTTAATTTGTTGGAGTGAATCAGCGTGTACATTATAGAGGGTAACACTCTTGCCATGCTGGTATGATGGGTTGTGTGCACATTGATAGAAATTAATACACTTGCCATGCTGGTACATGGGGTTATGTGGAGGGTAAAAGCCCCATTGTGGGGACCTTCTCAACATAATGGGCCTAGGACAAAGATATCCCAGTACAGCCCCACATTTTGGGAATGTTCTCTCATCTTTACACCTACTCCTTGAGAGTCAGATGGATCTTATACCTATAAGTAGGCATACTTTCCTTCTCTTCTTCAGGAACAGACATAACATTACAAGAAGGCATACATGGCCACAGTGAACCAGCACCTACCAGCGCCCCATGAAGGATGAATCCCACTCTCGTTCCCTCACAATTCATCCCACTCTCAAGGAGAGTAAAAGCAGCCCTTACCTCTGTATAAACCATCTACTTACCTGGTAGTTACCTATTTCCCTGCCTATCTGCCTATATATATGAGTCCTATTTCCTACAGAATTGGTTACCGAGGTGAAACCAAATATTAAGCCAGTTGAGGTTCATCCATAACTGAGTAATAACAGGCATCCAGTGTTTATTTGGAGGTACAGTAAACTCTCTCTAAACTAATATCCTTGGGACCGGCCGGAAGATATTAGTTTATTGAGGATATTAGTTTACACAAATTAGATTAAGTATGAGGCCCGCCACAGGCCTGTGCCCGCATATTAGTTTAGAGAGAATATTAGTTTACACAGTATTAGTTTAGAGAGAGCTTACTGTATACTTATAGAGTGGAAAATCCTGCAGGGCAAAAAAACCCATTATTTTAGGTATATACATCCAGTGGGTGGGTAGGTGGGTGGATTTAGATTCAGATTGGAGAGATCTGCGTATGTAGGTGAGTGGTTGCTGAAGGGGGGCATTGGTTATGGTATAAAAATTCGATGCAGAATCGAGTTATTCATAATGTCACCCTGTCTTTGGTCCCAAGTTGAAACCAATAATGCTTCAAGCCCAATTTGAGCATATCCATAGAGTTATTGAAATTGGGTATGAGTTCAGACGATTTGCAAGATCTTATTCTAACAAGACTTCATATAATAAAAAATATCATCAGCAGTCAAGGCCCAGGTAAGGCAAATCGAAAACTGGGGCTGAAACTCCCCTGAGGACGAATCTAGGTCATAAAACTACCTTGGTCTTCTGTTAAATGGTTTTTTGGCCTGTGCACAGTTTTTCATCATGACTTGTCATTCGTTCCTGAAACTGCGGCCCAATAGTCCTCAATAGTCCTCAAATATGGGAATTTGACTATTACTGGTGGATTGTCTTAGGGTGAGGAATTTTTCTCTTATGAGTGGTTTTTTTTCTTTTGGGAAGATTTTCATTTCTATGATTACCTCAGTTATTGCAACATTGATTACTTTGGTTGCTACACGGGGTAAGGCCCTGCTGTCAGGGAATGATTGCGTGGACCTCGAGCTCCGCCCTGCATGATCACATAGTAATTCCTTGATAGGAGGCATTACCCTATATGTAACAACCTCGGAGAAAATCTCTAGTGTATTTGGAGG
>Ga0116226_10005886_pt1 | contig 10978 bp, 12 predicted proteins | sample S1TSphfallax_FD_89692 | JGI IMG/M metagenome (GOLD analysis project Ga0116226, IMG submission 89692) | Host-associated microbial communities from peat moss isolated from Minnesota, USA - S1T2_Fa - Sphagnum fallax MG | ecosystem: Host-associated > Plants > Peat moss > Unclassified | place: USA...
AGGACCGCGCACACGGCGACGGCGCCAGCGATCGTTCGACTCCATCGCACCCTACTAGCCTCCCGCCGGCGGCGGCCATGCATGCGGCGCGGCAGCAGCGGCGCGCGCCTTCGGTACCGCGCCCGCCGCTAGCAATGTCTGCTCCTCCGTCGTTGCGAGGCGCCACTGCCCCGGCCGCAGCTCCGGCGGCAGGCTGATCGAGCCGTAGCGTCGGCGCATGAGCGAGCTCACCTCGAACCCGACCGCTTCCCACAAGCGTCGCACTTCGCGATTACGCCCCTCACGCAGTACGACCTCGAAGCTCGAATGCCCGGGGCGCATTGCGACCGGCTTCAGCCGCTCAAACGCAGCCTGACCATCCTCGAGCAGCACACCCGCACGCAACCGATCGAGCGCGTCTCGGTCGGGGTAGCCACGCACCTCGACCCGGTATTCGCGCTCGAGCTCCGAGGAAGGATGCATCAGCCGATGCGCGAGTTCACCGTCGGTCGTAAAGAGGAGTAGCCCCGAGGTGTTGACGTCGAGCCGCCCGACGACCACCCAACGGCCCGAAGAGCGGGGCGGAAGCCGCTCGAACACCGTCGGGCGCTGCTCGGGATCACTGCGCGTGGTCACTTCCCCGACCGGCTTGTGATAGAGCAGCAGCGCATGATCGGCGGCCGCAGTCGGACGCAGCGCCACCGGCTGGCCGTCGACCCGAATCTCCTCGAGACTCGTCGCGCGGTCCCCCAGACGCGCAATGCGTCCGTTCAGGGTCACACGGCCCGCTTCGATCCAGCCCTCGATGCCGCGGCGTGAGCCAAGCCCTGCCGCCGCAAGCAGCTTCTGAATGCGTTCGCCCTTGGGGTCACTCTTGGCGTCGCTCTTGGCCTCGGACTGCGGATCACTCATTAACGTCGCTCAGCTTCACCATAACCGGCGGTTATCGATGCATGGCCCCTGATGCATGGTCGCTCCCCGCCAAAGAGACTAGCATTCGCAGCCCCGCTATATAGCCAGGCACGCCCCATGATCTACGACAGCATTCTGGGCACCATTGGCCGCACGCCGATCGTTCGCATCAATCGTCTCGCCCCGAACGGCGTGACGATGTACGTCAAGTGCGAGTATTTCAACCCGCTCTCGTCGGTCAAAGACCGTCTCGCCATCGCCATCATCGAGGACGCGGAAAAGCGCGGCGTCCTCAAACCCGGCCAGACCGTGGTCGAGGCCACCTCGGGCAATACCGGTATCGCGCTCGCCATGGTGTGTGCCGCCAAGGGGTATCCATTCGTCGCCGTCATGGTCGAGACGTTCTCGATCGAGCGGCGCAAGATCATGCGCATGCTCGGCGCGAAGGTGATCCTGACTCCCGCCGCGGAGCGCGGCACGGGGATGGTCAAGAAGGCCGCCGAACTTGCCGCGAAGCATGGCTGGTTCCTCGCGAACCAGTTCGAGAACCCGGCGAATCCCGCCTACCACCGCAGCACTACGGGACCGGAGATCCTGAGCGATTTCGCGGGTCGCCGACTCGACTATTTCGTCGCCGGCTGGGGCACGGGTGGGACGATCACGGGGGTCGGCGAGATGCTGAAGCTCGCCCGTCCCGAGATCGAAATCGTCGCGACGGAGCCGGAGAATGCGGCGCTGCTGTCGGGCAAGCCGTTCGCCCCCCATAAGATCCAGGGCTGGACGCCTGATTTTGTGCCGGCGGTCCTGAATCGGGCGGTCCCGGATCGGATCGTGCTGGTCAGCGACTCGGAGTCGATCGAGGCCTCGCGTTCATTGGCCCGCAACGAAGGCATCTTCGTCGGTATCTCCTCCGGCGGCACCTTCGCGGCAGCGTTGAAGGTGGCGCGCGAGGCGCCAGCGGGCTCCGTGGTGCTCGCCATCCTGCCGGACACCGCGGAGCGGTATATGTCGACGGCCCTGTTCGAAGGCATCCCTGAAGCGAGCGACGCGGAGCCCTGAGGGCACGCGTATCTGGAGCGTGACGGTGAAGGACGATGTACGGGGCGACGCGCGGCAGTATGTAGCGCTGCCTGAGCCTTTTTCGCTCCGGCGCGGGGGCCTGCTGCGTGGCGCCCGGGTCGCTTGCGAGACTTGGGGCGAGCTCAACGCCGAGCGCAGCAACGCGGTGTTGCTCTTTACCGGTCTATCGCCGACGGCCCATGCAGCGTCCTCGGCCCTCGATCCGACGCACGGATGGTGGGAGGAGATGATCGGACCGGAGCGGCCCATCGATACCCGGCGCTTCTTCGTGATCTGCGTCAACTCGCTCGGCAGCTGTTTCGGCTCGACCGGCCCGACATCCATTGACCCCGCGACCGGACACCCATATCGGCTGAGTTTCCCGGAGCTCGCCGTCGAGGACATCGCGAGCGCCGGCTATGAGGCGGTCCGCGGTTTCGGAATCGACACGCTTCACGCGGTGGTCGGACCGTCGCTCGGCGGCATGGTCGTTCTCGCGTTCGCGGCGCTTCATCCTGGGAAAACCCGCCATCTCGTGTCCATCTCGGGTACCGCCGCGGCCTCGCCGTTTGCCCTCGCCTTGCGATCCCTGCAACGCGAGGCGATCACCCGCGATCCGGACTGGAAAAATGGGGATTACTCCCCGTCCGAACCGCCGCGCAACGGTATGCGGCTCGCCCGCAAGCTCGGCACCATCACCTACCGCTCGGCGCAGGAGTGGTCACAGCGATTCGGCCGCGCACCGGTGGATGCTCATTACCGAACGGGCGCGCCATTCGGGCCAGTTTTCGCCGTCGAAGGCTATCTCGAGGCTCAGGCGGAGCGCTTCCTGCGCAGCTTCGATGCCAACGCTTATCTGTACCTGTCGCGGGCCATGGATCGCTTCGATCTCGCCGAGCACGGCGTAAATGTCGCGGAAGTCCTTGGCCAGGCAGGGATTTCGAGTGCTCTCGTCATAGGCGTCGAGTCTGATCTGCTGTTCCCGCTGGCCGAACAGCAAGCCCTTGCCAATGCATTCAACCTGGCCGGGGTCGCCACCCAGTTTGTCCCGCTGCCCTCGATCGAGGGGCACGACGCCTTTCTGGTCGACATACCGCGGTTTGGCGCGGCGCTAGGCGGGTTCCTCGGCTCGACCTGACCCGACGCCGCCGGCCGCCTGTCCGATAGGTGGCGGTCAATGCTGCACTGCATTGAGAATCCGACGTCAGCCCCTATGTCACTTTGCGTGAGGAAACTCACTGTTCTAGAGGCTCGCTGGAGAACTCTGGTGCAGCTGAGGTATGATTAATATTGCAGTGCACAAAAGCACTGGATAGATATTCAAGAGGCGAAAGAGTCATGACGGACACGAATCAGGTACGAAACATCGAACGCGAACAGACCTTCACCGAGGCGCCCGCCATCCGCGAGGAGCGTCTGCCGAGCGAAGTCACGCCGGCCGTGCGCGAAACGCGCGCCGCCAACGAAGAAGTCATGCGCCGGGCTCGCCGCCGCCTGCGCGGAATCATCTGGGACGACGGCGGCCTCAAGCCGTTCCGCGTCGCCTGACGCGATCAGCGCCTCGAACGGGCGCGCACGCCGGCGACGCGCGCGCGCCCCGTCTTGGCTCGCTTAGGTGCTTTCGCCAACCGCGGCGCGGCAGCTCGAGGTGCAGCCTTCTTCCTGCGCGGAGCCACGGGAGCGGATTTCGGCCGCTTGGCCACTGCCGCTTCGACCTGTTCCTCGATCACCCTGAAGAGGCTCTCGATGAACTCTTTGCGCTGGGCTCCGAGCCGCTCTTCCTGCTCGGGGGTGAACTCATAGTCATCGACTTCGGTCGCTGCGAGCGATCCTTGTCGGACGCCGATGCCTTCCAGTGCGGCCAAGCGCTCGCGCAGCGCCCAAACCTCACCCGCCAGGGTGACTACCATGTTCAGTACCTTGTCCACGGCAGGGTCACTGAAGAAGAAGGCGCGGCCGCCGCGAATGGTCCGCCGCAGCGGTTGTAGTTCACTCATGACTGACGAGGAGATGGGTGGGGCACGACTTAACAGCCTATTTCCAAGAACCGAAGCAATACCAGCGGACACCATCGGCCAGGCGGCCAGTCTTGTCGCTATCGACATCCTGCGGCCGGGACAGCGCCTCTTCGAGAGCAGCCTCCCCGTACCAGCCGATCGACGGCATCACAAACTGTACGTACTTGGCCGGATCGAAACCCGCGCGCTTACAGAGCACCGCGGGCTGCTGATCGCGGAACGGCTTGTAAAAAGGCTCGTTGTTATAAGAGCTGTCCCAGTCGAGATAGAACGCGTCATAGGCCGAGAGCTGCGAGTTCGGCGGCAGCTCCATGTGGAGCATGAGGCCGCCCGGCTTCAGTACCCGGTACGCCTCCGCAAACACGCGCTCGATACCCTTACGCGGTATCTCGTGCAGAAACATCGATGAGAAGACGACATCGAAACTCGCATCCGGGAAATCGAGCGATTCGGCGTTCATCTGGCTGAAATGGATCGCACGCCCCTGGGCGCGGGCGCGGGCGAGCCCATAGCGCAGGCAGGGTGCCGCGACGTCGATGCCATGCACCTCCGCCTCCGGATACGTATCCTTCCAGGCGCCCGTGTTGTGGCCGATCGTGCAGCCGAGATCGAGGATCTTCTGCGGCTTGAAGTCAGGATATTTTGCGCGAATACCGCGCGCGATGGATTGGCCAAGGTCGTCCAGATTCTGGCCCATGAGGCCGAATGAGAAGACCGTGAGTCCATTGTCGTAAAGCGCCCCGGCCGAGAGGTCGTTCGGACCATATTCCGTATCGTAGTTGCCAGGCATCAGGTGTACGTCGATCGCCTTGACGTAACGCGGAACCTCGAAGCCCGGCTTCAGGGTTAGCGAACCGAGCGGCGCGCGCTCCGCTACGGACTTCGCCTTTTGGGCGAGTTCGTCGCGCTGGCGATCGAGCGTCGGCGCCACCGATTGCCAGACCGCGTCCTGAGCCGTCACCCGCAGCGTCGAGTAAAACTTGAAGTACTCGTGGCTCTTGATGGTCTTGTGGACCTCGGGCCCATTCTTGGGCAAACGCCCGGTCCGCCGCTGGAACTGCGGCGCGACCTCGCCTTCGTACACCGCCCGCATGCCGTTCGCCATGTCGTTCAACACATAGCTGCGAAGTCCCGACACGAAGTTCATGCGTGCCTTGTCGTCGCGCGTCTTGTGCAGCCGAAGGTCGTGCTTCAGTTCGAGCATGTTGGCGTCCTCTTCAGATAAGGTCTCAGACGATTATGGGGCAAGCCTCGGGGACCGTATATCCAGCGCGTCTAGAAATCCTGCAGCAGCCGGCCAAAGCCCGGCAGCCGGTCGGGAATGTCGTTGGCACGCAGGGCGTGCCAGTAGGTCGCCGTGTTGATGGCGATCACCGGCTTGCCCATCCAGCGTTCCGCCTCCCCGGCGAGGCGCGCCATACAGAGATTGGTGCCGACCTGGACGATGGCATCGACATCATCCCCGTCGAGCTTCGCAAGCATCGCGCGGCATTGCGCTTCGGTCACTTCCGCGATGCCCGTCCACGAACGACACTGGAAACAGTCATCGCGAACCACCGTGAAGCCGCTGTCCTCGAAATACTTCCGAACCTGAAGATTGGCCGCCGGCCAATACGGTGAGAAAAACGCAATGCGTTTGCCGCAGCCATACGCTTTGAGCGCTGCCGTGCAGGCATGCGAGCCGATCGAGCCGCCGACCCCCGATTCCCTCTCGAGCGTGGCCTGAAACTCGTCCGCGCCCCGCGCGCCGCCAAAGAACGTCACGGCGGACATGCCCATCACCAGGTAATTCGGCTCGCAGGTCATGACGCTGCGGATCGCGTCGATCACGCCCTCGCCGATCTTCGCGACACCGGCGAGCATGCTCTCGTTACTCACCGCCTTGGCGTTGGGAGTGAGAATGCGGCTGTAGTGGTTGGTGACCCCGGGCACACGGAAGTCGTCGAATTCCGGCTGCACGATAGTGTTCGTCGAAGGCGCCAGCACACCGAATTTACGCCGGTAGCCGAGTACGTCGCGGTTCATGTTGTTCTGCTCCTGCCCTGATCGGGGCATCGTCGGACGGCCCCGCTGCCGGCGCAAGCATAATCCGCCATCGGGATCACCCTCCGGCCAGCCGCGCAGCGTAGGGGAAAAGCTCAGCCATTATGACCGGCGAGGAGATTCTGCACCGAGTCGGGCATTAATGTTGACTCCCCCTTCCCAGCGGCGGCCGCCTAGGCATAATGGTTCCGCAATTTCGAGGGGATACGACACCAATGACCAGAGCCGAGCCCCAGCAGTTGGAAAGACGTCTGCACACGCGACATCGCGCACGCACGACGGTGTACATCATGATTCCGAACGGGCGGAAGAAAATCTGCCGTGCTGTGAATCTGAGTGCCACCGGCGTGTTCGTCGAGACCACCAACTTAGGTCTGCGCAAGGGCCAACAGGTGGATCTCGCCTTCGCGATCAGTCTCGGCGCTCTCACCAAACTCCACCGGCGTACTGCCGTCGTCGCGCACGTCTCGCGCGGGGGTACCGGCCTCATGATGGACGCTTATAGCTCGAGGTGAGATTCTCGCCGCGGCTCGCGGCGAGAGCGGAGCGCCGCTCACTCGCGCGCTCCATACTACGTCGATGAACGCCGCCTCCATGCTGCGGGTTGAGGGGCTGCGCAAGCGCTATGGCGGCGTTGAGGTCGTCCGCGGCGTTCATTTCAATGTGACCGCGGGCGAGTGCTTCGGCCTGCTGGGACCCAATGGCGCCGGTAAGACCACCACCCTCAAGTGCTGTCTCGGCCTCACTCAACCCGATGCGGGACAGATCGAGCTCGCAGGCTTTCCAGTGCCGCGCCAGGCGCGTGAGGCGCGTTATCGCGTCGGCGTCGTGCCGCAGTTCGACGATCTCGATCCGGATTTCACCGCGGCCGAAAACCTCGTCGTTTACGGACGCTATTTCGGCATGCGCGCCGCCGCGGTTCGCGCCCGCATTCCGGCGCTGCTCGACTTCGCGGGGCTCGCGGACAAGGCGGACGCGAAAATCGACAGTCTGTCGGGCGGCATGAAGCGACGCCTTACCCTGGCGCGCTCGCTCGTGAACGACCCCCAGATTCTGTTCCTCGACGAGCCGACCACGGGTCTCGACCCGCAGGCGCGGCATCTCATCTGGGATCGGCTGAAGACCCTGTTGGTTTCCGGCAAAACCATCATTCTCACGACTCACTTCATGGACGAAGCCGAGCGGCTCGCTGGCCGGATCGCGATCATGGATCGCGGCGAGCTGATCGCCGTCGATAGTCCCCGCGCTCTAATTGAAGGCTCTATCGAGCCCGAGGTGGTTGAGGTCTATGGAGATGGGGTGGAGGCCTGGACACTGGCAGACGGTCGCCGTCTCGCGGACCGGGTCGAGGTCTCGGGCGAGACCACATTCTGCTACTGCGCCGATGCGACCCCGGTACTCGAGTCGCTCCGCGAACGGCCAAAGCTTCGCGCGCTGCGACGTGCCGCCAATCTCGAAGACGTCTTCATCAAACTCACCGGACGGGATATCCGCGACTGACGCGGCCACGACCCCAACCCGTGAACCTCCGCTTCCTGCACCTCGTGCGCCGCAACTTCCTCGTCTGGCGCAAACTCATGCTGTCGTCGCTACTCGGCAACCTCGCCGACCCGCTGGTGTATCTCGTGGGACTCGGCTTTGGGCTAGGCGCCTTCATGCCGCGCATGGGAGGGGTGTCGTACATCGCATTTCTGGCGGGCGGCATGATCTGCTATAGCACCATGAACAGTGCCTCGTTCGAAGCACTCTACTCGGCATTCGCCCGACTCAAGATTCAGCGTACCTGGGAGAGTATCCTGAACGCCCCCATGACCATCCAGGATGTGGTGCTGGGGGAGTGGATTTGGGCGGGACTCAAGAGTGCGCTCTCGGGGACGGCTATTCTGGTGGTGATGTATTGCCTGGGCCTCGTACACGGGTGGCGGCCGCTCGGCGTGCTGCCGGTCGTGTTGCTCGTCGGGCTCGCCTTCGCCGGCCTCGCCCTGGTCGCGACGGCGCTCGCTCGCTCGTACGACTTCTTCACCTACTATTTCACGCTGCTCGTCACTCCCATGATGTTCGTCTCAGGAGTGTTCTTTCCCGTAGGCTCCCTGCCCGCGCCGGTGCGCGCCCTGGCAGCGGTGCTGCCGCTCTCGCATGCGGTGACCTTGGCCCGCGCCCTCACCCTCGACACGCCGCTCGAGGGTGTGGCGGTCCACGTTGCGGTACTCATCCTGTACGGCGTTACGGGCGTGTCGATGGCGGCGGTGCTGATCCGTCGGCGGCTCATGCGCTGAGTTAACATCCCGCGATGACGGAGCGCGGGACAGGAGACGCAGTGGCGGCAACGGGGCAGCCCGACTTGGCGCCTCTCTTGGCGCTCCTCGATGCGAGGCGCTTTGCCGATCTCGAAGCGGCAACCGCTACCTGTCTCCTCGACTACCCCGACGTCGGGGTCCTTTGGAAGCTGCTCGGCGTCGCGCAACGGCTGCAAGGCAAGGACGCGCTCGCGGCACTCGCGCGTGCTTCCGAACTCCTGCCTAACGATGCCGAGGCCCAGGGCAACCTCGGGGCGGCGCTGCTCGATCGGGGCAGCCCGGCGGAAGCGGAGCCAAGGTTCCGAGCGGCGCTCGAGCTCGCGCCGAGCTCAGCGCTCGCGCACTACCAGCTCGGCAATACCCTATACCGACTCGGCCGTTTCGACGCGGCGATGGCGAGTTATCGCAGCGCCCTCGATTTGGATCCGACATCGGCGGCGACTCATTATGCGCACGGCAATGCTGCCTGGGCAGTTGGCCGGAGCGACGTGGCTATGGCGAGTTACGGCGCGGCCGTCGATCGCAATCCAGAGCACGCCGCTGCGCGCGTCAACCTCGGCAATGGTTTGCTCGCGCTGGGTCGCCGTGACGAGGCGCTGGCACAGTATCGCGCTGCAATCGCCATCGACCCGGGTCGGGCCGCTGCCCACAACGGCCTCGGGAATGCTTTATCAGAGCTCGGCCGCGGCGAGGACGCCGCGGCGAGCTACGCCAGGGCGATCGAACTCGAACCCGATTTCTCCAAGGCCCATATCAACCTCGGGCTGGTGCAGCGCTCCCTGGTAAGGCCGGCGGAAGCCGAGGCCAGCGCGCGCCACGCACTGGCGATCGATGCCCGTGACGCCGCAGCCTGGGTTCTCCTCGGTGACCTGCATGCCGATGCGGGACGTTTTCAGGACGCCGAAGCCGCCTACCGCCGCGCGGTCGAACTCGATCCGGGCTCTGCGGAAGGCTGGGCCGGAATCGCCAATCAGCGCCGGATGACCGCCGCCGATGCGCCCTGGCTCGCGCAGGCGGAGCGCCTGGCCGCCGCCGCCTTGCCGCCGCGGCGCGAGGCGACCCTACGCTTCGCCATGGGGAAGTATTGCGACGACCTGCAGGACTTCGACCACGCGTTCTCCCATTACCACCGCGCCAACGAGCTGACGAAGCAATTCGCGGAAGGCTACGACCGCAAGGCCTGGTCGCGCAGCGTCGATCGCCGTATCGGGGCCTACACGGCGCAGCGTCTGCGCGGGGTACGCACCGCGGATCGAGATCCGGCACAGGCGGTGTTCGTGGTAGGCATGCCTCGCTCCGGCACGAGCCTTACCGAACAGATTCTCGCCTCACATCCGGCCGTGTTCGGCGCCGGCGAACTGCCCTTCTGGGAGCAGGCGGCGGCCCGCCTCGAGTTTGCGCCGCCGCCTGCCGAACTCGCCGCGGACTACCTGCAACGCATTGCGTCCCTGGCGCCGGCGGCGCTGCGCGTCATCGACAAAATGCCGGCGAACTACCTGCATCTCGGCCTGATCCACGAGGCGCTACCGAACGCGCGGATCCTGCATATGCAGCGCGATCCACTCGACACCTGTCTGTCGATCTACTTCCAGCAGTTTCGAATCACGCATACCTATTCGCATGACCTCGGCGATCTCGCGCATTACTACAACGAGTATCGGCGGATCATGCGGCACTGGCGCGAGGTATTGCCGGAGGGAGTCATGCTCGAGATCCCGTATGAAAGTCTCGTCGATGACCAGGAAACATGGAGCCGGCGCATGGTCGATTTCGTCGGGTTAGCGTGGGACCCGGTCTGCCTCGAGTTCCACCGTTCACAGAGAACCGTAGCCACCGCGAGCCAGTGGCAGGTGCGGCAGAAACTGAACCGCGGATCCGTGGGGCGGTGGCGACACTACGCGCAGTTCCTCGAGCCCCTCATCCGCGGGCTTGACGGACGGGATCCATAGCCGGAGCAACCTGCGGCTACCTACGGGTAGGGGGGTGCCGCGGAGTCTGCAATGGTGCTGGCACCAGGAATCGAACCCGGGACCTGCCGCTTACAAGGCGGCTGCTCTACCAACTGAGCTATGCCAGCGCGCGGGACCGTCATGCGGAACCGCGACATTCTAGGCGAGCAGCTCCCCGCTCGCGACCCTCCCCCACCCGGCGGGCGTGGCGCGTCAGCGGGAGGCGGTTGCCGGGGGGGTCGCGGCGGCCGGTCCCTTGGGCGTTGCGCCCAGCACCGGCGTCGGGGGCTGGGATTGGGACTGGGGCTGGGGCTGGGGCTGGGGCGCGACTGCCGCGCCTGTGGGCCCCTGGGTCACACCCACCTCGCGCGCGAGTTTCAACCGGGGCACGGACGCTTTCTGGATATCCACCCGTGGCATAGCGTCGGACGCGATCCAGTGCGCCCAGCCGAAGAACGCAAGATTCGCGAATACCAGCGCCAGGATCAAGACACGCATAGCCCGTCGATTATGCAGCGATTCACGGTTCGCGCGTCGCGAGTACGGCTAACCCGCGCAACACGAGGTCGGGGACCAGTCGGTGCCGGGTACGCAGCAGCGGGCCAATCGCGGTAGCGGCGCCCCCGGTCAGTACCAGGGTGGCACTGCGACCGAGAAGATCGCGTGCTTCAGCGGCAAAGCGATCCGCGGCGGCGGCGGCGGCGCGGCGTGCGCCGGACTC
>Ga0116226_10005887_pt1 | contig 10978 bp, 12 predicted proteins | sample S1TSphfallax_FD_89692 | JGI IMG/M metagenome (GOLD analysis project Ga0116226, IMG submission 89692) | Host-associated microbial communities from peat moss isolated from Minnesota, USA - S1T2_Fa - Sphagnum fallax MG | ecosystem: Host-associated > Plants > Peat moss > Unclassified | place: USA...
GTGATTTCACACCTTGCTATGCACAAAGGAATATGAACTCCAATTTCATTCACATGATGATGTTGAACAAACTCAGGCAAGAATACATTTAGCAATGGGTGCAAATGTGTGAGTGCATGTTCTAATCAAGTCAGTCACCATTCATGAGGAGCCATATTTAACGAGGTTGCAACATAATGTCTACAAATGGTCCTCGACCTTCAACAAGGTCTGCAAAATTTGTCAAAGCTTGCAGATATGATGTTGCATCGACTAACATCTTCCATAATACTTGCTTGATTCCCTCCTTTGCATCAACATCATCATGGATCATATTGTTTCCAACAAGATAGGGGTTGAAGAATGCCCTAACATAATGGAGGTAGGTCTTCATCATTCTTCATCAACGTTGGAATTGACTTTTAACAAAGGTTGTTAATTCTGGTGGATATGAAAATGGTGGGTCAACTAATGATTGCACATGTTTCTCCAATGTCTTCATGACAAGCCATGCATTTCCCATACACATGCCTTTTCCATCACACTCCTTTAATGCCACCAAGACTAGCTCAACCATGTGAATACAATTTGCACAAGAGTCCCAAGAAACATTGTTTTGCACACTTTGATGAACCTCAACCACCTTTGATATGGCGCCCCTTTGATGCAAGGTTTATAGAGAGTTAATAAATACTAACCAATATGGGTCTACAATTATCTTCTCAATAGCCTCTCGCACATTAACCAAATTGTCAACCATGAAATTTTTTGTGGGAAATCGTGTTTCTACAAGGTGTGACAATTCAATCCACAAGTATGGGGCCACTATTTGTTTGGATGGGTGGGACAATGTTAATAATCACCCTTTGTTAAACATCATGCTTGTTTGCCCAAATGGAAATTTGTTCTTAAAACCTGCCCATCAACACAATAGGAGATCAAAAGGATGCATAATACATAAATGCAATGCCTTGGCAAAATACATCCAAAGGTTGTGTAGCACATTGTCTTGACCTCCTTTTGGAGGATTGGGGGAAGGAATCATGGTGAAACATCTTGTGACCCATGTAAATACAATTGTCTCATTCATTTAGACACACCACATGCCTCTTGCAATTTACCATTGGTATGAACCAACCTTCATTTTTGTTTCGTGGTTGAATTTGTTCCTTCTTGTAAGGTCATTTGCCTCATTTGTTGAGGTGGAAGGTTTGGCATAGGAATGGGATCATCCTTGTTAGGCCCAAACGGTGGAGGACAATTTGCACCATTTGCTTTGGGGCCTACAACAGAAGAGTTGTCAAAAGAACCCAATGACCTATCATTAACAAGGTTGGGAAAGGAGTTGGACACTTCGGCATCATCAAATGCAGCAAGGACATTCCCACCACACCTTACAAACGAGGCTTTGTAGTCTTTTTGGCCACACATCTTGACAAATATTCTTTAGAATTCTTCAATTGTTTTGTCCAAATTGAATGATATGACAATGGTTTATAAAATATTTTTCCCTTGGAGGTAGACTTCACCCCATCAATGAAGGCAAAATGACAAGTTACATTGAATGGGATATTGGCCTCATAAAAGAAGGTCACCCATTTCTTGCCTTTGCACATAGGCTAACTCCTCCTTTGCCACCCCTATGAGGATAGTAACCCAAATGATTCAGCATCATGTCCTTACGATAAATGGATTGGAGGCTACAAAACTTGCATTGCACCTTATCGGGTCCTATGGTTGCCATCATCACATTAAGGTACCATGGCTCCCACATGCTACACTTACCATCCATCTCCAATGCCCTTAAAAGAACACAAGTGAAGGAGACCCCACAACAACTGTGGATACAATTGAGGGACACAAATTTCATAGCCTTTCAACAAGCCCCATTTTGTTAATTGCCAATTTGGTATGTGGTAGGGATTGTGTTGAACACAACTAAAGTCCACACACCTAAAATGGGTGTGAGAGAATAGTAACTAAAAGGAAATGGGGAAGCTTTATAACTCAAAATATGGTAAGCCAATAAACATTTTGTATACAAATTAAATGACTATAATTTATTAATCCATGATTGTGGCAACAAAAATTCAGTCGCGAATGTGTGAAAGTGGGTATATAGTACATTTTGAAATTCACGAGTGATTGAAATTCAACATAATCCAATCTATGTGCAAATTAAACAACATCATTTATTTATTCCATGATCGTAATGATTGAAAGTCAACCACTAGTGTGTGAATATGGGATATTGTATAGTATATATTGAAAATCAATTGAAATTGATTATAAAATTTGGTCACCCCATCTAGTGAAGGTGTTGAATTTCGATCACCCCATCCAAGTGTGTTGCCTTCTGGAGGTGAACAAAATGGGGTCGCCCGATCTAGTTGCGTTGACAAACAAAAGGCAATCAAGGCAATTGAAATGGGGTCACCCCATCCAAAACGGCAACCGAGGTGACCAAAATGGGGTCACCCCATTTAGTTGCATCGCCTTACAAAAGCGACCAAGGTGACCAAAATGGGGTTGCCCCATTCAACTTTGTTGCATTGGAAGGTGACCGAGGTGATTGAAGGGGTGTCACATTGTGGCCTTGCCATTTACATTTAAAAGTGTTTTAGGGCAAAATATGGATTATGGAAATTCAAATATTTCACCCCACAACTAATTATGTTTGCCCCATACATGTTTGGTAATACCTAAAATCATACATGCATGTCTACTATCTTAGGGCAATAATAAATTTTTATCACATAAAATGCAACAAAATATACACAAATTAATCAATTACTTTCATTCTAATTTTTGTTATTAAATTTTCATCAAAACCCTATTGAAGGTTTTTTAATAACATCAAATTAATTAAAAACATTTATATGTCAAAAAAAGATATTAAAACTTTAATTTATTTTAATATTGATGTGTTTTATTTTAATCAATTATTGCATAATCTTTCAAATCAATTATTTAATAATCTCATTTTAATAAGATTTAAAAGAATTGAAGTTAATTATTTGTATGTTTTATCAAACAAATTTCATTTTATTAATCATATGAAATTTTCTTTACATTTCACTGTGAAATGAAACCTCACAATACAAAAAAACCAGTTACAACCTAAAATAATAAAATAATATAGAAGCATGATTAAATCAGTTACCCAACCTTCATGTTTTGAAAAGAAAGCCAACAAGTAAATGGGTAGACCTCAAAACAACCCATCAATTGGACGGGTGCACCCAAAATCTACACATGCTCATCCATTAGCTTGGGGAAATAAAAATATAATCTTCAAAAAATCTTCTAAAAGGAACCAAAATCCTTCAATATATAATAACTCTATAACTAATCTCCAATTCCAAAACAAGCCAAAATATCATTTAAAAAAAATCCTTGTATGAAGAAATACCTATTACCTAGGCTAGAAAATCCCTTAAGCTACTATAATGAATCTAAAGTTTAAACACAATATCCTCGCCTTGGTAGGCAAGGCCAAAAGAACACAAGGCACAATTAATGTTGGAAAACCTTGTCTGCAAGGTATTAAGTTGGTTCACTCAAAATAATTGGGAAATTTGTTTTCCAAAAATAAAATATTCTTCAAGATTGTTGATTTGGGTCTAGTTTATTTAATACCAATTTAAACACAATGCTCATTACAAGGTTGAATTCCAAAAACCATTTTTTATATAAAGTGCATGTGGAATTTACATATGAAAAATATACAATATTTTTATGTACAAAATGTTGGGCCGCCAACAATCACATATATGTGATTACTAATGAAAAACTCAATAACATGGATATATATATATATATATATATATAATTTTATTTTTGATCTGAGTCAAAATCAACCCTAATGGAGTCATTTGGTCTATTTTAGCCAACATTAATGTGATTTCACACATGAGGTGGAGGGCCTATAATGGAAGGTCCATCTTTCATTGGAATTCTTGGATTCTATTGCAGATTTGGGTCTCTATGATGCAGGTTGCGTGTCGATGCAAGTTTTTCAATTGGGTCAAGAATCAAGTTAAATGTGTCATTGGCCAATCCAAGTTTTCACACAATTTGTTTGTGCAATTAGGTTCACTCCATTTAATGTGACTTCTATGTTTTGAGTTAGCACCCAAGCCATAGTTTGTTGACAAATGTTAACTTCATGAAAAGTGGTGTCTATTATGTATTGTGTGACATTCATCATCTAATTCATAGTCTCATGCATCTCGTCCAACATGAATGATTTCTTCCCCATCAGACTTCCATTGTATTCTTTAAAGGTGGACTACCTTGTGAAATTTTGTTTTTCCTTATCAAAATAACCCCCAATTATTTGGCAAAAAAATTTCGACAACCATTGTGTTCATCGAAGTAGAAATGTTTAGTTGTAACCACTCTTTCTTCAATAGTTAATGCTTAGATTGCATTGGCACCATTTCGCACAAGTTCAACATTTTTAATATGCCAATTCGAAGGTCAGTCTAAACCCCACATTTTAGGATTAGTTAAGGTATTTGTTGGGTTGCATTCCCAACTCTTAGGCATGTATGCAACTAAGTTAAACAACTGGTACAAGCGTTGATGGAATGGTGCCCTGCAAGTGGGACATCGACGCTTCATGTGCATTTTGGTGATCAAATATGGTGGATGGAACATATGTGGGCATGTTCTTAAAGCCCATCCACCTTCAAGGCCAAATGGATTTAGATATATGTAACATGTATTGCCATCATATGTGAAGCGCTGTGGCATTGGCTACAAGAGTTGATAATTAGCCTCATTTTGATGGGTGAACCATTTGGTGTTGTACTACCAATCTAAATTTGCATATTGGACCCAATTTATGTTCAGTTGCCATCACAATGTCATGGATAATCATCAGGAAATAAAAGGTCCACCTCTGGCCATGATGTTAGTTGGAACTCCCAAAGTGGGTTTGAGTGTCCATATTCACCAATGGACTTGAATTCATTAGCAATTTGGGTTTGTCAGGATGTAGACACAAGGGATGCTAACATCATTTGTTGGCATTCCTATTCTAATCTAACATTTTGATCCAACATTGTTCAATGTAATTTGTCATTAATGTGTCATTTTTCTACAAGATCCTCTGTGAATTGGACCTTTGTTTAATATAAGGACTGCAATTCATCATAAACTTGTTAGGCATATTGGTGTTCATGGTACTCATAACGCCTATGCTCTGATCTAATTCCTTTAAGTGTAATTGCTTAGTAGTTGTCACAAGTCTTTTCTTTCATGCATTGGAAGGTGTGAGTGTTTGCAAATTAAGGATCAATTTAGAGATTTGGCTTTGCAAGACATCCACTTCTTGAGCATGCATGTCCTTCAAGTTTTGGATTTTTGCCAGATGTGTTACTTCAAGTCTTTGAACGGATGCAAGCACAATTCTTCAATGGCATCTTGGGCTAGCATGATCATATTCGCTACAGGTTGCGGTGCAAGCACATGTAATGACAACGTTGACAACACTTCCTTTTCTACTATGGGTGTAGACACATGATCCACTATTTGTGGGGCATGTCTAAATTGTCCCCTTTGCAAAGGTGGCCCTATAGTTCTCACCGCCTTTTTGCTTTCACTGCCCTTCTACTCTCACCACCCTTCCACTTGTGTTAGGTGTGGGTTGTCCAATTTGTTACGGCAACTCAATCCTATGGGGATTAATTGCATGCCCATGGACTTCAATTTCCATCCCTTAGTGTTCAAAAGGAGGATCACATGGGATATGCTTCACCCTTGGAAAGCTCTTCACCAACCCCGTGTTTGGAATTGTTGTCCAATCCACATATCATTAAAGGATGACCTCAACATACACCATTTGGCACAACCATAAGTGAGCCTCATTGTTTGGAAATGTGTGGGCTAGCCATGGAAAAAATCCCAAACCTCTGCCATTTTGGACTTCAAGTCTAGGTGGTGGCACGTCAAACCAAAAGGCTATATTGTATGAAATCATTGGTGCTAGCTTGGAAACAAGACAATGATATTGCTTGGCCTTTATATATGTTCAAGGTTGGGGGGCTCCCTCCTAGCCCTTTTTTGCTAATAATTGTTCATTATTTAGCACATCCAAGTTGATTGTGTGTTAAATACCTTTCCTCTTTTTACTCAATTGATGGTCATCCTTGGACCTTGCTTGTCCCCAAACATATTTCTTAAAGTTTTTTTTTCATCCCTTGACATATTTTTAAAAATTGAACTAATTTCATAATGAAACAAAACATTCAATTTACTTTGTTTAGAAAGTTATGCTCTTTCCAAATAAGTGCAACCTATCAAACATAATTAGAGAGAAAAAGTTTTTGGAGATGCACCAAGGGCTTCAAATATACAAGAGCCGTACAATCAGATTTAAGAGAGTTGAATAATTTATTTTTGCAGTGACTTGTTGTCGAAAACCATAGGCAACAAATAAATTCCCCCTCAAGTTGCCATTCCTTACAAATGTAAAATGGTGGTTGTAATGATAACCAATGACTAAACACCATGACGAAAAGTGGGAAATGTGGGACTTGTTCTCTCTATATACGAACAAAAGGTTGCATCACCACAAAAGGTGCAACCTATACTTTTCAACGATCGAAGGGAAATTTGGTCGCTCCCAATCCAAGTTGCTTAGGTCACAATTGATTTTTGGCCACAAACCGCTATCTAGATGGCAACCAAAATCAATTGTGTGTTAGATAGGGTCCATAAACTGAAATCATTCATGAGCTAAATAGATTCAAGTGACCAAAATCTTGATAGGGTCCAATGTATGGTGATCAAAATCCGGTCACATTGTGGATTGGACAAATATTCAATTGATTAGTCTAGGGTGCCTAGGTCATGACTCATTTTTAGTCACTCCCAATTTAGGTTGCCTAGGTCATAATTGATATGTAGTCGCAAACCCTTGTCCACATGGTGACCAAAATCACTCATGAGCTAAATTGGGTCCAAGTTGCTTTTTAAATAGGGTGCAATGTTTGATGATCAAAATTTGGTCACCATCTAAACTAAACCAAAAATTGATCACTAAATGTTGTAACTTGTTGAGAAGGTGACCTTATTTTTGTCCTTTGGCAATTGAAATTTGGTTTTTGGACCTTGGACCCTATCCAGATGGCAACCTCTTTTGGTTGCTCAACTTTGGGCCTTATCTAAATTGTGACCTTTTTTGGTCCTTGGACCTTGGGCCTTGTCTAGATTGTAACCTTCTTGGGTCGTTGGACCTTGGGACTATCGAGATGGTGACCTTTTTTGGTTGCTGGACCTTACATCTTGTTAGATGGCAACCTTTTCGGTTTCAATTTACCATGTCCAGATGGTGACCTTTATCAATCTTGATTTACCTTATCCAAATGGCAACCTATTTTGTTGTTCTTTATGGTTTAGGGTTAAGCTTAATTGACACCAACCCGGTTTGAGTCTAGCTTTCGAACACTTACTTGTGGTGATTAAAGATATGACAATGTAGAAATATTAGCCATTGTGTGATGGAATATTAAATTAAATGCACCAGGCCATAGATGAAGGACAATTCTTTTTATATTTTGGGCAACACACTAAGAATGAAAAATAATAAATTGGCAATTTTTAGTATTTTTTTCCAATTTTTGGCAATTGAAAATGTAGTTCATTTTCAATTTTTTCCTTTTGAAATTGTCTTGGATGTGGAAAACTTCTCCATTGAAGAATCAAGTTAGGTGACTTGGGTCCCCTACCCACATGGGGACCCAACAACAATACTAAAATTTGAATTACAAAAATGAGATCAAAAAAGAAAATTACAAACCTAAACACAATAATGAATATTATAAAAATAAGAAATAAGAAATAATGTTATTGAAATGATCCAAAAATGAGACAAAAAACCAAGACCAATAAAATTGAAAAATTAAGCTAAAATTTGTATACACTTTATTATAGATTGGGAATGTACACCCAATCCATTCTTTCCTAGCTACAATTATTGAAAAATATCATCAAATCCTAACGACTATTAACTTTAAACACTATGTTGATCATCGATAACATTATTTTGGTGGAGTCCAATTGTAAGGAGGTCCCATCATAACATTCATAACTAATTGTGGACTTCTTGCCATGTTGGGATTTGGGTCCAACATTTCTCTAAGTTGAACCCTAAAATGTGACATGGTTGATGAATCCGCAAAATATTCAACATCGATTTCTTCTTGCCATATGAGCTGCACAAGCTTACCCACCAAATATGTTTCCAACTTTAGAGCTTTGATGCCACCCGCCATTGAAGAGCCTTGTCGTTGAGTTGGGATTTCCTTTTTTTTCGCAAATCCATATGGAGATGGGTTATCCTCCCCTAGCCTCTTACTGTCCCCCCAATCACACACTATAATGTATATAGCCAAAAGGTTGTCCGGTGGAAAATGTAACATGATGTTGTCTTGTGATAAATCATTATGCAATGTTTTAAATTATTGAACTGCATTCATGATGCAAAAAAATGCCCAAGTCAATTTCATCCATGCTCGTCTAAATGTCACGAGACATTGGTGAGACTCAAAATCCAACCCTCCCCCTCACAAAAGCTCCCGATTGTCGAGGGATTGATTTTGGCTATTGTGGTACTTCAACATCTCTTGAAGCGTGCCTCTGTTCCACCACAATTGGTATGCTTCCATGGTTTCTACATGGATGGTATAAAACTTTATGACACTTGGATGATTAGTGGAACAAGCCAATGCCTCCACAAAAAGTCAACACCATGCCTTGTATTTATCCTTCACTTTTACCTTTTTGTTAACAAACTCAATGTACAAAAACACTCGATCAAAGTTTTCAATGCACACTTTGCAAATTTTGCCATGTCCACCCTGCCAACTTGGACCATTCAAAGCAGGCACAATGGTGGTAGATCATGGTCCTTGTCCTTGTGCTTGGTTCAAGTTTGCCTTCTACCCCTTTTCGACCCATGAAGGCGACGTGTTTTACTCTTAGCAAAAATTCTAGACCAACCCATCCACCATTTCACCTTCTGATGCAACAAACAAACTTTGATGGAAGAATCTTCCAATGGGTAAATTATTGACACCTATTGGACCAAGATGAAAGTAGCATCCCTTAGTTCAAATCCTCCAATCTTGAATAGTCCTTGTAATTACGATCCTCTTCAAAGTTAAGGGCTTCCAAAGCTTCTAAAAAAAACATTTGCATGGTCATCTTGTATCAATCAATCCTTTCCATTTGAATATTAGCATACAACATTGTCAAGGTAGCTATGTCCTTCTCTAAGAAGAAATCACAACTTTTTACATTGCCATAGTGGCCTTTGGATTGGGCCAATTTTCCTTTACAACCTTTCGTTTTTAATGAGAAGATCCTTTAGAAGTCAACCTAGTTCCACTCTCTTTCTCCCTTGAGGATTTTTCTTGGATGAATGGTCTTGAAAAAAATCTTGGGTAAGGCACTTAGACATTGAATAAAACATGTTGCCCACTCACCTTGACTCCTTTCACCTACAACCCCCACCTCCCACACAACAATTGTAAAAAAAATCATAGTCTTGCAAGGTTGAGGCAATTAAACAAAGGAACCCCATAATATGTAATGTCCTTACCCTTATTTCCCACCTTTTGTGTTGCACTAAAGTTCCTCACACTGATTGCAAAAAGCAACCAAATACTAAAAACCCATTGTGGCAAACAAAGAGAGGTGGAAAAGATGATACAATAGGATGGTAGTGGCCAATTTATACTCAGGTTCGACTTTATGAAAGAACTAGAGTTTAAACTGATTATGACAACATTTTCCCATCATTTTAGTGTGATTGAATTTTGGTCACAAATTGTCCACAAAATGACCAAAATTTGGCCAACACCACTTGGACATGCACTCAAGGGGCTAACCAAAGTTTGGTCACATTCCTTGGACAAGGGTGATTATTTGTTGGGCGATCAAAACTTAGTCACATTCCTTGGACAAGGCTGACCATTACTTAGACATAGGTGGAATATTTTGATTGTAATCTTGGATAGGGGAAATTGCTTGCGAGGCCAATTAAAATACAATCACATTTTTTGATAACGCCGATCGTTTGTAGGGTGATTGAAATTTAATCACATTCGTGGACAAAAGCAATCGCTTTTTGGACAAAGGTGGATAAATTTGGTCACATTTGTGGACATGGGTGATTGTTTTTTGAACAAAAGTGGACAAATTCCATCGCACTCTTGGATAGGGGCGATTGTTACTTGGACAAAGGTGGACAAATTCAATTGCATTCCTAGATAGGGACAATCACTACTTAGACATGGGTAAACAAATTCAGTCCATCCATGGACACGGTTAAGTATATTACAATTGAATTTTAGTTGTGACCTAGATAGTTGATATTAGTTACATGATGCGACTAACCATTGAGATTAGTGTAGTTTATTAAATGGATGGTTAAAATCTGTCTATTTATAAAAAATCCAATAGAGTTTTCTTGCTATGAAATTTAATGGTTTCATCATGTAATGTTCTTTTAATTTTTCAACCAAAAGTGCACGTGTTGGTTCCACACAATATCTTTTGTAATAGCCTACACTTGTTATGACCACAAGGGTAATTATTTTAGCCTTGATACAAAAATTATTGTACTCAATATAACTTGACCCTAGGTTAACCTTAAACCGATGTGATGTAGGGTTGCATCGGTGTCTAAACTGACATGATTGACATGACGTGACAAGGTCAACACTAATAAACTCAGTGCACATTTGGAATGCATGACAAAAAATATGGGAATTTTTTAAAAATTAACTTTACAACCAATGTAGTTGTAGCCTACATGCAAATATTACATGCTACTTATGCCATACTAACCTAGTTTACCTATTAGTCAATGTTTTGCTTTGGGTAGCATTAATTTGCATGGTTTAGTTTTAGTACTAAAGGTATAAGATTACTACACATAGCTTAGGTAGATATATTGAGTGTATTAACATATGTATGTATTAGCTTA
>Ga0116226_10005888_pt1 | contig 10976 bp, 9 predicted proteins | sample S1TSphfallax_FD_89692 | JGI IMG/M metagenome (GOLD analysis project Ga0116226, IMG submission 89692) | Host-associated microbial communities from peat moss isolated from Minnesota, USA - S1T2_Fa - Sphagnum fallax MG | ecosystem: Host-associated > Plants > Peat moss > Unclassified | place: USA...
AGGCGCAGGTTCCTGCCAATAACTCGCCTTGCCACCACGCCAGGTCGTCATGCGCGTGCCGTCGTGACTCATGCCCAGGAACAGGCGATCGTTGTAGAACAACAGGAGGCCACCCTGGCTTTCGCCGAGCAATTCCATACGCACGGTAATCTCGTAGGCAGGATCGCCGACCATCTGAGTCAACGGGGAACTGTCCGCCGGACCCGTACCCTTGCCCGATAGCAGCAAGCCCTCGGCCCCAAATTTTGCGCGCAATGCTTCCGTCGGGGCCCCGCCATAAAACGACCAGCGCTCGCCCAGCGAGTCCCGGCTGAAATCGTCCGATCGCGCGATGCCGTCCCTGCCGCCCGGCCGACCCGAAGGCATCGGCAGCGGGCGAGAGAGATCGCCACCCTGCGCGCGGGGCCAGCCGTCTGCACCCCAGGCCAAAGGTTCGAGCAGCGTCTGCCGCCCCAAAGTGCGCAAGCCGTTTTCGTAACCGTGATAGACCAGGTACCACAGGCCGCGCGGTCCCTCGACCGCGGTGGCATGGCCGCGCGACCACCACGGTTCGCTGGCATCGATGGTGCGGACGATCGGATTGTCCGGCGCGTTTTCCCATGGTCCGTCGATCGAGCGAGATCGCGCCACGATGACCATGTGGCCGGTCGGCGGACCGGCCGTGCCGCCTTCTGCACAGAACATGTAAAACCAGCCGGCGCGTCGCAGCAGCTTGGGCCCTTCCAGCGCATAGGCCTCGGTCACCCAATCATCGGGGTAGTGCCAGCCATCATAGACCTTTTCGATCGCGCCGGCAGTCGCCAGCCCATCGTCGGTCAGACGGACGCGGCTCACACCCGACAGGAACAGATACCGGCCGCCATCTTCACCCACGATATGGCAGGGGTCGATGTATCCCGATATGCCCAGATCGACGGGTTCGCTCCACGGCCCGTCGATGCGGTCGGCATGAATGACATGTATATTCGCCCAACTCTTGAGGCCCTGCGACCAAGGCGCCCTCATGAACGGGATGTAGATGTAATAGCGTCCGGCGTGTCTGGTTAAATCACACGCAAAGACAGTACCCAGCGGCCGGTCCAGCGCCGGACCGACCGGCGTCCAGTTCACCAGGTCAACCGATTGCCAGATCATCAGGCCCGGCGCCGCGTCAAACGAGGAGTGGGTCATGTACCAGCGATCACCATCGCGCAGTATCGTGGGATCGGGATGGTCGCCGGCCATTACCGGATTGCGATAATAGCCATTGCCCAGGTCGGCCTTGCGCTGCCCTTCGGTCCCAACGCCCCAGGCCGATCCGGGCAAGCCGGCGCCTGTGCCGAAACCCTGCGCCGGTGTTGCGGTGCTGCCAAACAAGGACAGCGCGGACCCGGTCAGGGCGCCCATCAACGTATCTCTGCGTGTCGTCATGATGCTCACCGGGCCCGGAAACAGGGCTGTTGCGCGTTCAGTCTTCGAAGATGGCGACTGCGCGCGTCCAGCCAGCCGACGCTCCCTTGATCTTGTGCGGGAAGCACGAAATGGTGAACCCGTGCGGAGGCAACACCTCAAGATTGTGCAGCTTTTCAAGGTGACAATAGCCGATATCCCGGCCGGCCTTGTGGCCTTCCCAGATCAGCGATGTGTCGCCGGTCGCCGTGACCTTTTGTGCGGTATGAACGAACGGTGCGTCCCAGCTCCACGCATCGGTGCCAGTAACGCGTACACCGCGCGAAGTCAGGTACATGGTCGCATCATAGCCCATCCCGCAGCCTCGGCTGACGTAATCGGGCTGGCCGAGCGCCATACCGGCCGCAGTATTGATGACGACGATTTCGAGCGGCTGCAGAGCGTGGCCGATCCGGTCCAGTTCGGCTTCAACTTCGGCGGCGGTCACCACGTGACCATCGGGCAGATGCCTGAAATCCAGCTTCACGCCGGGCTGGAAGCACCATTCGAGCGGCACTTCGTCGATCGTCAATGAAGGGCGCGCTTCGCCCCATGCAGCGTCCTGGGTTGGGTGGAAATGCCACGGCGCGTCGAGATGGGTCCCGTTGTGTGTGGTCAAAGTGACGTTCTCGACCGCGGCAAAGCCGTGACCGTCAGGGGTCTGGCCCGCGGTCACACCGGGGAAGAAATGGTTGAGCTCGCCCATGGTCTCGGCATGCTTCACATATTCGATCCTGGGCCGAAGGAACGGCGGATCGCTGATCACGTCGTTTTCGAGATAGATCGACAAGTCGATGAATTGGCGAGCCATGGGCTATTCCTTTGCTTACGCGTCGACAACGATTGGCGTGCTGTTCCAGCTCATGCGATCTTGCCCCCAAGCGTTTGTGCAAACCAATCGGCGATGTAGTCGCGGCCATAGGCCATGTTGTCGGCGCCGACGTGCTCGACCCCGCCCTCGCGCGCGGTGAATATCTTGAGCTCGCGGCGCGGGGAATTGATGAGCTGCGCATAGCAGTCATGCGCATACTGGACGCTGATCTGGCGATCGTGTGAACCGTGCGTCACCAGGAACGGCACCTTTACCCTGTCCATATGGCCGTCGAGGTGCATGTCCGCCGCCTTCGCCATGAAATCGTCCATGTCGCTGGCGCCGAATGCCCACATCACATGTGCCCAATAGTGGGGCACGGGATTTTCGCCTTCGCGCTTAATGCGCCTGTGCTGGACCTCGAGCCAATTATGGTTGGCACCCCAGCACGCGCCGCTGGCGAAACGGGGTTCATACGCGACCGCGCGCGGGGCGAAGTGGCCGCCCAGCGAAATGCCCGTCATGCCGATGCGCCTGGGGTCGATTTCGGGACGGGTTTCGAGCCAGTCGACCGCTTTTGCGGCCCAGTTCTCGCTATGCGGATCGACCGGCAATGCTTGCAGCCGCAGCGCCTCGCCGCTGCCAGGCTGATCGACACACAGGGTCGAGATTCCGCGCCGCGCCAGTGCCTCGGGCAGGCGCGACCAGTAGAGCAGCTCCTTGCAGCTATCGAGCCCGTTGCAATAGACCACCGCCGGGTGCGGTCCGTCGCCGGGCGCGCGGGTGTACAGCGCGGGCATCGTGCCGGTACGCAGCGGGATTTCGACGCGCTGCCGGTTGATGCCGCCCAGCGCGGTCGATCGGTCGAAGATTTCGCGTGCGCGGGCATACGTTGCTTCGCGGCCCGGCGCGCCATGGCCCTGCATGCGCTCTGCGGTGAACAGATAAAGCGATGCGCGCTCCAGCTTGTCCGACGCTGAAAAAGCGCGCCCCGCCGCTTCGTCTTTTGCCGCCAGCTCGATCAGCTTTTCGCCCATCGCCGACCATTGTTTCATGAAAGCGGGCGTCCCGGCGTCGGCACCCTCGCGCGCGGCCTCGAGGATAGGAGCGCACATATCGACGATCTCACCGATCTCGCCGCCGCTCTGCATGGCGATGGCGACCGACAGGTTCCAGATATAATTGGGAAAAGGTTCGTACAGCGCCATGATCACTTGTGCTCGGGAAGGGGGGCGGGGAATGGCCTGAAACGACCGGTCATGCGGGGCTCGCGACGAACAGGCCGGGATTGGGATGGGGATGTGGCATCGTCTGCGGGCCGCCAACGCCGATGCCCCACTGGTCCATGACATGCGGGCCGGGGCTATGGACCTTGTGCTCATGGGCCTCGAAGTCGACCTCTTCCAACTCGCTGGTGTATTCGACCACGAAACCGCCGGGGGTGACGAAATAGCTGAACGTGTTGTTGCCCGCCGTGTGCCGTCCGGGGCCCCAGCGGATGTCGTGGCCGGCCAGCTTCAAACGGTGTGCGCCGCGCATCATGTCATCAACGCTCAACACGTCATAGGCAACGTGGTTGAGGCAGGGCGGTCCCGGCAGGATCGCCAGGCGGTGATGCGCCGAGTTGCAGCGCAGAAAGCACATGAAATCGCCCAGCCAGTCCGACACCTTGAAGCCCAGCACATCGCAGAACCACGCGGCGAGCGCCTTGTGATCGGGCGAATGCAGCACGATGTGGCTGATCTTCACAGGCACGCCTTCCCAACGGGCGAGGTCGCGGCTGGCGCCGCTCGCCACATCGCTGGAAATTTCGAACAAAAGCCCATCCGGCGAGAAGAAGCGAAAACCATAGCCACCGCCCGGCGTGGTCAGTTTGTCGGCGCGGGTCAGGCCTTTGGTGTCCAGCGCCGCCAGTTTGGCGTGCAACGCATCGGCATCGGTGCGGCTGCCGGCTGCCAGGGCGATCACATCGCAGCGGTTTTCCTCGCTCGGCCGCAGACGGACAACCGCGTGTTCGTCATGACCTTGCGTCTTGAACCAGGCCATCCCGTCGTCGCTTGGCACGGCCTCCAGCCCGAAAACCTCGGCATAGAAGCGCCTCTCCGGATCGAAATCGGCAACGCCATAACCAACATAACGGATATCGGTGATGCGGGTCATCTGTGTATTCCTTGGTGTCAGATTTTTGGGCAAAGCTAGATCGGCAAGGCCACAACCGCGAACATGTCCGCGGTCGCTTTGGCATTGTCGACAGGTGGCCCCTTGCCAATCTGCCCGTGGCAGATCGCCAGGCTTTTCTCGACGATATAGCGGCAACGATCGAAGCGGCGGGCGCGGTAGGCGGTGAACGCCTCTTCGGGCGGAGCAGCTTTGGCGATCTCGTCGGCGAGCACTATGCTGTCCTCGATCGCCATTCCGGCGCCTTGCCCGAGATGAGGGGTGGTGGCGTGGACGGCATCGCCCAGCAGCACGACGCGGCCCCGGTGCCACGGTCCATGCACCAGCATCGCCACGAGCGGGCGATAGACCACGCCCTCGTCCTCGGTGATGTCCCGGGCCAACGACTGGATCGCGGGCGCGGTGTTTGCCAGCTTGGCGCGCATGGTGGCGGCAATGCCGGTGGTCTCGTAGCGCGGATTGTCGGGCTCGGGGGTCGTCGCATACATGTACATCAGCGTTTCGCTGATCGGTACCAGCCCTACCCCGGTCGGACCGTTATAGACCTGCAGCGCGTTGAGTTCGGCGGGCCTGGGAAAGTTGTAGCGCCACACCGCCTGCCCTGTGAACTCTGGCACTTCGGCGTCGGGAAGGATGGCTGCGCGGGTGTCGGAATAGACCCCGTCGGCACCAACGACCATGTCGAAGCGCCCTGTCGAACCGTCCGAGAACGTGACCACGACGGCATCGCCGGTATCTTCGATCTGCGTTGCCGTCACGCCAAGACGGATGTCCGCGCCTGCGGCTTTCGCGGCATCGCCCAGCAGCTTGTGCAGCGCCGGGCGGCCGATGCCGAGGTTGGCAGGCAGCCCCGGCGCCACCGCGTGACCCGGCACCCGCGCGACCCTGGCGCCGTTGGGTGCAAAGATTTCGACCGCGTCGAAGCCGACACCGGCAGTGAGGTAGCTATCGAGAATGCCCAGTTCATGCGCGGCGCGCAGCACGTTCGACTGCTGGATGATCCCGACACCGTAAACCGACCAGTCCGGATCACGTTCGATGATGGCGACGGTATGGCCGCGCTTGCCCAGCGCGATCGCGCTGGTCAAGCCGCCGATGCCGCCGCCGATGATCAGGATAGTCTGCGCGTCCATGTCAGGCTTGCCTCGGTTGCAAATGCGGTTGCCGTTTCAAAAACGGATGGTCTTCTCGTCGTTGTTGAATGAGGGAAACGGCATGTACGAAATGCGCAGACGCTGTTGCAGCGCCAGCCGATGTTCGCCCCTGGGAAAGCCGCCCGGCAAGGCGACGCTGATCGTGGCCGGCGCCCCGAATCCCCAGCGCCGATCGTAGGCGGTCTCCATTTGTGCCAGGGTCAGCGGGCCATGGCCTTCGTCGAACAGGATGGCGTCGCGCGGCAGGGCCTGACCATCGAGCGATACCGCGAGGTCCTCGACCATCGACAGTGTCAGGCCGCGATAATAGCCAAGGCGCGATTCAAACGCAAAACCCGTGGGGGCTTCGGCCGGGCCGGTGTTGTGCAGCGTAGCGGGATCGATGATATATTTGTCGAACATCAACGGGCGTCCTCGAGAAAATGCTGCAACCGCAGCCAGCGCAGCATGACATCGAGCCACCCTTCGGTCGGCGTTCCGGCAACGCCCGCGCCAAAGCCGTGGCCGCCGCTGGCAAAGAGGTGGAATTCGACCGGTCGACCGGCCGCGCGATAGGCTTCGACCAGCGGAAAGCCGTTCACTTTTGCCAGCAGGAAATCATCCGACGCCACCGCTACGAACATCGGCGGTGCATCGGCGGGGACCTTGATCGCGGCCATATTTGGATAGATCGGTCCGGCGAAATCGGGTCGTTCGGCGCCGGATTTTTCGAGCAGCGATCGCGTCAGGAATCCGCCCGCCGAAAACCCCATGAAGCCGACCCGGTGGGGATCGATGCCATAGTCAGCCGCGTGCGCGCGCACAAACCGCAGCGCGGCCAGCCCGTCGGCATAGGCCGCGGGCGGCGTATCGTCGGGCAGGGAAAATCCGCCCTCGACTTTTTCACCGCGTATCATCCGCGTGAGCTGGTCGACAAATTCGGCCTGCGAAGCCGGGGTCGGCAGCACGCGATATTTGAGCACGAAGGCGGTAACGCCATGATTGGCGAACCAGCGCGCGACGTCCCAGCCTTCCTTTTCGATGGCGAGCCCCAGAAATCCACCGCCAGGCGCGATGATCACTGCCGCACCGCTCGCCCGGCCAACCGGGCGAAACGGCGTCAACGTCGGCCAGGTGACATTGCGCACCGCAATTTGCCCGTTGTCGAGGTGCCAGATTTCGCGATCGGGGTCGCCGGGTGCCGGCAGGGCGATGGCCCCCGGCTGCACCGGCGCAGCGATCGTGTCACGGCTCGGGCCGGGCATTTGCGCCGCCACGGGTGCAGACGCCATCACCGCCAGCGCCGCAACAAGCGCTGTTATCCGACTCATGACGCCACTTCGCCCGCTGCCTTGGCGATCAGCCGTTCGAACATCGCGTGCTGGCGGCGGACCTGTTCGCGGCTGTCGACCTCTTCGATATCCTGGATCCAGCGATTGCCTTCGTATTCGCTCGAAAGCGTCCCTTGCCAGCCGCATCCGGCCAGCACGGGGATCACTTCGTCGTAGGAGATCGATGGATCGGTGTTGTCGGCGTTCATTTCGTAGAACTTGGCCTGAATATGCCGGAAATAGGGGGCATATTCCGCCAGGCGTCTGGGATTTGCATAAGGCGCGTGGCGCAGCGTTTCGGCCATACGCACTTCGGCGGGATAGCCTTTCAGCGTCACGGCGACGTCGTAGATCGTGTATTCGCACATGATCTTGGCTTCGTGCTGGTCGACGATGAACTGAGCGACTTCGGGCCGCGCGCCCTGCCGTTCGAAACGCGCGCGAAACGCCGGCGGGTAATGCTTCATGAAAATGCCCATGTCGGGCAGGATGCCGAGGTGGCGCGTGCCCAGTCGATCGGCCACCTCGATCGTGCGCAGGATCCAGGCGTGATCGAGATGCCACGGGGCGTGGACCTCGATCCCCATATGGACATCGAGCCGTTCGGCATGCGGCACGCACCGTTCAAGAATGTCGGGGCGCACGAACACCAGGATGCGCATCGCGCGAATGCCGAGCCGGTTGCACAAGGTCAGATCGCGCACGATGCTGGCAACCTGCTCGTCGTCGCTGATCACTTCGCCCTTGCGCAGCTTGGTGTCGAGAAACATGTCGTAACAGGTGAAGTGGCAGCCGTGGCGTGCGACCATCTCCTGCAACGCAGTGACCTCGCGATCGCTGACATGCGGAAAGCTGGGAATGTTCTGCTCGGGCAGAATCTCGATGCCGTTTGCGCCGATCGAGGCGGCAAACGCGACACAATCTTCCAAAGCCAGCCGGCCCAGGAACAGTTCTTCCTGAAAGCTGTACAGGCTGACGCCGCGCCGTATTGAGGACACCACCGGCTTCATTCTCCCGTGAATTATAAATCGAATGCTGGTTCTAATATAGCCGCACGCGGCCCGGCAAAGCAACGACTTTCTGCATGCCGGGCGATCGTTCGTTCGGGATTCGGCTGCGGTCAGGCGATGCCCATGATGCGCCGGTTCATTGCCCGGTCGCTGCCGCCTGCCGCAAAATCGTCGAAGGCGTGGTCGGTAACGCGAACAATGTGGCGCGCGATGAACGGCGCCCCTTCGGCAGCGCCCTGTTCGGGATGCTTGAGCGCGCATTCCCATTCGAGCACCGCCCAGCCGGGAAAGTCGTACTGCGCCATTTTCGAAAAAATGGCCGGAAAATCGACTTGTCCATCACCGAGCGAGCGGAACCGTCCCGGGCGGTCCACCCACCCGAGGTAACCGCCATAGACGCCGCTGCGGCCCGATGGATTGAATTCAGCATCCTTGACGTGGAAGCATCTGATGCGGTCGTGATAGATGTCGATGAAAGCCCGATAATCGAGGCATTGCAGGACGAAGTGGCTGGGATCGTAAAGAATGTTGGCACGGCTGTGGTTGCCGACGCGCGCCAGGAACATTTCGAAGGTCACGCCGTCGTGCAGGTCTTCGCCGGGGTGGATTTCGAACCCGATATCGACGCCATTGTCGTCAAAGGCATCGAGTATCGGCAGCCAGCGACGGGCGAGCTCGTCGAACGCGTCTTCGACCAGGCCGGCCGGGCGTTGCGGCCAGGGATAGATATAGGGCCAGGCCAGCGCGCCGGAAAAACTGGCATGCGCGGTCAGGCCGAGGCGGCGGCTGGCCGTGGCGGCCAGCTTGAGCTGGCCGACCGCCCAGGCCTGCCGCGCGCCCGGATTGCCGCGCACCGCAGGCGCGGCAAAGGCATCGAACTGCACATCGTAAGCGGGGTGCACGGCGACCAGTTGTCCTTGCAGATGGGTCGACAATTCGGTGATCGCCAGGCCCTTGTCCGCCAGCATGCCGACCATGTCGTCGCAATAGGTCTGGCTGTCGGCCGCCAGGGCAAGATCGAACAGTCGCGCATCCCAGCTCGGGATCTGCAACCCCCGGTAGCCGAGCCCCGCCGCCCAGTCGGCAATCGCCGGAAGCGAGTTGAACGGAGCCGCATCCCCCGCAAATTGCGCCAGGAATATGGCCGGTCCCTTGATGGTGCGCATCGCTGCAATGTCCTTATACGTTCAGCGGCACCCAGCCGGTGCGATCCCGGCTGGCGGCGACCGCAGTGGCGATGAAATGCATGCCGCGCAGGCCATCGGCGATGCCGGGCAGCAGCGGCGCGGGTTGGCCGCGCAGGCAGGCAGCGAAATCGCGATAGATGTTTGCGAACGCTTCGAGATAGCCCTCCGGGTGCCCGGCCGGCGTGCGCGTACAGGCCGCGGCATCCGCGCCCAGGTGCGGTCCGCCAGCATGGACGATTTCGGTGCGGCCATCGAGGCTGTGGAGGGTCAGCGCGTTGGGCGTTTCCTGTCGCCACGCCAGCCCGCCCTGGTCCCCATAGACGCGGATGCGCAGGCCATTCATTTCGCCAAGCTCGATCTGGCTGGCGAGCAGTACCCCCCTCTCCCCGTTGTCAAACCGCAGCAGGACCGCGCAATCGTCGTCGAGCAACCGCCCCGGCACGACCGTGCCAAGATCGGCGCAGAGCTCGGTCACGCCTAGCCCGGTCACGAATTCGGCGAGTTGCAAGGCATGGACGCCAATGTCGGCGATACATCCGCCTTCGCCGGCACGCGCCGGATCCATGCGCCATTCGGCCTGCTTGCCGGTCGCCTCGCCAGCCAGCCAGCCTTGCGGATATTCGACCACCACTTTGCGAATGGTCCCGAGCGCGCCAGCCGCGATGCGGGCCCGCGCCTCACGCACCAGCGGATAGCCCGAATAGGTGTAGGTCAGCGCATAGGGCACACCGGCGCGGGCAACCACGTCGGCAAGTTCGCGCGCCTCGGCCAGCGTCGCGGTCATCGGCTTGTCGCTGATGACTGGAAGCCCCGCAGCCAGGCTCGCCCGGGCGGCCGGCAGGTGATGGTGATTGGGGCTGACGATGGCGACGAAATCGATGCCGTCGCCGCGCTGCCGCTCGGCCGCCAACATGGCCGCGACATCGGCATAGCCGCGCGCCGGATCGATCCGATAGCTTTCGGCCGCCGTCCTCGATCGGTCCGCAATGCTCGAAAATGCGCCGGCGACCAGCTCGATCTCGCGGTCGAACTCGGCGGCGATGCGGTGCACCGGGCCGATGAATGACCCCGGCCCGCCCCCGATCATGCCCATCCTCAACCGTCGCACGTCCATCTCCGAAGTTCTATTTGTAATCGCCGTTCTAGTTTGCTAGGCCTGCGTCCGTCAAGCTGCGACGCGGATTAATCCGCGCGGCCGGGAGATTTCATGAACGCCATCGCCAAGTTCTATCGTGGACTCACTTTGAAACCGCAGGGTTTCACCATGGTCATCGCCGCTTTCCTGCCGGTGTTTGCGATCATCGCGATGTTCCCCGTGGTGGCTGCGATCATCGCCCACTTCAAGGACCAGCCGAACGCCGCCATCGTGGTCCCGGCGATGGTGACCGCACCGGGCTATGCGATCGCGGTGCTGGCCCCTTTTGCCGGGGCGTTCGTCGACCGTTTCGGGCGGCGCCGATTGCTGCTGATCTGCACGTTTTTTTACGGCATCGTCGGCGCGGCGCCTTACCTGATGGACAACCTGGACAGCATCATCGCCAGCCGGTTGGCGCTTGGCGTGTGCGAGGCCGGTATCCTGACCATCGTCAACACGCTGATCGCCGATTACTGGGACGATTCCGGGCGCCGCAACTGGCTGATGCTGCAAGGGATGCTCGGGCCCGCGCTGCAGCCTTTCGTGTTTCTGGGCGTCAGCGCGGTGGCCGCGGTGCGCTGGAACGCCGGCTTTCTCGTGTACCTCGTCGCTTTCCCGATCTTCGTCGCGATGTATGTCTGGGTGTTCGAACCGAAACGACCCGCAAACGAGCCGGTTGCCGTCGCCGGCGCTGTGCCGTCCGCCGCTTTTCCCTGGGGGCAGGCGGCGGTGGTTGCTGCAACCACGCTGTTCGCGTCGATCC